>Ga0193745_1000158_pt1 | contig 11902 bp, 19 predicted proteins | sample L1a2metaG_FD_145899 | JGI IMG/M metagenome (GOLD analysis project Ga0193745, IMG submission 145899) | Soil microbial communities from a riparian zone of the East river system, Colorado, United States - L1a2 | ecosystem: Environmental > Terrestrial > Soil > Riparian zone | place: USA: East River... | reverse complement strand
CGTGAAGCACGGAGGGCAACGTCAACGGCAGGCATCACGGGACGAAGCGCGGTACCTATCGTGCGATCACGCGCGTACGCTGCGAGGTGATCGGCCCCCCAACCGATCACGAAGTGCCTGTCACGATCGAGCGGTCCGTATGCGCCGCGATCGCGGGTCACCCGATGACACCCTTCACAATCGGATCGATCCTTCCCCAGATCTCGTCGCATGTCACCAAGCCGGCGAATCCGCCCCGACCGGCTGTAACGATCAGTTTCAACGCTTGCGACTTTGGATCCCAGATCGCTCGGAGCTTCACGTCGTACTGGTGCGTCTCGATGTTCCATGGGTTGTCACCCGTCACGACCATACCCTCCCCGTGGAGCTTGTTCAGGAGCAAGTCCTTAACCGGCATGGTCACACGCCCGTACGAGCGGATGCCGCACTGTCCGACGCCGAAATTAGCCAGAGCTGCATCGATCAACTTCTCCCGCTCGAGGACTTTTGCAGCGCTCTGTGCCACCGCGATCCGCTCGATCTCCGTCTTGGCGAGCTTTGCGGCGTCGGCAGTGTGCTGCGCTGCCGCCTGATTCGCCTCCATCGCGGCTACCGAGCGATCTACCCCCACGTCGGCGGCTACTTGGGACGCCTCCGTGTGAGCACTTGCCAGATCTTGAGTCTGGGGCAGTGCTGGTAATGGAGCACTGCCCTGCGTCGAGTGCTGTACTGCAACCGCTGCCTGCGAGTGCTGTACTGCAACCGCTGCCTGCGAGTGCTGTGCGGCAACCACCGCCGCAACATTCACGTCGCTCAAGTGAAAGTCTGCCGCTCGATGCGCTGCATGAGCACCGCGGATCGCGCGGACATAGTCATCCGCACGTGATCGCATGCGTGCTGAAGTCTCATACGCCGTGAGCGCGGCGCCGAGACCGAGTACAAGGATAACGAGTGGGATCACAATGTGCTCGGTACGTAAAGAAGCTGATCGTTCCAGTAGATATTGTCGCCCCGTCGAGCAGCCTCTCGCAACTGGTTCTCCCAGGAGTTATTTGCCCACCACATCCCGCCATACGTGCCCGCAGCCGCAGCTAGTACGAGAGGCAAGATGGCCCCAGTCCGAGTAGCCGAATCCGGTACATGACAACCGACCAACGTGCCAACGATCGATCTTGCTGCTTCGTCAACGGCTGCATCAACCGCGCCGACCACCGTCGTTGGTGAGACCTGTGGCCGCATCTGCGCGTGAGCGGCCTCGTGCCACCGCGCAAGCTCTTGCATGATAAGAGCGATTGTCGGTGCGAGGTTCATCGACGTTCGATAGCACTTACCATCGACGCAGATCTCCACGTGGAGAACTTGCTTGTCATCGAGTGCCTTGCGTGCGGAGATGCCTCCTGCCCCCGGAGAAGCCTCGGCACCGATGAAAGCACCATCGAAGAGCCGCCTGTGTGTGTTGCCACCGCTATTGCCGTCTCCGTAGCCGTAACCTTCGTTACCGTAATGGATCCAGCTCGGAATCTCCCAGTAGAGTGAGTGCCCGTAAAAGGGAGCGGGAACGACCACCTCGCCCCAAGGATTGGTCAGGATGACACGCCAAGGATCGAGGCTGTTCATAGACTGTTTACTTTCTCGTGACCAAGATCAATCCTACGAGACCGGCGAATCCGACGGCCGCGATGAGACTGATCTTCTTGATGTCCAGATCGTCCGCCTTCGGCGTTGGATCTGGCGTTTGGAGCTTGAAATTCTCCTTCTTTGCCTCGTCCCTGATCTTGAGCAGCCGCGCGCGGAAGTCTTGAACTCGATCCCACGCTCCGCTGAATGGCAGGTTCTGCCAGAAGCTGTTGTGGTGTGCCTCGTGAAACACGATCCACTCGTTCATCAGCGGGCGCCACACCTTGGTATACAGGGAGAGCTTTGCCTCAGGGACCCCCGGCTTTGGGATGTCACGGCCGCGATGCGCTTCGTCCTGCAGGTACAGTTGATCCGACAACTCCTGGCCGAATGTCATCATCTCGGTGTGGAGTCCTTTAACCTCCTCTTCGATGTCCCCAATAGAATGGGGGAGCCCGATCCCAACGTACGGATGGGCAGCCATCAATTCCCGATGCCCCCGATCACCGTACTGTCCACGCGCATTCACGGCAGCTCCTTGATCGTCGTGTGCCGGGGCTTCGAGCCCTCGGGCAGTACCTTCGCCAGCTTCCAGCCAAGCATCATCGCAACCGTGTCACCAGTGATGTTCTGCCACGTGTCTTGCGTGGAATTCGGCCAGAGCTTAGGCCACTTGTCCTTGAATTTTCGCTCGATCACAAGATCGAAAAAAAGTCCCGAAGCGAGAGTCGCCCACCAGGGAAGTCGGCCCAGACCGGCGAGGACGCCAAAGGCTGCGTGCGCTGCCGTGAAGCGATCGACGAAGCCGTAGTTGTCCTCACCGGGCAGTGCCGTGCGCTGAGCCCCAATGCGTGGAACAGTGCCGTGGTTCACGAGGCACTAATCTTTTTCAGCATAAACTGCGAAGGAAACGTAATTATGTTATTCCCACCGCCTATTTGACGCGCGTAAATCCATCCCGAGCCATCAGTCGAGATTCGCACGATCACGAACTTCTTACGCCCTTTAATATCCACCCGCTGAACAATGTCTCCAACAGCAAAGTGCACGGCTACGCTGCCCTTCTGGAGCGCGACGATGTTGCACCCCCGCGCGTGCCACCGATCTTCTCGTTGACCGGATGCGGCCACTGGAAATCTTCCTTGTCGTAGTACGCGGCGTATGTATACGCCACCGGGTCCTGCGCCGCGAGCCCGAGCCAGTCGTCAGCCGCGTCAGTGTCGCTAAAGGCAAGAGCGTGCCACAGCCCGTCTTTCGTCGTGTGGATGACCCCGACCACGCTGCCAGCGCGCTTGTTCGCGATAGAGCGCGCGCGGGCGCGCACGTCATCAAGTGCCGCGCCGATAGTCGTTTGCCAAGGGACGTCACCGCCAACGTAGCTGCCCGCCGTCCGTGTGGGGGCAGCCCTCTGGATATGCTGCGCGATGACAGGCTCGTACGCGGGATCGTCGCTCTTGGTCCAATTCGTTGGGTTGGGCCAGTGCGCGCTCCTGCGATCAAAGATCGCGAGAGCTACGTGGGGAGTCTGGATTCGCTGCCGCATGTGATCGAGGGCTTCTGCGGGTGACGCGAAAGCCTCAATGCTGGTAATGCCCTCCAGAACGATGTGGGGAGACGGCGAAGCGCTGGGCGGATCGAGGCTCCAGACATACGCCCCCGCCGGACGCCAGTTCGCCATATCACTGACCTCGTTGATCGCCGAGTGGATCAGTGCCCTGGTCTGCGGCCAGGCCCGTCGGCGCGAATGATCGTTGACCTGCGCGCCTACAATGTCGACCCATGGACCGCCGATCGTATAACCCCAGTCCGGATCTGGATCGGCGATGTCGAGCCACGGGCCACCGACTGCGTACGAGGGCTCCTCGATGTTGTACCAATCCCCGGATACCTTCACGGCAGATCCGGTCTCAGCGATCGCGGTGTGAAAGGCCTCCGGCCCTTGGCGAGCGGCAGTAGCAAGCTTCACGATCTGCGGAGCGTGGGACAAGATCTCTCGCGCATGCAGGTTACCCCGCGCCGCATCTTCCGTGATCTTGTTGTACGTCTCAACAAGTGCTGGGCCCTGGGGACCCAAGAACTTTTTCGCGAGTGTGTTGACGCCTGCGTCGTAGAGTTGAGTACCTGTCGAGCCGCCGAGTTTTCCCGCCAGGTAGCGCTGGTTCTCCGTCGTGAAAAGCGGCATGGCCGCGGCGAACCACCCAGGTGGATGGTGCACGAAGGAGGCGGCGGAGCTGAACGCGCCCTTGGCAGAGCCGTACGCCCCCTTGGCTGCACTGACAACATCATCAAAAAAACCACCAATCGGCGGCCCGTCCTGGATTGGATCACGCATGCGCATCTCCCGCGTCGGTCGAGTCCGACGCCTCGAAGTTATCACTTGATCGGCTCATCGCGATAGTCTCCGCGTCTGGATAGCAAGTAGGGGAGACGTATATCGCGAAGCTTCGGAGCCAACGGGGCTTACAAGGCCAAGTGGCAGCAGCGTACGTGCATCAACTGATCTCGCAGGTGCAGGAGCGGCGAACTGAGACCCCTGTGCATCGATTTGTCGCTCAGGAGCGAGCGAGGCGAACTGAGACCCGTGCAACACGTGCGGCATCCCACATTTCCACCACTGCACCTGACCGCATGTACAGGTATGTGACTGCTCATCGCCGAAATTGAACGCGCCAAAATGTCTCCAGCGCCGACCGCATTGGACACAGGTATGCCCATGCAGGTCAAGCATATAAGCGCCGAGCACACCGACACCCACAGCGATAGCGAGGGCCCCGAACGTGCCCCCAAAGGGTTTCCAAGCTTGGACAGGCGCGACGCGGAAATGAGATCGAGCATTAGCCATGGGTGTGCCTTTGGTGTCGACGGCGTTTTGCATGCCCGTACTCACCGCGCGCGTTATTTCCATGGCCGTCCCCGTGCGCGTGGCGCTGTTTCTTGAGGCTTGCGTGCTTCTCGTGGAGTTGCATGTTTTTCTCCTTGTGTCGAAGTAGTTCGTACCCAAGGAAGAGCACGCCTGCCCCAATCGAGCCTCCGATGACCCACCGCTTTTGGGAGCGTGTAAACGCCATATCAGGGAACTTTCTCCAACATGTACTGGGTGGGAAACGTGACGATCCCTGGGCCTCCGCTGCCGCTGATTCGGCGGGTGAAGATCCACGGGGTCCTGATGTCGAAGATCACGTAGTGGTTACGTGAGCTGATGTCCGAACGTCGAACGATATCGCCGACCTTAAGATCACCTCCGTGAGACCTCGTTGCATGCGTGATCTTAGCTGCGCGCGAACGACGAGTCACCGCCGTACCTTACGCTTCACCCTCCGTACGCTTCGCGCCCCTGCCTTCCGCTTTGGGGGAGACGCGGTAAGCTTCCGCGCCTGCTGGAGTGCGGCCTTCTTTGCCGTCTCATAGACCGACACGCCGCCGCGCGACAAGATTTCCCAGAGGCGCGCGCCTATCTTTCGCACCTGCACGTTGCCGTCGATCGTTGCGTACGCCAACTGGTACGTCGTGGAAATGTCCCTGAATCCTCTCGGAGTGCCCATCTTACGGTACCTTTCGCGTGCCGAGGCGCTGCCTGAAACTGTGAAACCCCGCGCGCGCGGCCCCAGACAGCACGCTGGACTGCGAGCGTAGGTCCTCGATGAAGCTCTGGTGCGGGAGACCGGCCGCCGCGTAGAGCTTCTCGATCTGTCCGGACTGGTGCTTCGCCCATAGAGCGGCTCCACCTACGAGCAAACCACCAACAATCCAGGCTCCCAGCGACGATCCACGCTCATTGGGAGCGGCAGTTCCATAAGTCCCGCGGGCCCTCATCAGAACACCCCGTTAGTATTCAAGAAGACCTGCGATGTGTGGGGGTAACGCTTGCGGTCGACCGCGCGCTCCAACCAACTTGCCGCTCCCTCGAGTCCCGCGCATTGGATCACTCCGAGCACGCCCGAGAGCGTAATTTCCACGGGACCCTCATGACCAGGCACCACGACCGTGCGTCCTAGATACTCGAGCATTCCTCCCGCCGCTGCATGACCATGCGCATCCGCGAGATCGACATCAAGTGCTGTACGTTGAGCGCTGGGTGATCCGCAGATCGAGCTTGGATCGATGTTGAGTTCCGCGAGGCGATCACGCCGCTGTCGATACTGGCCGACGTGTCGCGATGAATCGAACGTCGGAACCTCGCGAGAGAGACGGGATACAAAATCCAACCACGCGGCGGCTGGCACGTTGTGTAGAGGCGAGCCGGGTTCGGAGGGTTCTTGGGCTTGAGCGACATCCGCGACAGGAAAATCCGTCGACGGAGGCACGGCTGCCTCAACTGTCACATCAATAACGGGCGATCTGCCCGACGCTACCATCTCAAGGAAAGCCGTTGGATCCGTGTGCAGCGTTGAGAGGATCTCCTCCTCGTATGCCTGCCGAGAGTCCACCTGTGGGGGGAGTACCGGCACACTCTCTCGCGGCGATCGAGGTAATGCCCACATTCCGCTATGCTGATAATCCGCCCGCGCGCGCGGAGCACTCAGCAGCGCACAAGAGCCTCGCTCGTACACCTGGTTTGGCCGCGCCAAGAAGACACGTGCGATGTCCGATGCCAGATCGGACCGGCCGAGGGTCTCCGCCTCGGCGATCGCGTTGAAGACCAACGCCCGCGGCGGAAACTGACTTCTACGAAGACTCTCGCCGAGCATTGCGATCGGTCCCGGTAACCCCGGAGGTGGAAGCTGAAGTCGCCGTCCCGGAGGTACGGGCGGAGGGAGTTGAACCTGCCGTGTTGGCTGGACGGTCTCACGGGAAGCTTTGCTAGCCGCCGCGAAGGCGATCGCGCTGATCAGCACGAGGGGAAGGATCCACATCGTGGCACTACCTCCCTCGGTACGAGGGAACCTTACCGACCACCGCTTCAACCTCACGGGCGATCTGTGATCGATTCTTCGTAGTACTCCCGCTGACTGCTCCTCCGCCGCCTCGGCCCGTGAAGCGAAGAGCATTCGGTGAGAACCAAAAGGCGCCACCCCCGATACCTTTGGACTTCGACACCAGGTACGTCAGATCTCCTTGTCTGGAGTCCCCGCGATCGAGGGTGTGCATCCCGCCACGGGACGACTCGCCAACCACGTAACCAAACTGTCCTGGTTTGAAGTATGTCGACCCACCACTCTCGAGAATTTCGACACGGTCAGACTTCTTGGGTACGAAATCCGCCCGCGGTTGACCAACGGGGGCCCCTGACTTCTTGCGTGCATGCGCTGTTGACGGATTTGTCTTCTGGCACTTCTTTGGCAAAAGACTGTCGTAACCGCCATCTGCGTACACTTCTTCGAAGTCTTTCGTTAGCTCCTTGGCAGCAAGTTTGCGCGTCGAGACATCAAACATTTTGTGCCAAGGACCCGATCCGAATTCCTGGGCGTATTTCTTCGCGCCTGCCTCAGTGAGGTACCCGAACAGCTTCACCGCAAGATCATGCCGGTACACCCCGCGGGCCTTCTTGGCCGCGAGGTTCTTCAGGATTGAAGTCGTTATTCGCCTGTACAAATCACCGTCGTTGTCGATGAACAACTTGAGTTCAGTGGAGGCCTGGGTGTCGGGCATGATATTCCTTTGGAACCGTGTGGCGGGCAGGTCGTGCGGCGCCACGACCAATCATCGCACATGTCAACGCCTAAAAAAAGGGGGTAGCGGGCCCCCTTCAAGCACTACAGCAGCGGATCTCGGTTGCCCGGGTGTAACGGACCACGGACCCGTCACACCTTGCTCGTGTAGCTCCCGCCCATGCCGAGGAGCTTGGACGGATCTTCCACGAGCGGGTTGTCCTCGTACTGCTGGTACTGCTGCCAGCCCGGCAAGCCCACGCAAACGTGCACCATCTGGATCCCGGCCTCAGGGACCATGTGTGGGGGGTGCCCGAGGCCGATCATCACATCCTTGGGCACCTGCCTCCATTTGATGATCGGATCAGCCGGATAGCCGGCCACCCGCAGTTCAGCGGTACGCCAGGCAACGAGACGATCACAGTCCCCATGCCCATCCGCGAGCACCGCGAGCACATCCTTCCAGTTCTCCTGCCCCGGCGGATCTTCCCGGTACCGGACGCCAGACGCATAGAGAGGCGGGATGGGATAGCCAAGGCCTTTCTGCGCGCGACGGAGAGCGCGACGCAGATGCCATTCGTTCACCTTGATGAGCCCCTCGAGCAGGGGGAGGATCGGAGCGAAGTGCCGCGCCTCACCATGATCGTCCTCGTCGAAGTTCTCAGGCAGTGTGATGTGTACCTTCGGCGAGATCATCGAGCTCCCTGTGTCATTTGCGAGCGCAAGTGCGCGTCACGGGCATGCTCCGCGTACTCTCGATGGGCATCACCGCCATAGTACTGGTAGAGCTGCCACCAGTACCGGCACCAGGACGGATCCCAGTACGGAAACCACCGCGGCCACCAAGAGCCGTTAACGGTCACGTAGTCGCCGTGATTGTAGTGCGGATGCTGATAGTGCACGGGCTGAGCCGGCTGGGTATACCTGCCGACCTGCATGCCCCCGTAGCCGCTCACGACCAGCCCCAACTCCGGAGCGCGCTGACGGAGGATCGCGTCGCGTGCGTACTCCGCGTACGCGGGCGACGCGTCGCCGCCGTAGTAGTCGTAGAGCTGCCACCAATACCGGTACCAACCTGGATCCGAATACGGATACCAGCGTGGCCACCATCCCCAGCGGGAGTCGACGTGAACGTAGTCGTGGTGATGCTGGTGCGGCCACGGAGGCACATCATGAAAATGATGACGATGTGCCGACCGTGTGGCCGCCAACAGTGCAAGTTGTCGCGCGAAGTTGGTTGATCGCGAGATCTCACCGCGGTGGTCACGTTCACGTGGAGAGGCCATACTATTCTAGATCCTGTCCCAGAATATAGTGGACCCGGCGACGGTTGCGGTGCATGAAAGCCCGGGGCGATCGCCAATGCGCGAAGCCCCCATCGTCGTAGGGCGACATGCCGTAGTACGGCCAGTCTCCGTCGCCGTAGCCGCTGTAACCGTAGCTGTAGGGCCAGCCGCCGCCGTAACCGTAGCTGTATGGCCAGCCACCGCCGTAACCGTAGCCGTAACCGTAACCGTACGGCCAGCCCCAACCGCCCCAGCCTCCATGGAAACCACGGCCGTGTCCGCCGTGACCTCCATGGCCGCCGTGACCTCCATGACCACCGCCGTGACCTCCATGACCTCCTCCGCCACCGCCACGGCCGATCATCGTTCCATATTCTCCACGTGCCACGGCTACACCGCCGCCGTTCCGACCATTGCCCCAAAGAAGGGACAGCCGGATTCGTTGAGGCCGATGTAGGTCACCACGACAACGACGTCCATCGCCGTCTGCGCCGAGGCGAATCGGACGAAGGTGTCGATCGCGTTCGTCGCGAACATGTCGCCCGGGACGTCGCCGCTCTGAACGAACTGCGACCGGTTGCCGATCTTGATGTCGTTCACGATCCAGTCAGCGGCACCACCAGCGGTACCCGCGTTCGAGATCACGAAGCGGCCGATCTTGTAGACCAGGGTCTGGGGACGGCCGGTGATCTGCGCCGACTGCGTCGGAAGGATCGGCACGCCCGTCGACATCGGGAGAATGTCGCGGTTCGCTTCCGTCGGCAGCGGCGCTTCCACGACCGCCGCACGTGGCGGCCAACCGTATGTATCAGGGCCAAACCAGCCCGACACAGCAGGCGACGGATCGCCGGGGACTGGGATCGGAACAGGCACCTGTAGAGCAGGTGTCGGTACCGGCATCGGATACTGCACCGGCATCGGATACTGCACCGGCATCGGATACTGCACCGGCATCGGATACTGCACCGGCATCGGATACTGCTGCAGCGGATAGCCCGACTGATCGCCGTATCCAGACTGATCGCCGTAGTAGTCCGACTGGTCGCCAAACTGATCTGCCTGGTTATCAAAACGATGCCGCCGGTGACGTCGCTGCGCCCACGGAACTGCACCCGGACGTCCGTGAAAAGGAGCACGGCCGATTGCGATGTCGTACCACTGACCAAGAAGCGCGTGGATCTGGCGCTCGTCCATGAGAAAACCTTTCGTAACTCAGTTGACGACCATGAACGGGGGCGACGAGCGCGGTGCCCGCCACCCCGCGCCAGATCGTGTGTTTTTGAGAACTAGACCGCCGCCGTACCGACCATCGCGCCGAAGAACGGGCAGCCGCTCTCGTTGAGCCCGATGTAGGTCACGACCACGACCACATCCATCGCCGTCTGCGCCGAGGCGAATCGGACGAAGGTGTCGATCGCGTTCGTCGCGAACATGTCGCCCGGGACGTCGCCGCTCTGAACGAACTGCGACCGGTTGCCGATCTTGATGTCGTTCACGATCCAGTCAGCGGCACCACCAGCGGTGCCGGCGTTCGAGATCACAAAGCGACCGATCTTATAGACCAGGGTCTGAGGACGACCGGTGATCTGCGCCGACTGCGTCGGAAGGATCGGCACCCCCGTCGACATCGGGAGGATGTCGCGGTTCGCTTCCGTCGGCAGCGGGGCATCAACGACCGCCGCGCGTGGCGGCCAGGGGAAGACGTCCGGGGGTGCTTGCAGATCACCCCCTGGAACCTCAGCTCCGAGCCAGGGCTGCGGCGTGCGATGATCTCGAATCACGGTACCGTACTGACGCACGATCGGCTGCCGATACGCACTGGCAGGTAACGGCCGTTGATACGGTGTATACGGTTGTCCATACGACGGCTGCCCCGGCTGCTGAGACTGCCACGGCATCTGCGACTGCTGAGGCTGCCACGGCATCTGCGGGTACCACGGATGCTGTCGCTGCCACCAGATCGGCTGCTGCAGGTACCATTGTGCCGGCTGCTCGTACGACGTTTGCTCGTACGGCGACTGCCCGTACTCCCCACGGTCACGATCACGATCGTGGTGGCGGTGATGACTGTGATCTTTGCCGACGAGATCGACCCACTGTCCGATCAAGGCCTGGACCTCTGTCGGGCCCATGTACCCGCGAGATGCCACGACTAGACCGCCGCCGTACCGACCATCGCGCCGAAGAACGGGCAACCGCTCTCGTTGAGGCCGATGTAGGTCACGACTACGACCACATCCATTGCCGTCTGCGCCGATGCGAAGCGGACGAAGGTGTCGATCGCGTTCGTCGCGAACATGTCGCCGGGGACGTCACCGCTCTGAACGAACTGCGACCGGTTGCCGATCTTGATGTCGTTCACGATCCAGTCAGCGGCACCACCAGCGGTGCCGGCGTTCGAGATCACGAAGCGGCCGATCTTGTAGACCAGGGTCTGAGGACGACCCGTGATCTGCGCAGACTGCGTCGGCAAAATCGGCACACCCGTCGACATCGGGAGGATGTCGCGGTTCGCTTCCGTCGGCAGCGGAGCGTCCACCACCGCCGCTCGCGGCGGCCAGGGGAAGGCCTCCAGGGGCTGCGAGTAGTACGGATGCATGTGATGAGGGTGCATCGGAGGAGCCATGGGAGCCATCGGGGGAGCCATGGGGGCCATCGGAGCTGGCGGAGGCATCGGAGCCATCGCCGCCGTTGGATCTGCACCCATATAGGCATACGGGCTGGGATACCCGAGGCTCTGTCGGCCACCATACGCGCCCTGGTGGCCGCCGCGCCAGTTTCCGACCTGCGGGCCGACGATGTCGTACCAGCCGGCGAGAAGCGCGTGCACCTGCTGAGGATTGAGTTGAGGAGGACGATGCATATAGAGAGACCTTTCGCGACATGACAGTCGCTACGCGGTCGCGCGCTCGCGCCGCAAGAAGAGCAAACAGACAACGGTTAGCGAGCCTCGCGCTCGAGGTCGACTAGACTGCGTGAACGGACGTCCATCGCGCTTGATGGACGGCAATCCTCGCGATCAAGCCCTCACGTACCGTCACAAAAGAGGACGGAGCGCCAGGGCCGGATCGTGAGATCCGGTAATGGCGAACTACGGATGCGACGAGGCCATGGCTGCCGCGTGCATGTTGCGCGCGATGGTGTTCATATGCTCTTCCGAGAGTTCACCGTGAACCGCAGGAGCCGCGGCCTCGGGGGCCCAGCCGTTCTCGTATGGATGCCCCCATGGATGCCCGCCACCGCCGAGTAGCTTGCCGGTTTCCTTCCAGCGCTTGCCGAAGGCGTAACCAGTCGCGGCGATGTACGATCCGAAAAATCCATTGCCCAGGTTGTTGAGGTGCTCGCTCCACTGGCCGCCCGCAAGATCGAGATGACCCGCGGCGATCAGCAGGCCACCGACGGCAAGGTTGATCGGAACGTTGAGAACGGTAC
>Ga0193745_1000156_pt1 | contig 11981 bp, 20 predicted proteins | sample L1a2metaG_FD_145899 | JGI IMG/M metagenome (GOLD analysis project Ga0193745, IMG submission 145899) | Soil microbial communities from a riparian zone of the East river system, Colorado, United States - L1a2 | ecosystem: Environmental > Terrestrial > Soil > Riparian zone | place: USA: East River... | reverse complement strand
GTGATCGGTGCTGCCGCGAGCACGAGATCCACGTTGACGTCGAGTTGTCCGACGGACGTAGCGCGAACACCGGATCAGGATGCGCCAAGGGCGAGTCGATGGAGATCCAGGCTCGCCTCAAGCGTGCTGTGAGCGTCGCGAAGACGCGCTCGAAGCTGCGCGGCGAGTTAGCACTCGTGCATGACGAGCACGCGCGAGCTTCCCAGGCGTGGAAAGAGGTCGAGGAACTCCAAGCGCCAATAGCTGTGCTGCTCGAAGAAATCCCCGTGTCCACGGGTGTGCGGCAAATCTGGGGCATGGACGACGCGAGGGTGTGGACCGTCCCTGGCAGCAATCAGGGCTTTGACACGGAGCGTCGGCAAGCGCTTCTTTCAGCGTGGCGGGGCAACCGTTACCGCGCGCGCGGCTTCGAAACGACGCCCTACAGCTATATGCAGCGGGCGAAGGCCTTGGAAGATCGGCTCGCCAAAATCGAGAGCAAGCTTGGCAGCCTCTTGTTTTGACCCCCGCCTATGCAAGACGCGCTAAGCTTTTACCCATGAAAGTGGCGCTGTATACCGCGATCACGGCGAGTAAGGACTCGCTAAAGGAGCAGCCCATCCATGAGGGCGTCGATCGGATTTTCTTTACCGATCGTCCCGACGATTACGTCGGAACCTCTTGGACGGTTCACCCGGCATGCACGATCTTCACAGATCCACGGCGAAATTCGCGGGCCCCTAAGATTCTTGCACACCAGTATCTGCCCGAGTACGACTACTCGTTGTGGATCGACGGATCGATCAGCTTACATGCCTCACCCATCGATCTGATCGAGACTTACCTAACAGATGCCGACATTGCGATGTTTCGTCATCCTACCCGCTGCTGTCTCTACGTGGAGGCCGAGGGCTGTGCGGACGCTGGATTCGATCGTCGCGAAACATTCGCTGCACAGGTAACACGCTATCGCCAAAACGGCTACCCGCCAGACAATGGTCTAAATGAGTGTGCAGTGATCTTGCGACGCCACAACGAACAGATCGCTCGATTCAACGACGCTTGGTGGTCAGAATACTGCCGATATTCCTGTCGAGATCAAATTAGCCTGCCCTACGTCGCGCACAGGCTTGGAATTTGGATTGCACAGCTGCAGGGAACGGCAGCTGACAGTCCGATCCTTGTTTATCACCAGGGTCATCCGTAAAGGACAGGTCACCACATTACGTACATAGACTTGACAGGTCAATGAGATTGATAGACTCAATATAGTGACAGTGCTGTATCCACATGGACACTAGATACACAATCAACAATTGCGCGTTCAGATACTTGCCTATTGGCACGCCGTCAGCATAATAACTGTCCCATGTATAAGCTCACCCACCGTGCAGATTGTGTAACCTGCGGAAGCGAGGTCAGCGTGAACCGGAACGGGGCCCTTCGCGGGCACTCCCACAAGGGAGTTCGTTGCCCCCGTACAGCGGTTACGAAACCGCTCCTTGCTGTATGGGAAGCGTTCCCAATGGTTTCGACCTTCGAGGATCGTCAGCGGTGTCGCGAGATCGTAGCTGCGGCGGATTTACGCCGCGCCGCGGAGATCGAAGAAAAAGCTCTCGCGGACCGGATCAACAGGGAGCCGGCCCTGAACAGAGAACCGGACGACCTGTACGCCCCGGCAACCAGCTGGGAGCGCTGGCAGGGAGCTCGGACGAACCTAGAATTCGTAGCGTTGTGCGCGGTGTTCATCGCGCTTTGTAGTCACTGTGCTCATTAGTGGGCAGGCGCGTTAGCTTGCAGTCAAGGATCGAGATCGCTCAGATTGCAACTGAACACTGCCGCTCCGGGGTGCCCCGCCTTCGCGAGCACCATTGCACCGGCCTCGAACGCCCGAGCGGATAGAACACCAATCTGCTCGTCCGTCATCGAGTTTGAGCTAAGCATTTCACGCGCCCTGGTGCCGGTCCCGGTTCGTTCCAGCAGCTCGCGCCGCTGCATCTCGAGCATCACGTCGCCAAGAGCTTCGGTCGCCGCGGAGAGAGCGGTCAGGATGTCTACCACGTCGGATTCGGCAGCTTCCATGGCAAGATCTAGGTAACGATTCCCATGCGGCTCAGGTCCTGAAGACCGCTAACCGCGAACTCCAGTCCAGTAGCTCTAACCTGGCGGATGGCATCGGACACCGCCGAGACGGGTGCTGTGGTGTGATAAGTGTAGCGTACCGGTCCTCGATCTACGAGAGACAATTTGTAGCCTGCATCACGAAGCACGGTGAGGACTTCAGTCGCTCCAGGAGTAGATAGCTCGACAGAGGACTTCCAGACGGTCTTGCCTGCGGGAGGTGCAGCCGCACTTTTAGAACTTTTTCCTTGGTTGTGTCGATAACCGTTATTATCGAGAAATGCGTTCAATTCACTGTTCACGGTTTTAGGCTTCCGAGGCATGTCTAAATATTCGGGGATGGTAGGGACTTATGTCAAGAAAATCTGTGTGTTTTAGGAGTTGATCCAACCAAGACCGCCGTCAAATTAGGAGCCCCTTACTACGTTAGGAGGCCCCCTTATTGTCCGGCTGGTTCAGACGTGGCCGCTAGAATGCGCGAGATTTGCTTCGCGTCGATTGGCTTGCCCTTGCGATTGTGGAAGTCCCGCTCGGTTAGTGTCCGAGCGATGGCCCGCAGAGATCGGCCTTCGCCCTGCAATTTCTTGATCTCGGCGATCATCCGTTTCTCCTGCTGGGACGTTTGAAGCTCCTTAGTCACAGCGTCAGCTTCCAGACCATAGGGAAGGTTGCCGTTGAACTTGATCCCTAGATCGCGAAGATTGCCAACCGCCGCACGTGTGCGATCGCTGATCAATTCTCGTAAAGTAAGGGTCTCGGCGAGCAGCTCGCGATAGGCGTCGCGCAACGCGTCCACGCTCGCAACAGCGACCTCTTCTTCAGTCAGGACAAGTGCCTTCACGGCTGTTTCTTCCTTCGATTTGCACGAAAAGCTGCGACTTGCCGCGCGACACCCGTACCACGGGCCTTGCCGTCATACCGCGCGGTCATATCTGCGCTCGAGTGCCCAGCGGCTCCCTGGATCTCGTACGAAGGCAGTCCTGCATCGTGAGCATCGCGCAGGAACAAGGCGCGAAAGCTGTGAGGATGGGCTTCAGGGTCGATCTCCTTAGCCCAGTGATCGGTTATTTTATTCACGGTGTTTGGATGCATGTGCCCATCACCGTCGTCAGCGGGGAATAGGTAATCCGAGGTACGCCGTTCGCCAAGCCACCGGTCGATCGCCGCAATGGCGAGATCGGGCAACTCAACCTCCTGCTCCTTATCGCCTTTCTGTCGGTTGTACACGCGGTGCCCATCATAGTTCGCTCGCGGTAGCGAGGCGACAGCTGTACGGCGCCAACCCGTGTCGCAAAGCAAACAAAGCAGGGCGTGATCTCGAGCATTTCCAATGGAGGCCTGTACGATCGCCACAGCTTGATCATCAGAAATCCGGTGCGCTTTGAGAACACGACCGGCACGCGGCCAGCTCAAGACCTCCGGGTGAAACGGATTGGAAGCAACGATCGGTCGTCCGTGCTCGTCGCGAAGCTTGCGCAGGGTGCTGTAGATCGTCGACATTGATGCGAGCCTTCTTCGCCTGGTGTCCTCAGAGCCTATCAATGAGTCACGGTAAAGTGTTGAATCGGCAAGTTTTGGAGCCTTAGGATCGATCTTTCCGTGCTCGCAGAACGCCAGCCATCCTTCTAGGTCACGGGTGTAAGCATCACGCGTGTGCCATGACTTCTTCGCATTGATGACCTGGATCGCCACGGCCTTGAAGTCGATCCGGGATGTAGGGCGTACGACGATCGAGCTATTGTCACCGGCGTATTGCGGTTCGATGGGTACCTTCATCTGATTGGGGTCCAATTCTGGGCGGCATAGTAACGGCAGAGAGCGAGGCTATCCTCGATGTCGGGCATCGCACGGTGGATCGCCCTCTTACCCGGCACCCCATGATGAAGCTGGGGCCAAAATCGGCGGGCCAGCTCGTTCAAGCTCGTGATGTCGAGGCTCCGGTAGTGGAGCTGGCGGAGGGCGCGAGGCAGGCTGACGGTCATAAAAGAGCGGTCGAGCCAGATCGACGACCCGGCGATCTGAGCCTTCTGTCCAGGCTGCTCCACCGAAGTCCGCGCGAGGAAATCAGCGAGCTGATCGTCGACGTCGGTCAACGCGTGAACGGACGCAGCGGACGCATCCCAAAGACCGCTCTTCGCGTGCAGCTCGAGGACGACGCGCTCGATTTTCGTCGAGGCCACGGTGCTCGTGAGCTGATCTTCAGCGGTGTCAGTCCCAAGGTGTGCGAGCAGCTTGGCCTGTGCCCAATAGACAACGCGGTGGAACCGGCCGACCTCTCGGAGTCGATCGTCGGTCACGATCACCGCCACCTCGAGCACCGCATGCTCGGTGGCGACGAGACCCGTGGTTTCTAAGTCGATCCAGGCGAGCATGGCTACGGCGCCTCCTCGTAGAGCTTGGGATCGCTCTTGATCATCGAGAGCTCGTTCGTCGACAGCTTGACCGTGTCGAAGGCGTTTTGCCTGGCACTGTCGATTGCTTCCTCACGGTTCATACTGTCGTCGATATTCATTCGATAGGTCGAGATGAAGACGTCATTCCACGCATACACGTTGGGTGGAGGAGCACCTGCGTGCTCTGGCAGTACGCTTTCGTTGAGGAGTTGTTCTTGAGCGACCTTCAGCCATTCGCGGTCGGACAGCTCCGCATCGACGCTGATCCACTTTTCGATTTCATATAGATCAGTGTCACGCCAGGCAATGTCTCCGAGGGCATCCTCCATACGTGCCCGCAGCATCGCCAAACGAGTTTTTTGGATCTCATGGCGAGTCTTCGGTTTGAGCTTGCGCGCATGTCCAGCACGGTGATGTCGGCGAAGCGCTTCATCGACTTCACGGCCCAGCTGGGCGTTGGTCTTTTTCACGGCCGACGGGCCGACAGCCAAATTTTCCGCCCGGGACCTCGATGGAAATGCGGCGCCGCAGCTGCCGATCACCCGGCCGTCAGTCGTCTTGCCGCTGATCGAGATCTGATCTCCACACACGGGACACAGGCGACGGAGCGACCTTCGTGAGGGCGTCTGGTTAGGCATGGAAGGCATCTTAGCAAGCGGGGGTATAACTTGCAATTATGTAGCCCTGCTATTTTTAGATGTAAGTTGTTGATCTCTTGTGACAACAGGTCCCGTGTTGACACATTTTTTAGAATTCACGGAGGTAGGGAGCCTGCACCGCCAACTTCACCGACGGTCGACGAGAACCGTCCACGCGAGGCACCACTCAAGGATGTCATGGGCAAGCCCGCCGTGCGCTTGACGCTTGGAGCTGGGTGCCGTGCGCTGTGAACGCGGCGCGGAGAGCACCCAGGGTTCCGCCACGGGAGGCCACGCGGTGGCGAGCACAGTCAGTAGCTGATCGTCTGCCCTAGCAGGGCCCCGCTGAACTCGTGGGATCGGCTATCTATGTTGGTCACGACTACGACGAATTCATTGCCAACCTCGCACGTGGGCATGTCGATCCGCAGTGGAAGACATGCCTCGGCCCGCTTGCTGATCCGAATCGTGTAAAATCCCTGCTCGTCGGCCTCGCCATGCAAGACCTCTCCCATGGTGAACAGGTCCGCCGCGATCGCATCCGAATTGAGGAACTGACTGCGGTTTCCGATCCGAATGTCCTCGATGTTAAAATGCGCGGCGCAGCGCGGGCTGACTACCAGGTGGGTCGCACGAAAGGGCGCCCACGGGCGCACAACGATCTGGTCTAAGCGAGATCCTTCGAGCGCCCTGCGAGAGATAACGCCCAGGGCCTTACGAATCCCCGCTGGATCGAGGTCGCGGATCATTTGCACTGCCTGGACGTCACGACCTTCAAGGAAGGCGTCACGGATCACCGTCAGGCGATCACTGTCGTCGAGAGCAGCACGTACGAGCGCTAGCGTCGAAGGATCAAGCTTCTGCTCGAGGATCGAGATCGCCTGACTTAGCCTGGATGGACCGAACTGTGCATTTGGCATGCTAGAGCTTCCGTTTCTGCGGGTACTTGGCCTCGACTGAGATCGTGCAGTAGCCCCCGCCGTGCTTCTCATCGTCGGCGACGGTGATCCCATGTCGCACACAATCGGACATGCTCGACCATGAACCGACGTGGAAGCCAACTCCACGCAATTCTCGCTCCCCCCAGCACTGGGCACGGCATTCCCAGCGCATCACGTCAGCCTGATCACGAAGCCAGTAGCCCTTGGAGATATTCCAGGACGAACACGCGCTTACACCAGCTTCGGCGAGCAGCACGATCAAACGATCTTGAACGGTCGGCCTGGGGTTTCGAGCCTGCCGTCTCTTTGGGCGCATGCCAAGTGCGGAGCGGAGATCTGCGAGCTTGGCATCCAAGTCAGCCTGAAGTTCGACGATCGGACGCATCCCAGTTTGCTCATGCACGATCTCGGACAACAAGGCATTCGCCTTTTCAACGAGACCGGCCGCCCGTAGTTCTGCAGCCATCAGCAAACGGGGGTCCACATCTACCACTTGATCTCCTGGTCTCGGTTAATCGGCGGTGTTCATGGCATTATCGGACGACAGGAGGCCTAGCCGGATAAGCGCAGGTTCCTCGACACCGTACTCAGTGCAAGGGTGAACCGTCACGTTTGATCCTGCATTCTCCGCGCCCCGACGCGACTTGTACAGCTTCGCACAATAGCCGCCAGGACCGCACAACGACTCCGGGACGAATTCCCCGGACACCGTGAGGATCAGCATCGGGTTAGTCTTGGCGCGGACCAAGAACCGGTTCACCGCCATGAGAGTGTTCTTCATGTCTGCCGTTACTGCTTACCGCGTGCCACCTCGTTACCTTGCCCTAACAGGTCGACCGCACAGCCATCAGATTCGCGTGAACATCACAAAGTGTGGCAACCCGTATCCGAGGTGTGCCGAGTGTGCAACATAATCAAGGACACTTACGGAAATCGTCTACACCTCAGATCGCAGGGTAGAGATATTCGCGTCCCACGAGGGATCGTCATGCCAATCCTCGAACCCCTCTTCACTAACAAAATGGATCGGCATCCCGTCGGACCAGCGCGCCACGTCGTGAGCCAGGGTAAGGGCTCTGATCGAAGTTCTCTGATTGTCGCGACCTGTTGGGGCAACTTGGCACTCCGAGTAACCATCCGCGATCCAGCCGATCTCAATGAACTTTGCAAGATCGTACACATGAAGGCCTTTCGGAAGCACTCTCCGTTGGACCACCACAAAAGGAAGCTGAGTCTCAAGTGTGCGAGCGAGTCCGTACACCTTGCCCATGAAGTACCTTGTGCGATTGTCGTCTCGACGAAAGTAATAGTTCGTGCCCATTCTATGATTGCTCCTAACGCCAGTTCATCGCAGACTACGACCTCTCACGGAAGCAGTCTGACCCAGGTAACCTCCAGGCCCGGCTGCAGCGTGAATCCAGGCACCGGGCAAGGTTCCCAGTTGCCGCTGGTGCTGTCGTACACGTCAGTGTCCTCCAGTACGTCGCCCGGCTCTAGCTGACAGCCGTGAACCGCTTGGCCCCCCGGCCAGGTGCCACAGGTCTTGAACCGCTCCGCAGCGTGACGGTTGAGATGGGATGCTGGATTCTTCATTCTCTTGGTGATCCTATTCCTGTTGTTACCGTTACCGTTACCACAGGCCCTGGCTTCTTCAGCGTCGGTAGGGCAGTTTCCGACGTATCGGGACGAGGAGAAGGGGCGGGTTAACCCTCGTCCCGATTTCGCCAGCGACTCCGTCGAGGGAAACGGAGGCGATGTTCGTGATTACGTTACTAAGGAATCTTGGCATGCGGCTGTCGTTCAGAAAGCTCTTACGCAGGATCGCTTTTACGATCGTCCTGTAGCGTCACCGAGTGTGGCCATGTGGTTCTATTTACACTCCGGGCAATAGCAAGATCGACCATGGGGTCCGTCGTAAGCAGTACGAGGGAACTCGTCGTCTCCTCGTCCGCCTTTCTCCCCAGGCGCGCACCCCGGTACTTGACTTGTATCGACGCGTGCCTCAACCAGATGCACATCGGACTGCACGACGGCGACATTCGCCGCTGTATCCCCCTCCTCCAGATACTCCCCCCACAACTTACGGAACAGTCCCGTATCGACGCGCCCGGACTCAACCAGCCATTTGGCAAAATAGTCATCGACCCCCAAGGTAGTGAACATGGCCGCGTGAGATTCTGCCGTGGGCACCAAGGACGAAGCAAGCGCGGCATATTGCTCTTCGTTGACCGGTCCGATGCGCTGGTGAGTCCAGCGATTGCCCACCAGCAGAATCACGGTGTAGCGTCGGCCCTCCTCGCCCTGGTCAACTGCGAGAAATTCCAGGCCGGCTTTCCAAGTAGGGCGGGCCGTCCAATCCGTCGTCTTACGACGATCAGGACGGGGGTTGGACAGGTCCGCTGTGAGCTTGTAGTTGCCTGGGGCGAGCATGGTTACTATTGGTGCACTCACCGTGCCATGTTACACAAGCGCGAAAACAGCAGTTTACATGACTGGACAACTGTCTAAGTGTACCGTTTACGGCACACTTACTAAACTACCCGGATACCGTCAGCATCAAGTCCTGGTCAAGCACTGCCAAACGCGATCTACATGGACTTCGTCGTTTCGCTCGATTCCTACGCACTGGACGCCCGGCTCGGCTCGGCACGTCGGGCACTCTGACAGCCGAATCGGAGGACACTGCCAGGAAGGATCAGCGGGCAAGGACAGTCGGCCGACAGTGCAACGCGCCTGCGCGCGGATCGTTCTGGACGCGTCTCCTGTCGAACGAGAGTCCTCAGCCCCTGCGGGTTCGCTTTTGTGATCGTCCTGCTCGTTCGCCATGACTAGATCCTATCACTCGACCGAGTGCCTTGGGGCCGTCGTGTCCAGGAAGATCTGCCTGGCCTCTTCCAGGCAGATCAAGGCGCAATACCTCAAGCTAGTCAACAGCCTTCGTAGCACCTTGAATACTGGGTATTTATATACCCGTGTCTTGAAAGATCCAGGTCCGCACAGATCCTAAAGAGGACCAAGAGCATTTGCTGGAACTTAGCGGCATGCCCTCGACGGCACAGCGATCGCAGTGATCTGTGCACATGGCAAACGTCGATCTTACCGCCACCCTACATCACCTCCAGAGCGCCGCAACCGAGCAAGTTGCCCAGTACCCACAGTACACGGGGCACTTCGCGGGCTACAAGCTTGTAAAGCTCAAGCGCGACGTCAAGACAAAGGCAGGCCTTGCGTTCACGCAAGGCGAGTATGCGATCGCAGCCCCACGACGAGACGAGATGCACATCCTTCCGTCCAGCGGGAAATTCGTTACCGTTTGGTCACGACGCAACAAGATCGATGAGCTCCAAATCCATCCTGCCGACTCGCCCGATGACCCCAGCACTCCTCGACAAGATCGAGCAACTCACTCAGAATGACATGGAACCGCGAGGTCTGGCTGCAATTGTCACATTGATCGTTGAGGTCCGGTGGTTGCAAGCTGCCTTACGCGAGGCGTGTGATTGGCGCGGACTGCGAGAGCGATGAGGGGATCGTCGAGCAACGGGCTGCCGTGGCGCGCCTCCGTGCCCTCGCAGGGGAGTGAATTCGTCATCGGGTCGCGGTTGAGCGGGATCTTTCTTGACCGTCAAACACCGCCCCGCATTTAAGATACCTACGGCAAGCCGACACACGGTCCCGGCATCATTTCCGCTTCAATCAAACGGCTACCAAGCGCACCCACAACACGCGCTGCCCCCCCGTCAAGAAACCCCCACAGTAACACATAAACACGTCCAAAATGAAAATAGATTTTAAAGACCTGGAGCACAGAATCTCAACGGATCACAATGCACGGCTGACCAAAGCGCGAACGCTTGCCCCCATTGCAAGAATCCACGAGCTTGAGGCAGCGCTATATCGCTACGGAGATTGCGAGCATGACGAGGAGGTAACCAAAATCCTTGAAAAAGCAGCAGTTCTGCGGTGATGCTGTTTGAAACGCGGTCTCTGACCCCCACAGACGCCGAGTACCCCTACTGGCTACGTCTGATCCATGACCGCCCTTCGGTCTTGTACGTCCGGGGCCTACTTCCTCCAAATCGTCGCTGTGTTGCATGCGTAGGCACGCGCCAGCCGTCTGCGTTCGGGAGGGGTGCCGCACGCGGGATCTCACGAGTCCTGGCCGCGCACGGGTGGAGCATCGTCAGCGGTCTGGCGATCGGCGTGGACACGCTCTGTCACGAGGGCGCGCTCGAGGCCGGTGGGCACACCGTCGCTGTGCTCGCGAATGGTCTCGACTCCGTGTACCCGAGGCAGAACACGGCACTCGCCGAGCGGATCTTGGCTGCTGGTAGAGCCCTCCTGAGCGAGCAGCCCAACGGTACCCCAGCACTCCCAAAACACCTGTTCCGGCGAAATCGCATCCAGAGCGGGATGTCGGCAGGGACCGTCGTGATGCAGACGGACATCGTTGGTGGCACAATGCACACGGCACGATACACCCTGCTACAGGCGCGCTTACTGATCGCCCCCGTGCCACAAGGTGCGCATGCTGCAGAAGCCAAGAGCCGTGGGCTCCTCGCACTGACACAGAGGACGGGGACCGACCTCGCGAGACTCCTTGAGGCGAATGAGGCCTACGCACGTCTGCTAGAGCGGAAGTTCGCAAATCGGCCGGTCGCCATGCCGCTCACCGGGTGTGAGGACTATGCCCAGTTACTCGACGTGCTTGAAACGCTGATCGGGGGTGACACGGAGCATCAAGTCCCAACGCGTGTGGTAACACATCAACTTACGTTAGGACTTGAGCTTGTGGATTGATTGGACGAGGGCTAGCCCCGACGCGTCTTGATTCGCTCGATCCATGACAAGCAGATGTCCACGGGGGGCTGATCGCCGTTCCGCCACGCCGCACAGGAGGCCCCACTCGAACGCGCGCCGCTGATCCCAGTCGGCCCCGTCGCCGACGTGAAGGATCATCTCCTTCGTGGACAAACATGGGATCTGGACGGTGTCGACCGTGACGGGCAGTGTCACCGCCAGGTTCTCGCCGATGCAGACGCAGGTCCCGATGGTCTGGTAGTTCGTGCTCTTTGTAATCAGGATGTGGGTCCATGCGGTTTTCGCACCAGCAGGCAACTACCCGATCGCGCTCCTGGGTAGATTTATACCTGTGACCGGTCTTTCACCTTTATCTGAGGAACCGTGGCGAGAGAGCTACGCTAGGGGGCAGCTCAAGGTTCGGAGACCTAACGTCGTCGGTACGTCAGCCACGCCGCGGTGTCAAAATGCTCCTGCATCCAAGGCTCGAGGTCGTGGGCAGCCGCCACGGCCGCACCGTCCTCGATCCGGATCTCACCCCACCCCCACCACGCGTTATGGCTGCCAGCGACCATGTAGTCGTGCGCCGCGATCACATCGCCGGGCTTCAGGTAACGCACGAACGTGGAAAGCTCACGGGGCTTGTTGCCGCCGTCACACAACACGTACGACACACCGGGGGAGGCGATCAGTTGGGCGATCTCGGCCTCGACATCCCAAACGTTCGCGGTGCGGAACTCAATCTCCAGGAATTCTGCGATTGCGGAGAATCGGGCATCTGGGGCCTTGGCCACGTCGTACGTCACCACTCGCGCTCCGATCTGGTGAGCATGCACGCCGATCGCAATCGTGAAACCACCGTTGTACGTTCCGATCTCGATGATGCGCGCGGGAGGATAGATTTCCATCGCGTAAGACCAGGTCGGAACGGCGAGCCGGTTCTGGTTCATTGCAAAACCGAGAGGACACGGCGGGGAACTGCCGGTGTTGTAAAGCGGAAGAATCCTCGACGATGAGGTCAGCTGGGCCTGTACCTGGAGGGGCACTACGGGGAGCATTTCAGGAAGAAGCCTACTACTTGAAGAACCCTGGTTCCAGGGCTTCAAGCT
>Ga0193745_1000155_pt1 | contig 12140 bp, 7 predicted proteins | sample L1a2metaG_FD_145899 | JGI IMG/M metagenome (GOLD analysis project Ga0193745, IMG submission 145899) | Soil microbial communities from a riparian zone of the East river system, Colorado, United States - L1a2 | ecosystem: Environmental > Terrestrial > Soil > Riparian zone | place: USA: East River... | reverse complement strand
CGGCCGCCGCCACCAAAGGACGACGAGCGCGAGGAGGCTCAGCACCCAGGCGCTCGACAAGACGATGTGCCCCAGCGCGCCGATACGGCTGCCCTGCATGATCGCGGGAAGGAACTCATGGCCTGCCGTAGCGAAGAGCGTGAGCCCGCACACGACGGCGAGTACCGCCGCAACGCTGGACAGAATGGCGACGGTGGCATTTCCGCGCGGCGGGCCGCTGGTCCCGATTGCCTCGGGCCCCTCATGCTTGAGCAGCGCGTAAGCGATGACGACGAGCGGGAAACCGCCGTGCCAGAACGTGTACATCCAAGCCGTGCTCTGGGGCCCGGCGCCAAGAAGACCGGCCGGCGAAAACACGCCGGGGAAAGTGAGCGCGTGCGAAATGGTTATGAAAGCGGTAAACAGGTAGCCGCTGGCCAGCACGAACAGCGCCCGCCAGCGCAAATGGCTGAACTGACCGAACAGCAGGATCGCCGTGATCAGATCGCAGATCGCAAGCGCCGATTCGTAAGTCGGAATGAAAGCCGGCACCTGCGCGAGCGGCGTCTTGGCGAACGGCGCCGCCGCGAGAAAGATCGCGGCGGAGACCAGCACGGCCGCCAGCGCGAACCGGGCCTCGCGGCGACCCGCGAGCTCTGTCGAGAGGAATACGCGGTCCTCGTTTGCCAATTCGCCGTGCAGGGCTTCGTTTGTCAGCTCGTTCTGCATGACTTCCCTCGTTTACCAGCCTGACCGGGTTCTTTTGGGAAGCATTGCAGGGAGCGTCCGGCGTCGCGGTCGAAAACGGAGCTTGGAATGCGCACAGACACGTACCCCTCCTGCCGAACTTGAAAATGGTTTTTGGAGGCAGATCACGCGCGGCAAAATCGCGGGAAGAGCGTGGGGAAACTGACGACCACGATGCCGCCGGGCTCCAGTCGCTACCGGCTCGGTCGGGGAATGGTCGCTATTCCCCTACGCCTGTAGTGTCCGCTTGTTTACCGGGGTGGTATGTACGGGAGGGCACACAGGAGGCTAGGGCCAATCGGCCCTCACACCCGCAGTGAGGCCCTACTCATGCTTGCCGCGCAGCACCCTCGAAACCGCTTCGCCGGGGGCAGGGGCGACGCGAGCTGCTAATCCAGGTAGTGAATCTCCACGCTCGGCACGCCGCCTCGCGTGTCCGCGTAGATCATGCTGTATTCGGGGACTTCGAGCCAGGTCGAGGTGTCCCTGGTGAGCGGCTCGGAGGCGATGATGATCGAGTCCGCGGCGTCGCTTCCGCCGATCATTTTCCACTCGCCATCGTGCTGGCCGTACTCGCGGCCCGAGGTGTACCACAGCGAAAGAAAGCTGAGGTTCGCCTCGTGCACCTGCGCCGGATCCTCGGTCGGGTAGCAGCCGAAATCGAAGCAGTAACGCACCGCGGCGAGTTGATCGCCGGTGGTGAGGAACAGATTCACCGACGACGAGCTTGCGATTCCGCAGGTCGTTCTCACTTCGCGGAGGATGGCGAGGGTGCGGTCCATCGCGGCCATGATCTCCTCCGCGCTCGAGGATTTCGATGGATCATCGAGCTGCGATACGAGCAACGCATAGATCCATTCGCTGTCGGTCGTCCCGCGGATCAGGCGCGCGATGCCCGGTTTCAGATGCCCGGCGAGGTGCGGCTTCATTTCCGCGAAGCGGGCGAGGTCGCCGTTGTGCGCGAGCGCGAGGCGCATGCCCTCGAACTGGAACGGATGCACGTTCTGCAGCGAGATCTCGACCGCGCTCGAGTAGGCGACGCCACGCACGTGGGCGAGCACGCAGCTCGGCGCGATTTTCTCGGCGAGATTCTTGAGATTGCGGTCGAATACGGGCAGCGTGGGCGACCCGTAGCTGAACGGCCTCGCCGGATCGTGCGAGTCGCGCACCCAGGCGCGCAGGCCGAAGCCGGCGAGGTTCAGCATGCTCAGCATCTTCGGCATGTAGCTCTGCCGCACCAGCGCCGAGTCGGGCTGGAACAGCAGATGGTCCAGCAGCACCGGCTGACCGAGATAAGCAAGCGCTCTGCACATGCGGGAAGTTTATCCCACAGCGGCGTATTGATTGACCGGAATCAAGATTCCGGCAACTGGCCGGGACGATTCTGGAATTTCCCAACTCGCCCGCGTAAGCTACTGATCGAACGTCGAGAAGTGAGGGCATGTGAAGGGTCAGCAAGGAGGCAAGATTCCGGCCAAAGCGCCGAGAGTGCGTTCCCGGCCCAAGGGCCGTCAGGTCGATCCGAAGGCCCGGGAAGAGATACGGACCCTTCTCGCGAATGATCCTCGCCGTCGCGACCTCCTGATCGAGTATCTGCACCGCATCCAGGACCGCCACGGTCATCTCTCGGCCGCGCACCTGGTCGCGCTCGCCGACGAGATGAAGCTTTCGATGACCGAGGTCTACGAGGTCGCGACCTTCTACCATCATTTCGACGTCATCAAGGAGGGCGACGCGGCGCCGCCGGCGATCACCGTGCGAGTGTGCGACTCGATCGCCTGCGAGATGGCGGGCGCGGGCGAGCTGCTCGCGAAGCTCCCCGGCATTCTCGGCAAGGACGTGCGGGTGCTGCACGCGCCCTGCATCGGGCGCTGCGAGACTGCGCCCGCCGCTGTCGTCGGGCAGAACCCGCTGCCGCACGCGAGCGTCGAAGCGATTGCCGCGCTGGTGAAAGCCGGGGCGGTGAAGCACCCCGCGCCCGGCTCGCGCGAATCGCATCCGCATAGGGATATCGTGAATCCCGTTTACGTCGATTACGCGGCTTACCGCGCCAAGGGCGGTTACGCGCTCGCCCAGTCGTGCATCGACGGCGCGAAGAAGCGCGAGGACGTGATCGCCGTGATGGAGAATTCCGGCCTGCGCGGGTTGGGCGGCGCTGGCTTTCCGGCGGGGCGCAAATGGAAATCGGTCGCAGCGGAGCCGGCGCCGCGCCTGATGGCGATCAACATCGACGAGGGCGAGCCGGGCACCTTCAAGGACCGCTGGTACCTGGAGCGCGATCCGCACCGTTTCATCGAAGGCGCGCTCGTCGCTGCTTGGGCGGTCGGCATCGACGAAATCTACATCTACCTGCGCGACGAATACCACGGCTGCCGCGCAATCCTGGAGAAGGAAATCGCCGCGCTGCGGAAGAATCCGCCGTGCAAGTTCCCGCCGATCATTCTCCGCCGCGGCGCGGGCGCTTACATCTGCGGCGAGGAATCGGCGATGATCGAGTCGATCGAGGGCAAGCGCGGCATGCCGCGGCTTCGCCCGCCCTATGTCGCGCAGGTGGGCCTGTTCAACCGGCCGACCCTCGAGCACAACATGGAGACGCTGCACTGGGTGCGCGACATCCTGGAAAAGGGCGCGGACTGGTTCGCTTCCCAAGGCCGCAACGGGCGCAAGGGCCCGCGCTCCTTCTCGGTAAGCGGGCGGGTGAAGAAGCCCGGCGTGCATCTCGCGCCCGCGGGCATCACGGTGAAGGAGCTGATCGCCGAGTACTGCGGCGGGATGCAGGACGGCCACACTTTCTACGGGTACCTGCCGGGCGGTGCCTCGGGCGGGATTCTCCCGGCATCGATGGCGGATATCCCGCTCGACTTCGATACCTTGAATCAATACGGGTGCTTCATCGGCTCGGCGGCGGTAGTGATTCTCTCGGACAAGGATCGGGCGACGAGTGCCGCGCGCAACCTGACGAAGTTCTTCTCCGAGGAATCCTGCGGTCAGTGCACGCCCTGCCGCGTGGGTACCGCCAAGACGCTCACTCTGATCGAGAAGCCGAAATGGGACCAGCCGCTGCTGAAGGAGCTTTCCCAGGCGATGATGGACGCCTCGATCTGCGGCCTGGGGCAGGCGGCGCCCAATCCCGTGCTTTCTGTGATGAAATACTTCCCGAACGAAGTTTCGTGACGGCTAGAGGTGACCGATGGACCGCATAAGCACCGCGCAAGCGGCGACGATGCCCGTTGAGTTCAAGCTGAACGGCGAGACCGTCGTCGGCCGGTCGGACGAGACCCTCATCGAGACGGCCAAGCACTACGGCATCGACATCCCGCACCTTTGCTACAAGGAAGGCATGCGGCCGGACGGCAACTGCCGCGCCTGCGTGGTCGAGATCAAGGGCGAGCGCGTGCTTGCGCCTTCCTGCTGCCGCTATCCCAAGGACGGGATGGAGGTGACCACGGACAACCCGCGCTCGATCGCAAGCCAGAAAATGGTGCTGGAGCTGCTGCTCTCGGACATTCCCGAGAAGTCCTACACGCTCGATTCCGAGCTCGATCACTGGGCAAAGGAGCTGAAAGTCGGCAAGCCGCGTTTCGAATCGCGGCACCAGCCGAAAGCCGATCTCTCGCACGCGGCGATCGCGGTGAACCTGGATGCGTGCATCCAGTGCACGAGGTGCCTGCGCGCCTGCCGCGAGGAACAGGTGAACGACGTCATCGGCTATGCCTTCCGCGGCGAGCATTCGAAGATCGTGTTCGACTTCGACGATCCCATGGGCGAATCGACCTGCGTCGCCTGCGGCGAATGCGTGCAGGCCTGCCCGACCGGCGCGCTTATGCCCGCGAGGGACGTGGGCAAGATCGTCGCGGACAAGACCGTGGACTCGGTCTGCCCCTACTGCGGCGTCGGGTGCCTGCTCACCTACAACGTCAAGGGCAACAAGATTCTGTGGGTTCAGGGCCGGGAAGGGCCCGCGAACAGCAGCCGGCTTTGCGTGAAGGGGCGCTACGGATTCGACTACGTGCAGCACAAACATCGGCTGACGAAGCCGCTTATCCGCAAGCCGGGCATGAAAAAGCACAAAGACTTCACAGTCGACCCGGACAACTGGGCGGAAGTCTTTCGCGAGGCGAGCTGGGAAGAAGCGCTCGATTTCGCCGCGAAAGGCCTGCGCGACATTCGCGACAAGTACGGGAAAAAATCGCTCGCCGGCTTCGGCTCGGCAAAGGGCACGAACGAAGAGGCCTACCTCTTCCAGAAGCTGGTGCGCACCGGCTTCGGCTCGAACAACGTCGATCACTGCACGCGGTTGTGCCACGCCTCCTCGGTCGCCGCGCTGATGGAGGGCATCAACTCGGGAGCCGTGTCGAACCAGGTGCGCGACGTGATGAAGGCGGAAGTGATTTTCCTCATCGGCGCGAATCCCACCGTGAACCACCCGGTCGCCGCCACCTGGATGAAGAACGCCGCAAAGGCGGGTGTGAAGCTCATTGTCGCCGATCCGCGCCGCGGCGAGCTCGCCCGCCATGCGACCTACAACCTGCAGTTCAAGGCCGACACCGACGTCGCGCTCCTCAACGCGATGCTCCACGTCATCGTCGAGGAGGGCCTGGTCAACGAGGCCTTCGTCCGCGACCGTACTTCCGGCTACGAAGCGCTCGCCGAGAACGTGAAGAAATTTTCGCCGGAAGCGATGGCGCCCATCTGCGGCATCGACGCAAAGACGATCCGCGAAGTCGCGCGGCTCTACGCGACCTCGAAAGCCTCGATCATCATGTGGGGCATGGGCATTTCGCAGCACGTGCACGGCACCGACAATGCGCGCTGCCTGATCGCGCTCGCGCTATCCACCGGGCAGATCGGCAAGCCGGGCTCGGGCCTGCATCCGTTGCGCGGTCAGAACAACGTGCAGGGCGCGTCGGACTCGGGGCTCATCCCGATGTTCTATCCGGATTATCAGCGGGTGGCCACACCCGAAGCGAAAGCGCGCTTCGAGAAATTGTGGGGCATGGAGCTCGACCCCAAACCAGGCCTCACCGTGGTCGAGATCATCCATGCCGCGAAGAAGCACGAGATCCGCGGCATGTACATCATGGGCGAGAATCCAGCCATGTCGGATCCAGACGTGGACCATGCGCGCGAGGCGCTCGCCACGCTCGACCACATGGTGGTGCAGGACATTTTCCTCACCGAAACGGCTTACCTCGCCGACGTGGTGCTCCCGGCGACCGCGTGGCCGGAAAAGGTCGGCACGGTCACCAACACCGACCGCATGGTGCAACTCGGGCGTAAAGCCATCGAGCCGCCGGGCGAGGCCAAGGAAGACCTCTGGCTCATCAACGAGCTCGCCAGGCGCATCGGCCTTCCCTGGAACTACACGCATCCGCGCGAAGTGTTCGACGAGATGCGCCAGTGCATGGACTCGATCGCCGGGATCACCTGGGAGCGCCTCGAGCGCGAGTCGTCGGTCACCTACCCTTGCGAGAAGGAAGGCGATCCGGGGGAACCCGTCGTATTCGTCACGCATTTCCCCACGACAACCGGCCGCGGCAAGTTCGTCCCGGCGGACCTGATTTCGGCGGCGGAGCGCCCGGACGACCAGTACCCGATGGTGCTCATCACCGGCAGGCAGCTCGAACACTGGCACACCGGTGCAATGACGCGCCGCGCCTCGGTCCTCGACCACATCGAGCCCGAGCCGGTGGCTTCGCTGCACCCGCTCGACCTCGACCGGTTCGGCGTGACGCCGGGGGAGGTCGTCACGGTGGAATCACGCCGCGGCAAGATTTCGCTTTACGCGCGCGCCGACGACGGAATGCCCGCGGGGGCGGTGTTCATTCCGTTCTGTTACTACGAGGCGGCGGCGAACATGCTCACCAACCCGGTGCTCGATCCGGTCGGCAAGATCCCGGAGTTCAAGTACTGCGCGGTGAAGGTGACAAAAGGCGGGCCGACGCCGGTGCACGCGAGCTTCGGCGGCGGGACACTGCTCGCCGTCGCGCAGAAGTAAACCTCGAAGGCGTAGTCCCGATCAGGCTCTTGCGGCCGAAAAAAAGCCCCGGGACCGGGGCTTTTTGTTTTCAGGCCGGGTGCCGTCACAGCGGGAGCCGCATTCCCGGGATCTTCAGCGGCTGGTCCATGCAGGAGATCTTGCCGACGTCCGGACCTGCGGGCTTGATCTCGCCTGCGGTATTGGGCGAATTGTCGCGCCGGTTGCCGTCCGAATTGGCGGTGCAGAACTTGTGACCCAGCAGGAACGGGCTGGTCGGCGTCTCGAGCGGACCTTCGTTGCGCAGGCCCGTTGCGTTGGTCGGGTTGCGGAAGATCTCCGTCACGGCCTCACCCTTGCGGCTTACGACGACGATCGCGTTGCGCTCGTTCGGGTCGGCCCAGATATTGCCGTCGGCGTCCAGGGCAATGCCGTCCACGCCTTCGAGATACGGGTGCGCGACGAGAATGTTGTCCAGGCACAGCGTATTCGCGGTGAAAGTCGCGTCGCAACCGGTCTTGCTCCGTATGCTCCCGTCGCGGCCTATCTCGACCTTCCAGATCGCGCCGCGCGCGGTGTCGGCGATCAGCAGATCGCCGTGGTGCGTGAACGCGACCCCGTTCGCGACCAGCGGCTGCGAGCCAAGATTGTTTTGGGCGTTGCGGGTGGTCGGCGTGACCGTGATCGCCCCGGGCGGAAGACTGCGGACGTCGCGGCCCACGCCGCCCACGCCGGCGGCGTTCAGATTGACCTCGTTCGCCATCGGCTGGACGCGGAACATCTCGATCCCAGCGCCGCCGCCTGGCGGGATCTTCCACACGCGCCCCTGGCCCGTGGTGCCGTCGCCGGTCCAGAGATTGCCGCCGCGGTCGAAGGCAAGGCCGTTCGTGCCCTGGACGCCGGTCGCGTAAATCGTCGCGGTCGGCGGCGTTGCCGCGTTGGGCGTGAAAGTCCACACCTTGTCGTTGTCGGCGACGAACAGATCCCCGTTCGCATCGAAGGTGATCCCCGAGGGGCTGCAGGGCGCGGGGACATTGCCCACGGCCACCAGCGAAGGGTTTGTCAGGGAAATCCGCCATACCGGACAGGGAGAAGCGCCGCGCCCGGTGGTGTAGAGATTTCCCGCATCGTCCCCGGTCAGGCCTTCTATCGCCAGAGGCGTCAAGACCAGAGTGGAAAAAGTCGCATCGCGCGGAAAGCGCGCGTGGTGATCGTCGTCGGCCCATGCGAGCACCCACGTGAATAACGAGAGACTGAGGAAAGCAAGAATTTTCTTTACCATCTCACACCTCCTTTTGTAAGACTTTTGCAAGACCGGTTTGTTCTTGAAGAAAGGCTGGGATTTGATCATACCCGACCGTAGCGAACACGGACGCACGGGACATTGTTCCACGTGCGCTTCGCCGCGGGTCCGCGCGGCCTGTATCTTGATTTCCGTCAATGTTCGGCCAAACGCGCAGCCCTTATAGTGTCTCGCCCATAAAATCAATACAATGCTGTCCCGCAGCAGAAGGAGCAGTTGATGCCCTCCGACATCGAAATCGCGCAGAAAGCGAAACTCGAGCGCATTTCCAAGATCGCCCTCGCAAAACTCGGCATCCCGGAGGAGCACCTCGAACCTTACGGCCATTACAAGGCCAAGGTTTCCCTCGAATACCTGGATAGCCTGAAGCCACGTCCGAACGCCAAGCTGGTTCTGGTCACTGCGATCAGCCCTACGCCCGCGGGCGAGGGCAAGACGACCACCACGGTCGGGCTGGGCGACGCGCTCAATCATATCGGCAAGAAGGCGATGATCTGCCTGCGCGAGCCGTCGCTCGGGCCCGTCTTCGGGATGAAAGGCGGCGCCGCCGGCGGCGGCTACGCGCAGGTGGTGCCGATGGAAGACATCAACCTGCACTTCACCGGCGACTTCAACGCGATTGCGCTCGCAAACAACCTGCTCGCGGCGATGCTCGACAACCATATCCATCACGGGAACGAGCTCGGGATCGATGTGCGCCGCATCGCATGGCGGCGGGTGATGGACATGAACGACCGCGCGCTGCGCGACATCACGGTGAGCCTCGGCGGCCCCGGCAACGGTTACCCGCGCCAGGACGGATTCGATATCGTGGTCGCCTCAGAGGTCATGGCGATCTTCTGCTTGTCCACTTCACTCGCTGATCTCAAGGAGCGGCTCGGGAAAATCGTGGTCGGCTATACGCGCGACCAGAAACCGGTGCTTGCGCGCGACCTCCAGACCCACGGCGCCATGGCCGTGCTCTTGAAGGACGCGATCAAGCCGAACCTCGTGCAGACGCTCGAGAACAACCCCGCCTTCATCCACGGCGGCCCGTTCGCCAACATCGCGCACGGCTGCAACTCGGTGATCGCGACGAGCTCGGCGATGAAGCTGGTCGATTACGTGGTCACCGAAGCCGGCTTCGGCGCCGACCTCGGCGCGGAGAAGTTCATCGACATCAAGTGCCGCAAGTCGGGCCTGCGCCCGTCGGCCGCTGTGATCGTCGCTACGGTGCGCGCAATGAAGTATCACGGCGGTGCCGACCTCAAGACCATCACGCAGGAGAATCTGCAAGCGCTGGAAAAAGGCGTCGCCAACCTCGAGCGCCACGTCGAGAACGTGCAGAAGACCTACGGCATTCCCTGCGTGGTCTCGATCAACCGTTTCAACCACGACACGCAGGCCGAGCTCGATCTGCTCGAGTCGCGGATCGCCAGGCTCGGTGCAAAGGTTGTGCTGGCGACGCATTGGGGCGACGGCGGCAAGGGCGCGGCGGAACTCGCGCGCATCGTGGTCGATCTGTGCGAGCAGAAGGGCAACTTCCAGTTCGTCTATGACGAGAAGGACACGCTCTGGGAAAAGGTCAACAAGATCGCGAAGAAGATCTATCGCGCGAGCGAGGTGACCGCCGATGGGAAAGTGCGGGCCCAGATCAAGAAGCTGCAAGACGACGGCTACGGGCACTACCCGGTGTGCGTGGCGAAAACCCAGTATTCCTTCTCGACCGATCCGCAATTGCGGGCGGCGCCCGCGAACCACGTCGTCAATGTGCGCGAGGTGCGGCTGGCGGCAGGGGCCGAGTTTGTCGTGATGATCTGCGGGGATATCATGACGATGCCCGGGCTTCCCAAGGTGCCCTCCGCGGTCAAGATCGACCTCGTCGACGGGAAGGTTGTAGGCTTGTTCTAGCCCACTAGGGAACGGTTTTTTTTGCCGCGCTTCCGGCGCGCGGATGCGAAGCGGGGGGTATCGCTGAATGGAACAGTTGCTGACGTCGCACTTCTGGCTCGGCCTCGGGACGATCATCTGGGTGAATATCATCCTGTCCGGCGACAACGCCGTGGTGATCGCGCTTGCCGCCCGCTCCCTGCCGCCACGCCAGCAAAGGCTGGCGATTTTCTGGGGCGCAGGCGCGGCGGTGGTATTGCGGATCCTGCTCACCATCGTCGCGGTCAAACTGCTGGAATTCCCCTACCTCAAACTCGTCGGCGGGGCGGCCCTTTTGTGGATCGCCGTTCAGCTCCTCATCCCGGAAGGGGACGGGGAGGGCGAAGTCAAATCGAGCGAGCACCTGATGGGAGCGATCAAGACCATCCTGGTCGCGGATCTGGTCATGAGCACGGACAACGTGATCGCGGTGGCTGCCGCGGCCAAAGGGAGCATCCTGCTTCTCGTGCTCGGCCTCATTATCAGCATTCCCCTTGTCATCTTCGGCGCCACCCTCTTGATGAAACTGATGGAGCGTTACCCGATCATCATTACGCTCGGCGCGGCCATCCTCGGCTGGACCGCCGGCGAGATGGCGGTGACCGATCCGGCGGTTACCGGCTGGATCAAGGCGAACATGGAGTGGCTGGACTCGTACTATGTCGCCGCTATCGCGGGTGCGGTCGTGGTCGTGGTGCTCGGAAAATGGCTCGCGGGTCGCAAGCGGCCCGAGGACACGGTCGACAAGGATTGAACCTCCGGCACCAGGCTTGACCTCAGTCAAGGTTGCATTCAGAGCCTGTGGCGATAATCGACGCGCGAATTGTGGCGAGTGCATAGAATAGATGGAACCGCAGGTGCTGAGGGGGGTCCATTCCATTTGGTGTCTTGGCAATAGGAGGAGAGAGATGCGCAACAATTTTACCGATCGTCCTTGGTGCAGGACCGCGGCGCTCGCACTTTTCGCCGCGGGGGCAGCCGTACCCGTCCATGTGTTTGCGGCTTGGGAACCCACGAAGACGGTGGAGTTCGTCGTTCCCGCCGGCACCGGCGGAGGCGCCGACCAGATGGCGCGGATCATTCAAGGCATCATCGCCAAAAACAAGCTGATGAAGCAGCCGATGGTCGTCGTCAACAAGGCGGGCGGAGCGGGCGCGGAAGGATTTCTCGACGTGAAGGAGGCGAAAGGTGATGCGCACAAGATCATCATCACCCTGTCGAACCTGTTCACCACCCCGCTTGCGACCAATACGCCGTTCAACTGGCGCGATCTGACGCCGGTGCAGATGATGGCCCTGGACAACTTCGTTCTCTGGGTCAATGCGGAGACGCCCTACAAGACGCCGAAGGAATACCTCGCCGCCGTCAAGGCCGGCGACGGAAAGTTCAAGATGGGCGGCACGGGCTCGAAGCAGGAGGATCAGATCATTACCGTCGCCATCGAGAGGCAGACCGGAGCCAAGTTCATCTACATTTCGTATCGCGGCGGCGGCGAGGTGGCGGTGCAGCTCGTCGGCAAGCACGTCGATTCGACGGTCAACAACCCGATCGAGGCCGTGGCCCAGTGGCGCGCCGGATCGTTGCGCCCCCTGTGCGTGTTCGACGCCAAGCGCATGCCCTACAAGACGAAGATCACCAAAACGATGTCCTGGTACGACATTCCCACGTGCAAGGAAACCGGGCTTGAGGTCGAGTACCTGATGCTGCGCGGGATTTTCATGCCGGGCGGGGTTACCGCCGAGCAGGTTGAGTACTACGTGGACCTGCTGAAGAAGGTGCGTGCGACCCCCGACTGGCAGAGTTTCCTAGAAACGGGGGCATTCAACCAGACGACCTTGAGCGGAAAGGAATACGAAGCCTGGGTGGCGCGCGAGGAGGCGCGGCACATCATGCTCATGAAGGAAGCGGGATTCCTGGCGAAGTAGGATTGGGCGGGCGCGAGGGACGCTCACCCGTCGCGTCCTGAACCCCGGATTGCGGGACGGGCGGATCGAGGAGGGGATGGAAAGCGAGCAACAACGTTCGGCGGCATCGGTGAGGGCGGTAGAAATCGGTGTCGCGGTCGTCATATTTCTCTTCGGCGCCCTGGTCGTATTCGACAGCTACCGACTGGGCGCCAAGTGGGGAGGCGACGGGCCGCAAGCCGGCTATTTTCCCTTCTATGTCGGCCTGTTGATCTGCGCCTCCGGCGCAACGATCCTCGTCCGTGCTTTGCGAAACCCGGCG
>Ga0193745_1000153_pt1 | contig 12165 bp, 13 predicted proteins | sample L1a2metaG_FD_145899 | JGI IMG/M metagenome (GOLD analysis project Ga0193745, IMG submission 145899) | Soil microbial communities from a riparian zone of the East river system, Colorado, United States - L1a2 | ecosystem: Environmental > Terrestrial > Soil > Riparian zone | place: USA: East River... | reverse complement strand
CCATGGCTCACAATTTCGGATTCCGTCCAGGGTTCCGGCGGGTAACCGCTGGTCCCGATGGCATGAGCCGCGACCTTTTCCACTTCGAGGAAGCTCGGAGATGGACTGCGGATTTCGCAGCGCGCCAGGCGCGAACCTTCGCCTTCGATCGCCCGGTTTCCTATCTGGCGAGGGTCGTCTTGCTCGCCGCGGTGTATTTTTCCGCGGCCAAGCTTGCCTTGCTGGTGGCGATACCGCCGGGCTACGCCACCGCGGTGTGGCCGGCTTCGGGTATCGCCCTCGCTTCGGTCCTGCTGCAGGGCAACCGCGTCTGGCCGGGCATCTGGCTGGGCGCTTCGCTCGTCAACATCACCGTCCAGTCTTCGCTGGTGGCCGCGACTCTCATGGGCGCGGGCAATACCCTGGAAGCGCTTGCCGGTGCGGCGCTCGTCCGCGCGTATATCGGCTCGGCCGGGATGTTCCAGCGCGGAGAGGACGTGGTCAAATTCGTCGCCATCGCCGCTTCGAGCGCGACGATCGCAGCGACGGTCGCGGCGGCGCCGCTCGCCCTCGTGCATTCGCTGGGATCGCCCGAATTGTTGTGGAACTGGTGGACATGGTGGCAGGGCGACACCGTTGGAATCATCATCGTCGCTCCCCTGATCCTGGCCTGGGCCGCTCGCGCCAATCCCGCCTGGACGCCCTGGAAAATCGCCGAAGGATCGATTCTCGTCTGCCTCCTGTCGGGAGTGACGTACGCGATATTCGGCGCGGGCATGGCCTCGTACATCCCTTCGCTGCCGCTCACTTTCGCGATCCTGCCGTTCGTCATATGGGCCGCTTTCCGCTTCCAGCAGCGCGAAGTCGCGACCGTGAACGCCTTGGTGTGCGCAATGGCCGTCTGGTTTACGCTCGGGGGGAGCGGCCCGTTCGCGCAAGGATCGCTGAACGAGTCGCTTTTGCTGCTGCTCGCGTTCATGTGCACCGTGGTGACGATGGGGCTCGTGCTCAGCGCGATCATCGGCGAACGCGGGCGCGCGGTCGAGGCGACGCAGCGCATCATGCAGGACTTGCGCGAGCAGACGATCCGCGACTCGCTGACTTCCCTCTACAACCGCCGCTTCCTGCTGGATTATCTTGAGCGGGAGTTGATCCGCGCAAAGCGCGAGCGCGCACCCCTTGCGGTGATCATGATGGATCTGGACCGCTTCAAGGAGATCAACGACAGCGCCGGACACCAGGCAGGCGACCAGGTGCTCGAGGAAGTTGGCGCCCTTCTAAGGCGTCACGTTCGCGGCAGCGACATCGCCTGCCGCTATGGCGGCGAGGAGTTCGCGGTGGTGCTTCCGAAGACGACCTTCGAGAGCGCGCTCCGCAGGAGCGCGGAGATCTGCTCGGCCATCAGGCGCGAGCCGGACCGGCTGCTTGGAGTCACCGCTTCGCTCGGGATCGCGCTGTGTCCGGCGCATGCGACGGAAGCGGAGGCCCTCCTGCGCGCCGCCGACCGTGCGCTCTACGAAGCCAAGAGAGCGGGACGCAATCAGGTCAGGATGTCTGCCGGCCAGACCGGCCGCGCCGGATAGACGGCCAAGCAAGACCGGAAAGCCGCGCCGCGTGCGTCACGCCTTGTCCGCCAGGAACGATCCGCTCAGCGCGGCGAATTCTTTCGCGGCGTCCCACTGGACGATATGCTTGCAGCGGTCGACGAGGTGCAGATCGAGACCAGGGTGGAGTTTCAGTGCGAGTGCAGCGCGTTCTGCGGCATGGCCACGGTCCTCCCTTCCGTAGATCAGCCGCAACGGCACCGGCACTTCGGCGAGCCGGCGCCACAGCGGCTTCGATCCCTGCTTTGACTCTTTCTTCTCGCCGGCGCTCGCGTGCCTGCGCTCGAGAAACGCGCGGAAATTCTTTCCGGTGCTCATGCGGTGGCGAGTCTGCAGGGCAACCGGCGTAATTCGGGCCCTGTCGAAGACGCTCTCCTCAAGGAGCCTGCGTGTTTCTTCGAGCGTGGGTTCCGCGGCTCCGCCTTCTTCGCCCTCCGCGGCGTCCGATTTTCCACCGCCGGGCAGGGGCGGAAGCAGGCTTCCAGTGCCGAGCACGACGACCCGCGGGACGCGTTCGGCGTGCTCGAAAGCGAGACCTACGGCGATGCGCCCGGACTGCGAATGGCCGATGAGATGCCCTTTCTGCAGCCGCAGGGCATCCATGAACGCAAGGACGAAGCGTGCGCGATAGGCGACTGAAGGGTCCCCGGGGTTATCGCTCAGGCCGAATCCCGGCTGATCGCAGGCGATCACGCGCAGGCCGCATGCCGCCAGGTCTGCCAGATTCCCCGTCCAGACGTCCGCCGAGGAGCCGAGCGACGCTCCGTGCAGCAACAGGACCGCCGGCCCGTTTCCTTCCTCCAGATAGCGGATGCGCAACCCTTCCACCTCGATGAAATTCTCCCGGGCCATCTATTTCTCGGCGAGATCCAGCAGTACGCCGTCGGGATCGGCAAGGTGATGAGTGCCGTAGGGGCAGCGCTCGAAAAGCTTCAGTCGCGCCTGTCCCTCGGGCCCCGCGCCCACGGGAAAGGGGCGCAAATGCGGATTGTTGTCGCCCACGGCTTGCAAGCGCTCCTTCACCGCCTGCAGGTTCTCAACCCTGAAGCCGATGTGATCGAATCCGGGGCGGGCGATGCCGCCGCCCTCGTAATCGAGGATGCTCCAAGGCATGAGGATGAAGGTTATCCGGCCGTCGCTTAGATAATGGTTCGAGTCGTCCGCCTTTTTTTTGAGCCGCTCGAAGCCAAACAGGTCGACGTAGAACTCCGCGACCTCGTCGACGTGCAAGGTGCGAAGCGCCAGATGGCTGATGGCGCGGGCTTGCTCGCGCGCCGCCTCGACGTAAACCGATGTGCGGTTCTCCATGTTCTCCTGCGACAGGTCGAAGAGGTTGCCCGCGGGATCGTGGGTGCTGATGCCGGCAAAAGGACGCGTGCCGGGGCGCTTCAGGACTTCGATGGCGGGGTAGCGCTTGCGCAGCCGCGCGCAAGTCCGTTCGACGTCCTCCACCTCAACGCCGAAGTGGTCGAGCCCCGCCGGGCGGCCCGCCTTGCGCGGATTGATGTTGAGGCCCACATAGCCGTCGCTGACGGTCACCGCCCGGTCGGGTCGCGTGTCGGCCGCGGTCTTCATGCCGAACACCGCCTCGTAAAATCTGCCCTCGAGCGCGTACTGGTCGCTGACGATGGCGATGTGTTTGATTTTTGCGGACATGAATCAGCGCCCCCGGAGAAATATTTCTCTGAACTCCTTTTCGTGCCGGTCTGCTTCGCGTGCGAGCCGCGGGTTTACGTAGTGCAGTTTCAGCGGAATCGAAGCGGGGCCCTGAACGACGTCGCTGCGCGCGGGCACGCGTCCGCGATCGCGGATGAGCGCCTGGCCCTCCGCCGAAAGCAGCAAGTCCACGAGCAGGCGACCGGCGTTCGGATGCGGAGCTCTCGCCGATACCGCGACCTGACTCGGCGAGGTGATGACCGGATCGAGGGTCCTCACCCAGTCGACGGGCGCCCCGGCCCGCTTCGCCTCTTCCATTTCGGCGGCGTGCACCAGCGCCAGGGGAAAATCACCCGCGATCAGGAGCCTGGCAAGCAAGCTGTGGCCGCGACGGAACTGCGGATTCTGCCGGGCGAGCGAACGCATGAAGGTGGGGCCTCTTTCCCTGCCGAGATAGTCGAGCATGGCGGCATACCATTCGACGTCGCTTTCGTCCATGGCGAACTTTTCTTTCCACCTCGGCTGCAGCAGATCCTCCCAGCTCTTCGGGGCCTCGGACGGCGGCACCGAGCGGGTGTTGTAGCCGATAACGTATTGGCGCACGTAAATCGCCGCCCAGCGGCCCTGCGGGTCGACCGCTCCTGCGGGAAATCCGCTGCGTGTCTCCGGGGAGGCGTAGGCCGCGAGCAATCCTTCCTGCGCGAGCGCATCGATGTCGAGGTGATTGAATGAAACCACGTCCCAGAAGAATTTTCCGGCGCGCATTTCGGTGAGGATGCGCGTGCGGATCTTCTCTCCCGGTTGGCGCAGGATCGTGAGATTCAACTCGGGATATTTCTCCCGGAAGCGCTTACGGAGCGGCGCCGTGTCGGGCGTGTTCATCGCGGTGTACCACACGACCTCGCGTTCCTTTCCGGTCGCATCGGCCGGGCGCGTGGGCGCCTGCGCGGGCGCCGCCTCGGCGCAGAAAAAGAGCGCGGCGAGCAGGGAAGCGAAGCTCGCGACCCCGCTCGACGCGGGCAGTCCCTTCGGCATGCCGTTACCGGGGCGAAAAATGTCAGTCTAGCAGGTGAGAGCGCGGGCGACGCGCCCCACGGCGTGCGACCGTTCTATAATCGCGTTGCGGGTCGATCAACCGCGGGAGGAAACACCCGGATCCATGTCGCATGCAGTCGGTCCGTTCGCCAATCTCGACGAGAGCGCATTGCGGGCGCTCGCGCCCCATGGCGCTGTGCGCTCGTTTTCCAAGAATGCAGTGGTCGTCAGCGAAGGCGATGAGACCGACTCCCTCTACATCCTGCTTTCCGGGCGGGTCAAGGCGTTCGTGAGCGAGGAGGACGGCAGGGAGGTGGTGCTCAGCACCATCGGCGTGGGGGACTACTTCGGCGAGTTGGTGCTCGACGGGGGCCCGCGTTCCGCGTCGATCATGACTCTCGAGCCGTGCCGCTTTTTCGTGATTCCACGCGGCGACATCGAGGGATTGCTCGACCGCAACCCGGCATTCGCGCGCCACCTGATCCGCATGCTGATCGGCAAGGTGCGCACCCTCACCCAGAAGGTTCTCGACCTGGCCCTGAAGGATGTCTACGGGCGGTTCGCCAAGTTCATCGACGAGAACGCGGTCGAGCAGAACCGCACACGCGTGGTGCCCGAGCGCCTGACCCAGCACGATATTGCCGCGCGAATCGGCGGCTCGCGCGAGATGGTGAATCGCATCGTCAAGGACCTCACCGCGGGCGGCTACATCTCGGTCGACGCCAAGCAGATCACGGTTCACAAGAAATTGCCGTCGCACTGGTGAGACCGCGGGGCGGCGGCGTCCCATGCACCGGCTCAAGAACAGCCGCCCTGGCCGCCGAAATGTGCATCTGACACAAAACCGCTGTGCCGGAGGACGGCGATTGCGGACGATCAAAACTTTAAAGTGATCTCCATCGGGTTGGCGATTTCCGCCGGCCCCTAGACAAACGGAGACCACGATGATCAACCGCAAAAATCTCTCTGGCGAGTCCGAGTTCTTCGCCGTTACCGCGATCGCGATCTGCGCCGTCCTGGTGGCAGCAGCTGCAGGTTTCCTGGCCCCGGCGGCCGCGACCTCCGATGTTTCGACCCAGAGCACCGCAACTTACGCCGCCCCCGCAGGCTACTTCCCGGACCAGTTCGTCAATCAGGCCAAGGAAGTCGAGCCGATGCCGGAGATGTACTACTGAGCCGGAGGAGCGACAGGAAAAAGCGGCTTGGGCCGCCGGCGGCCGAGGGCCAAGAAAACTACCCAAAAAGAATGCTGGTGCCGGGAGGTTGGCCTGGAGAATCTCCAGGCCTCTTTTTTTTGGCGCCAGCCCGGCGAAAGGCAGCGGGACGGCGTTTCCAAGGGCGAAGCTGTCGCCTGCAGGAGACAAATACCGTGCGTTTTTCCGCTTTTGGGGCGCATTCTGTCCGCAAGATCACCAAAAAGCGGCCCGCGCGCCTGCCTTGCTTGGCCGCACCGCAACTTCATGATATCGTCATTCCGCTACCTGGCGTCCCAGTCAAAGGGGTGGAACTCATGTCCTGGATCACGTTGGTGACGGTGCTGGTCGTGTGGCCTGTGGTTGGGCTGGGCGTGGCTTATCTGTTCGGGCGCTTCATACACGGAGTGGAAGTCTCGCAAAGCGCCAGCGATCTCGCACCCCCCGTGGTGAGCCACCTGCGTCACGTGAAGCGCGCAAGAACGCCATCGCGCGCGGCAACCCAGACCAAAGCGCGGCGCGAAGCCGCCGGCGGGCGCCGCTTCCACTGAATCTCGTCCCGGCAAGGGACATTCCTTCCCGGCCCCGGTGCCGCACGGCACTAGCGGGCAGCACCTTTGAGGATGATTTGCTCGAACAGGGCGAATGATTTTTCCTGCTCGTCGAGCAAGGTCGCGGCATCGAGCAATTTGAGCCTGACCCCCCTGACCGGCGATTCGATTTTTACGTTGGTCGGGACGTAGCCTATTTTTGCCAGTATGCGCTGCCCTTCCGCGCCGATGATGTAGTCGTAGAACAGCAAAGCGGCGTGCGGGTGCGGCGCCCTCCTGGCGACACCGATCCCGTTCGTGATGCTCACCGCAGGCTCGATGACGAACCAGTCGATCGGCGAGCCTTTCTTCTTCGCCTGCTCTACGCTGTATTGATAGACCGTCAGGGCCAGCGGTACTTCCCCCGAGGCGACCAGATTGGTCAACAAAGGATGGCCGCTGCGGACCGAGAGCCCGTTGTTTGCGACCAGGTCGCGAAAGAACTTGACGCCTTCGGCCCGTCCCAAGTCCGCGATCACCGACGACATCCATTCGTGATCGTCGCCTTCTATCGCCAGTCTGCCTTTCCATTTGGGCGCCAGCAGATCCCGGTAGGACCTGGGGAGGTCCTCCTTCCTCACCTTGTCGGTGTTGTAGGCTTGCACGAACACATGCTGCAGGGTTGCGACCCATTCGCGGTGCGCGGGCACGGCGGAACGGACCAGGTCCTTGTGATGCGGAGAGTGGATTTCCTGCAGGAGATTCTCTCGCCGCAGTGCTTCCGCCGCCGGCGAAAAGACGGTGATCACGTCGACGTGCGGGCTGCCGGCGCGCGCTTCACTGATGACTTTGCGCAGAACGATCTCCGAACGGGCACGCCAGGCGTCGACCTTGACGCCGTATTTCTTCTTGAATGGTTCGATCAGCTGATCGGCATATTCGGTCGGGAAGGTCGTATAGAAAAGAAGCGAACCTTCCTTCCTTGCGCCTTCCATCAGGCGCTCATGCCGGTCTTCGCCCTGATACGTGGCAAGCTTTTGCAAGGTTTGCGAATGCACGCCGTGAAGCGCCAGCGACACGGCGAATACCAGGGCGGCGGAAACGCGCTTCAAGGGCCGCCCCGCTTGAGTATCACCTCCTCGAAGGACCTCGCCCACTTGTCGCTCTGGTCCAGCGCGACCGCCGGGTCCACCAGAGTAAAGCGCTGCTTGGCGAGCGGCGACGGCACCCCGGCGTTGGTCGGCACGTATTCCATCGACACCAACAATTTCTGCGCCTCGGTCGACAGCATGTAGTCGTAGAACAGCAGCGCGGCATTCGGATGCGGAGCGCGGCGCGCGATTCCGATGCCGCTGGTGCGCGCGACCGCCGGCTCCAGCACGAACCAGTCGGTCGCCGCCCCCTTGCGCTTGGCGGCTTCCGCCATGAAGTGGTAGACCGTCAGCGCGAGCGGCACTTCGCCGGCGACGACCATATTGTTGAGCAGCGAATGTCCCGTGCGCACCGAGATGCCGTTGCGCCCCATCAGGTCGCGGAAGAACCGGATGCCTTTCTCCTCGCCCATGTGCAAGACCACGGTCGAGTACCATTCCGGGACGTTGGCCTCGATGCCGAGCTTGCCCTTCCATTTCGGGTCGAGCAAATCCTGGAAAGTTCCGGGCAGGTCTTCCTTTCTGATGAGGTTGGTGTTGTAGGCCTGCACCCAGACCGACAGGTAGGTCGCGATCCATCCGCCATGGGGCCGCAGCGCGCCCGCGATCAGCTCCGTCGAGTACGGCGACGTGACCGGCTGCAGGATTTTTTCCCGATGCAGCGTCTCCATTTCGAGCGCGGAGGAGTGGATCGCATCGACCTCGTGGCGCCCGGCCGCCGCTTCGGCGAGTGTGCGTTGCAGCACTTTCTCGGACCCGGAGCGCCAGATTCTGACCTTGACGCCGTATTTTTTTTCGAACGGGACGGTCAGGGTCGGCAGGTCCTTTTCGGCAAAGCTCGTGTACAGCGCGAACGAACCTTCCTTTTGCGCCGCCGCGACGAGCTTCCGGCCACGATCCGGGCCGTCGTACCGCAGCAGCGACGTATCCTGCGCCAAGCCCGGCAGGGCCGTTGCCAGCGCCGCCAGGGACAGTACCCAACGGCCTATGCTTTGTCTTGAGTATGGCACTGCACTAATCTAACATCGTGATACTTGGCGCGCTGGTCGTTCCTCCAGCGCGCTCTCGACGGAGGAGAGAGCCATGCAGGCAACCGAGCAGGACGACAAGCACCGCAACGCGCGTGCGGCCGACAAGGCGACGGCGAAGAAGCCGTCGTTTTTCAAGATGCGCGCCCAGATGCTCGACAAGGGGCGCACCAACACCGCGCTCGCCAGGACCGACAACATGTGGGCGATCCTCAAGGTCTACGCCTCCGGCGGCGAGAACGGGCTGCACACGCATCCCAACGAAGACCACACCTTCATCGTGTTGCAGGGCAGCGCGCGCTACTACGACGCGGACGGAGGGCATACCGACGTCGCCAAGCACGAGGGGATCATGCTGCCCGCCGGTGCGTACTACTGGTTCGAAGCCACCAGCAAAGAGCCGCTGGTGCTGGTGCGGATCGGTTGCCGGGTCGGACCCCGGGACGCTTCCGGCCGGCTCAATATCCGCGGCGAGCCGATGCCCGGCGATTCGACGGAGAACAAGCGCGTTCCCGTGGTGTATCGCGACGGCGAGTTCTTCGAGTAAGCGATCAGGCGGGGCACGAACATGGCGGCGACAGATGCTCGGGGTCAGGGGATCGACGGGATCATCATTTCGGCGGATTCCCATGTCATGGAGCCCGTCGACCTATGGAAGAAGGGAGTGCCGGAAAAATATCGCGATGCCGCGCCGCTTTTCCCTCCGCACAAATTGGGCGAAGGATTCCAACGGCGTGAGGGCGGATCGGATCCGAACGCGAGGATCAAGGAGATGGAAGTCGACGGCCTCAGCGCCGAAGTGCTCTATCCTACGCTCCTCTTGAGTCTCTACGCGCTCAATGATGCCGGGCTGCAGGAAGCCTGCTTCAGCCTCTACAATGATTGGTTGATCGAATATTGCGGCGTGAACCGGAACCGTCTCATCGGCATTCCGGCCATCTCCGTTTATGACGTCGACAATGCCGTCAAGGAGCTGGAACGTTGCCGCAAGGCGGGGCTCAAAGGCGCGCTGATCTGGCAGGCCCCGCATCCGGATCTCCCTTTTCATTCCAGCCACTACGACAAATTCTGGGCGGCGGCCGAGGACCTGGATGCGCCCGTCAGCATGCACATCCTCACGGGCCACAGCTACCACAGCAAGGAAAGAAAGGGCGTCGAGCATTACCGCGGAAGCGTAAACCTCAAGCTCGCGGACGTCGCCAACGCGCTGTTCGATTTTATTTTCTACGGCGTCCTGGAGCGACACCCGAAACTCAAGGTGGTGACGGTGGAAAACGAATCCGGCTGGCTCCCCTTCATGGTCCAGCAGTGGGATTATTACTTCCGCCGCTTCCGCGGCGTAAACGCTCCGCCGTTCACCCGGGACCCGAGCGAGTACGTTCGCAACCAGGTCTTCTCCTGCTTCTTCAACGATTCGGTCTGCGGCCGCAATCTGGAGTGGTGGGGTCGGGACAACATCATGTGGTCGAATGATTTTCCCCATGCCAATTCGACCTGGCCGAATTCGATCAAGGTCATCCGGCGCGATCTGGGCCACCTGCCCGTGGACACACAAACAAAAGTGCTGGCCGCGAATGCATGCAAGTTGTACGGCCTCGACATGTCGGCGCTTCCGGCTGGACTTTCCAGGGCGGCGCAGGCGGCGCAAGCGGCGGCTTGATCCATAGTCATCGCTCATGCTGTTTCGGCCGTGCGCGATAGTTTCCGCGTTTCTGCTGGCCGTTGCGACCCCCTTTGCATCGGCGCAATCATTCGCCGACCTCGCATCCGACGGCAGTCCCGCCCGCCATCAGCGGCTGGTGCAGGCGGCGCGAATGGAAGGTTCCCTGACCGTCTACACCTCCAATGCAGCGGATACGCTCAAGGTACTGATCGCCGATTTCGAAAAGCGCTATGGCGTCCGCGTGAATGCGTGGCGGGCGTCCTCGGCCAAGGTGTTGCAGCGCATGGTGGCGGAAAATAGGGCGAACCGCTGGGACTTCGACGCTGTCAGCGTTTCTTCGCCGGAACTCGAAGCGCTGGTTCGGGAAAATCTTCTGCAGGAAATCAATTCCGGCTGGCACGGGGAAATGCTGGAAGGCACCCTGCCTGCCCATCGCGGCTGGGCTCCGCAATTCATCAACGTTTTCGTGCAGGCGTACAACACCCATGCAGTCAGGAAGCAGGATCTGCCGAAACGCTGGGCCGATCTGCTCGAGCCCAGATGGAGAGGCATGCTGGGCGTGGAAGCGAGAGGCGGTGAATGGTATTGCAGCCTGCTCAAGAATCTGGGCGAGGAAAAAGGCACGGAGCTCTTCCGGGGGATCGCGGAGCGCAACGGCTTGTCGGTGCGCAGCGGCAATTCGGTTCTGGCCAACATGGTCGTATCGGGCGAGGTGCCGCTGGCGCTGGCCGTTTACAGCCACATGATCGATCAGGCCAGGCAGCAGGGCGCGCCCGTCGACTGGTTTGCCATCGACCCGATGATCGGACGTTCCAACGGCATAGGCGTATCGCGCAGACCGCCTCATCCGAATGCCGCGCTTCTGTTCTATGAATACACGATCGGCGATGCGCAGCCGCTGATGGTGAAGATGAACTATCTTTCGCCGGTGAAGAAGCTGGCCTCCCCGCTGCGGGGCGCCAGGATCCTGTTCGTCGACCCGGCGGCGGACAGCGCGGAAGTCGAGCGTTGCGACAAAGCCTACGACGCGCTGATCAGGATGAAATAGTAGTCATCGAGGAGCGTCGCAATCGATACCGATCTCAGGACCCCATTGCGACTCGCCTTGAACGGCGAGGAGCGGCTTTGGAGAGTCTGCTGGCTGTGGGGAATTCCGGTCGGCGTGGCGGCGATCGCGCTGACCGCTTTTGCCGAGATGTTGCGCGATGCCGGCTGGAATGGCGCGGGTGCGGGCCTGGACGTGCTGAAGCTTCTCGTTTATCTCACCTGGTTCGGCGCTGCCTGGCGCTGCTCGGGCAATGTCGTCAATCGAACCTGGACAGGCATCGCGCGCGCGGTCATCGCCCTCGCCCTGGGCATCACCGCGCTGACCGTGTGAGCCGGCCGGGTCTCCCGGTCTCCGGATACCGAACCGGAAGGCCGGGCACGGCTCCGCGGCCAGCCGTTACCATACGGACATGCTGCGCAACGATGCCGATTCCTGGGGCGCCCCGGCGAAGCTGTTTCACTGGGTCATGGCGGCGCTGATCCTCGCGCAGATCGCGCTCGGCTTGACGGCGGCGAGCTGGCGGGTGTCGCCGGCGAAGCTCGAGCTTTTTTTCTGGCACAAGTCGACCGGCATGCTGATCTTCGCGCTGGTGGCGCTGCGGCTCGTGTGGCGGCTCGCCAATCCCACGCCGGAATTGCCTTCCGGCATGGCCGCCTGGGAGCGCGCAGCCGCGCGACTGAGCCACGCGCTGCTCTACGCGCTGATGATCGCCCTGCCCATCACGGGCTGGATCGTCAACTCCGCCTCCAATATTCCGTTCCGGATTTTCTGGCTGATTCCCCTGCCCGCGATCGTGGCGCCGGACAAGGCCACTGCCGACGCGGTCGCGCTCGTTCACGGCGGGCTGGTCGCGCTGCTGGCGCTGGTGCTCGTCGCCCACATCGGCGCTGCGCTGCGCCATCACTTCGTCAAACGCAATAAGGTGCTCGAGCGAATGCTCCCCGGCATGCGGAGAACGCCATGAAAGAAATCGTCGCCTTGCTCGGGCTCTGCGGCCTCTTGGCCTTTGCGCTAGCCCCCGCTCAAGGCGCGGACTGGAAAATGGATCCGGCCGGCAGCAAGCTCGAGTTCATCGCGACCTTCGAGAAGACCGCGGCGCCGGGCGTGTTCAAGGAGTTCGACGCGCGCCTGCGCTTCGACCCGGACAAGCCGGCCGGGAGCAGCCTCGAAGTCACCATCAAGGTCACCAGCGCCGACATGAACATCGCCGACGTGAACAAGGAAATCCGCGGCAAGGACTGGTTCGACTATGCCGGCTTTCCGCAGGCCGAGTTCCGT
>Ga0193745_1000152_pt1 | contig 12194 bp, 14 predicted proteins | sample L1a2metaG_FD_145899 | JGI IMG/M metagenome (GOLD analysis project Ga0193745, IMG submission 145899) | Soil microbial communities from a riparian zone of the East river system, Colorado, United States - L1a2 | ecosystem: Environmental > Terrestrial > Soil > Riparian zone | place: USA: East River... | reverse complement strand
CCGAGGCAGCCTGTCACAGTCACTCTTCAGTTGGAGTCTGATCGAGCGCTGGCGCGCCTCGCGTGCGGCCTTGGCCGTCTCAGAAGGGGAAGCAGAGACGACGAAGAATGACACGATGGCGACGGTGGCCTTGAATTATATGGAAGTCTTGCGGAACTATGAGACCGCGGCCGCGCGGACGGCGAATGTGGAGTTGTATAAAGAACTCGTGTCCTTCATCAAAAGCCGGCAGAGCGGTGGGATGGCCACGGGACTTGATACTGCCAGGCTTGAAACCCAATTGGAGAACGAGCGGCAACGATTGGAGTTGGCGAAGAGTGATATCGAGCGGACCAAGCTGATTCTGATCAACGCCTTGGGAATCAACTTTGATCTGAATCTCGTCCTCACCGACGAACTCAAGGTTCCTGAGGAGCCGGTTCCGACTCAGGACTCTGCCATGGAGGTGGCGCTCAACAATCGGCCGGAAATGAAAGCCCAGGAGCAGCGGGTACGGGTGTCAACGCTTAGCCTCAGCTCGATCAAGGGGGAACGGCTTCCGTCACTGCAGGCACAAGGAGATTACGGGCTCATCGGAAACCAGTTTAATAATTCGCTCAGCACCTACAACGTGGGGGTGACCTTGTCGATCCCTATCTTTGATGGAGGCCAACGGGAGGGGCGGATCGGCGAGAGCCGAAGTCAGCTCCTGCAAGAAGAGATCAAGATGAACCTGGTCTCGAGACAGATCACGATGGAGTTGCGAGAAGCGTTGGTGACCCTCGCATCGGCGAAAGAACAATACAGGATCGCCAAGGACGGGCTCAAAGCGGCGGTGACCGAAGTCCAGCTGGCCAGAGAACGCTTTCGTCTGCTCAGCTCAAACAGTTTGGAATTATCCAACGCGCTCTTTTCGCTGGTGCGTGCGAAGGACAATATCATCGATGGTTTGTTCCGGGCGAACGCGTCACGCGTAAACCTTGCTCGAGCGATTGGACAAGTCGAAGAACTACGATAAGCATCACGTGGCTGACCTGCCCTCTGTAGTGGTTCCAACCGCATAGTGAGTCAGGCCCATGCTGAAGAACAGACCGACGCAAACGCAGCCTTAGCACGTCTAGCCGGTCGGACCTATCGCCTGAAGATTGGCCGACGAAAGTTTGCGCTGGTTGGACTGCGGGCGTAGTTGCCAGGAGTTTCTTGGCTTGGAATATAAGTGGTGGAGGGCAGGCGTTTCCACCGTCGTTAACCGACGCGCTGCGCTTTGAAATTCAAGGGGTTGCTCTGGTAGCTTAGAAATCTGACCTGCGGTTTACAAAAATGCTTCGGGCCAATCTGACACGACCCACGAAAAGCTAACCCAAGGAAGAACTGACGAATCAGAAGAACCATCCTCTTGATGGATCGGGATGGCTTGGCACGTTCCGGTAGCAGAGTGGTAGCAGATTAGTGAGCCTATTTCACGGGAACCAAAACAAATCTATTATACGAGTGGTCGTATTGCCACGTTTCATTAAAATCAACCGGCTTACCACTCTCGGGAAGATAGTAGATAGAAATAGCCACCATGAGAGTAGTTTTGCCAGCCAAAACTTCAGAAATGGGAAGGGGCTCACTTTCTACAAACACACTGTGTGATTCACCAGGACCCAGGGTCACTGATCCCTGGGACCTTGAGTGCTCGGATCCATTGACGAATTGACGTATTAAAATCTGAGCAATAGTCTCAGCCTGTCCAGAATTTTTGATGACGATCTGTGGGCTTTGATCAGAATTTATAGAAACATTTTCCACACCGAAATATGGCCTAGTTGGCGACGAATCCACATTAATAACACATGTCGGGTTCTGTTTAATCGCCGGAACTACCTCGTCTTGCAAATATGTTTCCATCATTGCCCGGTCCTCTGGTTTCACATTTATGCCTCTGGCTTGTGCAGTACGAACGGCTGCATCTGTTCCTAAACTTGTGAGCTCAGCAGTGGAGGCACTCCCTAGCTTGGTAACCTGTCGTGTGATGACATCTATCGCAGCCCGAATGGCATCACTCCCAAATAGGAGTGAGAGAACGACAGTGGACTTAGGCTGAACGGTCGCGTTTAAGGTGGCGCATGGCGAGTTAATCACCTGCTGCGGGTGACTACAGGCTTGTATAGAGGCCAGAAAGAACAAGGAGGAGACGACACATAAGCATTGTCCTGGCTTCATTTGATAGGCCTCCTTTCAGTAGTGAGGAAGTTTGATGACATTAGCCAATGCAGTTTGGAAGGTCAACTATGGGAAAGCACCAGACACAAAGCCGAGCAGCAGCAGCGACCTGCGGTTTGTTAGTTTTGCCTTTCAGGATTGCCTGAAAAGGCAAAAGCGTACGAGTCCCTACTACCAGGTAGTTAACGACAGGACCACCCCAGCGGCGAAAACCCTGCCAAGAAGTCTAAGTAGAGAGATCGGCCGTAAGAGCCTGGCGCTTAGGGTGGCGGCTTCAACGGGTTCTCTTCCGCCACTGCCACGACAGCACTGGCTGCGGATTAGCCCACAATCCCTTCAGCCCCTCTCGCGCCTCCTTTTCGAACCCTTCCAGCACCGTATCCCCCGGCGCATACTTTCGATACCACCAGCACCAGTCATCTTTGACCAGAGTGTGATTGATATTGGTGCCGTCTGAGAGGGTCACGTCTCCTATGGTACGCCCGTACTTGTTGTGGCCGTGGGCCTGCGTAAGCTCCCCTCAAAAGTAGACAGTCCATAAGGAGAACTTTCTGGCACAATAACCACCCTAGCCAGGAGGTTCCCATGCGCCAGTCGAAATTCACTGAGACCCAGATCGTCAGCATTCTGAAGGAGGCCGATGCCGGCAGGCCCGTCAACGAGATCTGGCGGAACTACGGCATCAGTTCCGCGACCTACTACCAGGGGAAAGCCAAGTACGGAGGGCTGGAGGCGTCCGACATCAAGCGGCTGAAAGAACTCGAACACGAGAACGGCCGTCTCAAACGGATGTATGCCGACCTGTCGCTGGAGAATGCGGCGCTGAAGGAGGTCCTCGCAAAAAAGCTCTACGGCCTGCTGAGCGACGGGAGGTCGTGACCCACATGGTCAGTCAGAGCGGCCTCCCCGTTCAGCGGGCCTGTCGCGCAGTGGGACTGGGTCGGGCCACGTACTATCGGCCCCGGGTCGATTGGGCCAGGCGTGATGCCCCCGTGATCGCGGCCCTCACGACGCTGGTTGTGGCCAAGAGTCGCTGGGGCTTCTGGACGTGTGTGGACCGGCTTCGATTGGACGGACAGCGGTGGAATCATAAGCGGCTGTGGCGCGTGTATTGCCAACTTCGGCTGAACGTGCCACGGCGGACGAGGAAGCGACTCCCGGTTCGGTTTCGCCAGCCCCTCGTGGTCATCCCGCACCCGAACGTGGTGTGGGCGGTGGATTTCATGAGCGACACCCTCTACGGGGGCCGACGGTTTCGCACCTTGAATATTCTAGATGAAGGCGTACGGGAGGGCTTGGCGATCGAGATTGATACGTCGCTCCCAGCGGAGCGCGTGATCCGCGTGCTGGAGCAAGTGGTGAGCTGGCGGGGCCAGCCACAGGCGATTCGCCTCGACAATGGCCCGGAATTCCTCGCCGAGCGTTTCATCACGTGGTGGGCAGAGCGGGCCATTGAGCTGCGCTATATTCAACCGGGAAAACCGGATCAGCATGCCTTCATCGAGCGCTATCATCGGACCTATCGGACGGAAGTGTTGAACGCCTACGTGTTTGAATCCTTGGAGCAAGTGCGCGAGATCAGCGCCGAATGGTTGCAGAGTTACAATGAAGAGCGGCCCCATGACGCATTGGCAGGTCTCCCACCCGCCACGTATCGGGCTCAACTTGAAGCCAGAAGTTCTCCAATAGAAGTGTCTCCTTGACGGGGGAGCTTACGATGCAGGTTGCACAGGAGCGAAGAGATAGCAAGCGTGCGCCCTGCAGGCTAGTTTGCCTCTTCAAACTGACGAAGTTTTTGGACAAGAGCACTGTGAGGTTGACAACGGGATCCGGGCACGCGATCAATAAGAGCGTCAGGGGCATGCGCTCTTGCTTCCTGTGCCATTGCACAGACGGCAAGTGGTTGAAATTCAGGTGCCCTCAGAGGCGAGGGAAACGCCGAGCACCAAATTGGTGGAAGTATGTTGGGCGCGGCCCATTTCGGTAAGCGAACGAGTCAAGATGTACCTGGCGGGCACTCGTTTTTTCTTTGAACTTCCTGCTCCTCGTCAGTTGCCACAGGCTCGCTAGGAAGTTGCGGGGCTGCTCTACCTCACTTTTTCTTCGCCACGACGTTGATGTAATCCCTTCGTATGCGGCTCGGGGTAAAATCTGTTTCTGCACCAGCTCACCTTTCTGTTGGTCGGCCCTTGACGATCTTCTCGGAGCAGGCGTACCCTTACAGCCTGCGTGGTACGTCAGGGGCAGCACACCTATTGTGCACGGCCATGAGACCGTCGGTCGTGTCATCAAGGTGGGCAGTGACCAAGTACAAGGCCTAGGGGAGCACCAGTAACCCTCTAGTGGTGGCAAATCTAGAATCAGACATCTTCTCGGTCGGCTCTCAGGTAAATAGAGGAGGTATGTTGATGCCGCCCTCGACCGTGACACTCCAAGTTCCCTATTCCAAAAATGAGCAGCAGTTCCTGCTACAGGCAATCGAGGTTGCTGTCAAAACATTTCGAAGTTTAAATGGGAAACCCGGCGATGGTTTCGGGGAAGTATCCTCGACGAATACCGCTCAAGCCGAGCCGACATCACAGTTAGGCCTCGCTTCTTAGAATTGCTACCACGATGCTACCAGGAGTTCTGGCCGTTCAGCTGTCAGCTTGTGTGGGGGAGGTAATGACCGGCGACTCAGCTTTACCTGTGGCACTTGCGCCTTCATTCGTATCTCTACACAAAAGGAGGGGATATGACAAAAGTGCGGGCGGCTGAACTTCAAGCGAAGTGGAAATAGCGAGTTCATCCCGCACCATGTAGCCATTTCCCCCGCCTTGACCATGAATACCCGCGAGATATAGTGTTGACTTTCAAGAGGAGGGACATCCCCATGGGAAAGACAAACGACAGACAAAACCTTGAAGATACAAAGAGGCACAACAAGTTCGAGCAAGAGGCCCTCGCGTATGTCAAGGAACACGGCCCACAGCCGTATAACGGTTTCTTTATTTTGTTTAACCATCACCGTACTGCGGAAATCACAGCCATCTTACATGAGTTGAGACAGAGGAAACTGCTTGAAATCGGCAAGGATTCTTACGAGATGGTTTCAATCACTGCCTCCGGTCTTAAACGACTTGAAGAGAACACCTCCTAGCTATTGAAGAAGGGGAACATCAAACGCCATTCCCCCCGCGAATCTCTGTGAGCCTTGCCTGTGACCCTTGCACCGTCGTTCGCATCCCTCCTAGAATGGGCCTCCCTGCGAGACCCCCACGCCATTCTCGATTCGTCCCTATCGTCGCTTCCCTGGCATAGAATTGCCCTTAGATGACATCCCATCTTGCCTGACAAGCGAGTTCGGTGTTATGTTACCGGCGCCCTAGAGTGCTGGTCTGGAGTTATCCCGGTGGACTTCAGAGACTGGCACTGATGGCGTGCCGAATGGGGAGCAGGCTTTGGATCTCCCTTTTTGCGACCTGGCTCAAGTGACTCCCTACGGGGAGTTACCTTCTAACCACCAGGCAACACACTTCGCCGCGCCGCTGTGGTGAGGTATGGTACGGACCGGGAAACAGGGGCATCGAGGATGACTCGGTGCCCCTGTCATTTTTTATGGCGTTACAAGGGCACCCAACCATAGAGGGGCGCATCGCAATTACTGCACCTGCCACGGCGACTTTTTCTCACGCGTAGGATTAAATGTCTCCGAACGAATTAGCACACGACGTACGCGTACCTGTTTCTCGCGTGCTTCGGTGGATACGACAAGGAAAGATACAAAGCAAAAATATTGATGGGGCACACCACATTTCTTATTCCGCCAACACTGATTTTATTGCGCTTCAAATAAAGAAGAGCCACACGCGAGCCTGGATTCCCGAAGGGATCAAGGCGTACAGCGAATGGCATCGAGTTTTGGACGAATTCACTTGGTTAATGAAGCTCTGCTACAGCTCAAAACAAGAAACAAAAAAGCGATCGTTCAGACTCGATAGACTTTTTGTGAACTACCTAACAGTTCATAAGATTTCACTCCGCAAGATAAGACATATTTTCCCACCAATTGGAAATGCCCAGTCCCGCTTGATAACCAATGACCTGAAGCGAGGCTGGTACAACGAATTGTTTTTCCTCTTTCCTTTGAAGGACACGACACTAGGACTTACTTTTGCAGATATCGAAAAAAACCGATCTACTTCAGATAAAAGATTTGCATTTCCTTCATGGCGGATCATATCAGCCTACTATCCGGTATATTTCTATGTGCGCGGGATGACTCTTCGAAAGCAAAGCATGGGCAGGATTCAAGAGCATGGCTCGGCAATAGCTGGATTCAAGAACAACTTATTGGCGCCTCTACAAGAAACGTTGTGGAAATTTCCCCTGGATATACAATACTCGCCTGACAAATCACCTCTAATGAGCGCTTCTCTTGTTAACAAACTAGAGCACATGAAATACGTATACTGCCGACATCCTCGGGCGCCTTGGCTCTCAGCACACCAAACATACAGGCACATTTATGCGAGCTTCGCACGGAAGCCTCGCGTCAAGGTTCGACCGACGACTTACACAAGTGATCGATTACATGCACGACTTTCGGGTATGGGCCAACTATCTAAATATAGACGACTTGCTGAGGCTTTGGGGATCAGGCTATAAGAGTTTTATTGATCAAAATCTTTCTCTCTTGCTGTTTTTTGTCGGCGGAATTGCGGAACTCTGCTACATAGCGTGCGCGGGCCAAGCTCGCTATCTCCACCAACTTCAACAAATGTACGATCTCACCACAAAGAACCTCCTTATATCTTCATCGGAATTCAAAAATACTCCTCTTTACCAAAGACACATGATTTATAAGAATCTCGGCTTTATCCGTAGAGTAATAGATCCGCAATCCGTTAACCCAAACCTGCTGTCTTTTGATCCATCTCTACCAAGTGATTACCTAAATGGATGAACGCCGCCCCACTATCCTGTCCCGCTCTAAAAGATTTTTGCATCGGCAGTTCTCGCGACTGAAGCGGGTGGCAAGAAGGCCCTGTGATCATAAGACATCTCTTTCTTTGCAAGACCAATTGATCGAGAAAATAACATTTGTCGAAAAACAAATTCGTTCTCAAAGACGAATCATAGCGACTCTGAGACAGAGCTTGGCAAGTCCAAATTTGGGAGCTCACGCCAGAGAGGAGTCGCGATCATTAAAGCAACGAATTTCTTGGGCTGAGAGCCGAATAAATGAATATCAACTTCTTCGCTGTATCTGTCTAGATATAGGAGACGGACTTGCCTTCACCTTTCTCGACAAGTTCGACATAACGCCTATGGCATTTAAATGTGCACCTGGGTTCATCTCGTGTAAGAAAGGATCGCGGCTAGAAAGGCAGTATCTGAAGAAATGTTTTCAAGAAGGGAAGATGGCAATTCTCAACGATCTCACTAATTGTCTCAGATATGGGGACGTAACTATCTTTGAAGATTCAAAAGTAATCTTCGCAGAAGTGAAGACGGGTGAGCGACTAGGAAAGAGAGGCACGCGTCAACTTAAGAATTTAGATGAGCTAGTGAATTACCTTCGCGATGACACCACTATCGCTGAATTTGATGGGCAGACTGTACCGATGAAACGTGTCGCCCTCGCAGCTCCTGAAGCTCATCACCGGGAAGCTCTGAACCGATTGATTGCTCATTCTGTGAAGGCCGGTTCATCCTATATTGAAGCAGAGGAGGGACTTTATTATATCGTTGAAAGAAGCAACCACTTTCTGCTTCCAGAGGTGACTGCCAAAGTGAAAGGGCAAAGCCTGGTAGCAAATATTAATGCCTTCAAACATAATAACGTTGCCTTCTACCCTTTTACGCTATCTCTCCAAGACCCAAAAAGCCTTTACGACTTCTATACGGGAGAATTTGTGCTCATTGTCGTCGTGGATAGCGCGAGACTGTGCGGGCTATTGGAGCCTCATAACCTCAGCATAGAGCTGCTTCATGATGAGGATTGGGCGTGCAGCATTACCAAGAACATTCATCCCGATGCTTCAGCAGATGAGATCATGGGCGTCAAAGTGGGCGTACACTTTTGGACTCGGCTTCCGGTTGAGTTCATGAGTCTAGAATGGTTTGTCGCTGAACTGATAGCCAAGTTTCATGAGAGTGCGGTTTGTGAAGCCGAAATGTAATGATAGTCCACCAATCATCTGGTTTATGACCATGTTTTTGCCCCTCCCAATCCGCTGATTTGACGACCACTTAGCGCCCCCCAATCTGACATCCTTTGTAGACAGGGCTCCTCCCTCGTCCTGAAAAGGATGTAACCACTTTTGTGACCAGACAAGGCAGGAATGGAAAGGAAGAAACGGGAATATATAGACTGAATAGAACGCTGCAGGACCTCGGTATTGCTCACTAAATTGGGGAAACCGTTGCAATAGCGAGCGTTGTGAGAAATGGCCGTTTATCACTCTTAATCAGCGGGCCAGAAGCTTGATAGCGCCTCATCCCATCGTATTTTGTTGTTGCCTCCGAAATTGGTCGACCAGCTATCACCGTTTCCCTTCACGACCATATGGACAGATTGTCCTGGTGTTCAACATTCCCCATGGCGGATTTCTCCTGTCCAAGTTTTAAGTTGAGCACAACAGTGTGAGCCACGCCGGCATACCGAAGTGAACGTTGAGGTCTGTTCCCCCTTTCCTTGCAGGTTTTTCCCCTCCTCAGATGAAAGGATTCACCTGATAGTGGATCCCTCTGTCTCGGGTACCTTTAAAAAAGGCGCAACACCTTAACCTCTTGCACAGGAGGGAACCATGAAGTACGAACCTAGCAACATTATCTCACGCATCGAATGGTGCCGGCTCCAGCAACACCTCCACTCGATCACGAAGGATGAACGCGCAGGCTGGCGGGCAGAGGAAGCCGGCCTCGTGGATGCCTTGGGCTGCAGAGATCGGATCGCCTTCATGAGAGAGGAACACCGGTCTCAGTTCATACGCTATCAATGCGGTCTCGATGATGGGCGAGCTCTCCTCCGGCTCAGCACTCTATCTCCCTATGCTCCCTATGGCATGACGCGTAAGCAGGGATTGGACCCGATCCCGCTCAAGACCCCGGCTTGGATGGACAGACATCCCTCACAAGCCCACTCGCCAGTACATGTGGAAGAAGCTCGACGATGACCTGCCCACGCTGTGAAGGACTTTTGGTCCGTGAATACCTGCTCAATCCTCGGGAGGGGTCCCTGTCCGGTTTTCATGGGTCGCGGTGCGTGAACTGTGGCGCGATCCACGACGACGTCATTCGCACGAACCAGCGCGTGCCGCCGTCACTGAAACGGGTCCGGGCTCCTGTCGCCGCTGTGGACCTTGCGTCTCGATGAAAACAATCCATAGCGCACTCGCGCCACGCGAGCGGTCGGAAAGGAAACTCTCATGTCAAGAACATGCATTCTGGTCGTGGATGACGATCCTGATCTCCGAGGTATCTACTGGCGTCCCAAGTCGTACGCGTAGCGGAATCGCATGAGGAACCTCGACGAGGCTGGGCTACGGTGCTCAAGAATTTAGTTAGAGGAGGAGGGACTGGAAGATGACCTATGCTTTCGACATACAAGAACGTCGGCGTAGTCAACGGATTCCGCAGTCAGTTCCCCTCTTCGTGAAGTGCCCGGATTCTCTCTTTACATTCGCGGGAAATCTCAAGACCGTCGAGGTGAGTCACCACGGCTGCGTGATCCATGCTCTCCGTCCCTTCCCACGCGGCACCGAACTGCACCTGGATCTCCTTCACGGGCACCGCACGGTCACCGCACACGTTGTACACTCAGACCCGATTGGAACCGGCATGCACCTGACGACATGGACGGTCGCGCTGGAACTCGACAAACCGGGAAATGTTTGGATGGTGAACCCGCCGCCACCAGAGTGGTCTAAGACCCAGGGGCAGCAGCGGAACAGGGAGAATCCTTCTTCAGGTTCCAACAGAGATACCAATTAAGAGTGCCGGTCATGAATATTGTTAGCTCAACTGCGCGGTTTGGAAAAGAGAAGCGTCGCCGCTAAGACCCTCGAATAGATGCGTTGGGATGTTGCTATCTAAAACAGGCGGTGGGAAGAGAACCCGGGCAGAAGTAGTCGTGGTTGATCGCCTTACTTCTCAGGGATTGGCAGTTCTGGAAGGGTCGTTGCCATGACTTTGACAACTTGCCCCTGATCATCTAGTCGGACGGCGATGTGTTCTCCAACCGACAGTCCCTTAAACAAATCCGGACTTTGTATCGTGAACGCGACGGTTTGCCCTAGATCTGTTTTAATCTTTCCGCTCATCATGGACAAATCGAGTTCTTCAAGCGTCCCGGTGACGACATGCGAATCCTGGCCCGTAGGCTCAGGCGACGCTGCCATTGTCGTGGCCAAAGAAGGAGCACAGAGTAGCACGGCGAGCAGACCGACCGTTTTTATGGTCATAAAGGCTCCTAGGTGCAGGGCAAAGTCTTATACAGTAATTTTGGCTCAGGGGGTCCCGGTGACGGTGAGGTAGGTTTGGGGAGAGGATCTGTTGGGCCTGGTGAAGGCTGAGGGGTCGGGTTCGTCTCCATGGTGCTGGCAAGGGTGACGACAGGGCCCTGTAGAAATAGCGCCGACAATACCAGCAACTCGATCATTCCGCGTTTCATGCTTGCGCCCTTCCCCGACGGGTAGGAGGCCGCCGGCTTAGGAAACTCACACCGTTCGCCCTCCCTCTAAGAACAAAAGTTCGGTGTCCCTGCTGCGGCTTTCTGATAGCAGCATATCACGAAGAAGGTCACACAGCCGTGACTTTTCTACAGCGTCCATGGAATGTATGGAATCATCTCAAGCCCATGTTATGAAAGAAAGAACGGGGAAACCTTTGCAAAATCAAGCCATTGATATTTTGGTCTTTTCGAGCTTTTAAGGCGAGGGCCCTGGGTACTTCCAGCCCTCTTCACCTGCCGAAATTAACAATAAGTCCAGAGCCGAACCAGTCCCTCAAACGGAGAGGAGCCCTGTCTCTAAACCCTTTCTGATTGTGGTGCGCGAAGTGGGCGTCAAATCAGCGGGTGCGAAGAGGCACAGACCTAGTCATAAACCAGAAGGTTGATGGACCGCGGGTGGATACAATCTGGATCAACTGATCAGCGAGCGGAGCTGTGCAGAAGCCGACCTGGAGGACATGATCAAGGACATGCGCGGCAACATGGATCGTCGGTATGTTTTCGTACCGCGCATTCCGCTGTCGCCCGACAGACGCTCCCCTGCTCGCGTCGTGATCCCGTCCTGCCTCCATGGTTCCTCTGTACTCATGTTTTCACATACGTCGTTCAAGCCTGAACGTTGCTGTAGGGTGCCGGTGACCCAGTCGTCGCTCGCACTGCGACCTCCACGTGCGCAACGAGTCTCATAGTGACAAGTACTGTTCAACCGTCGTCATTCATCCACCATTCAGTGAACTGAAATGGACCATCGGTTGAGAGAACCGAGGCGGCCTCGATCGTCGTCGCCCCGGATGCAAAGTTCCACGTCCACATCTGTTCAGGGGCAGACAACCTCTGCGCATCGTGCGGATGAATACCGCATGACGCGAAAGGGAATAATCCTTGCCCAATAATAAGGTGAGGAGAATAATCAAGTCCCATGGATACCGGGCGTTCCAGATTCCAAACCTCTGGGATGACGGCAGCCCTGATCGGCGGATTCCGCGCCGTTGGTTGGTGGCTGTCCATGGGCATTGCTGTGCCGATGTTGTCCGTGGTGCCGGTGCTCGTCTCCTCGTGGATTCTCCGATCTCGAGCGATCCTGCTGACCGCGGCCATCGTCTCTCTCCTGACAGTGATCAATCTTCCATGGGCTCCGTCCTCGCTCCCCGCTTGGATCGTGCGCTGCAACTGGTTCATCGTCGTGGTCGTGATCTGGGTGACCGCCATCCTCTGCATGCGGCGAATACAGGATGAGCATAGCCTGTGTGTCGCCCATGCAAGCATTGAGCAACCGATCGAGGCGCGCATG
>Ga0193745_1000151_pt1 | contig 12248 bp, 12 predicted proteins | sample L1a2metaG_FD_145899 | JGI IMG/M metagenome (GOLD analysis project Ga0193745, IMG submission 145899) | Soil microbial communities from a riparian zone of the East river system, Colorado, United States - L1a2 | ecosystem: Environmental > Terrestrial > Soil > Riparian zone | place: USA: East River... | reverse complement strand
CATTACTACGAGCACCCCGGCCTTGATCAAGTTTGTGCACCAGAGCTTTTCGCCGTTGAGGATGAACGCCGAACCATCTTCGGTCGGATCGGCGCGCAAACTCATGTTCGCGGGGTCGGAGCCGGCGTTCCATTCCGTAAGCGCGAACGCGGAAATCTCGCCGCGCGCGACCCGCGGCAGATATTTTTTCTTTTGTTCTTCCGTGCCGAAGAGCAGCAATGGTTGCGGAACGCCAATCGATTGATGGGCCGAGATGAGCGCGGTGAGATTCGCGTCCCAACTGCCGAGCAACATCGCCGCGCGCCCGTAATTTACCTGCGACAAACCGAGGCCGCCGTACTGCTTCGGAATTTTCACGCCGAAAGCGCCCATCGCGAAAAGGTCGTCGATGTTCTTTTGCGGAATTTCACCGGTGCGATCAATTTCGTCAGCGTCGATATTTTCACGGAGATACTTTTTCAACCTGGCGAGAAATTCCTTCGCGGCGGCGCGATCTTCAGTGCTTTGCGCGGGATAAGGATGAATGCGCGCGAAATCGTAGCGCCCGATGAAGAGATTGCTCGCGAAACTGCCGCGATCGTCGAGCGGATCGCGTGATGCTTCCGTCAGCTCGAGCGCTTCGCGTTTGCCTTTCGCCATCCTCGACGTGTCGATAACGGCAGACGGAGTGGCAGGCTTCGCGCTCGTTTCTTCAGCAATCTGTTTCTCGGGAGCTTCGAGAGGTGATTTCATGTCACTTGCAAGACAGGCTTCCAGCCTGGTCGTCGAACGGGCATCTTGCCCGGTGTTTGCATCCGGCGCCCGGCAGGACGCCTGCGCGACAAACAGACAAAACGTCTGTGTTACGTCTCATAAAATTTCGTTCCGTTGCACGCACGGTTTTTTAGGAATTCGCACGGCGCGAACTTGTCGTCGGTCTGTGCCAGCCGTTCCATTTCATCGACGATCTTCTTCAATCCGAAATGTTCCGCGAACCGCAATGGCCCGCCACGAAATGGAGCGAAACCGGTTCCCAGTATCATTCCGTAATCAGCATCCTCGGGCGATTCGACCACCTTCTCTTCCAAGCAACGTGCGGCTTCATTAACCATGAGAAAGATGAGGCGATGCGCCAGCTCGCTCTCATTCAGCCGCAGCCGTGGATCACGATGCCAATCGGGCGGAATGACTGGGCCATCGGCGCCTTCCGGGTCGCCATGCAATCCCCGCCGCCATTGCGTCAGCGAGTCGTTAGCCGATTGCGTTTTGCCTTCGTATTTGTAAAAACCGGCGCTGCTTTTACGACCGAGCATCCGCCCGTCGCGCAACCAAAGTAGAACCGCGGGAACGTGATCGCGGCGGCCGTACGCCTTCTCAAGTGTGTTGCCAATATCGATTGTGATATCGATGCCAATTTCGTCGATCAGTCGCAGTGGGCCCATCGGCATACCCCATTGCAAAAGCGCGCTGTCGATCTTAGCCGCGTCCAGACCACTCTCGAAAAGTTCCGCCGCATCGAGCAGATAGGGAAACAAAACCCGGTTGACGAGAAACCCCGGGCTGTCATGGACAACCACCGGCAATTTCCCGATTTGCCGGGCAAAGGCGAGAGTCCGTACACGCGTTTCATCTGAAGTTTGTTTTGCAACAACAATCTCCACGAGCTTCATTCGGTTGACCGGATTGAAAAAGTGAAGGCCAATGACGTGTTCGGGCAAAACTGTCACATCCGCGAGTTCGCTGATCGGCAGCGCGGAAGTATTTGTGGCAATAATCGTTTTCGGACCGGCCTGCATCGCCAACTCGCGAAAGATTTCTTTTTTGATCTCGATCTTTTCCGAGGCAGCCTCGATGACAAATTGCACATCGCGCAATTCCATTGGTGCGGTGGAAGCAACGATCCGGGCGCGACCCTCTTTCGCTTTTTCCTCGCTCATCAAGCCGCGCTTCACTGCGGCGGCGTAAGTTTTTTCAATGTTGGCCAGACCGCGGTCGATTTGTTCCCGTGCGATGTCGCGCAGGATCACAGTGACACCGCGTGAGCTGAGCCATTGCGCGATACCCGAACCCATGACGCCTGCGCCGATCACGGCAGCGTGCACCACTTTCTCCGCCGGCGTTTTTGAGGGTCCTTTCTTGTATTTTTCTGCGAGGAAAAAATTGCGGATCAAATTTTGCGTCGACTCGCTCTTCCCAAGATCGACAATAGCATTGAGTTCAAGGGCCAGCGATTGATCGGTCGAACTCGCCAAACCTTTCTTGATCACGTCGAGCGCGCGAGCAGACGCGGGATTTTCGGTTTTGTGCGGCGGGGGGATATCCTTGTCGATCCTCGGAACCGAACTCGCTGCGCGTTTTCCAGCGCGCAGTTTCTTGCGGGCGACTGCCAGAAGTCGATCCGCCGATGTGATTTCATCGATCAAGCCGAGCTTCAACGCATCTTGCGCGGAATAAAGTTTTCCTTTCAAGATCACTTCGGCCGCGCGTTCCGGTCCGATCAGACGCGGCAAGCGCGTGCAACCGCCCCAGGCCGGAATTAAGCCGAGCGTCGTCTCGGGAAGTCCGATTCGTGTGGCTGGATCATCGGTCGCAATTCGCCAATCGCAGGCCAGTGTGACCTCGTAACCGCCGCCAGCGCAGGCTCCGTGAATAGCAGCGACACTTGGAATTTTCAGCGCAGCGATCCGATTCAAAATTCGCTGGCCGTCGGCGATGAAATCGCGCATCTCGCCGGTTTGGGCCTGCTTTAAAAGCGTCTTCAAATCCGCGCCGGCAATGAAGATCGATTTTTTCGCCGATGTGATGATCAGCCCGCGCAATGAGGCATCGTTCTCTACGAAATCGACATGTTCATTCAGCTCGTTGAGAGTGTCGACGTCGAAAATGTTCGCTCCCGATTCAGGACGATCAAACGTGAGCAGGCAAATGTGATCGTCGCCGATCTCACGCCGAATCATCGCGCTGGATAAAGTCGCCGGCATCGCACTCACTCTTGACCTCTTTCGCGCAAATTCCAAGCGAAGACGCAGCTCCGCCACGGAACAACAATAGCAACAGATTCCTCGACTTCGCTCAGGTTGACAAGGGCGATTGCGCTCTGCGAATCGGGGTGTTAAAACTCGGCGGCGCTCGCGGACCCACACTCAACCAATGGTCGGTAAACTTTTAGCACCAGAAATCAAAAGCCTGATTGACGCCCGTAATTTCGGCGCGCTGCGTGAAGTGTTTCGTGAGTGGCCGCCGGCCGACGTTGCGGAAGTGATTCTCGACCTGCCGGAAGATGAACAAGTAATCATCTTTCGTGTCCTGCCACATGCGCTCGCGGCGGATGTTTTTGAATATCTCGATCTGGATGCGCAGCAAAAATTATTGCGCGCCATGGCGCACGAGCAGGTCGTCGGAATCCTGAACGAAATGTCGCCGGACGACCGTACTGCGCTACTGGAGGAATTACCGAGCGCGGCGGCGCGGCAATTAATCAGACTGCTCACTCCAGAGGAACGCCACGTTGCTCAAGCCTTGCTTGGTTATCCGGAAGGGAGCGTGGGCCGTTTGATGACCCCGGACTTCATCGCCGTGCACGAAGACTGGACGGTTCAACAAGTCCTCGATTTTGTGCGTGAACACGGCCAGGACAGCGAGACGCTCAACGTGGTTTATGTGGTCGATGAGCACGGCAAATTGATCGACGACATCCGCATGCGCGAGTTTTTGCTCAAGCCACTCACCGTCAAGGTGAGCGACATTCGCGACCGAACATTCGTCGCGCTAAATGTGAATGATTCGCAGGAGGATGCGCTCAACCTCTTCCGTAAATATGATCGCACCGCGTTACCGGTGCTTGATTCGAGCGGTATTCTCGTCGGGATCGTCACGATCGATGACATGCTAGACGTCGCGGAAGCAGAAGCGACTGAGGACATTCAAAAGTTCGGCGGCATGGAGGCATTGGACGAGCCGTATATGCGCATTCCGCTCTGGCGAATGGTGCGCAAGCGGGCCGGCTGGCTGGTGATTTTGTTCCTGGGCGAAATGTTGACCGCCACAGCAATGGCGAATTATCAGGATGAAATCGCGAAGGCAGTCGTGCTGGCGTTATTTTTGCCGCTCATTATTTCCAGTGGGGGCAATTCTGGATCGCAAGCATCGACATTGATTATTCGGGCGATGGCGTTGGGCGAAGTGACCCTGCGCGACTGGTGGCGAGTGGCGAGCCGCGAGATTCGCGCCGGCTTTTCGTTAGGCGCGATTCTGGGCGCAATCGGTACGGCACGGGTCGCGATCTGGTCAATCGTTGGGGACCATTACTTCCATAGGCAATTGTATGGGCCGCATTGGCCATTGGTGGCGCTCACGGTCGGTGTGGCGCTCGTCGGAGTCGTTCTTTGGGGATCCCTTTCAGGGTCAATGCTGCCATTTATCTTGCGTCGGTTCGGCGCCGATCCTGCGACTTCATCGGCGCCTTTTGTCGCCACTCTTGTCGATGTTACCGGACTTATTATTTATTTTAGCATTGCGTTAGTAATCATGCGCGGTGCAATGCTCTGAGAGCGCCAAAGCTCATGCTGTCGATCCAAAAAATTCTCGGCCACGACCAAAAGTTTTTCGATTTGCTGGAGGCCAGCGCGCAAGAGGCAGACGCGAGCGTGCATCACTTGATCGCGCTGCTGGAGCGGCTTGAGAAAAAAGATTCACCGCAGAGCCTGGAAGAATTCGTGCACAGCCGGCGCAAAGACAAGCAAATCACTCAGGAGCTGACCGAGCAACTTTGCAAAACCTTCGTCACTCCGCTCGAACGCGAAGACATTCAGGCACTTTCGGCCGCGCTTTATAAAATCCCCAAGACGGTGGAGAAAATCGGGGAGCGCGTTCTGATCTGCCCGCAGGACCTGCAGGGCCGAAGTTTCCGCAAACAGGTGGAGCTTCTCGATCAAGCTGCCGAGACCGTGCTCGCAATGGTAAAACAACTGCGCAAGGGCACCGATGCGGCGACGGCGCGTGAGATGAACGCCAAGCTCCAGTCGATTGAAGGCGACGCCGACAAACTTGAGCTCGATTTGTTGCGCGATCTTTACCAGGGCGAGTACAAGACGAAGCAGATCATTTTTCTGCGCGATCTGTTCGAATTAATGGAAAAGGTAGTCGACCGGTGCCGGGATGCGGGAAATATCATCCTCGAAGTGGCGCTGAAGTATTCGTAGCCGGCTACGGCTATGCTTACGTTTTTTTCCGTCGTTGTCGCTGCGATTATCTTTGAATACAGCAACGGCTTTCACGACGCCGCTAATGCCATAGCCACCGTTGTTTCAACCCGCGTTCTGACGCCGCGCAAGGCGATTGCGATGGCGGCCTTTTTCAATCTCACCGGCGCGCTGCTCGGCGGTGCGGTTGCATCGACAATCGGCAAGGGGCTGGTGGACACGAACGTGGTCACAATGTCGACGGTGCTCTGCGCAGTGATCGCCGCGTTCGCGTGGAACATCGCCACCTGGTGGTTCGGTTTACCCTCGAGCTCGAGTCATGCGCTGATCGGTGGACTTTGCGGAGCAGCGCTGGCCGCCGCACGTGGTAATTGGTCGGTCATAAAATGGAACGCCGGTGTGTGGCCGAAAGTTATTGTGCCCATGGTCACATCCCCATTCGCAGGTTTTATTTTCGGCGGGCTGCTGATGTTCTTGCTGTTCGTAACGCTGCATCGTTTCACGCCTCACTTTGTGCATTCGCTTTTTGGCAAACTGCAGATTTTTAGCGCGGCCTGGATGGCGCACAGTCACGGAACAAATGACGCCCAAAAAACAATGGGCATCATTACACTCGCGCTTTTTACCGGCACGAAAGCGGGCAGCTTCGATCGTGTGCTGGACTGGCTTAATTTTCTAAAGACGCCGGTTTTCGCGTTGCCTGTGTGGGTGACGATCCTTTGCGCTGCGACCATGGCGGTTGGAACAGCCGCGGGGGGTTGGCGCATCATTCGGACACTCGGCCACAGCATGGTGAAATTGCAGCCCGTGCATGGATTCGCGGCAGAGACAAGCGCCGCGGTGATCATTCAAGCCGCAAGCTATTACGGCATTCCGCTTTCCACGACGCATGTAATCTCCACTTCGATCATGGGCGTAGGCGCGGTCAAACGTTTCAGCGGCATGAAATGGAGAGTCGTCGAGCGAATCATCTGGGCATGGCTCTTTACCCTGCCCGCAAGCGGTCTCATCGGTTACGCGCTGGCGCGCGCCGCGGCGGCGCTTTGATTTCGCGCAATCTGTAGATCAAAGATCGCTCGACGGTTCGATCCCGAATTTCTCGAGCATTTCTCTCACCCTTTGGCGCTTCTCCGGTGTGTCTAATTTCGATTCTTCGGGATATTCCGCCCAAAACAGCACGTCGCGATAATCACGCTTTGCCACGGCCACGTACTCGCGAACCTTCTCTTCGCTTCCGGCACTGAGCTTCAAGATGGCGACTTGTACTCGCTCGCGTTCCCGCTCGTACGGTTCAATGCCATAACTATCGAGCAACTCTCGGACGCGCGCCCAACTGCTCATTGGGAAAGTAGCTTGGACAGCTACAACAACCTCGTCGCGTGAGTGCACTGGCTAAGTGAAACAACGGCCGTTTTCTACTTTCGAATTTCGCTTTTTACTTTCGGAGCATTCGCCGCTGGCTGCACCGCCTTGTTAGGCCTCATTTACTGGTCTTGCCCAGTTTCGGCCATATTTTCCATTTCCTGATTATGTTTATCGTTGGCCTCTTTGATCTTATCTACGCTCTTCCTGAGTTTTGTTCCATCGTATCCAACAAGATCTGCGGCCTGCAGAGGCTTTGTGTTTTCATGTAATTCATTTTTGCTTTGAGAATTGGGATTTGTGGCAGCGGTTTTCTTCTGACATCCCGATAAAAGCAAAATCGTCGAGAAAATGATTGCGATGAACGTTAAGGAAAACATGGTTTTCATGGACCAAATCACGCGCAGGATAACCGACTACTTTTTAATCTCCACCCACTCGTTGCGCGCGCGCGAGTCGGCGACTGCCTGGACAACGCGCATGTAGCGAACGCCTTCTTCAAAGTTTGGGCGCGGCCGGACGCGGCCGCGCGATTTCACGGCAGCGAGAAAATCTTCTTCCACCCGCCATTCGCCTTCCAACTCCGGCGTAAGATCGACAATGTGCAGGGCGTTATCGCCCAGCTTGCCCGCCTGCACCACCTCGGAACCAAAATCGTAAGTGAGCGTGCCGGCGCTACCGTAAATTTCCAGCCGGTCACCGGAAGCGAGCGCATCGACGCCGCTGAACTCGAGGACGCCTTCGGCGCCATTTTCAAACTGGCAAAGGACGATGAGCAGATCGGGAATGATCACGTCGTAGCCCTGCCGGATTGGATAGATTATTTTCCCGCGCGCGAAGACGCCGGTGATATCTCCAAGCCAGCGCTGCAAAACCTCGACGTAAATCCCCAGAGTGAGAACATTCAGTCCACTCAGCTCGATCCTTTGTCGCCAATGTGGCGGCGCGTTCGGATCCAAATAACTGCTCGTGAAACTTCGCAGTCGCACGTGATGCGGATCGCCAATGTAATTCTCGGCCAGAAGTTTTTTTACCAGCAAATCAGCGCGCATTCCCATCGGCGGCGGACAAAGCATTGTGACCAGTTCCGGATAACGCCTCGATGCCGCGAGCATTTCCTCGGCTTCAGCCAAATCCATCGACATGCGTGCCTGACAAAATACGTGTTTGCCCGCTTCAAGCGCCGAGATCGTCACCGCCGAATGCATGTAAGGCGGCGTGCCGATCCAAATAATGTCCAAATCCGGAATGGCAAGCAGATCGGCCCAATTTTGCATTGGGGTCGCATGGGGAAGATTTTCCCGGCAAAACTTTTCTGAGCTCTCGTAAGTCGAATTTGAAACCGCCACGATTTCGACTTCGGGAGATTTTTTCAGCGCCGGCAAATGGCGGGCGCGAACGATGCCGCCCGCTCCGACAATTCCGATCCGCAGCTTATGATTATTTTTTTGCATCGCGCCTCAAACGCAGTTCTCGATCTTGGTGCTGGGCCGCGCCTGGCGCGAGTCAATTTTGACCATTTCGCCCAGTGATCGTTCAAGATTCGCTTGACCCAACAAGCGGAGCGCGGCAGGTTGCGCAGCTTTTTCGCCAGCTATGTCAAAAGTTTGCACAATCACGGGTTCCCGAGTCACGCGTGGCAGCATCATTCACCGTCGTGGTATGGCGAAGAAAAAAGGCGGAGTCGGGCGGCACGTGACAAAAAATGTGCCGCGTATTTTCGCGCCGAATTTGCGCCAACAGCGGATTTGGGTGCCTGAACTGAAGAAGTTTGTCCGGATTCGCGTGACTGCGCGCGGCCTGAAGACGATCAACAAAAACGGCGCCTACTCGGCACTGAAAAAAGCCGGCGTAATTTAGCTCCTGCCAATCTCGGTAGATTCGTCAAATGGCGTGAGCGTTTCGCGTGCCTCTTCCATTTCTTTCGGAAGCGGGATGCTTGTGCCACTTTCCGCCGGTTTCGCTCTCCCACGTGGGAGATCGAGCGAGCCGTCGTTGAACTCGATCACGTGACCTTCGCTGACAAGCCAGCGCAGATCGGAAGCAAGAGCGAGCTTCTTCGATTCGGCCTCTTCGGTCGAAAGATCGACAACGAATTTTTCGGCAAGCTCCTTGCGATTGATTCCCGGCTTTGCTGCGAGCGCCTCGAGAATCGCATTCACGGATGGAGAGACGCCTGCTTGATCGTGGATAAACGGCCGCGTTCGGATCGTCGAGACGAACAACATGCCGCGTCGATGTCGAAAGACATTCAGCCCCGCTTGTCGCAATTGCGCCGTTAACTCCTGGATCATATTCGATGGCGAGCGGGTCTCGCGCGTCCAGGTCTCCTCAATTGCGCGATTCAGCGTTCGATCGGGCAAACGCCGGCTCAAGACCCCGTCGATGGTTACTTCCTCTGCACTGCGAACCAAGCCCGGAAGGTAATTGGAGCGGAAATGCCGTTCTGCTTCCGCTGCGGATGCGAACGTTGATGGGGTTCCGTCGCGCAATGTCGTATATGTTGTTACCGTTCGCGCTTCTTCTTTCCACCGCTCGATTAACGCCGGCTCGTTCACGATCTCGATCTGCCGCTGATATTCGGCGAAACTCATCCGACGGCTGAAGCGCTGTTCGTAAAGGCTGCGGAGCTGCGGCTGATAATTATGATGATTCGTCGGACCAAAAAGTGTCCCGCTCAGTCTGCAGCGGGCGACATTGGAAAAATTTCCTTTGATCGGGTCTGATTGCGTGATGTCGATCTTGTAAAAATCTTCGCGAGCAAACCGAAATGCGTTTCGCTCAAGGAAGTCTCGATCCAAAGACATCGCGCCATTTTCGCCCAGTTGATAAACCGGCGATTCTGTCTTTGCCGTCAACCGGACATCGTAGCGTTCCGGTTTTTCCAGGAACAAACGGGCCAGAGCAAAAAGGGAGTATGTAACGGAGCCTGACTTGATTTGCGCGACCACATTATCGAATGCTGGCAAGTGCGGTAGAAAACGCACCGTAATCTCTGGCGGAACGACTGATCGTTTGTGTTGATCCTGCGCTCGGGACACGGGTCGAGGGCCACAATCGCGATCTTGTTCATGCCGATCATGAATGCGCCGCGCCCGGCGGTCGCGCCCTCCCCTTCCCTGTCGAGACAGGTCCCTCTTATCTACCTTATGCGTTGGGCGTTTTCCGCTGGGATGCCGACGGTCTCGTCCGCGCGCTTCTTCGCTCTCAACGTAATCGTACTTACTCTCTGCAGTGGGCTCTTTCACCCAGGCAGGCAGTAATTTGAGGTCCAGCAAATCAACTGGCTCGACAGGCGAAACGGGCATCCTTTCCCTCTAATAGAAATGCCAGCGGAAGTAAATCCAAAGCCGCCCGTGCACCCCATCCTGAAATTGATTGACAAGCTCTCTAATTCATTTACTTGCCATCCTGTGCCCGGATTGCTTTAAGCTTTTCCACACGCAACCAACACGAACTGGAACAAATTTTATGGCGGAAAAATCAATTGAAGAGAAGGTCAAGGACATCATTGTCGAGCAACTCGGCGTTAACCCGGAGCAGGTCACGCCCCAAGCGTCTTTCATTGAAGATCTGGGTGCGGACTCGCTCGATATTGTCGAGCTGGTGATGGCGTTTGAAGAGGAATTTTCCGTCGAAGTGCCGGACGAGGATGCCGAGAAACTGCAAACTGTGGGCGACGTCGTTAAATACATCGAAGAACGAGCGAAACCGCAATAACACGCGCGCGACGCGAGATGTTCGGGAAATGAAAACACGGCTTCGACCGTGTTTTCGTGTTTAAGGTTGCGGAGAAATGCAACACGCCCAGACTAGATTGCAATGAGCTTCTCGGTTTTTGAGAAACCCTTGTTTCAAGTCGGAGACCATTACGTCACGTTTCTGGGAGTAATTGCCTTTGTCATTCTTTTTGCGGCTGGGCTCGTTATTGCCCGAATACTACAAAGCAATGTTGTCCGTCGTTTTTTCAGCCGCTTCAAGATCGACACAAATTTTATCGCGATCGTCACAACGATTTTAAGTCTGGCCGCGCTCGTCTTTTTTACCATCAGCGCGATTAATGCGGCCGGCATTCCGTTGGCTTGGACTGCGCCTTTGCCAGCCGTTTCGCTAAGTCTTGTCCAGATTTTTCTGCTGATCGCTCTTCTGGTTGCGGTTTTTTGGATCTCCTCGAGAACGAAACGCTTTCTTTTCAATCGGTTTCTCGTCAATAGCGGACTGGATCGTGCCCTCCAGTACGCCATTGCCCAAATCATTAGCAACGTCGTGCTGGTAGTTGGCGTTTTGATAGTTCTTGAAAATACTGGTATTCACCTGGGTGCGCTGGCGGTTTTCGCGGGCGCAGTCGGCGTAGGTGTGGGATTTGGCCTGCAAAATATCGCCAGCAATTTCATCAGCGGCCTGGTGATTCTGGCCGAACGGCCAATCACAATCGGAGATCGCGTCGAGGTAGCGGGGATCACCGGTCAGGTGCAGCAAATTCGCGCTCGCAGCACGGTAATTCGCACGAACGACAACATCACGATGATCGTGCCAAACACGAAATTCATCGATTCGCCCGTGACCAACTGGACTTATGGCGATCCGCGGGTGCGGTTTCGCATCCCGGTTGGCGTCGCCTACGGCAGCGATATCGCCAAAGTACTCGAGGCGCTGCTCGCCGCCGGACGTGAAAATCCGAACACTTTAGAGGAACCGGGCCCGAGCGTTTTTCTTGGGAAATTTGGCGACAACTCGATCGATTTCGAGCTGGTGGTCTGGAGCAGTGAGATGAGCGCCCGGCCGAGCCGCTACCGCAGCGATCTCAACTTTGCCATCGAACGGAAATTTCGCGAAGCGGGGATCGAGATTGCCTTCCCGCAGCGCGATCTCCATATTCGAAGCGGCGTCCTTAAGGTGGAAGGTATCGGCACAGATCGGCGGCAAGCAGAAGAACGCACAACCTGAATTTCTCAGGCGCAGAGCTTGAGAAAATCCGGGTTCGGATTAGTTGGTATTCCCCGCCGTCAACGAATCGTCCGGCGGGCCTTGTCTTTTTCATGGCAATTGGCAACGTTATTTCTTTTTCGCAAGGCATCGCCAAGATTGTTACGTTAGCCCAATTGCAAAATCGTGACGCATGGGAACGCGCGTTTCAGAACAAGTGCAAAGATCATCGTTACTACGAGATCGTCGACAAGACGTTGGAGGGCGATTTCGAACATCATTATGTGGTACTCGAGGATGATTCGGGCAATGTGCGGGCAATTCAGCCTGTGTTCTTTGTCCGGCAGAACCTGGTCGAAGGTGTGCCGGGCAAAATTCGTTCGGTTGTCGATCTTGTTCGAAAAAGATTCCCGCGTTTTTTGACCATGCGCGTATTGATGGTCGGCTGCGCGGCCGGTGCAGGCGATCTGGGCACGTGCGACGAGAAAGATGAAGCATGGGTTGCGGCGGCTTTGCTAGCCAGCCTCCGAAATTACGCCCGGCAAAACAAAGCTTCCCTGATCGTTTTAAAAGATTTTACGGCGAAATATCGCGCGGCACTCGAAACTTTTCGTTCAAACGTCTATGCGCGCATCCCCAGCATGCCGATGACACGGCTCGCTCTCCATTATCAGACCTGGGATGAATATTTTTGCACGCTCAGCAAGGCGACCCGGAAAGATCTGCGCCGGAAATTCCGCAAAGCAGAACGCGCACCGAAGATCGACATGGAGATCGTCA
>Ga0193745_1000150_pt1 | contig 12270 bp, 11 predicted proteins | sample L1a2metaG_FD_145899 | JGI IMG/M metagenome (GOLD analysis project Ga0193745, IMG submission 145899) | Soil microbial communities from a riparian zone of the East river system, Colorado, United States - L1a2 | ecosystem: Environmental > Terrestrial > Soil > Riparian zone | place: USA: East River... | reverse complement strand
CCTTTCTGGCTCACAGGGTCGTAAGGCTGGCCTATCCCTGAGAGCAACATCAGGTGCACGTTGTTGATGGCGTACGCGCACAGCATTACCATCCCCGCGGGCTGCTCGAATTCTTCGCCGTTCAGCACGTTCGTATAGGTCACGCCGGTCACGCGCTTTCCGCTCGAGTCCTTCAGCACCTTGGTCACCCACGTGTGCGTGCGCAGCTCGAAATTCGGATTGCGCATGGCAACGGGAATGACGGTCATGTGCGGGCTGCCCTTGGCGTTCGCCTCGCAGCCGAAACGCTGGCAATGGCCGCAATACTGGCAGGCGCCGAAGCGCGAGCCGTCCGGATTCGTATACGCGCGCGAGGCATTGGCGCTGGGGCGCGGGAACGGGTGGTAGCCGTTGTTCGCCGCTGCCGTCTTGAACATTTCCTGCGCGAGCACCGGCGTCAAGGGCGGCAGCGGATAGTCGCGCGCGCGCGGTGCCTCGAACGGATTGCCGCCGGGCACGATCTTGCCCTTGAGATTGCCCGCCTTGCCCGACACCGCAGCGATGTACTCGAACTTGTCGTAGTAAGGCTCGAGCTCGTCGTAGGTGATGCCCCAGTCCTGGATAGTCATGTCCTCGGGGATGTGCTTCTTGCCGTAGCGCTCCTCGTAAAGGCTGCGCACCTTGAACTCCATGTCGGTCCAGCGCCAGGTGTGGCCGCTCCAGTGCACCCCCGAGCCGCCGACCACGTCGCCGGGCAGGAAGGAACCGAGCCGGCGCATCGGCAAGGCCTCCTGCGAAACATTGTTGCGCACGGTGATGGTGTCTTTCTGCGTGTTCATCATCAGGTCGTGGCGCACCACGTAGCGCAGCTCGTCGCGCACCTGCGGCACCTGGAAGTCCGCCTCGGTGCTGCGTTGCCCGCCGCGCTCGAGAGCGACGACTTTCAGTCCCGTCGCGCTCAATTCCTTGGCGAGGATGCCGCCCGTCCAGCCCAGGCCCACGATGACGACGTCGACTTCCTTCAGTTTGGTGGCCATGCCGTTCTCCTCGTCAAGCGGACACCAGCGGTCCCGGATTTTTCAGATAGCGGTTTTTCAGCGCGTCCGCCGCCCAGTACGCGAGGGCGCCGACCGGCCCTGTCGGGTTGTAGGCCGAATTGTGCGGGAACACGCTCGCGCCCATGATGAAAAGATTGTGGCAGTCCCAGCTCTGCAGATACTTGTTGACCGCGCTGTTGCCCGGGTTGCTGCCCATGATGGTACCGCCGGTGTTGTGCGTGCTCTGGTAGGGCACTACTGTCCAGGGATCGGTGCGCGCCACCGCCGGGTTCATACTCGTCGGGTTCATCGACTTTGCGAGATCGTTCATCACGCCCGCGATGTGCCGCCCCATCTTGTGCTCGTTTTCCTTGTAGTCGAAGGTCATGCGCATCAACGGCTGGCCGAAGGCATTGCGGTAGGTCGGGTCGAGGTCGTAATAGTTGTAGCGGTTCGCCATCACGCTGCCGCTGGAGCCGAGGGTCATCGCGCTGTCGTACCACTTCGCGGTCGCCGCTTTCCACGCCTTGCCCCACAGCGGCGTGCCCCCGGGCACCGGCCGGTAACCGATCGGGCGGCCGCCCGTCATGCCGCCGCTGATGTTCGAGCCGCCGACGTAGCCGTATTTCGCGCGGTCGAACTCCAGGTTCGTGTTGTAGTCGTCGATCGTGACGTTCAGGCCCCCGGCCGACATGAAGGGATTGAAATGCCGGCCCTCGAAGAACAGCGTCGCGCCCGCGCCGGTCTGGTAGCAGTAGTTTTTGCCGATCACGCCAGTCTGCGCGACCGGATCGTAGGGGCGGCCGATGCCCGAGAGCAGCATCAGGTGCACGTTATGGATGGCGTACGCGCACAGCATCACCATCCCGGCCGGCTGCTCGAATTCTTCGCCGTTGAGCACGTTCGTGTAGCTCACGCCGGTGACGCGTTTGCCGCTCGAATCCTTCAGCACCCTGTTCACCCAGGCATGCGTGCGCATTTCGAAATTCGGGCTGCGCATCGCAATCGGAATCACCGTCATGTGCGGGCTGCCCTTGGCATTCGCCTCGCAGCCGAAGCGCTCGCAGTAGCCGCAGTACTGGCACGCGCCGAACTTCGCGCCGTCCGGATTGGTATAGGGGCGCGACGCGTTCGCGGTCGGCCGCGGGAACGGGTGGTAGCCGCCGTTGCGCGAAGCCTTGTCGAACAGCTCGCAGGCGAGGCTAGGCGTGAGCGGCGGCAGCGGATATTCGCGCGCGCGCGGCCCCTCGAAAGGGTTGCCGCCGGGCACGACCTTGCCCTTGAGGTTGCCCGCCTTGCCGGAGATGCCGGCGACGTATTCGAACTTGTCGTAATACGGCTCGAGTTCCGCGTAGCTGATCCCCCAGTCCTGGATCGTCATGTCGGCGGGGATATAGCCCTTGCCGTAGCGCTCCTCGTACAAGCTGCGCACCTTGAATTCCATGTCGGTCCAGCGCCAGGTGTGGCCGTTCCAGTGCACGCCTGCGCCGCCGACTCCTTCGCCCGGCAGGAACGATCCGAGCCTGCGCATCGGCAGCGCCTCCTGCGAAGGATTGTTGCGGATCGTGAGCGTATCTTTCTGGGTGTTCATCATGAGGTCGTGGCGGAACTGGTAGCGCAGCTCGTCGCGCACCGAAGGCAGGCCGAAATCCGCCTCGGTGCTGCGCGGGCCGCCGCGCTCCAGCGCCACGACCTTCAGCCCGGCCGCGCTCAATTCCTGGGCGAGTATGCCGCCCGTCCAGCCCAGGCCCACGATGACGACATCGACTTCCTTCAGCCTGGCCGCCACGCCGTTCTCCCGCTCAGCTCATATCCGAGATGCCGACGGGGTCGACCGTGTATTTCTTGTCGCGGTACTTCTCGACGTTCTGGTAGTGCACGGCGATCACCCCGGGGAAGCCGATCATCTTCCAGCCCGCCTTGTTGCGGTTGCCGCCGTAGATCGGGTCCGAGAACATGCCCTCCATGACGTTCTGGTAGATCGTTGCGAAGAAAACGCGCGCGGGCGGGCCGTTTTCGAACGCCACCTTGCCGGCCTGCAGGCCGACCAGGAATTCCTGGCGCTGGCTTTCGCCGATCTTGTCGAAGCTCTTGCCGTAGGTCTTCACGCAGAACGCGTTGGCGGCGGCAATGCCCGCGCGGTACAGCTCGGCGGGGGTGAGCGGGAGCTGGTAGCCCTGGCTCGGCACGCCCTGCTTCCACGGGCCCTGCATGTAGAGGCGGTCGCCCTTGCCCCAGCCGCCGGCGAGGGCGCGGTCGATGTAGGTGTTGAGGCCGAGCTCGGTACCCTTGGGCGTGAGCTGGTCCGCCGGCACCATGTGGTCGACCAGCGCCTCGACGAAAGCCGCCTCGTCTGGATTCAGATACGCGTAAGTGTTCGGTGCCGGTGAGCCCTGACTCGCTGGCGCAGCCGCGGCCGGCTGGGCCTCCGCGGGGCGCGGTAGTGAGACAGTCGCGGCAGCTGCGCTCCCTGCCACAGCGCTTTTCAGAAACGCGCGGCGATCGAATCCGTCGTTTTTCATCGCTCCTCCTTTGGTGGACCCTGCGAATCCCACGATGACCTGCAGAAGTATAAGCCCCCGCATGGCACTTGCAAGCATCGCGGCGGCTCGCGCGCTAAACTGGGATGGCTGTCCGGCCTGGGCACTTCAAGGGGGAGACTGATCATGCGGCTTCACGCGTCGAAGTTCATCAGAGTCGAATTCGCAGCGCTCGCGGGCGTCATTGCCGTCGCGCTTGCAGCGGCCGCATTCGCCGCCGAATACCAGATGACTGTCAACAGAGACCGCCTGGTCAATGCGCAGAACGAGCCGCAGAACTGGCTGCTGATGAACGGCGACTACGGCGCCACCCGCTATTCGAAGCTCACCCAGATCAACCGCGACAACGTCAGGAACCTCCGGCTCGTCTGGGCGATGGCGCTGGGCGGCATGCAGGACGTCGGGCAGAACGGCCCGGAAAACGAGGTCAATCCGCTGATCGACAACGGTTTCATGTATACGACCGACGGCTGGGGCACGGTGTACAAGATCGACGCGCGCAATCCCAACAAAGGCGAGTTCGTCTGGATTGCAGACCCCGGCGTCAAGCACCAGGGCAACGCCCCGCGCACGCGCGGCATTGCGCTGTGGGAAGACCTCGTGATCGCCAACCTTCCGGACGGGCGGGTCATCGCGATCAACCGCGACAACGGCGAGATCGTGTGGGACAGGATGGTCGCCGGCAAGACCGAGTTCGGCAGAGTGGAAAAATTCCTGACCGCGCCGCTGGTCGCCGACGGAAAGGTGATCGTGCAGAACGGCGCGGGCGACGGCGGAACGCGCGGCTGGGTGGCGGCGCTCGAAGTCAGGACGGGCAAGGAATTGTGGCGCTGGTACGTCGTGCCCAAGCCCGGCGACCCGGGCAGCGAAACCTGGAAAGACGACCACAATGCGTGGAAAACCGGCGGCGGCGGAATCTGGCAGACCGGCTCCTACGACCCGGCGACCAGGCTCTATATCGTCGGCACGGGCAACCCGTTCCCGATCTACGATCCGCAGGCGCGGCCGGGGGACAACCTGTACACAGATTCCGCGGTGGCGCTCAACGTCGATACCGGCAAGCCCGCATGGCATTTCCAGTACACGCCGAACGACTCGTGGGACTACGACGAAGTCGGCGTCCACATGCTCTATGACGCGACGATCAACGGCGAGCCGCGCAAGATCGTCGGGCATTTCGGGCGCAACGGCTTCTACTACACGCTCGACCGCACGAACGGCAAATTCATCAAGGCCGACCAGTACGTGAACGATCTCAACTGGACCAAGGGGATCAATCCCAAGACCGGCAGGCCGCTCGATTACGATCCGAAGCTCGACGTGCAGATTTACAATCCAGTCGCGCGGGCGCTGCGCGGCGACGGAAAGAAACGCGCCTGCCCGACCTGGCACGGCGGCGTCGCGCACCAGCCGACGGCCTACCACCCCGTGAAGAAGATCGCCTACGGCGTCGGCATCGAAGGCTGCTTCACGCAGAACGGGGCGGCCGTCGTGTTCAAATCCAAGGACGGCGACGTCGACGTGAAAGCGAGCGAGAAGCGGGACTATTCGAGCGACCTCTATTACGGCTCGGTCACCGCCTTCGACACCGCCAGCCACAAAGTCATAGCGAAAGCGATCACCGATATCGAAATCCGCTCGGGCGCGATCGTCACCGCCGGGGGCCTGGTGTTCACCGCGCTGCAGGACGGCTGGGTTATCGCGTATCACGACGAGACGCTCGAGGAGCTCTGGCGCTTCAACCTCGGCACGCCGCTCAAAGGCGCGCCGGTGACCTACGCGATCGGGCCGAAGCAGTTTCTCGCCGTGCAGTCGGGCGGGCGCCACCTGCACCCGGTGAAGTTCGACAAGCTTGAGAACTCCAGCTACCTGTTCGTGTTCGCGTTGAACTGAGCTTACTTCGGGAACTCGCCGCAGGCCTCGACCTCCGCGCCCCAGTACTCGATGCACCTCGCGCGGTTCATCGGGCCTTTGCCGACGATCTTCGCGAACAGGAAGTCGGAGAGCAATTCGACCTCGCGCGGCTGGAGAGTGGCCGGGGGATCGGGCAGGCTCAAACCACTCGATTTCAGGTCGGCCTGCTTCATGCCGTAGCAGCGAGCGTCGCTGTAGGCGAGCTTGTCGAACGCGGGCATGCTCCTTCCGGGGCGCCCGCACTTGATCGCCACGATCAGATCGCCGCGTTCGAGCTTGGTCTCGCGGAGGTTCGCGCCGTCGGGCATCTGGCTGTCCATCTTGCGGCCGTCGCCCGCCCAGCCGTGACACGCCTGGCAATTTCCCTTCTGCAGGAAAAGTCTCATGCCTTCGGCGATGTCGCCCGCTTCGGGAGCCTGCGCCTGCAAGGTGGAGGCGACCAGCAGCCCGGCAACGAACGCAAGAAGTTTCACCGCAAATCGCCGCCCGCTCAAAACGCGTAAAGCTTCGCCGGATTGTCGACCAGGATCTTCCTGCGGATCGCCGCATCGGGCGCCCACACCGGCAGCAGGTTCAGCACGAGGCCGTCGTCGACCTGGAAGAGCGGTGTGAGTTCGGTCGCCTTTCGTCCGGACGCAGCGTTCGGATGCGGCCAGTTCGTTCCCCAGACGATGCGATCGGGGTTCGCCGCGATCAGCGCTCGGGCGAGCGGCACGAAACCGGCGTAGTCCGGTCGCGGGCCGGCCGTGACCGAGATCTTGACGTAGGCTTTGCCCGAGCGGACCAGCTCCACCAGCTCGGCGAAGCCGGGCTGCTGCACACCGAGCTCTGCGCGCGCGCCGCCGAAATGGTCGAACACGACCGGCACCGGTGAGGCGGCGACGAGGTCCTTGATCGCGGAGATCATCGCCAGGTCCGTGAACATCTGGACGTGCCAGTTGCGGCTCTTCATGCGCTCGGCCGCCGCCTGGAACCGCCGGCGGCCGACCGCCGGGTCGTTGGTGCCGCCGGTCGCGAGATTGAGCCGGATGCCGCGCACGCCGGCGCGGCCCATGGCGTCCAATTCGCTCTCCGGCGTCTTGTCGTCGATGACGGCGACTCCGCGCGCGTCGGCGCCGCGCGCCTTCATGCCCCAGAGCGTGGCCGAATTGTCGGTGCCGTAGACGCTCGGCGTGACGATCACCACGCGCTGCACGCGCAGCGCCTTGTGCAGCGCCGCCATCTCCTCGGGCAGCGCCGTCTCCGGCGTATAGACGCGGCCCGCGAAGAACGGAAATTTCTCCGGATCGCCGTGGATGTGAGTATGGCAATCGCAGGCGCCTGCCGGCACGTCGAAATTCACGGACGTGGCCGGTTGGGCGGCTTTGGCAAGGACGGTTCGGGTACGCATGATGACTCCGGCCGCAATCGCTCCGAGCAGAAGATCGCGTCGCGTTGGCATGGGTTTCCTCCTTTGTCGGAATCTTATCCGTTGTGAGCTTGTTTCGGTATATCGTATGTTCCATGTACGTCATCGCGCGTCGCGCCCTGGCCGTGGTCCTGCTGGTGATCGCTTCGACGGCGATCGCGTGGGCGCAGGCCTACCCGGACCGGCCGCTGCGGCTCGTGGTCGGATTTCCGCCCGGGGGCAGCGGTGATTTTCTTGCGCGCATCATCGCCGACGAGCTGTCCCGGGAGATCGGCCAGCCGGTGGTGGTGGACAACAAGCCTGGCGCGGGCTCCAACATCGCCGCAGAACAAGTGGCGCATGCCGCGCCCGACGGCTACACCATCCTGCTCGCCGGCAACTTCACCCACGCGATCAACCCCTGGCTGTACAAGAATCTCTCATGGGATCCGCACCGCGACTTCACGCCCATCACCGAGGTCGCGCTGATGAGCATCATCGTCTGTGTCACGCCACAGCGCGGCATCCGTTCGATGAAGGAACTGATCGCCAAAGTCAGGAGCGAGCCGGGCAGGTGGTTCTACGCCTCGCCCGGCAACGGCACTTCGCAGCACCTTGCGGGCGCGGAGATCAACCGCATCGCCGGAATCGACATGCAGCACGTGCCCTTCAAGGGCGGCGCGCCGTCGCTGCAGGCTGTGCTGGCGGGCGACGTGCAGGTGATGATCGGCACGACGCCGGTGGTGCTCCCGCAAATTCGCGCGGGGAAGCTGGTGCCGCTCGCGCTGATCACGCGCGCGGCCTCGCCGATGGTCCCGGGCGTGCCCGGGATGGAGGAAGCGGGCGTGCCGGGAATGGACCTGGGAAGCTGGTGGGGCATATGGGCTCCGCCCAGGGTGCGGCCCGAGGTGAAGGAGCGCCTGTACGCGGCAATCACCCGGGTGATGCGCCTGCCGCAGGTTGCGGAGAAACTTGCGCGCGAGGCGATGGAGCCGGAGATCTCCGCATCGCCCGAAGAGTTCGCCGCGTTCGTGCGCAGGGACCACGCTTCCTACGAGCCCATCGTCAAGGCGTCCGGTGCGAAGGCGGATTAGGATACGTACACTTTGATTTCAAGAATCGAGAGGAGAAGACCATGGCCGACAAATTCGTTCGTTTGCTTTTGACGTTCGCGCTGGCGACGGCGCTCGCCGCCCTCGCCGCCGAGCCCGACCCCAGGATTCTCGCGTACACGCTGCCGGAGAACATCCAGTGGAAGGACAACGCCGCGCGCACCAACCAGACCGCCATTCTCTACGGGGATCCCACCAAGCCCGGGCCTTACGCGATGCTGATCAAGTGGAAGGCGGGCAACATGAGCCGGCCGCACTACCACGAGCACGACCGCTTTTTCGTGGTGGTGTCGGGCACCTGGTGGGTGGGCACGGGGCCGAAGTTCGACCCCGAGAGCACCAAGCCCATGCCCGCGGGCACCTACGTCCTGCACTACGCGAACGGCATCCATTACGACGGCGCAAAGCAGGGCGACACCATCATCGCGCTGCACGGCATGGGGCCGGTGAGCAACATACCGGCGGAGCAGAAATGACGCGGGAGCCGGGTGCGGTGAGGAATGCGCTTCTGATTTGCGCCGGCTTTTCCGCCTCCGGCGCGGTTTCGGCCGCGCCGGTGAATTACAACATCGATCCCGAGCACACCTATCCGAGCTTCGAGGCCGACCACATGGGCCTGTCGATCTGGCGCGGCAAGTTCAACAAAACCGCGGGCAAGGTGACCCTGGACAAGGCCGCCGGAACGGGAACAGTGGAGGTCGCGATCGAGACGGCGAGCATCGACTTCGGCCACGCCAAGGTGGCCGAATACCTCGCGGGTCCGGACCAGCTGGATGCTGCGAAGTATCCGACGATCAGCTACAAGGGCAGGCTCGAGCGCTTCGTCAACGCCGCGCCGACCGCGGTCAGCGGCGAACTCACGATGCACGGCAAGACCCGGCCTGTCGCTCTGAGGATCAATTTGTTCAAATGCATCCCGCATCCGCTCCTGAAGCGCGAGCTGTGCGGCGCGGACGCCTTCGGCACTTTCGATCGCAGCGAGTTTGGTCTCGACTACGGGCCGCAGTGGGGCTTCAAGCCGGAAGTGACGCTGCGTATCCAGGTCGAGGCGCTCGCGGAGGAGAAATGAACGTCGGAAGGAGGTCCGTCAAGCAATTCACTGTAATCGTCAGCGGCGCCATTCTCGCCGCCTGCTCGGGTGCAGCCGGGTTGCTCGATGCCGGAGAATCCCCCGACCTGATTCTCTACAACGGCAAGATCGTCACGGTCGATTCCGCGTTCTCCATCGCCCGGGCGGTGGCGATTCGCGGCGATCGTTTCGTCGCGGTCGGAACCGACGACGCGGTGCGCCGCACCGGCGGAGCGGCGACGAAATCGATCGATCTGCGCGGGCGCACCGTGATCCCGGGATTGATGGACGGGCACCTGCACAACGCGGGCGGCGGGCCCGGGGTGAATCTCTCCGAAGTCCGCAGCATGGCGGAGCTGCTCGCCGCGGTCGAGGCGCGGGTCAAGGCGGGTAAACCCGGCGACCTGGTGGTCTCCAATTCCGACTGGCACGAAGCGCAGCTGCGCGAGAAGCGCCTGCCGCATCGAAGGGACATCGACCGCATCGCTCCGGACAATCCGGTGGTGCTGGTGCGCGGCGGGCACGAGTTCATCGTCAATTCGGCTGCGATGAGGCGCTGGAACATCACGCGCGGCACGCCGGTGCCGCCGGGAGGGGAGATCGGCCACGACGCGGACGGCGAATTGAACGGCGAGCTGGTGGATACCGCGCGGAGTCTCGTAAAGCTGCCGCCGCCGGCGAAGCTCGCGGCGGAGGAGATCCTCGCGCAGATGAAGATCCTCAACGCGGCCGGGCTCACCGGAATCCGCATTCCGGGGCAGTTCCAGTTCGGCGGGAGCGCGATCGAGCCCTACCGCATGTTCCAGCAGCTGAAGGCGCAAGGGAAACTGACCCTTCGCGTCAATTACCTGATGCGCATCTTCGACTATTCCAGCGTGGAAAAGATGCGCGAGACGATCGCCTCATGGCACGTCAGGCCCGACGAGGGCGACGAATGGCTGCGCATCGGCGGAATGAAGACGCTGGTCGACGGCGGATTCGAAGGCGGGCATATGCGCGCGGCCTACGAAGAGCCGTTCGGCAAAGGCGGCAAGTTCAAGGGAATCCAGGTCGTGCCCCTTTCCGACTACGTCGCCGCCGTGCGCGAGTTGAATCGCCTGGGCTGGCGGGTCGCAACGCATGCGGTGGGCGACGCCGCGATCGATCAGGTGCTCGACGCCTACGCCGCCGCCGACCGCGACCGGTCGATACGCGGCAGGCGCTGGTCGGTCGAGCACTTCTTCATCGGCCGGCCCGACCACTATCCGCGCGTTCGCTCGCTCGATCTGGTGATCTCGGCGCAGGACCATCTGTATCGCGCCGGCCCGAGCCTGGTCAAGTACTGGGGACGCGAGCGCGCCGAGCAGGTGACGCCGGTGCGGAGCTTCCTCGATCAGGGAATACTCGTGGCGGGCGGCACCGATTCCCCGGTGATCCCCTACAACCCGTTCTGGGCGATGTACCACTTCATCTCGCGCGAGACGATTTCGGACGGCGTCTACGGCGCCGATCAGCGCATCACCAGGGAAGAGGCGCTGCGCATCTTCACCATCAACAACGCCAAGCTCACCTTCGAGGAGAACCTGAAGGGCTCGATCGAGCGCGGCAAGCTCGCCGACCTCGTCATACTCCCGGCCGATATCCTCACCATCCCCGAGAAGCACATCGAGAGCCTGAAGCCGGTCGCGACCATGGTGGGCGGACGCTTCGTATACAGCGACCCGGCGGTCCGGCTTGAATAGCAGACAACTGCTGACACAACGCTGTCAGCAGCGCGGTGACACGCGGAGCGTAGTCGTTGAAATAATTTCGTAATAATCGGGATCCATCAGCCAGTCGCGAACGTGAAGACCGTCTACGAAGGTGAATTCGCGCGGCTTAAGTCCGACGCGAAGGTCAAGGATTACCTCGCGTTGCTCTGCAGTCGCCGCGTGCGCGAGAAGTTGCTCGGCAAGCGCGCGGCGTAGCGCCGCGCAGCCTTTTTGCCGGAGTAGTCCACTGATAGTTCGCGGCTAGCGAGGCGGGCCGCGTTTTCGTCTAGACTTCGCATGGTCCCGCCATGCCTGCCCCTTCGCAGCAGATTCGCTTTTGCACCAGCGCCGACGGCGTGCGCATCGCGTACGCCACCTCGGGAAGCGGGCCGCCGCTGGTCAAAGTCGGGAACTGGATGACTCACGTCGAGCTTGACTGGGAGAGCTCGGTGTGGCGCCACTGGCTGCGGGAGCTGTCGCGCGACCATACTTTCCTGCGCTACGACGCGCGCGGCTGTGGGCTCTCGGATCGCGAGGTCCCGGAATTGTCGCTCGAGGCCTGGGTGCGCGATCTGGAGACGGTGGCCGACGCAGCAGGCATCGAGCGCTTCCCGTTGCTCGGGCTCTCGCAGGGGGGTGCCATCGCCATCGCCTACGCCGCGCGCCATCCCGAGCGCGTGAGCCACGTCGTCCTGCACGGCGCGTTCGCCCGTGGCCGCCTGCGTCGCAATCCCTCGCCGCAGGAACGCGAGGACATCGAGGCTCAGCTCAAGCTTGCGGAGATCGGCTGGGGCAAGGACGATCCGGCGTACCGCCAGTTCTTCACCACGCAGTTCATACCTGACTCGACGCTGGAGCAGCAGCGCTGGTGGAACGAGCTGCAGCGCGCCTCGATTTCGCCCGCGAACGCCGTGCGGTACCTGCAGGCGGTCGGTCTGATAGACGTCACCGATCTTGCGCCGCGCGTGTCCTGCCCGACGCTGGTGACGCACTCGAAGTCGGACATGCGCGTCCCGCTCGAGGAAGGTCGATTGATCGCTGGTCTCATCCCGGGGGCGCGCTTCGTCCCGCTCGAGAGCCGCAACCATGTCCTGCTCGAGCACGAGCCGGCGTGGCAGCGCTGGGTCGAAGAGGTGTGCGCGTTCCTGCCCGCCGCCACTCGTGGCGGCGCGTTGTTCTCGGGCCTCACGCCACGCGAGTCGGAGCTCGTCCACCTGATCGCGCAAGGCCTGGACAACACCCAGATCGCTGCGCGGCTCGAGTTGAGCGACAAGACCGTCCGCAATCACATCACCAGCATCTTCGCCAAGCTCGGCGTCGAGAATCGCGCGCGGGCGATCGTGCTCGCGCGCGAGGCCGGCTTCGGCCAAAAAGCGCCCTGAGCGGCCTTCTGGGACTGCTGTCCCAGGCAATTCGGTCCGGATTCCGGGCGTCTGGGGCGCAGGTCTCATGACGCGCAGCTTCCGTCTCACCACAATGATCACCGTAGCTCATTGGATGGA
>Ga0193745_1000149_pt1 | contig 12316 bp, 8 predicted proteins | sample L1a2metaG_FD_145899 | JGI IMG/M metagenome (GOLD analysis project Ga0193745, IMG submission 145899) | Soil microbial communities from a riparian zone of the East river system, Colorado, United States - L1a2 | ecosystem: Environmental > Terrestrial > Soil > Riparian zone | place: USA: East River... | reverse complement strand
CATGCTCAAGCGCGCGGAGACCAGCGCCGCGGAGCAGCGCAAGAACGGCGGCTTCGAGCTGATCAACAGGATCTGGGCGGAGAAGGCCAACATGCGCTACCTCGCCAAGGTGGTCGAGTTCACGCCCTTCCACCTCTACATCAACAAGAAGATCGACAAGCCCGACCTGACCGGCATGAAGATCCGCATCACGCCGGTGTACCGCGAATTCTTCCAGTCGATGAACGCGCAGGTCATGACCACCGCGCCCGGCGAGGTCTATACCGCGCTCGAACGAGGCGTGATCGACGGCTACGGCTGGCCGATCCATGCCTTGTTCGACCTCAACTGGCAGGAAAAGACCAAGTTCCGCGTCGATCCCGGCTTCTACAACGCCGAGGTATCGCTGATCATGAACCTGGACAAGTACAAGTCCCTGACGCCGGCGCAGCGCGACTACCTCGAGCGCAAGGCGCAGGCCTACGAAGCGCAGAACGATTTCTGGAAGTCGTACAACCAGAGCGAGGCCAAGCGCCAGGCCGAGGCCGGCATCCAGGTGATCACCTTCGACGCGGCGACGAGCAAGGCGTACGTTGAGAAGGCGAAGTAGATCGGCTGGGCCAACGCCATCAAGGCGAGTCCGCAGTACGGCCCGCAGCTGAAGAGTGTGCTGGCCAGGTAGCGCATGGACCGGCTCGAGGCAGGGTACGGGAGGCTTCTCGAGGCGTTCGCCCTCGCGGCCTGCGCACTGCTGTTCGGGATGACGCTGATGATTTGCGCCGATGTGGTGCTGCGCAACGTGCGCATTGTCCCGGGCGTCGCCGGGCTCGCGTGGAGCAACGAGGTCTCCGAAGCGATGCTCTACCTCGTCACCATGCTCACCGCGCCGTGGCTGCTGCGGCGCGGCCAGCACATCCGGGTGGACATCATCCTGCGCGCGGTGCCGAAGCAGGTCGGCTGGATCTTCGAGTGGACGGTGGACATCCTGGGCCTTGCGTGCTGCCTCATCATCGCCTGCTACAGCGCTCGCGCCGCGGCCGCCAGCTTCAAGGCGGGCTCGATGTCGATCAAGACCCTGGTCACGCCGGAGTGGTGGCTGCTGAGCGTGCTCCCCCTGGCATTCCTCGCGCTGTCGCTCGAGATGCTCTTCCGAATGCGCCGCCTCGCGCTCGGCGAGCGCGCGCCGCGCGACGACGCGGTGTCGACCGGCTAGAGCCATGTCATGGGGCGCGGCGGCATGGCTCATGCTCGGCGGCTCGACGCTGCTGCTGTTCCTCGGGCTGCCGGTCGCGTTCTCGTTCTTGGTGATCAACCTGCTGGGCGCGTGGCTGTTTCTCGGCGGCGAGGCGGGCCTGGTCCAGTTCGCGCGCAACTGCGTCGGGTCGGTCGCGAGCTTCTCGCTCACCCCCATTCCCCTCTTCATCCTCATGGGCGAAGTGCTGTTCCACACGGGGCTCGCGGTGAAAGTGATCGACGGCGTCGAGCGCCTGATCCGGCAAGTGCCGGGGCGGCTCGCCGTGGTTGCGGTGGTCGCGGGCACGGTGTTCTCCGCGATATCGGGCTCGACGATCGCGACTACCGCGATGCTGGGAAGCCTCATGCTGCCGGTAATGCTCGCGCGCGGCTATCACCCGACCATGGCGACCGGCCCGTTGATGGCGATCGGGGCGGTCGACATGCTGATCCCGCCTTCGGCGCTCACAGTGCTGCTCGGAAGCCTCTCGGGAATCTCGATCTCGAAGCTCCTGATCGGCGGGATCGTGCCCGGCCTGATCCTCAGCTTCGCCTTCGTCGTCTACATCGTGCTGCGCGTGAAGATGAATCCCTCGCTCGCGCCGCCGGCGCCTTTCACCGAGTATCGCGGCTGGCAGAAATTCCGCCCCTTCTTCCAGTACGTGGTGCCGCTGGTGTCGATCTTCGTGGTCGTGGTCGCATCGATGTCGGCCGGCTGGGCGACCCCGACCGAGTCCGCCGCGATCGGCGCCTTCTTCACTATCCTTCTCGCGGCCGCGTACCGGGCGCTGAGCGTGCAGAATCTCCTCCGCGCGCTGCGCGGCACGGCCGGCATTTCCGGGATGATCCTCTTCATCATCGTCGGGGCGATGACTTTCTCGCAGATCCTGTCTTTCTCCGGGGCGAGCAATGGCCTGGTCGAGACGATCGGGAAGCTCGGGCTCCCGCCGATGGGGCTGATCGCCGCCATGATGCTGCTTCTTATCTTCCTCGGGCTGTTCGTCGAACAGGTGAGCATGATGCTGATAACGCTGCCGATCTTCATGCCGCTGGTCCAGAAGCTGGGGGTCGACACGGTCTGGTTCGGCGTGATGTTCCTCATCTGCATGCAGCTCGGCCTGCTGCTGCCGCCGCACGGGCTGCTCCTCATGACCATGAAGGGCGTCGCCCCGCGCGAGGTCACCATGGCTCACATCTTCCGCGCTGTGGTGCCCTACATTTTCATGAGCCTCGTCGTGCTCGCACTGGTGTTCTTCGTGCCGGCAGTCGCGTTGTGGCTCCCGAAGGCGCTGTTCTAGCCCGCGAATAGCCATGGAACGCTCCTTCACCAAAGAGGTCGAGCTGCTCAAGCTCGGCGCGGGGAAGACTTTCCACGGAGAAGGCATCCTCGCCGTGACCAAGGCCCTGCTGCAGTCGGGCGTCTCCTACGTCGGCGGCTACCAGGGGGCGCCGGTGTCGCACGTCATGGACGTGCTGAACGACGCCCGGGACATCATGGATGAGCTCGGCATCCATATCGAGACCAACGCGTCGGAGGCGGGCGCGGCGGCGATGCTCGGCGCCTCGATCAATTACCCCTTGCGCGGCGCCGTGGCGTGGAAGTCCACGGTCGGCACCAACGTCGCCTCCGACGCGCTTTCGAACCTGTCTTCGGTGGGAGTGCGCGGGGGAGCGCTCATCGTGATCGGCGAGGACTACGGGGAAGGCGCCTCGATCATCCAGGAGCGCAGCCACGCTTTTGCGATGAAGTCGCAGATCTGGCTGCTCGATCCGCGGCCCAACCTTCCGACCATCGTCGGGATGGTGGAAAAGGCCTTCGAGCTGTCGGAAGCCTCGAACACGCCGGTCATGCTGGAGCTGCGCATCCGCGCCTGCCACGTGCACGGCGCCTTCGAGGCGAAAGACAACCGCGCGCCGCAGTTCTCGCGCAGGAACACGATCGAGAATCCCGAATTCGACTTCGCCCGCGTCTCGCTTCCGCCGGCGACTTACGCGCAGGAGAAGCACAAGGTCGAGGTGCGCTGGCCGGCGGCGGTGAAATTCATACGCGAGAACCGCCTGAACGAGGTATTCGAGGGACCGATCGGTGAGTTGGGCATCATCTGCCAGGGCGGCATGTACAACGTCGCGGTGCGCACGCTGCAGCAGCTCGGGCTCGCCGATACTTTCGGAAACTCGAAAATCCCGATCTACGTCCTCAACGTCACTTACCCGCTCATTCCGGAGGAAGTCAGCGCGTTCTGCGCCGGAAAGCACGCGGTCCTGATGGTCGAGGAAGGCCAGCCCGCATATCTCGAGGACGCCTTGCATGCGATCCTGCGCCGGGCCGACCTGCAGACCAAAGTTCACGGGAAGGATTTCCTGCCGATGGCGGGCGAGTACACCGGCGAAACGGTGCTCACGGGCGTCGCAAAATGGCTTGCAGCCATGGCGCCGCATGTGGCAAATGCGGGCGTCGATTCCGGCAGCATTCATCGCGTGCTGAACGCGCTCAGCGCAACGAGGCAGCGCGCCGCCGAGCTGCTCGGGGGAGCCGTTCCCGCGCGTCCGCCGGGATTCTGCATCGGCTGCCCGGAACGGCCCGTGTTCTCGGCGATGAAGCTGATCGAGCGCGAGTCGGGAGCGTTTCACATCTCGGCCGACATCGGCTGCCATACCTTTTCCACCCTGCCCCCCTTCAATATCGGCAACACCGTGCTCGGCTACGGCCTGGGGCTCGCCTCGAACTCCGGCATCGCACCCATGTTCTCCGGGCGCACTGTCACCATCATGGGCGACGGCGGTTTCTGGCACAACGGCCTCACCTCGGGCATCGCCAATGCCGTGTTCAACAAGAGCGACGGCATCCTCGTCATCATGAAGAACGGCTACACCTCGGCGACCGGCACGCAGGCCATCCCTTCCTCGCTGCACCAGACCGAGTGGAAATCCGGCGACATGAGCATCGAGCGTGCGTTGAAGGGTATCGGCGTCGAGTGGATCAAGCCGGTGTACACCTACCGCGTCAGCGAGATGACGAAGACGCTGCGCCAAGCAATGAGCTCCGCCTACAAGGGGCTGAAGGTCATCATCGCCGACGCCGAGTGCCAGCTCGAGCGCCAGCGGCGTGTCCGCCCGCAGATTGCCGCGGCCCTCAAAGCGGGCAAGCGCGTTGTGCGCACGCGCTTCGGCGTGGACGAGGACATGTGCTCGGGCGACCACTCCTGCATCCGCCTGTCGGGTTGTCCCTCGCTCACCATCAGGGCGGCCAGCGATCCGCTCAAGGTGGATCCGGTCGCGCACGTGAACAACGACTGCGTCGGCTGCGGGCTGTGCGGCGAAGTAGCGCACGCGGCGATTCTGTGCCCCTCGTTCTTCCGAGCCGAGATCGTGCAGAACCCCAACGTCCTGGACCGATTCGCCGCGCGGTTGCGCAACACCGTCATCGGCTGGCTCCAGCCGGTCGAAGGAGGAAGGTCATGACACTCCCCGAACGTCCCATCACGATCCTGATCGCCGCTCTCGGCGGCGAAGGCGGCGGCGTGCTCGCCGACTGGATCATCGCCGCCGCCACTGCGCGCGACTATCCGGTGCAGAGCACCTCGATTCCCGGCGTGGCGCAGCGCACCGGCGCCACCACCTACTACGTCGAGATCTATCCGGCGAAGATCTCGGAGCTCGGCGCAAGGCGACCGGTGATGACGCTCACGCCCGCGCCCTGCTACGTGGACGTCATGGTCGCCTCCGAATTGCTCGAAGCCGGGCGCGCGATGCAAAACGGCTTCGTGACGCACGACCGGACCACGCTGATCGCCTCGACCCACCGCATCTATACCGTCGCGGAGAAGATGCAGATGGGCGACGGGCGATTCGACAGCGAGGTCGTGCTCAAGGCGGCGCAAACGCTCGCGAAGCGCGCCGTTCTGTTCGACATGCAGGCGCAGGCGAATGCAGCGGGCACGGTGATCAGCGCGGTGATGTTCGGGGCGCTGGCCGGCTCAGGAACGCTGCCGCTCTCGCGTGGCGATTGCGAGGCGGCGATCCGCTCGGGCGGCAAGGGCGCCGAGGCGAGCCTGAAAGGATTCGCCGCGGGTTACGAGCACGCCGCGGGTCCAATGACGGCGGCGAAGGAGAAAAAGCATCTGCGAAGCTCGCCGTTGGAACCGCTCAGGCCGGCCTTCCCGGATGAAACCCACGCCATCCTCGGGGAAGGCGCGGCGCGCTGCGCCGACTTCCAGGATCGCAACTACGCCAATCTTTACCTCGATCGCGTCGAGCCGATCGCGAATCTCGACAGCGCCGCGGACGGATACAAGCTGACGATCGAGACCGGTCGCTTCCTGGCGCTATGGATGTGCTATGAAGACGTAATCCGCGTCGCCGACCTGAAGACGCGTGGGAGCCGTTTCGAGCGCGTGCGGGAGGAGGTTCAGGCGAAGCCGCACGAGCCGGTGCACATTGTCGAGTTCCTCAAGCCGGGCGTGGACGAGTTCACCGCGTTGCTGCCGCGCTTTCTCGCGCGCCCGTTGAAGGCCCTGGCCGAGGCTAGCGGTCTCGCCAGCAAGCTCAACGTCGGCATGCACGTCAAGACGACGAGCATCTCCGGGTTCGTTCTGATGCGGGTGCTCGCCTGGCTGCGTCCGTTCAGGCCTCTCACCTCGCGGTGGCGCGAGGAGCAGGCGCTGATCGGCCGCTGGCTCGGCGCGATCGCCGCCGCGGCGAAGCGGGACGCAGGGCTCGCACTCGAAATTGCGCTGTGCGGCCGGCTGATCAAGGGCTACGGCGACACGCACAAGCGCGGCAAGGGCAACTTCCTGAGGATCCTCGACACGCTGGTCGAGAGCAACGCGGTGCCGGACGACCACGCCAGGATCGAAGCGATCCGCAAGGCGCGCGAGGCGGCGCTTGCCGACCCGGAAGGGCGCAAGCTCGAGCTGTCGCTGGAGACGCACGGCATCGCGCCGCTGCCGCCCAGGCCGAAGCCGGTAAAGTTCATGCGCCGGCCAAAACCGGAGAATCGCAGAGCCGCCTGAGCACAAGGGCGAGGCCACTTAACGGCGTAGTTCAGTGCCGAAGGACCCAACCGAAATCTTCACGCTGCTTCGCCCTGTCCGTTTCGCCGACTGCGACCCGGCGGGGATCGTGTTTTTCCCGCGCCTCCTCGAGATGGCGAACGATCTGGTCGAGAACTGGTTCGAGCGCGGGCTCGCCATGCCGTTCGTGGAGTTTCATCTGGAGCGGGGCTACGGCATTCCTCTGGTGAACACACGGGTCGAGTTCATCAAGGCCTGCCGTCTCGCCGAACAGCTGTCCTTCGAGCTCCGCGTCGAAGCGCTCGGCCGCAGCTCGGCGGTGCTCGCGATCCGGGCGCACGTCGGCGGCGAAGTGCGCCTGCGGCTGCGCCACAAGCTCGCGATGGTCTCCCTCGAAAGTCGCCGCGCCGTCGCCATTCCGGAGGAGTTGCGCTCACGCATGCGGCGGTTTTCGATCCCCGGGGCGGCCGCGTCGCCCGAACCGTCGACGCACGACGGGCGCGTTCCCGCCAACGCATTCCGCACGACTCAACTGGTGCGCTTCGCGCATTGCGACCCGGCGGGGATCGTCTTCTATCCGCGGTTTTTCGATCTCTTCAGCACCACGCTGGAGGACTGGTTCCAGAGCGGCCTCGAATGCCCTTTCGGGAGCGAATTCATGGTGCGGAGAAATCTGCGCATTCCGGGACTGTCGATCACGGCGGAGTTTCTGTGCCCCTGCCGGATGGGCGAGTTTCTGGACTTCGATCTTTGGGTGACGCGCATGGGGCGAAGCTCGCTCGAGCTTGCGCTCGCCGGGAGCGTCGCGGGCGAACCGCGCCTGCGCGCCCTGTGGACTGTCTGCATCATCGATTTCGCCACCTTCAAATCCACACCCATTCCCGAGGATCTGCGCGAGCGCATGCAGGCCTACCAGCGGTCCTCGTGACGGCATGCCTCCCCGATGAGCGCCCTACGCGGGGCGTTCGCCTCGACCGGATTCCCCGTGCCCGGTCGCAGTTGCCGCGACGTATTCCGGGTCCTCAGGCGGCTGATTGCCGCGCCAGGCGATGTGCAGGTCGGGCCGGAGCAGCAGGAGGTCGCGGCCGTACACCTGGCGCGGCGCGTCGTCCGGTGTGTCGAGCACGACGAGCGGCGCGCCAAAGGCCCGCAGCGCTTTTTCCAGCGCTGACGTGTCGGCGTTCGTTCGGCCGAGGCGCAGCAGCGTGTAGCCCTCGTACGGAATGTGATCCTGCATGGGCGTCCCGTCGGCGAGCCACACGTGCGGCAGGCGCGCGCCCGGCCACGTGGTCGGGTCATAGACGCGGAAGCGGTGCTCGGGCCCGCCGGGAATGACGCACACAATCGGCGAATCGACGTAGCGGTAGCCGAGCTCTGCGCCGATCATCTCGTTCGACTTGGGCTGCTCGACGCTGGCGACGCGCACAAGGTTCTCACGCGTGGCGGCGCCCTCCGGAGTGCTCTCGCGAATGTCCGGCCGGTATTGCGCGTGCCATTTGCGCCGCCCGAGCGAAGCGTAGCGCGAGGCTCCGACGTTGCGCTCGCCGACTTGCCGCCGCTCCGTTTCGTACGAATCGAGCAGCGCCGGCCCACCCCATCCCTGCAGGGTCGCCGCGAGCTTCCAGGAAAGATCGATCGCGTCGCCGACGCCGGAGTTCATGCCGAGACCCCCGGTAGGTATGACCAGGTGCACGGCGTCGCCAGCGAGGAACACACGGCGATCCCGATAGCGGTCCGCCAGCAACAGGTTCTGCCGCCACGGAGCGCAGGTAAGCATCTCGTACTTCACCGGAATTGCGACAGTGCGCTCGAACATCGCCTTCATGTCGGCGTCCTTCTCGACCACGGCGTGCAAGGTGAAGTGCTTCGTCGAGTCCTGCATTATGAGAAAGGTGCCGTTGCCGTCGGCGACGTGATAGTGGCGCCCCTTGCCGGGGCCGTTTCCGATGGGGATGCGCTCGAACAGCTCGTCGCAGCGATACAGCGCCTGGCGCAACTCGAGAATGTTGTATTCGCCGCGCAGCTTGATGCCGAGCTGCTTGCGCACGGTGCTCGCGCCGCCGTCGCAGCCAACCATATAAGACGCGCCGATCGTGCCGCCCGTGCCGTTCGCGTGCTTTACGCGCGCCGTGACCCCGGACTCGTCCTGGTCAAATGATTCGAGCCGGCAACCGTAGCGTACGGTTACCGAGGGCAGCCCCTCGGCGATCGACTTCAGCAGCGGCTCCAGCGTGTACTGCGAGATGAGCTGGTACGGTTCCAGCGGCATGCTCCCGTCGCTGCACGCGCGGATATCGGCGCGCGCCCTCTTCACCGAAGGGTAGGGCAGATGCAGGAGCGGCGGCTCGGCCAGCGAAAGGATGATGAACACGTCCATCGGGACGTCGCCGCGCAGGCCGGCGGCGCGGACCATGTCGGCGATCCCCATGCGCCGGAAGATTTCCATGGTGCGCGCATTGCATCGTTCCATCTTCGGCAGGAACTGCGGCGCTTCCTTCTGCTCGATCAGGGTGCAGCGAACGCCGCGCCTGCCGAGGTCGATGGCGAGAGTGAGACCGACCGGCCCGCCACCGACGATGAGGACCTGTGTGTCCATCGGGCGTATTCTGCCTCACCCGCCAGGCGCGGGGCAGCGCTCGACGCCATGGAGCTCGGCTCGAAGGGTTTGGTGAGCTTGTCTTCGGGCGCGACCGCCGCGCTACGCCGCGCCGACCCGGAAACCGCCGTCTGGAGTCAGCTCGAATCGCCCTTCCCGCACAGCCCGCAGCCAGCGGGCGGTGCGCGTCAGACCCCCGAAGCAGAAGAAATGGACACCGGCGATCGGCGCTCCGCCCGGGCGTGCAATGTCTCTCACAACGGCCTCCGGGCCGGCTTCAACCAGGAGGCGCGTGATCGCCCGGGGCCGCGCCTTGAGAGCGCGGACCGAATTCCCGATCCCGCAGAGCGCCGCAAATCGCAGCAGGCGGGGCAGGCTCGCCGGACCCGAGAGCCCTGCACGCACGGGCAGCCCGTGTCCTTTCATCTTCGCCGCCCAGACGAGCACCGGCTCGGATTCGAAGCAGAACTGCGTCACCACCTGCAGATCGAGACCAGCCCGCCGGGCGAGGTTTTTTTTGGCGGACAGCGCCGTCTCGAGCGCGGTTGCCGCTATCTTGGGATGACCTTCGGGGTAACCCGCTACCCCGATATGCACGACCCCATGACGCTGGAACAACCCGGTTTCGAGCAGGGTGCGGCTCGAATCGAACGGCCCGCTTGGCCGGTCGCTGTCGCCGCCGATCACAAGGGCGCTGTCTACCTCCGCCTCGCCGGCTGCGCGCGCAAGGTATTCATCGAGCGCGTCGCGGCTGGCGATCCGGCGTGCCGCAACGTGGGGGACCGGGCGAAAGCCGGCTCGTCTCAGGCGTGTGGCCAGGGCCACGGTTCCGTGGTAGGTCTGTCCCGGCGGCATGCTGATATAAACCGCCGTTCCCGGTTCCAGCAGGTCGGTGCACGCGTCGATCTCGGCAGGATCGCGCGATGACAACTCGAGCGAAGCCCCCACAAGCAGAACTTGAATGTTTCGGCGCTCGTCCTCCGGGGGCGGTCGCACGAATCCTTTGGCGGAATGAGGTTCCATGGTGAAGCCCGCCGCGCGCACGTCAATCGCGTTTGCGCGAGATCACGTAAGACTCGTCGAGGAACCACAGCCCCCTGTGGCGGCGCAGCACGTCCTGAGTGGCTTCCAGGTAACCCCGGTCCCCCATGACCTCGCTCAGGCGCTGATCCTCGATCTGCGCCACGTAAACAGCGGCGTTCCACGCGGCGAGCAGAGTCGAGGTGCCGATCGCGTCGCTGATTTCCTCCGGCAGCGTGTGCATCTCGTAGCGGAATATCGAGCGGTTGTCGGCGTAGGCGTTGAAGTTGAGGTCGCGGCCGTCTGCCCCGAGCACGGCGCGGGTGGCCTTCAGGAGCGAGTGGCGATCGGTCTGGAACGGATTTTCTCCGGGCCAAATGCGCTGCACGATCTCCAGCCCCGGGTCCCGGCCGTGGGAATGGATCGCAATCATCCGCCCGCCCGGCGCCAGACTCCGCGCGAGCGGCGCCAGGACCTTGGAGGCCTTGAACTCGGCAGAAGCACGGGCACGGTATGGCTGGGACGCGATGACCAGATCGTAGTCGGCGCGAGCGACACCGCGGCGAGGTAACACCTGGTCGAGGAGGAATTTGTGATCTTCCCGGTAAAACACCAGGACTACCGGCTTCGCATAGGCGGAATTGCCGCTCGTCTTGCTGACCGACGCACGCCAGTGCTCGCTCAGGAACGGCTGCAGCTCGGTGATCTGCTGTTCGAACTCGCTGGAGGTCGCTCCGGTCAGCGCGACCTCTTTCCAGGCGAGACTCGTGGCGGCTGTGACCGATTTTGGCGTGAGCCACGGCGCCTCCGAGTAGTAGAGATTGGTCATGACCAGGACCGTCGCCGGATGCTCGAAGAAGCGATCCGGCATGCGATCGAGAGCGAGGCGTACGTCCTCCAGGCTGATTTCCTTGCCGACGATGTAGAAAGGCATCGTGGGATAGCGCTGGTGCATGGCGCGCATGACGCGGGCGAGCACGGTGCCGTCGCCGACGCCGGCATCGAACACCCTCACCGCGGGAGGCCGCGGATGAATGTTGGCGAGTTCCATGGCGACGCGCTGCGCGACCACCCACTTCTCGCTGCAAGTGCTGACGAACAGCAGGTATTTCTGGCGGTTGTCGTAGAAACGGAAGTTGGTCTTCGATTCGTCCTTCGCCCCGGTGGCCACGGCGATCCCGGGTTGATCCGCCACCGCGCCTCCGCTGCCGGTCAGACTCCCTGCCGAGGACCTCAGCCGCACCAAGCCGCGGGTCTCGATCGATCGATGCTCCGACATGAACGTGCGCACGCGCTCCATGGTCTCCATGGTTACGCGGCCGCCGATCCGCAGCCGGCTCACGAGTTTCCCGTCGTTTACGGCGTGCCGCCCGAAAGTCGACTCGGCCATGCCGACGCGCCTGCAGTAATCTGCGATTTCGCTCAACAACTGCTCAGCCGTCACGACATTCCTCCTGTGTCCTTCCCTCATGAGCGACTGCTGCTTGGCGCTATTACAAGACGCTCCGGAACGAGGGTCAACCACAATTCGGCCCATCGCGAAGGTGGGATAAATAGTGGGACAAATCCCACCACTATAAGTGAGCGAACGCTCACATCTAAAGAATATAATTAATATATATAATTATCAATACATTATGCAAGTAATCCTACGAATATGAGAAACGGCATCGGGAGCAGTCTTCTTTGGAGTTGAACCCGGTTTGCTCTGCGCCGGAACGCCAGCTGTGGGGCTCGACTACAAAGAGTGGGCAGAGCCCACACCGGAGATTTCCTGGCCATGAGGGGACGCATTGCTCGCCCCCAGCCATCGCAGGCCACTCCCCCCAAGTTGCCGCGGCCGCCCCCTTTGACGGAGAATCGCTTCTCGGCCCTCCGGAGAAGCCAGATGTCCGCCGTGCTGCAATCCAGCGTTGCCGCCGCCCGCAAGGCGTTCTACGACAAGATCGACAAAGCCAATGTCACGCCATTGTGGGAAGTGCTGCACAACCTCATCACCGCCACGCCCAGCACGCCGTGCAAGCCGCATCTTTGGAAGTGGGATCAGATGTGGCCCTGGATCCAGGAGGCCGGGCGGCTGATCAGCGCGAAGGAGGCCGAGCGACGCGTTTTGGTGCTGGAAAACCCCGGACTGCGGGGCCGCTCGAGCATTACCCACGCCCTTTACGCCGGGCTGCAGCTGATCCTGCCCGGGGAAGTTGCCCCCTTGCATCGGCACTCGCAGTCCGCGCTGCGCTTCATCTTGCTCGGCAAGGGCGCCTACACCGCGGTGGACGGTGAGAAAGTGACGATGAGCGTGGGCGATTTCGTGATCACGCCGTCGTGGACTTTCCACGACCATGGCAACCCGTCGGACGAACCGATGGTGTGGCTGGACGGCCTCGACGTCCCGCTCGTCGAATTGCTCGATGCCCAGTTCATGGAAAAGGGCCCGCAGGAACGCCAGCACACCCACCAGACCGAGGGTGACAACCTC
>Ga0193745_1000148_pt1 | contig 12322 bp, 11 predicted proteins | sample L1a2metaG_FD_145899 | JGI IMG/M metagenome (GOLD analysis project Ga0193745, IMG submission 145899) | Soil microbial communities from a riparian zone of the East river system, Colorado, United States - L1a2 | ecosystem: Environmental > Terrestrial > Soil > Riparian zone | place: USA: East River... | reverse complement strand
AAAAAAGATCCCAGCAAGATCAACTATGCGTCCGCGGGCCTGGGAAGCTATCCCCACCTCGACATGGAAAAACTGATGAAGACGGCGGGTATTCAGATGACCCACATCCCCTATAAAGGCGGAGCGGGACAGATGATTCCGGCGATCATTTCAGGGGAGGCGCCCGTGGCCTTTCTCAACCTGTCCTCCGCGCTCCCGCATGTACGCTCGGGGAGGATGAAAGCGATCGCCACCACGGCGCCGGGACGACTTGTCGAGCTTCCAAACGTGCCTACCATGGCCGAACAGGGATTTCCCGGCATCGGCACCAACGCCTGGCAGGGGATGTTCGCACCCGCGGCAACTCCCAAGCCGATCATCGACAAGATCTACCAGTCCGTCGCCGCGGTCCTGTCGAACCCGGAGATGAAGGAACAACTGGCCAAGCAGATGCTCGACGTTACGCTCTCGCCTTCGCCGGCGCAGTTTCAGCAGCTGGTCGAGAAGGAAACGCGCGCCTGGGGAGACTTCCTGCGCGAGGCAAAGATCAAGATCGAGTAAGACGATCTACATTGTCATTCCGAGCTTACGCTCAGGATGACGGCCCGAGCACAAAGAGGCAGCATTGGCGAAAACACCGAGCGGTCGCGCATCGCAGCCGCGTTTCGAACTCCTCGTAGAGAAAGACATCGAAATTCCGATGCGGGACGGAGCGCGTCTGAAAGCGGACGTGTTCCGTCCGAAATCGGCCGCGCGCTTCCCGGTCATCATCAATCTCGGCTCCTACCAGAAAGACAAGCTGTGGATTCCGCCTCACGATCTGGAAGAGGCGCCGAACCCTCACATGAACTGGGAGACGGTGAACCCGCTGTGGTGGGTGCCGCGCGGCTACGTCGCTCTTCGCGTCGACGGCCGGGGCTCCGGAAAATCCCCGGGCAGGACCGACCCCTGGTCGTCCTCGGAGTCGCGCGATTTCTTCGACTCCATCGAGTGGGCGGCAAGGCAGCCATGGAGCAACGGCCGGGTCGGCACGAACGGCATCTCCTACTATGCGATGACGCAGTGGCTGGTTGCGAGCCTCAGGCCGCCGTCGCTGAAAGCCATGATCCCCTGGGAAGGCGCCGCGGACATGTACCGCGACTTCGGTTACCACGGTGGAATCTTCTCCTTCGGTTTCGCCACCAACTGGTGGAACAACCACATGGCGCACCATCTGCTCGGCAAGCCGCAAGCTTCGGCGACCGACGCGTTCTCCACGCCCTGGCTCTGGGACTATATGCGCAACAACCTCGATGGAGAGTGGTGGCGGGGCCGGCAGGCGCTCTGGAAGAACATCGATGTTCCGCTCTACAGCGCAGGAAACTGGAGCGGCATGGGCTTGCATCTGCGCGGCAACACCGAAGGCTACGCTCGCGCCGCGTCCAAACACAAGAAGCTGCGCATTCACGCGGGCACGCATTACCACCCGTTCTACTCCGAGGAGGGCCGGACAGATCAGCTGCGCTTCTTCGATCACTGGCTGAAGGACATCGACACCGGAATCATGCGCGAGCCCCCGGTCAAGCTCCTCATCCGCAAGGGCGGCCAGGGCAACTATCAGTGGCGAACCGAGAACGAATGGCCGATCCGCCGTGCCCGCTGGACGAGGTTCTATCTCGACCCTGGAGCGCGCGGGCAGGCCGGCGAAGTCGAGGGCGCGCTTGCAAAGGAGGCACCTCGCAAGGGCTCGTCGATCTCCTATTCCGCCAGCGGAATGAGCAAGGCAGGCGTCGCTTCGGCCTCGTGGACATCGACCGTGCTCGCCGGCAGCCTTCCCCGCATGGGGGTTTCGTTCGAAAGTGCGCTCCTGACGGGGGACACGGAGGTCACCGGGCCGGTCGTGCTGGTGCTATGGGTGTCGAGCACCACCGAAGACATGGACATTTTCGCGACGATACGCAACATTGCTCCGAACGGCGAAGACGTTTTCGAGCTGGGGCAGCAGAGCCAGCCGGTCCCGGTCGCCAAGGGCTGGCTGCGCGCCTCGCACCGCAAGCTCGACCCGTCTCTCAGCCGGCCCTACCGGCCGTACCACACGCATGAGGATCGCCAGTGGTTGAAGGGCGACGAGGTGGTTCGAATCGACGTCGAGATCTGGCCGACCTGCATGGTCTTCAAGAAAGGCCACCGCATCCGGCTCGACATCCAGCCTCGCGACGGCGTGGGCAGCTTTCCCTACACGCATTACGGCGCCGACTACAACACGGGAACCAACGTGATTCACACAGGGGGAACCCGCGCCTCCCACCTTCTGCTTCCCATCGTTCCCGGCAAGTAGCCGGTGAGCGTCAGTTGCAGAATCCCAGGATTCGCTCCTCCGCCGAGCATTTTCTTGCGGGGGCTTTCGGCTTGGTCTTGCCGACGCAGGCGCGGATCTCTCTCGTCGTCGGCGGATAATAGATCCAGCCGGGTCCGAGAGTCGGCAAACTCAGGTTGACTTCGCGCCATTTGGGATGGCCCTGCGCCTGCAGGGTGGGGAAATTCTGGCACAACGACCGCGCGAACCGGATCAGGTGACCCACGGTAAACTCCAGATTGTAGTCGTAAGTGACCAGAAACGCTCCCACGGAGACCGTCGTGAAATCCTCCTTCAACAGGTTGGGATAGCTGCTCACGCTGACGACGGAGTGGGAATAGACCGTCAGCGGAAGCTTGCTCGAGGGATGGGCGGGATCGAACTTCAGCAACTTGATGAACTTCTGCGCCTCGGGCTTCATGTTGGAGATCAGCGGGGCCGGCTGCCCGGCGGCGACAACGACGACGTCGACCGACTTGTCGCCGATCAACTTGACGAGCGCTTCCTCGTTCGACAGGAAGCTGTCATTCGCTTCCGGAATGGGCTGGTCGAACATCATCCGGTACAGGGTATGCGTGATCAGGGCCGCGCCGCTGCCCACGAGGCCTCCGTTGATCTTCGCATTCTTGATGTCGTGGAGGTAGTTCAACGGCGAGTCGGCCCTGACGATATAGTGAATCTCGGTGTTGTAAAGCGGCAGGATCACGCGGAGCGGACGGATGATGACGCTCGCCTCCTTGCTGCCTGCAGCCGACCTGTCCAGGAAAGCCTGGTAGACATCGGCCTGGACGATCGCGAATTTCACCCCCAGGTCGTAGCGAAGATGCTTGATGTTCGCAGCCGAACCCGCCGTGGGCAGAACTTCCAGATTGATCGTGGCCTCTGGAGCCACGAACTTGGCGAGATCGACGCCGATCGCGAAATAAGTGCCCTTTTCATTGGCCGTCACGATCTTGTAATCGGCCGCTGCTAGGGCGGCCCCGCCGTGAAGGCAGAGCGCCGCCGCCATGAACGTGCCTGTGAGTTTCCTGGTCATGTCATTCCCTCCTCTGTGTGGGTCTCGGCGGGCACAGCCCGAGGGCCGCGACCGCCTCCGTGCACGTCTGCGAGCGAGGCGGCTCCTGCCCGCCTGCCTTGCCGGCACCGATGGTTTGGGGGCGTTTGTCTGCTTCCTTCTTCTGAACGGGTTTCATCGCACATAATCCAAGGGCCGCGGCCGCCTCCGTGCACGCTTCCGGGCGAGACGGCCCCTGCTCGCCTGCCCTGCCCGCGTTGGTCGGCTGGGGACGCGGGATCACCGCGGCGGTTGCTTTCGCTTCGCGTGGTTCTGGCTGGCGGCCCGCGCGCGGCTGGATTGCCGCGGCACGCGCTGGAGCGGCAAGCGGGGTCCCGGATGGCGAGATCGCAGGGCTCGCGAGCGCTGCGCCGTTGTCGGCGTCGGCTGATTTCGTATCGCCGGCCGCCGCATCCCGGCCGATGAAGCCGGCAGCCGCGGGAGCGCCGCGACCGCTCGCGTCGCTGCTCGCGGCCGGCGGCTGAGGCGCGTCAGCGGGCGAAAATTGGCGGAAGGTGTAGTAGCCAATGACGGCAATCGCCGCGAGAACCGCGGTGCCGGCGATCACTCGAGAGGGCCGGAGAGCCCCACGCCTCGGCAACTCGCCGGAGCACCAGTAACAGACGGTCGCCTTTACCGGCCCCACCGCTCCGCAGCGCGGGCACGGTGCAAGATGCCGTGGAAGGTGCAATGCTCCGCCGCAGGCGCTGCAGGACCTCGATTCCGCCGGGTTGTCCTGCTTGCAGTACGGGCATCGGGTGAGGGAAAACGGATGAATCCTCAAGTCCACCGGGTGATTTTACCTGTCCTGTTCCAAGCCTCAAGCCACGCGGCGCGCGGCCATCAAATTACGCGCGATAAAAGCCCTGACCATCTCGTGGGCGCGGTCGGTTTGCGGGCCGGGTTTTGCGATCCACTCGTGTTCGCTGCCTTCGAATACGTGCAGCTGGCAATCGCCGCCGGCGGCGCGGTAGGTTGCGGCGAACTTGTCCTGCACGGCGGGGAGCACGTTGTCGTCGAGCGCGCCTTGCATGATCAAGAGCGGCCGCAGAGCGGCGATTTCGCGGCGATCGAGCATCTGCTGCGGGTTGCCTTCGTAAATCGTCTCCCAGGGATTGAAGTAGGTCTTCGTGTTCTTCATCATCCCGTCGCGCTTCATCTTCTCTGCCTGCTGGTAGCGCGCGTACGGGTCGCTGATCGGAGAACGCGTCGCGACGTAGGCCAGCGTTGCGTCGAGATTCGGGGCCTCGGGCAGGGGAATCGCGTTGTAGCGCGCATCGCGCGGGCGCATTGCCAGCAGTTCGGCAATGTGACCGCCGGTGGAGCTGCCGAGCACGCCCAGCGTCGCCGCGTCGCCATTCCACCTGGCTGCTTTCGATTTCAGCCAACGTATGCCGTAGTTCGCGTCCTGCACCGAAGCCGGGTACGGCGCTTCCGGCGCCAGCGTCATGTCGATGGCCACCACCAGCACGCCGCTGGCCGCCACCGCGCGGTCCATCGGTTCGTTGGCAAAGCGGTCTTTGTTGTTCCAGGCGCCGCCGTGCAGGTCCAGCAGGGCGGGGAACGGCCCCGCGCCCTGCGGTTGATAGATGCGGGCCATCAGCATGCGTCCGCCCGGCGCGCGCCGAAACTCCACCTCACTCACCTTGAGATCGAACCTTGCCGCGGGATCGTATGTCGCCTTGATTCCGGATCCTGCCGCGTCAGCCGAATAAGCGGAGCCGGGTCGCAGCGCCGCGAAGCCAGGAACGCCCGCCGCGCCCAATGCAGTCATCTTCTTCAGAAACACCCGTCGTCCGAGGGGATGCTTGTCCATGCCGGCCTGCTCTCAAAATGCAATTATAAGCGCCTCACGCTAGGACCAGCGCAAAGCAGATTATTTCTTACCGCCATCGAACTCGAAAGCATCGTGCTCCTCGGTATCCACGTGCACGCCCGTTCCCGCCGATTGCACGTCGCCGCTCACCATGTGCAGACGATTGCCGACGACCGCGCCCGCAAGTCCGTGGCGCGACACCGGCAGCGATGGCAGTGTTTGCCAGGTGTTCGTAGCCGGGTCATAGGCTTCGAATGCTTTCAACGTCGCCATCATGCGGTAGTCCTGGTATTCGCCGCCTGTTACGTAGATGCGTCCGCCGTACGCGCCCCCTGCTCCAGCGCTGCGCGCGGTAGGCATGCGCGCGAGTCCCTGGCTCCACGAATCCGTTGCTGGATCGTAGGCTTCGATGACCCCGATATTGCTGCTGCCGCCGGAAATGAACGCGGCGCCGACTCGACCCCCGATGACGTAGACTCTCCCGTTCGCCGCAGCGCCGGTGGCGTGATTGCGCGGCGTAGGCATCGGCGCGCGCTCGCGCCAGGAATTGCTGGCGGGATCGTATTCCTCGAGCGTCCCGACCGAGGTGTGCGGGCGCGCCGGATGCACGGCAGTCTGATTCGGACCGGCCACCGCGCCGCCGATCACATACATCTTGTCGCCGATCGTCACCGCGACCGGCGAGCCGCGCCGAGTGGGCATCGGCGCAAGCGCCTTCCAGCTGTCGTTGGTGGGGTCGTATTCCCACGCGTTGTTGATCGGCACCCACGCCGCGGGACCGGACTGCGGCAGCACGAAGCCGCCGAACGCATAGATTTTCCCGCGGTATTCGGTGAATGCGACGTGGTGCGAAGGCAGCGCCATCGGCTTCTTCTTTGTCCATTTGTCGGTGGCGGGATCGTATTCGTAAACCAGGGCCTTGGGCACCCATCCGGGCGCGAGGCCGCAGAAAACGTACATCTTTCCGCCCGCTCCCGCACCCAGCAATTCCTCCGAGGGATCGGGGAAAGGCGCCAGCTTGATCCACTTCCCTTGCGCCTGAGCGGACGTCGCACACAGCACGCCCAAGCACAGGACAACGGCGTACCAGCGTATCGATTTGAATAAACTCGACATGGTTCCTCCTTAGTCTGAATCAGATTGTACTTGCCTCGCGCCGCCGGGACTCTAAAGCCCGCCCGGGTTTTCGCCTTCACGGCCCGGTTCACGACGTTCACCGGCCATTCCCCGGAAAGCACGCGGCGAACTTCGCCCGGCGCTCCAGCCTGAAGTCCCGCCATCGCCTGCTCGCTGTACCAGGCAACGTGCGGATTGATGATGACGTTGTCGCGCCCGCACCTCGACATCCGGCCGCACGACGGACTGAACACCGCCCGTACACCCACTATCACGCGAACTACAACGCCGGGCACCGAGAACACGATTTATGCGGGCGGGACATCGCGTCGTACATACTGGTGCCCGCCATTCCTCCAGAGTAGAGGTGAACGTTGAACGCTATCGTCTAAGTCATGGCGAGAACGCCGCCACCGCTTCGAGCACAGCGCGCCATCCGTCCACGCCAACATTGCCCTTGGTTACGTAGGAAACGAGAGGAGCTCTGGTCTCTAAACGTCGACTATAACCGGCAACCTTTTGATGCCATAATTTCCTAGCGCGCATTACGATGATCAAGGCTTCGCGACTAACAGCGTCCTCGGCAAGCTTCAACATGTTTTGTTGGCTGGGTAAACGTAGGTCGGAATCAAATTTCTCGCTCGCCCATGGAGTGAATTGAAGCGCTGCGACAGATTGTGAAACACGCTGTACCGTAAATTCCTCGATCAACTCACGTAGTCGCTTTGCCCACCACTGTCGCAGTCCGTCCGGTGCCCCCGGGTGCAGACCCGCCAGAGGCCAACCCTCAGACTCAAACGTATGGTCCTCCAACGTCGAAGTCTTCTTATCGAAGCCTGGGTTTGCAAGCAAAAGAACGATCGGCGCACGTGCAACATCCCCTTCGTAAGGGCAGGGACCCAACTCGACATGCAATTTGTACTCGGTGCGCGCGCGAAGGTTATAAGGCCCGATAACCGAGAGATCCATTTGCCGGATTTCGTCCGCGAAGGCCTTTCTGCCTATCATCAGTTAGTCTCTCCTATATTACCTTGGCCATGTGTCCATATATAAGACTTCAAGGACAGGAGCAGTCTTAGTTGTGCCGGAGACCGTGCGATAGTTTCGGTTATCAACGTATTTTCCAATTACATTGAAGCCATTTCCGAGACGCATCTCTCCTTGTGGAGCATAGTTTATAGTCTTCTCTGTAATTTTGAGGAACGCATAGAGAGGGCCAGCAGCATAGGTCGGACTTACTCGCAATACATTTTTCTCCTGCAGAGCATCAAGGATTACTCCACCGCTGTACATCCTTCTATCTGGTGAAAGCAATGGGGAGGCAATAATATCAAAGAGGGGGTATGTTGGTTTAAGGTAAAGAACGGCATCGTTGAAGTTCTCTACTTTGATTTTCCCCGATTTGAGAAGACGCTCGCGCTCTTCGCGCGCGGCATCTTCGGTTTCCTTCTTTTGAGTTTCTGAAACTTGTTCCTGCTCTTCGGCACGTTGCTGTTCAAGTTGTGCGGTTCGGCGTGCTTCGTCCGCTTGCGCACTACGGTCAAGACCTTCCCTATGAATGCGGTCTCGTTCAAACGTCTGCGGACCTCGTCCATAACTTCCGTAAAAGGACATTAGGACCGCACGTAGACGATTCTGCTCCTCAGTCGTCATGGCGGGTGGCGAGCAAGCCGGATTCCGAAATAGAAGGTCTAGCTTTAATGCGAATACTCCCAACTTGTTGGCCGGCTTACATTGCCATGCCCTATCCAAACCTTTTTGGGTGTCTTCACTGATCTTGTCTTGTTTGACTGCTTCCATGTCTTTATTGAACGCAGTAAATCCTTCCTGTCGGGCGCGAGAGTCTTTGGAATTGAGTCCATAGCGCTCAATGACGAACGCGCGCAGCCTGCTCTGTTCGTCCCTGGTCATCGAGGGAGGCGCACAGGACGCGCTTCGAAAATTGACTGTTGGTGGCCAGAGGTACTGTATGTACGCCGCGCAACGTCGTAGTTCTTCAAGGTCTTTCAGCGTATCGGCGCTGTTCGCGGCCTGTGAAGTGGACGAGGGCGTGCGAACTGAATCGAAGGGACTCAGAGCACAACCTGCAACTGCAAGAAGGAAACTCAAGACAAAGAGTGTTTGCTGGACCATTATCTCACCCTCGAGCGGGACTCGAACGCGGGATCTGCGGGTTACCGAAATGCAAATGCTACTAGATCACGAGCGGATTATCTCTTCGCACCTTCTAGCTCGTAAGCGGCCGATGCGCCAAGCAGCTCTTCCGTCGGTTCCGGAAACGCTGCGAGCTTCGTCCACTTTCCCTGGGCGAGCGCCCCGCTCGCCCAAATCACACAGGCGAGCGCAAACACCGCAGTGCGTATGAAAGTCATGGTTCCCTCCTAGCCTGGATACTGTACTACAAGCCCGCCCGGTTTTTCGCTTTCACCGCCCGATTCACGACGTTCACCGGCCATTCCCCCGAAAGCACACGGCGAACTTCGCCCGGCGCGCCGGCCTGAAGTCCCGCCATCGCCTGCTCGCTGTACCAGGCGACGTGCGGATTGATGATGACGTTGTCGCGCCCGCGCAGGGGATGCGGGTCGGGAAGCGGCTCGGGGTCGACCGTGTCGAGCGCGGCGCCCGCGATTCGCTTCGCGTCCAGGGCGCGCACCAGCGCGTCGGTATCGACGATCGGTCCGCGCGCGCAGTTGATCAAAACGGCTGTCCGCTTCATTTTCCCGAAAGCGTCCTCGCCGATCATTTTTCGCGTCTGCGGGGTGAGCGGCGGATGCAGCGACACGAAATCGGATTCGCGCAGCAACGTGTCGAGATCGACGGCTTTCCCCGGAACCTCGAACTGTCCTTCCTTCACGAAGGGATCGCTGTAGAGCACATTCAGGCCGAAGGCCGCCGCCCGTACCGCGACCTGTCGCGCGATATTGCCGAAGCCGACCAGGCCGAGCGTCCGCCCGACGAGCCGGTAGATTGGCTTGCCCGGAGGCACTTCCCAACGGCCTGCCCTGACCATGCGGTCGTAGAACGGGATCTTGCGCGCCGACGAAAGTATCAGCGCCATGGTCTGTTCCGCCACCTCCTCGATGCAGTAGGTGGGGTTGTTGGTGACGATGATGCCGGCCCGCGTCGCCGCGTCCAGATCGATGGTATCCACGCCGATTCCGTAGCGCGCGATGATTTTGCACTTGGGCATCTGCGCCATCACATCGGCGGTAATGGGTCCGGCATAGGTGTTGAGCAGGGCGTCGCAATCCCGGGCCTGCGAAAGAAATTCCTCCGGCTTCGTGGTCTTGAGCGCCACGAGCTCGGCCAGCGCCCCCAGGGTCTTGTTCTCCACGTCCAGGGATTCCCACACGTAGTCCGTGATGACCACCTTCGCGCGCGCCGCCACCGCTTCTCCTTTTCCGGCTATTGCATCCAGCGAACGACGCCGGCCACGCCGTCGACCGCGACCATGGAACCGTCGGGAATGCGGCGGGTGGCATCGAGCACGCCGAGCACCATCGGCACGCCGCGCTCCCGCGCGAGCGAGGCGAGATGCGAAGTGCTGCCACCGAGCTCCGCCACGACGCCCGCGACATGCGTCAGCACCTGACCGAGCGCCGGTCCGGCCACCGTCGTCACCAGCACGTCGCCCGGCGCGACGCGTTCAAGCTCGCATTCACAGTTCACCACGCGGGCGCGTCCTGTTCCCCAGCCGACTCCGCAAGGGTGCCCGTTCAATCGCGGATGCGCGAGCCAGATCTCGTCGCGCAGTTGCGTCTCGGCCTGTGGCTCGCCCAAGTGCAGCGGGCGCGCCTGAAGGAGCTTGATTCCAGTTTCGTCCATCGCCCATTCGATCTCGACGGGCTCTCCGATGACCTCTTCCGCTTTGCGCATCATCAGACCGAGCTCGGCGATCTGCTCGTCATCGAGACAGCGCGAGCCGAGCAGCGAGCGCGAAAGCGCTTTTCTGCCGTGAGCGCAGCCCATGCTGTGGTACTTCCTCCCCGGCGTGGATTCCTTCAGGTTTCCGGCGGGATCGAGCACGTAACGGTCCGGCGCGACTTCTCCCTGCGCGATCGCCGAGCCCAATCCCCAGGCCGCATTGATCACGCTGTCGCCATCGGCGGTTCGGGAGAGGCCGCCTCCGGACACGCGCGCCGCCACGAGCGGCTGGATGATCAAGGCCATGGCGGTGTCGGCCGCGTCGAGCCCGTGAGTCGCCATGTAGCGAAGCGCACGCGTCGACCAGAGCGCAGCCCAGCAGGCGCGCACCGCGGTGAAAAACTCCTCTTCGCCCTGCAGCTCGAGAAAGCTCTCGAACTGCCCCGCGAAACTGGAGTCGGCGCGATCTTCGACGAGAGCCGAGGAGCGAACGACGCCCTGCGCGCCCGAGCCCGTTATAGCGCGCCATGCCGCGAGCATGGGCGCGGCAAGCTCCGGCGCAACCGGGCGCTCCATCAACCCGAGTTTCATGTCGAGCGCGTGGCGCCTCGCCCGCGGACGGTCTCCCGAGGAGAACACCCCGCGCGCGGTCTCTTCAAGGTCGAGCGCCGCGAGTTGCGTTCGGTATGCCTGCGCGTCGACGCAGAAGCCCGCGGGCACCGGCAGGCCCGCGTGCACCAGAGCGGCGAGGTTCGCCGCCTTCGCGCCGAAGCGCGAAGGGTCGGCTGCCTCGGGCGCCCCCAGGGGAACAACCAGCCGCGGCATCATCGGCTCAGCCCCCGGAATCGATGACGATCCGCAGGATGCGGCTCGGATTGCGCTCGTATTCCTCAAACGCCGCCGCAGAATCGGTGAGCGGATATTTGGCCGTGATGAATCCGCTGACGTCGACCGCGCCCGAGGCGATCAGCTGGATGCTCGGATTCATGTCCTGAGGGGTCAGGGCCCGCGAGCCGATGATGCTGATCTCGCCGAAGTAGAGGGGGAAAGTGGTGAACCCGCGCACCGTCTCGTGGCTCACCGCGAACGCCGAGAAACGCCCGCCGGGACGCAGCATGTCCATCGCCGCGCGCAGCGTCTCCGCGCCGCCCGCGGCATCGATCACGACGTCCGCGCCTTTGCCGCCGGTGAGCCGACGCACTTCCTCCACGGCCTTGTCGACCGAGGACTCGACGACGTGATTCGCGCCCATTCGTTCCGCCATCTCGAGCTTCCAGCGGGTGCGCGAGACCGCGATCACCACCGCGCCGGTGAGCACCGCGAGGCGCGTATGCAAGAGGCCTGCAGTGCCCTGGCCCAGCACGACCACCGATTCCCCCGTCAGGACGCCCACGCGATTCTGAGCGTGACGCACCGTGGCGAGCGTTTCGATGATCGTCGCCTGCTCCAGCGGCAGCCGCGCAGGCAGGACGTGGATGTATTGCGACGGCAGCTTGACGTACTGGCTGAGCGAGCCTTCGACCTCGCGCCCGAACAGCCCGGCATTGCGGCACAGGTTGCCCGCGCCGCGCAGGCACTGGTCGCAGCGCCCGCAGGTGATGATGGGATTGATGATGACGTGCTGCCCCGGCTTCACTTCCGATACGCCTTCGCCCAGCGAATCGATGACGCCGGTCGATTCGTGGCCCATCACCACCGGATATTTGACTCCCGGGTGCTCTCCCGCGTAAATGGAAAGGTCGGTGTGGCAGACGGCGGTCGCGGCTGTGCGCACGATGACCTCGCCGGGCCCGGCCTCCGGCTTGCGGCGCTCGACGATCTCGAGTTTGCGCGGCGCCCCGAGCACCGCCGTGCGCATCATCTGGGGAGCGCCGGCAGGTCCACGAAATACTCCGGATGCGCCTTCTCCGCCGCCTGCGTGAAGCGCGTGAGCACGACGTCGGTGATCTTGAGCGGCTTGCCGTCCTTGATCGTGAGCTTCAGCAGGTCGTTCTGCGCGTTCTCGAAGGCGCGCAGGCTCTCGCGCGACATGCGCGGATCGTAGCTGATGTGCTCGATCGCCTTGCGCGCCACGGCGAGATCGACGCCGGGCACCCATTTCGCGAAGATCTCGACCGCCTCGGCGCGGTGCGCTCGCGTGTAGTGCGACGCCGCGGCG
>Ga0193745_1000147_pt1 | contig 12337 bp, 14 predicted proteins | sample L1a2metaG_FD_145899 | JGI IMG/M metagenome (GOLD analysis project Ga0193745, IMG submission 145899) | Soil microbial communities from a riparian zone of the East river system, Colorado, United States - L1a2 | ecosystem: Environmental > Terrestrial > Soil > Riparian zone | place: USA: East River... | reverse complement strand
GTTTGTTGGCCACTACCTCATGGAAATCCTTGTATTTATTCATGCCTGAGCTAAATCTGACTTCAAAGTCAGCCTGTTTTTGGGCCTGTTGCTGCTGCCATTGTATTTCCTGTGCCCTTGTCTGGCGTTTGTCTATGGTGCGCTCAATGAATGACTCAAGCTGGACTTCCCATGATTCATCGCTATTGGGATCAGACTGGAAGTCATCTGCTGCTTTTTTGACTTCCTGGTGGCTCGGTTGAGGTTGTTCAGCGTGACGACCCCGGGACAATCTGTCCCTGATCATTCTCTGCACTTCTTCTTCGGTATAGGTTTTGGGTTTTTCTATGGGGTTTCCATACTCATCAATAGGGCCAGCAGATACTGCCTTGTCTGGCTCTTTGTCATCTTCGGATAACTCGGCAGCGTCATCATCGGACTGTTCTGGTACTGGTTCAGCTTCTGGTTCATCCAGTTCAGACTCTCCTGCATCTGGTTCTGGTTCGGGACTGGGAGCGACTTCAGGAGTTCCGCTATCTGTTGCTGCCTGTTCATTTTGTACCTTGACTAAAAGATCATCTACGCTGTGGTTCTCGGCCATAATATCCTATCCTTTTGATGGTTTTGGCATTGATTTCTGGTGTTTGTGATCTCTTTCCTGCATGTCTTGTTCGTGATGGTGCTGCGTGCCATGTTTCAACAGGTTCATGATGTTCTGTGAGTGATTCATGTGCAGATCGGCATTGACACGCTCACTCTCAGCCTGGTATCTAAGCATGACTTCCTGTAACTCTGCTGCAGCCCTTTGTTTGTCAGCCTCCAGCTTTTCAAACTGCATACCCATATCGGTGTGGGTTTCGATGGCTTTCCGCTGAATCTCAGCCTGTTTTAGCTCGAAATCCTTCATCTTGAGCTGGGCATTCATCTGGGCTTCCTGCATTTTGTGCTGCAGTTCCTGCTGTTTTAACTGGACCTTCATGGCCTCTGGATCTGGCTGTGGCTGCTTGGGAGGGAGGGGCTTGCCTGTTTTACCTGCCTCAATCACTTCAGGCGGCACAATGGTTCTGAGGCGGTTTCTGATCTCGATATTGTTATCGAGCGGCAGGTTCTCACAATAGAGATCAGCCAGAAGGGTGAATGCCTGCCCTGATCTGTCTGCTGTGATGAGAGACTGCATGGATTCAAGAGCCAGTTCCTTCTGGCCTTCGTACGAGGGACCAGGTTTTAACCTGATCTTGTACCTTCCCTGGGTCATATCGTTATCAACCTGCATCCCGTAGGGATCGGCAGGCTTGTTAATGTCTACGGACTGGCTTTCAGACTCAGGCATCGATAGCTTGATCGTGCGCTGTGTGTCATAGACCTTTGAGACCATCTGGTTGATGACGACACCGGTTGTCGTTATGGCTATATTCAGGCTGTTATAAGGCACAGCCGTGTTTTTGGTGCCACGCTGGGTGCTGGCATTAATGGCTTTTCCCGACAGATCACCATCCACATCACCCATTTGCAGGTCATAAATTCCGGTTCCTGACTGGATATCCAAAAGGGTGCGCTGATATTCATTTGTAAGGGACGCAGACAGTTCGGGTGGCCTTAACTGCTCCGGCTTCTCACCGCCAGGTGTTTCGTCATAATAAAGTGCCCCACGGACTATAGAGGGATCTCGCCATTGCTGCTGGGCATCCGGCGTGGCTGCACACTTTCTAGGCATTATGAACTGGTCATAACGCGATATTTTCATGATATATGCGGACTGCGTCATCAGGTAATTGAGGTATTTCTGCGCATCCTTCACGTCCTTGAAGAATGACCGGGTAATCTGCTGACCCTGTTTGGTATGGTACGATTTTTGATCAACAAAGATGATCGGTAAATCTTCAGAGGGGAAATCCGTTTCTTCGAGGACGAAATCACCCGCTATCTGGCGATGTTTGATCTGATATTCTACAACCTCGCGCTTGTCCATCACGGACACCAGTTCGCCGTCCTTCATCAGAACCCGTTTGCCTTCGATCTTGACCTTTTCCAGCCCTCTGAACTCATCTGCATCCAGCACTGACCCATCAGACAACTTATAGATGGTGGATTTCTTGCCTACGCGCTCATAATCATCGATGACAGTGATTGAATCATCGTCTGCAAATGCCATCGTACTATCTTCAGTCGCAGAAACAGTCGCGATCTGGCTTTCTACATTCTTGCCCCACTGGTCCCTGATCTTCTTGCGGGACATGCGCGTTTTATAACCAGCATACATGCCATCAATCTTGCATTTGTGCTTTGCGGCTATATCCCAGTAACATCTGTTCGGGTCTTCAATCTCATAGATCATGATTTCCTGATCAAATGACTTTCCATGGGTGTAGTCCACTCCAACCCGCCATGCACCATACCCACCAATACCTGCCTGCCAGAACCCGGTCTGAAAGACGGTTTTGGAGTCTGAATTGAATGTAATATTCTTGATCAGTGCTGCGCGGATATCGGCTGTTTCAGGGGGTACATCATCATCAGGCAGAATTTGCAGGTTAGGAGTGTTGAACAGCAGGTTACCCATCATGTGGTTCATGATGACCCCGCACTTGTTCACGATCATTGGGATCTTGTCGTAGCGCTCGAACAGCTTTGATTCATCCTCTTTCCATTGATCTCCGAGGATAAAATCAATCCACTCGTAGTACAAACTACGATTGATTGTCCAATATTTTTCCCATTTATCTACCCTGTCGCGTACTTTCTGACACAACTCGGGGTCTTTTCTCGGCATAATACTGATCCATCAGTGATTCCGTTGCCTGCAAGTAGCATACCATTTGGACAAATCGTGCGCCATTCATGATACTCATCGAAACATCCTTCTTTCCCATGGTGACAAATTCGGTACTTCAATTTGACCCGCTGTAACAGGTCCAAAATGTCCACCAAAAAACGACAGGCAAAGCGCATCTGCACCATCTGGAGATGGCATCCCTCTCGCTCTCAGGTCATCCTTTGACTCGATCTGTAACTGACCGCTCGAGGTGAATTTAAATCCAAGAGAGCAGAGTTCACCATGAAGTTCATCAGAATCTGGAATTTGTACGGGCAATTCTCCTGATATCCAGTCGCGCATATCTGACCACAACTCTGCACGCAGGTTACGGAACTTTTCCTTGTCGTTGGCTGATCGTGCGACATTAACACCCTCCACACAGTCGTAACCCATTTCCTGCATCCGATCCACCACACCTGCACCTATTCCAATACAGTCAACATACACCCTGTATGGTTTTTCATCCGTAATTATTCTTTTGAGTCTTCCACAGATCTCCATCGTGTTACAGTTGCCGAACTTTTCAAGATTATACGCAACGCGACCCTTTCTTCGGATGATAGCTGTCCTGTCGTTATTTCCAATTGCAACATCGACCCCGATAATAAGGGGCCCATTAATTTCAATGTCTGCTTTTCTAGCTCGTGTAACCAGTCTTGAATTAATAAAAACGTTTGCAATGGGGTTAAGAAAGGCTTCTGTTGCACTGAATGGATACTCCTGTTTGAACTGTTCCAGTCCTGCTTCAGGATCTTTTGCAAGGTCACCTATCTTGTTTCTGCGCCATGCGAGATGTGCATTGGTTAATCCATCCTCGCCATATAATTTAAGAAGATAATCTTCGTCTTCTGATGGTCTGAAACCTGTGTCATTGCTGGTATATTCAGCTTGCCAGTACCACGGTACGAATATGGCCTGATATTCGCTGGATCCACCGGTTGCAGCAACCCATCTTTGATGGAAATAATTTCCTATTCCATTGGCTGTTGATTCGAGGATGACTTCTGTTCCTGGTTCATTACTGATGGCTTGTAGAATTCCTTTGGCATGGTCTTCAGCGAAAGCCCAGAATGCAACTTCCGACCCATGAAATAATTGAATGGTTTGAGATCGGCCAACGCTTTTATTACCAGCAGTCCCAACAGAATACCCGCTATCGAATTCACGAAAGTAAAGTTCTTTTGCATTTGCAGTGTCGGGAACAGGCACGAGACCAGGTTCCAGATTATCGTAAAACCTGTTAGCCATACTAAACAGGTTTTTAGTCGCCTCTTTATCATGTGTAAGAATGAATGCCTTTTTTCCACGTGATGTGATTACCTTGTGAAAGAATCTACCCTGTATATAAGTTGAGCAACCCTGTTGGCGTCCTTTAAGAATTACGGCTCTGACTTTACCCGTTTCAGTGCGCTGTGCTTCAAGCCGCTTGTCTATATAAATCTGGGCACGATTAAGCTCAAGCGGTTTGGGTGATCCCGATTTTGTTCTGATCACCAGAAATCGGGGCGCAAACTTCCTGAAGTCACGAATTGAATCCAGCTGATCTTCTGTCAGCATCAGACTGCCGGTGGTTCCTCTGCTTCAGGATCACCACTGTTCACTTCTGAGTCATCCGGATTTTCCGGAGAACTGGATGGAGATATGCCTGGTACAGACTCGTTTTTAAGCTGATCTGCAATAATCGGTCTAAAGGCATTCTCAGCCCACATGAATCCCTGATCGAAGTTAAAACCGATGTAATCCTTGACCTTTGGATTAATCGGGAATTGGCTTACTATTAACGCAAATGCCTGGTATAGCTTGCAGAAAGTATCAAACTGGCTTTTATAATCAGGTGGCAATGGACCTGTATTGTCATTCATGTGGATATCCTTATAAGGTTAACTTTCCGATCAAATTTTGAGCATTTATTTAACATGAAAATGCATTGATTATCAAGTCCTTTCACGTAAAATCGGGCGGCAAGTCTAGGGCTGTACACCCGAAAATCTGGCACCTCAACAGACTGGCTTGCAACTATATTGAGGATCACTAGAGGAGTGATTTATGGCTGATACTGAAAAGGTATGTAAGCATCATGGCCCACTTACCGAAAGCCAACTCTATAAATGGTCTGATCGCTCAAGATGTCGTGCGTGTAGAATTGAACATGCTGATACCGTAAGGAAAAATTTTACAGAGTTTGTTAATAAAGCATCAGATACAGATATTGTGCATAATTGTAAACACCATGGATCACTTATGAAGCATCAATTATCTCCCAGGAGAAAAGAATGCAGGGAATGTGTTTATATAAAATCCACTAAATGGCAGAATAACAATCCTGACAAGGTTAAAATATACCAAATCAATAGCAAGAAAAATCCTAACTTCAAGAATAATGCTTCTTCAAGTAGATTGAAAAGCAAATATGGGATTTCACTTAAAATATACACAGAAATGTTTGATAAACAGAAAGGTTTATGTGCAATCTGCCATAAACCTGAGAAGGACAGAGATAGGAGAACAAACAAAATTAAACTTTTAGCTGTTGACCATGATCATTCAACTGGACAAGTACGACAATTACTATGTCATGCACATAATCTTATGTTGGGTAATGCGCAGGATTCTGAAGATATGCTGGAAGCAGGAAAACAGTATCTGCGCCGCCATAAGACGGCGCAATAACTCAATTATTATGCTCGATGAGCATTATAATTATAATCTTCATCGGCCATTTCAGGACCAAGCTGTTTATTCCTTTTTTCCCCGTGCATCACAGTTGGGGGTTTGGGGGTATTGGCCTGATCCGCAAGATTTAGATACCCGGAATCTTTAGACATCTCATCTACATTCCGTTTCTGCCATGAAGGCATGCAATACTGTTTAGACTCAACTGCACCTGACTGTCCATCGTCCATGATAATCCCCTTTACTTCATAATGATGTAATTGAATGTCCCGACACCGGCATCAGCACTGCTTGTCACCACAAAACTGCCAGTGCCTGGAACGATCTTGAGTACAGAGGCCGCATTGGCCTGAGTGTTCCAGTTACCGACGACATTGCTGCCAGAGGTACAGAAGGCATCAGTGAATGACTGTGCAGCAGCACCACCCGCAGCAGCAGCACCTGCCACTGATTTCATCCTGACGGCAGCAGTGGATACAACAATTCCCCCTGTCGCTGCCAGAATATCAGGAATTGTGTAGGTGGTGGTTTGACCCATTGTGCCATTGCTGATGACGGTATTGAATGCGCCACCTGCATTGACTGCAAGCAGTTCCAGGAACCCATTGGCTGTCGTTGCAGGATAAAGCGTCAGACTGCCAGCCGTACCACCCGCAGCAAGTCCTGCGAGCAGACTTCCGCCGTCCACCTGGAGCCCACCAGCGGTGATGTGCTGTGTACCTGACAATGCGCTGATCAGGAAATTGGCGGTTGCAGCACCCGGATCAGGGATGGAGATAACAGATGCCTGACCCATGGCAGCATTGCTAATTGTCGTGTTTGTATTGCCCGTATTCGCCACAGCAGCAAGAATCAATGACCCTTTGGCTGCCGTTGCCGGGAATGAAATCAGCGTACCTGCAGAGCCTGACTGGCCACCCTGAAGGCTGTTACTGAGTGAATTCTTGTTGACGAACCATGAGCCTGCTGCGGTGCAGATATAGACACAGGTTGTGTTGGATGCCTGGGTTACGCCTGTGCCTGATGCCACACCATTGATTGTGTCGGTACCCAGACCATATACCTGCATGGCATTGGCACCGCTGTTTGTGAGGGTGATCTCAAGGCCAGCAATGGATGCGGGTAATTTTACGCTATCGCCTGTCGTTGCCACTGTCGTGACGTTATTAAGCTGTTCCACGATTTGACGGGCTGATGCCTGTCCCCCACCTGCATGGGCTGTAATGCCATTCTCGAAGCTGACAGGCAGCGGGATCACCTCGGATGCCAGCAATACAAGCGCCGTAAAGGCTGCATTGATCGTGACAAGACTGACGCCATCAGAGGCTGAGAGGATGATTAGATCATTGGTTTCCCATGTCCATCCGCCCTCATTGATCTCGTTGATGTTACTTAATTGCGCGGTAATGTACCCGGCTGCAACAGCCGTGGCTGTAGAGTCTGAGGTCTGAAGATAAACCAGATTGTTAGTGGCACCCGTAATCCGGTTAAGGTAAATAATGGCCATTGATTTACGTCCTTGTAAGATTCGCCTGCCTATAGTCTATGGCACGGTCAATTAAAACGCAATGATCACAATTTGTCGATCAGCTTTTCCATGAGGGCACCGGCGTGTGCTTTTACATCTTCTTCGTCCTTTTCTTTCCATTTGGCGCGGGCTTTAAGCCAGAAGATATTGGCAGCAGCATTGCCAGCTTTGGCTAGTTTGACCAGATTATTGGCCATCATGCCGATTCCCTTGCATTTTCCATTGCTTATTGCCTGCGCAAACTGCGGGTATTCTGCTTTCTTTTCATACAAAGTGCGCGATCCAATTCCAAGGCATCCAGCAATTTCATCCATGGTCAATCCTGCTGCAGCAAGAGACTCAGCCTTATCTATTACTTCTTGCGTTATCTCAAACGGAGGGCGTCCTGCCATGCTCCATGTCCTCAAATGACTTCCCTGTTGACTCAAGTATAGCCTCTTTACCAGCGAACTCCTGCCATCTCCGTACGATCACATCGCAATAGTTCGGTGCTATCTCCATCATGAAGCATTTTCTATTTGTTTTTTCGCAGGCGATCAATGTGGATCCGGATCCACCAAACAGGTCAAGGACGGTTTTTGGCTTGCTATTCCTGATTGCCCTTTCAGCTAGATCAACAGGCTTTTGGGTAGGATGAGAGTAGTTTGTATCTTTTGCTATTTCCCAGACATCAGAATCGGACCCATTAAAAGATCCGTAATAGAAGCAAACCTCATACTGTCCTCTGTAGCCATTTCCCATTCCAAAATTGTTTTTTTTCCAAATTATGACATCTCGAGGTTTTACTAATAGGTTAGAATAATTTTCCACCCTTCCCCAGATGTACCTTTCAGATATTTCAGGCATCAGGTTGTAGAATTCTGTTGGATCAATATTATCATTCGCGATCTTGTTGCTTGTCCTCTTTCCGCGCCCTGAATAGTCAATTCCATAAGGTGGATCAGTAAAAACCATGTCAGCCTTATTGCCATCCATCAGCCTTTCAACCTGATCGATCATGGTGCTATCACCACACATTAATCGATGATCACCCAACAGCCATATATCTCCCAAAACAGTCACAGGATCAGGCTGCACGTCAGGCACATTATCTGGATCTGTCAAGCCTTCGCTCATAAGCGGCTCGTCAATCAAACCTATCTCGAGAGCATCAAACCCGGTCAGCTCAAGGTCAAATCCATCCTCGCGAAGCGCATCAAACTCAAGCTTTAGCAGATCAATGTCCCAGGACGAGTCCAGATTGATGCGATTATCGGCAAGAATATAAGCCTTCTGCGCCGTCTTGCTGAGGTGGTCAAGGGATATGGTTGGAACCTCAGTGAGTCCTGCCTTACGGGCCGCAGCAAGCCTTGCATGGCCTGCGATGATCGTATTCTCGGCATTAACCAGAATGGGCGAGTTAAATCCAAACTCACGGATTGAGGATGCCAGCTTGTCTATCTGTGCGTCAGAATGAGTGCGGGCATTATTAACGTATGGGATGAGATCATTGATGTTTTTATAGACAGTGCTGATGTGCATTTCCACCCCATGTGAGGCAATTTTACATTGTAAAACTACCCTACCAATTGATACCCGTTCCTGATCCTGCGCTTCGAGAGTTTCTGGATTTCAGCTTCAGCCTCCATGCGCGAACAAAACCCGTAACTGCGAGCCACCCGCACATCAAGGCCACCACGAACAACGTGTACAACATGATCCCGGAGAATATCTGTGCAAATGTCAATGTAGTAATAACGGCCATCGTCTCGCTCGAATCGTAGCATTGATCACCAGGGAGTTGAGCCTGTCCATGGCGATTAATTAACCTGTACTTTAACTGCTTGAGCAGAATAGTGTCAAATCATGGATTTTACTTGAACTATTTGGCGAGTGGGTGGGAGTTTCACCCACTCTAAGCCTCGAGGGCCCAATCTCATAGCTATCCGGATAATAAGCTGACACCGGCATTGCAGTTATCTCATTTCTGAGGATATTCATTTGTCCCACATCGGGGACACGCCGTAAGCCCTGTTAAGCCATCCCTCTAAATTTACTCTCTCGGCTAAATTTGACTCAGCGATAAGCCGGTACTCGCCCGCACGCTCGGACCGCACGGCAGGTATAACACGAGATCCGTACATCTTGATGTAACCGAGGGTAACCTCGCCGAGGATACCGTCATCACGCAATAGCTTTCTGTCCTCTGCAACCGCCCAGATAGCCCGCTGGAGGCATTTAACGGCAGGGGATATGCCCATGTTGACGGCAGCATCGAATACATAGTCAGCGATGTCCTGATAGGGGATTGCGTGAAAGGAGGCCATGGTCCAGAACTCGCCGTGGTAGACCGCTTTTGCCTGGTCGATAGTCATATTGCGCACATCGTCCGGTACGCAAAGATCGTGTGAGAACCCGTAAGCCTTGCGGCGGGAAGGTGACAGACTGTTAAGCAGGCGAATTGATATGCCCCAGTTTGAAATGCCGCCCGGGTCCGATGGTCTGGCCTCTGCCAGCTTACCCTCTCCGGCCAGTACGTAGTTAACCGCTGGATCGAACAGTGCCACTCACCGCCTCCTTGGTAATCTGCGTCACATCACATGGCCTGTTGCACTTGTCGCAGCGGTAATATGACGTGCCCTCGTTGCAGCAAACTGCATGCACATGGGCTTTGCAGCAGTTACTGACTCTCTGTGTTATTTGCACCATCACACGTCCCTGTATCTGACCCCGGCCTCAAGGAGAGAGCCGGGTTAGTCCACTCGGCAGTCTATCGACCAGGAAGGGCCGCCGAGCCGTCCGGACAAAGCTTTAGGTAATCGTTGATGATATATCTACCATTTTCGAAACCAAATGCAAAGGCTGTTGCATAGCCAGCCTTCCGCATCGCAGCCTGAAATTTCTCCTGTCTGATCCATGGTGCAGTGGACTTTTCTGATGGAATGTACTTTCTGTCCTGTTTCATCTCGATAAACATCCCGTTAAAGGGCCCTGCGGGGATCGCCAGAAGGAGATCAGATGCACCCGTAACCCTTCCCTCCAAATTACGCAATCGTCCCGTCACAGGGCTGCATTTAATCTCATTGCCTATCATGATCAGGTGATCCTGCCATTCCGGGTACTGTATTCTCCACCAGTGTATCAGCGTCCGTTGTTCCTGTTTTTCCAGGGGTGGCTTTATTTTGGTCATTGTCACTCCGTCCGTAGAGTTGTTTAAGCAGTGCGAGGGTCTTTTCGCGGTCTGCGAGATTGACTACTGTTTTTGACATTTCACGTTCCTCGTGGAACATTCAGATTTTTTCCAGACAAAATCCTTGTAGGACCCAGTCTGGGGAATCCAGTTAAGGCTTACTTTTCCAATCGGCCCACTCTTGTTCTTGGCGCATATGACCTCGACAATGCTTTTGTCTGGCGTGTTTTCATTGTATACATCGTCCCGGTACATGAAAATTATCTTGTCTGCCGCCTGCGCAGGGAACTCCGACTCTGAAAAATCCGAACAGACCGGACGTTTGTCGGCACGCATTTCCAGACGCTTGTGAAGTTGTGATGTGAGGATAACAGGGCATTTGTTCTTGAAAGATAGCCTTTTCAGCCGAAGGATTATTTCATTTAAATTTCGGTATCGGGTTGTTTTGGGGTTGTGGTTTTCAAGCATCTGCAATGAATCAACCACGATAAGATCTGGCATGAAACCGGCTTCGTCAACTTTAGATTCAATACCATCCACTGTATATACTGAATCAATTATGTACAAGTTTGAATCTCTGATAGGAACAATTGATTCTAGTATTCTTTCAAGGTGCTGCTCCGTCACCCTTGCTGCATATATCCTCAGAAGATCAATCCCTGCTACATAAGAAATGGTTTTTTTGAAAATAGCCTCTTTGGAGGATTCAAGGCTAAAAAATATACACTTTTTCTGGTTCAATATGGAATTCTCAATGGCGATGCTTAATGAAAACGATGTTTTACCCATTGAAGGCCTTCCTGCAATGACTGTTAGCCCCGTCTCAAGACCACAGGTCATACTATCGAAATCACTACGGTTTGTTTTTATGGAATAAATACAATCCGGAAAATCTTTCTGTGTCTTTTCAAAAAATTCATCGATAAATTCGATCATAGGCACGGAAATATGAAAATCTTTGAAGTTAGCGGTCATTTTTTATCCTAAATCAGACTACGTATATGTTTTGGGATCAGGTTTTTTGGAAGATTTGCATAACAGGAAAGCTTTGTCTGCTCTGAAACACGAGGAAGGCTGAAAGAATCAACGTATTCCTGACTAATAGTGGATGAAACACCTCTTGTTTGTTTGATCTCTGGGCTTTTTCCGGAATTGTATCGTTTAGCATAACCAAGCCACTTATTGAAGTCATTCTGGCATTCTGGATATTTCCCTAACTTTCGCCTGTAAGCTTCCAATTCCTTCTGGCAATCAACACCATTCACTTTTGCATAGTTTTTGTTCATATCGTCAGGCTCAAAAAGAGGGGGGCTGCTCTTATTGTTATTAAGATTAATATTACTATTTAAGGGGTCCACTGAGTGGAGGGGGGGGGTCCACTGAGTGGAGGGGGGGGGTCCAGCAGGTGGAGGGGCCCCCCCTGACTTATCCACAGATTCTTCTGGAACCATGGATTTTTCATATTTGCTATAAAATTCGTTTATGTAGTCTTGTGGTATATTTATTGTACACTCATTGGGAATCTGCCTTCCGTCTTCTCCATATTTTGCCGTCTTTATTATGTATTCTTTTTTTGCAAGCTGCTTGAGCGCCTCTCTCACAGAACTTTCTTTATAAGCGGTAGCAGCACAAATGGTTTTTACTTTGAAGCATGATTGATTGCCCCCAAAGTTATGAGACGCCAAGAAAGCCAAAACATTTTTTTCTGTGGGATTTGAAATTGGCCTGGAGTAGGCCCAGCTAAGTGCGAGTGCTGACATTTGCATCATCCTTTAAGTTAGGGGTTGATCCCTACCAGGAGTCAGCTATAATTGTCTGACTAGTGGTCTGGACGACCTGTTTTGTTATCGGTGCTGAATACACCGCATAACGTTTGATTGATGAAAGCCAGTCTATAACACCCCTGCCAACACAGACAAACATCTTCGGCATCTTTCTCCCGGGTTCTCCGGGGGGAAGTGCCATGGGTCATTGTTATCCACAATTTCTGTGAACATCCTGTAAATATGTTGGTGTTTAACGCCATTTGCGGTAAAATGTACCCAATTAGTGTATTAGCAATTAAATAAAAATACTCATGTAATTCAAAAGGATGTATTAAATGTTCAAAGAAAAACGCATTAGCCTTAGATTTGATTCCGAGACATGGTCATTTGTTAAACATCTGGCAGTA
>Ga0193745_1000146_pt1 | contig 12370 bp, 12 predicted proteins | sample L1a2metaG_FD_145899 | JGI IMG/M metagenome (GOLD analysis project Ga0193745, IMG submission 145899) | Soil microbial communities from a riparian zone of the East river system, Colorado, United States - L1a2 | ecosystem: Environmental > Terrestrial > Soil > Riparian zone | place: USA: East River... | reverse complement strand
AGGGATGTCGATGTCGTGCTCGATTCGGTGGGGAAAGACACACTCGCGCGTTCTTATGGGGCGGTGAAAAAAGGCGGGTTCATTGCAACGCTCGTCGCGCGACTCGATCAGGCCGAACTCGACCGGTGTGGGATTCGCGGCGCGTCGATCATGGCCAAACCAGATTCGAAGGAGCTCGCTGAAATCACAAAATTGATCGACGCGAAGCAGGTCAAACCGGTGGTTACGCGGATGCTCGCGCTGGCTGATGCCGTGAACGCGCAGCAACAGATCGCGACCCATCACACGCGCGGAAAGATTGTCCTTAAAATCGCCGACGAACCGGTCGGCGAAACGAAGGAGTGACGTGCGAACGTTTCACCAGGCGTCACGCGCTTGGAGATGTGCCGGTATCCGGGGCCGATCCCCAAGTCATTCTCCAGGATGCTTGAAAGGTGTTCGGATGGCGTGCTCATACGTGGGTGTGGGACGTTATTCCGGCCCAGCTTGAAGTCTTGTCAGTTTCGCCGGGAGAAAACCTCGTTGATCTCGGCGAAAGGAGCCGCGTCCGCGAAAGTGTCGAAGGTTCCCGTCGATTTGATGCTTTGCGCAGCGCGGATGAAAGCGCCCCATGCGACCCGCGCCAGGGCCGAGCCGACTGAAACACGACGAACGCCAAGATCGGCGAGACGCGAGACCGAAAGCACCTTGCTGGGTCCGTGCATCAAGACATTAACCGGCTTCGGAGAAACCGCTTTCACGATTGCCTCTATCTCATCTGGTTCACGAAGGCCCGGTGCATACAGGCAATCCGCGCCAGCCTCCGCGTAGGCGACCAGCCGCTCGAGAGCAAAGCGAAACGGATCTGGTTGTCCGACGAGCCACGCTTCACAACGGCCGGTTAGCACGATTGGAATGCCCGAGGCGTCGATCGCGGCGCGGGCGGCCCGGATGCGTTCGAGGGCCAGGCTCGCTTCGTAAAGGGGAGAGGCCGCCTCTCCGGTATTGTCTTCGATGGAAAGACCAGCGACGCCTGTCGCGATGCAGAGGGCTACATTCCTGGCCACCCCGTCGGGTTCGTGCGCATAGCCCGACTGGAAATCTGCATTCACGGGAAGCGGTGTGGCCGCAATCACTTCGCGAATATGTGTAAGCATTTCGTCCAGCGGAAGAGCTGGCGTCGCGTCTGGCATTCCTTTGGCAAAGGCGACGCCCGCTGAAGTGGTGGCCAGTGCCTCGAATCCCAGGTGATGAAGATAGACGGCCGTTCCTATGTCCCACGGGTTCGGCAGGACGAAGCAGCCTGACTCGTGCATCGCGCGAAACCGTGTGACGGCGGAAGACTGTCGGGAATTTGCGTCGCTCATGCCGTGAATTCTAAGGTGGAACGCGCGCTCCGTCGCGCGTTGATTTAGGCATCGAGCGACGGAGCGCTCGATCCACCTTGACGAGAAAGTTTCGGCCAGTTCTTCTGGAGGAATGCGTCCGCAAGTTATTTTCGGTTTGTTTGCGGTGCTGGTCGCGAGTGTGACCGTCGCGGGCTGCTGGAAAAAAAGCGGACAGGCAGTGGTCCTGGACAAAGAGCACATTGCCGTGGCCGAGATTACTCCGACGCCTGCGCCTACAGCTGAGCCGTCAGCCAGTCCAAAAGCTGCGACTCCCGCTCCAAGTGAGCTAGCTTCACACGAACAGGAACAGGAACAATCTCGCGAGCTAGCCGAAGACGAGATCGTGGTGGATACCTACGTGATGAAGAAGGATGTGCGAGGCACCAGCCGGGATCCACGGGCCACGCGTGACGAGCAGTGGATTGTGAGAGTTCAAATGATTGATGATCTGCGCCAGATTAAGGTCCAAACCGACCGATCTCACTTCGATAAGCTGAAAGCCGGTGATCGGATCAAGGTCTCGTATCGTCAGGGTAAGTATACTGGAACGATTTGGTCGGCGGAGATTGATTAGCATTTGCTCCGATGCAATACGACGTTGCGGTAGTAGGTCTGGGCGGGATGGGAAGCGCGATCCTGTCGCACTGCGCTGCCCGCGGGGCATCTGTCATCGGCTTGGAACAGTTCACGCCTGTGCACGACCTGGGCTCGTCGCACGGGAAAACGCGCATGATCCGCAAGGCTTACTTTGAGGACTCGGCCTATGTGCCGTTGGTATTACGGGCCTATGAGTTATGGCGGGAGCTCGAACACGCCGCCGGTGAAGAAATCTTGCGCATTACCGGTCTGCTCTCAGTGGGCGAAGAAACCAGTGAAATCGTTCGTGGCACGCGGCGGGCCGCAATCGAGCACGATCTACCGTTAGAGCCTCTGAGCCAAAGGGAAGTTAAGGCGCGTTATCCTATGCTTGAGCTATGGAAGAATGAGGTCGCGCTCTTTGAAATCGATGGAGGCGTGTTGAACCCGGAGCGCGGAATCCGCGCGCACCTGGATCTCGGCGAATCGCGCGGCGCGGAAATGCGCTTCCGAACAACCATGGAAAGCTGGCACGCCACCGACCAAGGTTTCGATCTCTGTCTCTCCGATGGCACGCGAATTTCGGCAAGCAAGCTTGTCCTGGCACTGGGGCCTTGGTTTCAGCAAACCCTGGAGTCGCTTGGCGTTTACATACGCGTGCAACGCAATGTTCAGGTATGGTTTTCACCCGCCACCTCTGCCTATGATTCCCCCGGGTTTCCAGCGTTCCTGGTCAACCGGCGAGGCCTTCCAGCGCCTCTCTACGGCTTTCCAGATTTCGGCGATGGAATCAAAGCAGCTTTTCACGGCTTTGGAGACCCGACGGACGCGAAGCATGTCGATCGCGAGATAGACGTGGCCCGCGACGTTGAGCCCGTAGCACAAGCGATGGAGCAATGGATGCCCGGCGCGGCGAGGACTTTTCGCGAAGCAAAGCCCTGCATGTACACGCTCACCCCCGACGAACATTTTGTGATCGATCATCATCCTGATCATCCAGGCCTGATCTTATGCGGTGGCTTTTCGGGCCACGGTTTTAAGTTCGCACCGGTTGTAGGCGAGATCGCGGCAGACCTGGCCTTGGATGCCGGGTCCCGCCATGGGATCGAGTTTCTCTCGCTTCGAAGATTTTCGCGGTGATTAACCTAAGCGACGCCGGAATCAACGCCGGACAAGACCACCGATGATGTCAATAAACGAATGCGCGATGGCTCCCGGGATGATGCTCTTGCGCCACGCGGCCAGGAGCCCGAAACCCAGACCATAGACAGCGGTAATAGCAGCTGGTCGCCACCCCTGGTAAACATGCGCCATCCCGAAAACAAAGGCCTGCAACGCAATGGATAAAGGAAGACTTCCGCCAAGCGCCCAAAGCTGCGGCTGCAAGTAGCCGCGATACACCATTTCCTCAGACACCCCGGCCACAATCGAGACGCCAATCCAGAGAAGAGACTCGAGTGCGCCGTTTGGCAAAAGGAACCCAGTGTTAGCCGACGATTGTCCGAGAACATACTGCAACAGCGCCGAACAGCCCCGCAACGCCACGACAAGAAGGAGCGCGAGGGCCGTATCCCTCAATCCATTCAAAGGCGAGCGCCACCCTTGGCCGAAAAGATCGCGGAGCGAACCATTGCGTGCTCGTATTCCCTTGCGAACAAACCAAACGAAAAGCAATTGCAGCACAGCAATGGAAACGTAAAGCGCGACGTGCGATCCAGCAGGCGAGGGGGTGGACCGTTGTGATTGAACGAAGCCGAATAGCGCGATCCCACAGACGATCAAAACCAGGCGAGTCGTATGACGTTTCGATGCGAGCAGGGGCGGGCGGGTATCGCCAAACCCACGGGATGTACCGAACGAGGAAGTAGGAGCACTCAAGCTCTGGTTCCCTTGCCGGTTCGCGGCCGCAGCGGACTGCCAACCAACTCGAGGAAAACCTCGACCGCGTCGGAAGTCCGGCTGAGGTCGCCGGTCGATAAGTACTCGAGCAGTAAGCCGTCCAGCACGGCGGTGGAGAGCGTGGCCATCACGGCCGTGCGCGTTCTTTTCGGAAGCGCACGCTGAACCAATTCCATCCAGCTCTTCGAGGTTTCTGTCAGGTAACGTTTGTACCGGCCTGGGTTTTGCAGAGCGAGAATCTGAACTTCAAACAAGAGACGCATGTAGGGGCGATATTTCCTGCTCGTGGTCAGCTTCCAAAAGGCGCGCATGAGCTGGGTGGAATCGGTGTTGCTTTGGCCGGTCGCGAGCGATGTGAAAAACGACTGAAGGCGGGCGCGCGCCTGTTCCATCACCGCGGTGATCAAGCCTTCCTTCGATCCAAAGTGATGAAGAAGCATTCTCGCGCTCGTTCCCGCCGCCTCCGCCAGAGGACGAAGGGAGAGGTTGGCGATGCCGTGCTCGAGGAAATATTGGAGGCACTTGTCGAGCAACAGCCGGCGTGGAGACATGTAACGAGTGTTACATATCTGGCGCCCTTGTCAATGACAAGCTTGGTTCGTTTTCCCCGCCTGATCCGCGGGGGGCTCGACTACGGGCAATGCAGCGCGGAGCGTCCCCTGGTTCTTTTATGACGAGAGCCCCGCTACGATCATGATCAGGAGCGCCATTTAGTATTGGGCGCCGGTCATTGTGAAGGTAATAGGTGATCCTACCCTGGAGACAGTCCCATGCTTGAAACGCCACCTGCGGAAGGCCGTGACGGAGGCATTGTCGAGAACGGAACTGCCTGTGCTCTGTTCCATCACGACATCGGTAACGTGTCCAGTGACGGAATCGACCGTCATTACTACAAAACCACTGCCCGTGATTCTTTGTCGCCTGGCTTCATAAGGATACTCCGGTCGCGGTGCGCTTAATGCCATGATCCTGGCCGAAGACAATGTAAACGAGCCGGGCGATCCATTTCTCGCCTTTGCGACGGGTACGACAGATCTGGTATCGTGTCGACGAATCGGCGGCAGCGTCGCGTTCTCTTCCACGAACGATTTGTCGGTCGCATCCTCGCTCGGGGTTGGCGCCACCGGATCCGGAGGCGGTGTTGAATTATCCATGGGCGAGATGGGATCGAAGGTTAGATCGGTAACGGCCGGTGGTGGCCAAACTTCATCGATCCGTTCCTGAGGGTGAACGTTGGCGAGCGCCAGCGCGGCCAGGTGAATCAGAGCGGCTGCGCCAAGGGCGGTTGCGATGCGCCATCTTGGGCTCGGTTGATAAAGTAATGCTCCAGCCATAACGAATCCTTTCTACTCTCTAACTACCAGTCAGACACTCACCGGGCGGAAAACTTAAAGGCAATCGCAATGCGGCTCGACAAGGAGCCGGAGGGACGAACATTGTTTGGGATGACTGTTATCGCTGGGGTGAGAGTCAGCCTTCTCGCGTTGCTGGTTTTCTACCTGAGTGCGCTTGCAGCCTGTTCCCAGGTGGCCGATTCCTCGGATCCTGTCGCCTATGGCTCCAAGGTCCGATTTCGTGTTGATCGCACGCTTCGCTTTCCGGACTTCGAAATGACCTACATTGGGAAGCGTTATGTTACGCCACCGCAATATCCGCGTGGCTGGTGGATTTATGATTTCAAGGTTCGCGAGATACGCGGCGAACAAACCGTCTCGTGGTCGACTGGGACGGGAGACATCGGTCCGAGCCGCTTTAAGGTGGCTGGGGTCGATTTTCAGATAGAACTATCTCGTTCGGACAAGCTCGGGCCGTTGCGCGAGGGTGAGATGGTGGTCTCCGCGGTAAAGCTCCCGTAGAACAGGAACCTGGCTCGATCATGAAAGTCTTCATCACGGGTGGAACCGGTTATATGGGAAGCAGGTTGATTCCGTTGCTGGTGGGGCGCGGGCATGAAGTCAAGGCGCTGGTGCGCAAGGGATCGGAGACAAAACTGCCCGCTGGCGCAACCCCGGTTGTGGCCGATCCGCTGCGGCTCGATTCTTACACTGGGTGGGTGCGAGGTGCGGATACGTTCGTGCACTTGATCGGGGTGGCGCATCCGAGTCCGGCGAAGGCGAAGGCGTTTCAGGAAATCGATCTGCCCTCGGTCCAAGTGGCGGTGAAGGCGGCGCGCGATGGGGGCATTCGGCAGTTCGTTTATCTAAGCGTGGCCCAACCCGCAAAAATGATGCAGGCGTTTATCGCCGTGCGAAGCGAAGGCGAGAGGTTGATTCGCGAGAGTGGGATTTCAGCGACCTTTATCAGGCCCTGGTACGTGCTCGGACCCGGGCATCGCTGGGCGTATGCGCTTTTGCCGTTCTATTGGTTATGCGAACGAATCCCCGCCACGAAGGAATCGGCGCGTCGGCTGGGATTGGTCACAATCTCGCAAATGCTCGACACCTTGGTTTGGGCGGTCGAAAATCCGGCGAGCGGCGTGCGGATTCTGGATGTGGCGAAGATTCGAGAGGTAGGGGGAGAGGTTAGTTGAGAGATGAGAGTTGAGAGTTGAGAGTTGTGGGGTCACACGCTCAGAGCGTCTTCAGGTACTCGATCAGGTCGCGCTTTTCCTCGGCGGTTAGAGCTGTGCCGTAATCATGGCCGGCATTGGAATTGCCGCGCGTGGAGGTATCCAGGACATAGGCCCCGGCATCGGTGTAACCCATCTGGCTGGTGTCGTAATCCTGCGAACCCCGATGAAAGGTTTTCGCGCGCTGCGCGGGCGAGGTAAGCAACTCTTGCAGGGTGCGGACCGAGCCGTTGTGCAGGTAAGGAGCGCGAGCCCACACTCCGTCCATGCTGGCCGCCCAGTATTTTCCCGTGCTGCGGACACCAAATTCCCGCGGCGGTTGATAGCCGACCGCTTCGAGTTCGGCGAGGAACTTGTTGAAATCGCCGGCGAGTTTTTCGGTAAACATGTTAGCGCGACTTGGATCGGTGCCGACCTCAGTCAGAGGATACAAGCGCTTGTCACTTTCTGGTCCGCCGTGACATGAGTTGCATTTCGCATTGAAGTGCACCGCGCCGCGTTTAGCGGCCGCCTGATCGATCTTAAATGGATAATGCGGCGGCCGAATTTTCTCGGACAGATCGGTTTGCCGTTTCACCATGGCAAAATCCAGATTGCCTTGCTTCCCGTGGAGCGGAGCGCCCAGACCGAGCGATGCGAGCAGATTCCGAGCGATAGGCGACTTGGTGTTACCGTCCCAGTGCACCCAGGTCCGTTTATCCACGTTCCAGACCAAACCGAATTTTATCGGCGCATAAGGCTGCGGCGCATGGAGGAGACTCGCGGAAAGGATGCCGAAGGCGTCATTCCGTCCTGGACCAGACGAGGGCGGCGCTTTTTCCGGAGGTTGATCCGGAACGTGGAGAGCCGCGCGCATGTTGTGAAAAAGCTTCAGAATCGAATGCGAGAACGCCGCGAGATCTTTTTCGTGTTCGAGGCTCTCATCATCCAGTTGAAGCGCGCCCGGCGTGATCTCATGTAGGGCGCCGGGCTCGACATCCTTGGAACCGCCCGGATCGGCCTTCATCTCCGTCTCGATTTTGTTTTTCTGTTTTTCCCACTCGTCAGCCAGGAGTGCTTGCGTGCTTTCATCGGCCTCCGGATCGTCCGCCGTGAGATAAGCACCGGCGAAGCGTTTCATGTTTGCCGGATCGGCCGTGCGAAATGTCGCCACCAGGACAGAACCAAAAAACGCTTCGACATTGAAATGGCTCGTTCCACCCAAAACGTGAATGGGGTTCGCGCTTTCTGCCGAGGTGATCCGCACGAAGTGGCAGGAGGCGCAATTGATACCGAGGGACGGCATCCCACCCAGGTGCTTCACTTCCTTTCGCGACAAACCGATTGGCCAGCCGAAATCGGGATCTGCGATCAGCCCGAGATGACTGAGGTCCTGGCTTGGGAACAGATCGGGATAGATCTTGATGAAGGCCCGAAGAACGGCTTCGGGCACCACTTCGGTGCTCATCGATCCGTGCAGGAAGAAGTTTAGGTCTTCCGAGGACCATTTCGGGACTTGGGCGGTATCGATGCCAAGGGATTTCTTCGGGTCCGCGAGGGAATCTGGCGTCGTTGTTACCGCGACCAGCAAAGCGAAGAGGGTGCCGAGGGATCGACGAAGTTTGTCAGGTTTCATCGAGAGGCGATTTTAGGAAGTCGGGTGGAATTTGTAAAGCGTCGCCGCTCCTTGGACGACTGCGGCCCGTCGATCGCTTCGCCTAGGGCTTCTTCAGAATCGGCAATATCTCGGTCTGAATCGGTTGACCGGTCACTTCGATATCTTTTTCGCCGACGTAGACATCGATCTCGGAACGAACACCAAACTTGCCTTCGAGGTAGATGCCGGGCTCGATGGAGAAGGCGATCCCCGGAATCAGCCGGCGCGAGTCGCGGGTTTCGAAGTTATCGATGTTGACGCCATTGCCGTGCCCCTCTTCCCCGATCGAGTGTCCGGTCCGGTGAGTGAATTGTTCGCCGTAGCCCGCGCGCTGGATGACGCCGCGGGAGACATCGTCGATCTCCGCCCCGCGAACGAACTTACCGGCGCGCACATTCGTGCGCACGAACTCCACGGCAGAATCGCGGGCTTCGCGCACAATCTTGAAGATGCGGGTGAATTCTTCCGGCACGGTGTCGCCAACGTAACCGGTCCAGGTTTGATCGGTGAAAACGGCGCCCGTTTTTTTCAGCTTGGAGGCGATATCAATCAGGACGAAGTCGCCTCGTTTGATGGGGAGGGTGACTTCACGCGTCGGCGCGTAGTGGGGGTTGGCGCTGTTGGCGTTCACTGCGACGATCCCCGGCTCCGGTATCAAACCCTCCTGCTCCCAGCGGCGGACGATGAATTGCTGGATGTCATATTCTGTCACCGGCTCATTGGCGGTGATGTGGCGCGCGATCTCGGCGAATGCTTCCAGGATAATCCGATGCGTCTTGTCGGAGGCCTCGATGTGGGACTGTTTTTGCGCGGGAGTCCAGACCGCTTCGAATTGCTGAACCAGTTCGGCGCTGGTGACGGGCTCGGTGCCAAAAGAGCGGATGAGCTCGATCGTGCCGGCGTCGACCCGCGACATGTAGGGGATGTCATTCATCGGTGAATACTGCATGGCGATACGCAGGGCGGTCTTTTGCTTCAAGGCTGGAGAGCTGGGCTCAAGCGCCCCTGCCGGAGTCAGCGTTTCGCGAAGGTGGGAGTGTTGTTCCTGCCAGCCGCGGTAAACGAGGCGTTTCCCCGGCAGGGCATCGAGTTTGAAGCGCTCGATCGAATGCACAATTTTCGTCGGTTCGCCGGATGCCGGAATGTAATAGAACCAGCGGCGCGACCCGGAGGCGTGGTCGCCGAGCCGAAGGATTCGCGCGGCCAGGGGATCGCTCCCGCGAAAGTCGTAGAAGAGCCAGCCGTCGAGTTTCGCGGCGCGCAGGGCTGCCTGGATGGCCGTGACCCGTTCCGCAGGTGTTGGCTCGGCTCGCATCGGTGAGGGGAAGATGGAGAAGAGGAGGAGGGCCGACAAGAAGAAGACGTAGTTTTTCATTTAGGGATTTGGCGATCCGCCAGAGGCGAATGATTTAGCGGATGGACCGAGGGATCCGATCGGGAGCACGAGCATGAGCACGATTACGAGAATACCTGACGCATCCGCGTAGAACAAGATAACGGGTGATATTGCTTCCCGGAGAGGCGATAGTCCCCGGCTCATGCCATTTCGTGACCTCAATCTCTTACCGCAAATTCTCAAAGCCGTGCAGGAAGCCGGCTACACCGAGCCGACTCCCATTCAGACGGCGGCCATCCCGCACATTTTGGCTGGACACGATCTCATCGGCATCGCGCAGACTGGTACGGGCAAGACCGCCGCCTTCGTGCTGCCCATTCTGACCAAGCTCGCTGCTTCCATCGACGATGGGCAAAGGCGCGGCACGCGCGTCCTGGTGGTCGCACCGACCCGCGAGCTCGTTGTGCAGATCGAGGAGAATGTGCGGGCCTACGCGAGACATCTTCCGTTGCGCATGGCCACGGTTTTTGGCGGCGTGAGCGAACGCCCACAGATCGAGGCGTTGCGTTCCGGCGTCGATCTGGTCGTGGCGACGCCGGGCCGCTTGATCGATTTGATGGGACAGCGTGTCTGCAATTTTTCCGGGATCCAGTTTCTCGTGCTCGATGAAGCGGACCGGATGCTGGACATGGGATTTCTTCCCCCCATCCGGCAGATCGTGAGAGCGTTGCCGCGAAAACGCCAGACGCTGATGTTCTCCGCCTCGCTCTCGCGGGAAATCGAGAAGTTGACCCACGAGTTCCAGCAGTCACCGAAAATTGTCGAGATCGGCCGGCGCGCAAACCCGGCCGACACAGTGACACAGCTCGTCTACGAAGTGCGGTCGCACTTGAAGCCCGCGCTCCTGCTTCATCTCCTGGCCGATCCGCAGTTCGACACGGTCCTCGTCTTTACCCGGACGAAGCATGGCGCCGACCGTATTGCGCGCCGGCTCGAGAGCAGCGGAATCAAGACGGGAACGATCCATTCGAACCGCTCGCAGAATCAGCGGCTCCGCGCCCTGAAGGATTTCAAGTCCGGAGCCGTGCGGGTCCTCGTGGCCACGGATATCGCGGCGCGCGGGATTGACGTGGACGGAATATCCCATGTCGTGAACTACGATTTTCCGATGCACTCGGAGGATTACGTCCATCGCATTGGGCGGACCGGCCGGGCGCATGCGATTGGCGACGCGATTAGTTTCATCACGGCGGAAGATCAGGGGGCGCTGCGCTCGCTCGAGCGTTTCATCGGGCGGGGCATCGTGCGAAAACGCGCGGAAGGATTCGATTACGATGCGGCCGCGCCGCCGCGCGAAGAGCGGGGCAGGGGCGAACGCCGATTTTCCCAACCGAAGATGGAACCGAAGTTGCCTGGCAATTCTCCCCGCGGGAGCGGTGATGCTCGGCGTAATGGTCATCGCCGCAGCGAAGCTGCTCCGCCCCGCCGTTCGTGGGGAAGGTCCCGCTCGCGCTAGCGATTCCGGCAAATCGCGCCCTGTTATTTGTCGCGGCCCGCGGTCTTGGGCAAGGGAGAATAGATGGTTACGTGAGTAACCTTTTCCTTCGGTCCGCGCACCGCTTCCAAATGCACTTCCTCTTTTGGCGCGTAATAATCAGTTAGAGTGACCGTGACGATGATCTTGTCGTTCACGTTCAGGTTGTTCCGCGAGCGCATGAACTCGCCGGTTTTCGCGGTCTCCCACGAGTTGCCCAATTCGGCCGGGGTTAACGGGGAGGTGCCGGTCTGTGCGATTCTCTCTTCGCCATCGACCTTTTTCTTCGAGACCGGACCGTCCGGCTTGAACTGAGGCACGGGCGGTGTCCAATCGGGCAAGGTGGGAGGGTTGGCATTCACGGTTTGTTTTCTGGGCGTTGGAGAGGGCGCAGCGTCCTCGTCCTCCTCCTCGGCGTCCTGAAGCACCTGCGCCAGGCGGGGGGCGTTCAGGTCCCTCTGATTCGCCGCGTCGAATGGTTGCTTGAAAGCCTTGTTTGTTTCCTGGCCGGTTTGGGCGTTGACGGCAGGGGCAGCGCTCCAGAAGAACGCGGCGCCAAGTGCAACAGAGGCCAGGTGACGTTTCATTGTTCGAAACGTAGCCCAGATAAAAATCCGTGGCCAAACAGATTTGGCGCCCACTTGAAAAGCTATCCAGCCCTTCGCGCCCAACGAAGCTTGGCGGAGGCGGATCGCGGGTTGGAGTTCCGTTCCGCGGCGGTAGGTCGAAGGACTTCCGGCGCGATTTCCGAGTAGGATCGGTCGCGCAAACCCGCCTCGAAGGATTTCTTCACGCGGCGGTCTTCACCGGAATGGAATGTCAGGATCGCGACGCGCCCGCCGGGATTGAGGCATGCGGGTAGATTGCGCAGAAGAGCGTCGAGCGCGGAGAACTCGTCGTTCACTGCGATCCGCAACGCTTGGAAAACGCGGCGAACGGAGAGATCGGCATCGTCCTTGGACAGGCGTGGCAGGGCCTTACGGATGGCGGCTGCCAGGGAAGTAGTATTGGCGAAGGCTTTTCCGGCCAGAACAGTCGCGAGTGCGTTGGCGTGCGGTTCGTCGGCATTCTCCGCCAGCAAGGAAGCGAGCGCCGCGACGTGGATTTTTTCCAGGAAAACCGACACCGGCTGGCCACGCTGAGGATTCATCCGCATGTCGAGCGGCCCCTCATGCTTCACGGAGAAGCCGCGTGCCGGGTCGTCAATCTGGATGGACGAAATACCGAGGTCCGCCAAAATGATGTCCGCGCCGATAGCTGCGTTTCGGCGGTCATAGATCGCCGCTACAGAAGCCAGAACCTGCGGCAATCCGGCGAAGTTTGAGCGATGTGCGGTGAAAATTTCCGGGCCAAACCCAAGCGCACGAAGGCGGGCTTCGGCCTTGGGCAGCTCGATGGGATCGGAATCCAGTCCGAGTAATTTTCCACCGGGTTGAAGGTGCGGGAGAATCTC
>Ga0193745_1000145_pt1 | contig 12420 bp, 14 predicted proteins | sample L1a2metaG_FD_145899 | JGI IMG/M metagenome (GOLD analysis project Ga0193745, IMG submission 145899) | Soil microbial communities from a riparian zone of the East river system, Colorado, United States - L1a2 | ecosystem: Environmental > Terrestrial > Soil > Riparian zone | place: USA: East River... | reverse complement strand
TGTTCCCGGCGCCATCGTGGGCGCGAAAGGCGTGATCGTGAGGACGCCGCTGGTTTGGCCGTTAATGTTGAACGAAGCCGAAAACGTCGAACCAGTGACGGAGGAGATTCCTACGAAGACCGTTCCGCCGCTGATCGATGCGCCGACCTCCCGCGGGGCGGGCGTTGCTCCATTCTGGGTTGCAGTGAAGGTTACGCTTGTGGTCGATACGGACAGCGAGAGACCACCGCCCCCGCTACCACCCCCGCCGCCGCCACTGCAGGCGGCCAAGAGCATCGTAAAGGCGACACACAGTATTTGTGCGCTGCAACGGACGCGGCTGATCATGGTGCCTCCCTTTACCTCTACGCCGGATGAGGCCGGCGGGCGTTGATACTTTTAGATTTCTTTTGTGGTAAACGCCAGTCGCTGAAGGATAATTCCAACGGTAGAGGGAGTCAAACGAACAATTCGTGCCGCTTCGAGATGCGATGACATGATGTCTTGCACGTCTTGCGATCGATTTCCGACAGCGGAGGCGATATGAAGAGCACGCGTGCGCGTCTCCTGGGGCTGGTGCTGCTGTGCCTCGCGGCGGGCGCATCGGCCCAATATCCAGCAAAACCCATTCGCATCGTCGTCGGCTTCCCGCCAGGCGGCGGCAACGACATCATCGCGCGCCTGGTCGGGGCGAAGATGCAGGAGGCGTGGGGCCAGGCGGTGGTGATCGACAACAAGCCCGGCGCGAATTCCATCATCGCGGCGGAGTTCGTCGCCAGGAGCGCGCCGGACGGCTACACGCTGCTCGTCAACGCCACGGGCGGCATGTCGGTCAACCCGGTGCTGTATGCGAAGCTCCCCTACGACTCGCTCAGGGACTTCGTTCCGATCAGCATGGTGGGAAGTTTCCCGCTGGTGCTCGTGGTGCATCCGTCGGTGCCTGCGAATTCGGTGCAGGAGCTGGTCGCGCTCGCAAGAGCGAATCCGGGGAAGCTCAACTACAGCTCGGGCTCGACCGCCTTCCAGGTGGCGAGCGAAATGCTCAAGCAGATGACCGGCACGGACATCAAGCACATTCCCTACAAGGGCAGCGCCGCCTCGATCACCGCCGTTATCGCCGGCGACGTGCAGATGACGATCGTCGATACGCCGCCGCTCGTGCCGCAAATCAGGGCGGGGAAGGTCAAGGCGCTCGCGGTGACCTCGGCGAAGCGCTCGGCCTCGATGCCCGAAGTTCCCGCATTGGCGGAGACGGTGCCCGGCTACGAAATGGTGCTGTGGATCGGCGTGTTCGCGCCTGCGGGCACGGCGCGCGACGTCGCCGAGAAGCTGAACGCCGAGGTCGTGCGCATCGTGCGGCTGGCCGACGTCCGGGAAAAACTCGACGCCATGGGCGTCGAGCCCCTGGGCAACACCCCGGAGCAGATGGCTGAATGGATCCGGCGCGAGATCGCGAAGTACGGCCCGGTGGTAAAGGCCGCGAACATCAAGGCTGATTGATCAGTCGAACGACGCGACGCAGTCGATCTCGACGTTCACGCCTTTCCTGTGAGGCGTCGCGCCGATGCAGGTGCGCGTGACTTTCTCGCCTTGCAGGAAATCTCGGAAGGTTTCGTTGAATGCGGGGAAGTCCTCGGTGTTCCGCAGCACCACGCGCATGTTGACGACGCGGGAGAAATCCAGCCCGGCCGCCGCAAGCACGCTGAGAAGATTGGTGAGCGTCTGTTTCGTCTGCTCGCGGATATCGGAGCTGACGACCTCGCGTGTCTTCGGATCGAGTGGCCCCTGGCCCGATACGAAAAGCAGGTTGCCCGCGCGGATCGCCTGCGCGAGCGGCGAGGGCGCGCCCTTGTCGGTGAAGCCCGTGGTGGGCGCGCTCTGCGAAGTGATGATCTGCTTGGGAATCGTTTTCTGCCGTCTCTGATATGGGGGATATAAAAGGGGGTGTGCCCCCTTTTTCGACAACACGCTACCCGAACGCCGCCTTGATCTCGTCCGGTATCGGCATCGCCTTCAGGCGGTTCGGGTCGTCCGGATGGCGGTGCGCCCACACGCGGATCTCGTAGCCTTCGACCGCGCGCACGCCGCGGTTCACCACGGCATGGCTGACCTCGAAGGTCTTGTCGTTCCACTTGCTCACCTGGGACTCGATCACGATCTCGTCCCGGAACCTGCAGGGCGCGAGGAAGCGCGCCTTGGCCTCGACGATCGGCAGTCCCATGATGCCGTATTTGCGCCCGAGCGAATCCCAATCCAGGCCCACCGAGTCGAAAAACAGCCGGGTGCTCTGGTCGAACCACTCGAAGTAATTCGGGTAGAAGACGATTCGCGCGGGATCGGTGTCGCCCCAGTGAACGGCGACGTCATGGCGATAGGTTTTCACGCGCTCGAGTCTCAGGCGCTGGATTATAGCGCCCCGTCCCGGCGGGACGCGCATGCTAAACTCCAGCCGTTCAACTCGCCGTCGTTCACCCCGGGAGCAAGACTATGGCGGATCCCAACAGGACCAAGGTCACCATCCTGACCGGAACGTACCGCATCAAGGGTTACATCGAGCTGACCCCCGGCGCGCGGGTGACCGACTACATGGTCGAGGCGAAGGACTTCATCGCGGTGACCCAGGCCGAAGTCTGGGAGCTCGGCGACCGCAAGGTCATGACCGTGCCCTTTCTCAACGTGAGCCGCCAGCATATCCAGATCGTCACGCCGGGACATTGACCCGGAGCGCGGCCCGGGGAATCCGTTTCCAGTACGGTTCGAATCCTGCGCCGCGCCGAGGATGACAGCAACGCCGAGGACCGGGTGTCGATAAAAACCATCGCCGTTCTCAATCCGGGGGAAATGGGTGCCGCGATCGGCGCATGCCTCGTCACGGGCGGACAAAGGGTCGTGTGGGCGTCGGCCGGGCGCAGCGCGGCGACCCGCTCGCGCGCGAGCGCCGCGGGGATGGAAGATCTCGGAACGCTCGAGCGCGCGCTGGGCGCGGCCAACGTGGTCTTGGCGGTGTGCCCGCCGCACGGCGCGCTTCTGCTGGCGCGCGAGGTCGCCGGCCTCGGGTTTCGCGGCATCTATGTCGATGCCAACGCCATCTCGCCCGAGACCGCGCGCAATGTAGGCCGCGCGGCCGAGAAGGCCGGCGCGAGCTTCGTCGACGGCGGGATCATCGGACCGCCGCCCGTCGAAAGCGGGCGCTCGCGGATGTACCTGTCGGGGAAGTCTTCCGGAGAAATCGCAGCGCTCTTTGCGGGCGGCAACCTGCAAGCGATCCCTCTCCAGGCCCCGGCAGGCGCGGCTTCGGCGCTCAAGGCCTGCTACGCGGCCTGGACCAAGGGCGCCACCGCGCTCCTCGCCGCGATCCGCGCGCTCGCCGAGCACGAAGGCATCGAAGCGGCGCTGCTCGGCGAATGGAACCTCTCGCAGCCCGATCTGCAAAAGCGCTCCGAAGCGGTCACCGCGCAGGCGCGCAAGGCTTGGCGCTGGATCGGCGAGATGGAGGAGATCGCGGCGAGCTTCGAGGCCGCGGGCCTGCCCGGAGGCTTTCATCTGGCCGCAGCCGACCTCTACCGCAGGCTCGAAGGCTTCAAGGGCGGCACGACTCCGCCCGCGCTCGCCGAGGTGACCGCGGCCTTCAGGCGCGCGGCGCCGCGGCGGAAATCCCCTCCGGGCGCTCGCCGCAGAAGCAGTGCGCGCGAGCACGAGGAGACTGCACCGGCACGCTTCAAATTCGGCACGGCCGCGGTCAAGCGGGACGCGGCCAAGCGGCTTCGCTCGCTGAAACGCAGCTGATTCCCGCGCGCAACAAACTCATAATGACGAGGCAACGATGTTCAAACGCATATTGATTCCCACCGACGGTTCGAAAGTCGCCGACAAGGCCGTGAAGGCCGGCATCCGGTTCGCAAGGGAAATCGGGGCCAGAGTGGTCGGCTATTACGCAGTCGAGGCGGTTCAGGCTTATTACTACGGCGAAGGCGCCATGGTCGACGGCAAGGTGATCGCCGAGCTCGACCGCCAGGCCGAGGCGGCCGGCGAGAAAACTCTCGCGGCGATGGCCAGGCTCGCGAAGGCCGGCCGCGTGCGCTTCGATTCCCTGTGCGACAAGCCGGGCACCGCGTACCGCGGCATCATCGCGGCGGCGCGCAGGAAGAAATGCGACGCGATCTTCATGGCGTCTCATGGACGCAGCGGGCTCGCCAAGCTGGTGATGGGCAGCGTCACGCAGAAGGTTCTCGCCCAGTCGAAGATCCCGGTGGTGGTCTACCGCTGAGACCGGACCGAGCCGTCAAAGGCGGACCGAGGGCCAGACGGCCCCGGCCGCGAGGCCGAGGATGTACAGCCAGCCGAAGCGGCGGTTGTGCTCCAGGCAAACGCGGTGATACCAGAGCGGCCAGCCGACGTAACCCGCAGGCGGCGACGCGGGACGCGCCCGGCTCATGACCGACACGGCGCGGAAAGCCCGCGGAAGCGCGACAGCGATGATCGCGGCGAACGGGGTGAGCTGCCCGAGCGCGGTCAGAACCGCGGTGATTGCATAGATGAGAACGATCGTCGCGATGTTCAGCACACGCGCGAACCGCTCGCCGAGCAGCACAGGGAGGGTGCGGTTGCCCTTTCCTGCGTCGAAATCCATCTGGTCGATGTGCTTGCCCGTGAGGATTGCCATCACGCCAAGGCCGTAAGGAATCGACGCGTAGAAAGCCGCGCTCGACACGTGGCCCGTGATCATCGCGTAGCCGCCTCCGACCATGAGCGGCCCCCACACCAGGAACACGGCGGGCTCGCCCAGGCCGATGCTCTTCAGCGGGATCGGCGCGGCGTCGTAGAGCAGCATGAGCGCAATGGCCGCCGCAGCGAACGCCACCGCGAGCCAGCCGCGCTCGACGATGAAGTATGCCGTGACGGCGGTTCCGATCACGGCCAGAATCGCGAGGCCGGTCGCCAAGACCCGCGGATCGAGCACGCCGCTCGCGAGCGGATGCACGGTGTAGCGCATGCGCGGAGAGTCCGGGGTGTCGTGTCCGCGCCTGTGGCCGAAGTAATCGTTGCTGAGATTGCTGATCATGTGCGCGACGACCAGGCCCACCAGCACGAGGAGAAAGCGAACGGCGTCGAACTCCCGGTCGCCCGCGGCGAGCAGGCCCGCAATGATCGCGGCCTGGGCGGAGATGACGAGGATGACGCTGCGCGCGGAGTAGAGGAATTTCGAAACCGGGTCGAGGAGGCGAATCTCCTCGATGCCCGGCCGGTAAAATCCGGTGAAAGCCCCGAGCCACAGCTTCGATCGGACCAGAAGCGATTCCTCCGTCATCCCGTCACTCCGCGTACTCGATTCGCCGGCCTACTTTAACCCGCCGGCATCCTCTTCGCCCACCCATGCTCCAGGTCCGGAGATCCAGCACCAGATTGGCCGAAGAAGGTGCACAATGCCCAAAGTGTTCGATCCGAACGCCGCGATATGCCTGAAACGCAATCGACATCCGACGCGCGAAAGGGGCTGTGGTCGCGCCTGTGCGGGTTCTTTTTCACGCCGAGCACCCGCTATTCACTTTTCGCGCTGCTTGCCGCCGGCCTCATCATCGGCATCGCCGCTACATTGGGGTTCAACTACACGCTGCACGCCACCAGCACCAACGAATTCTGCAGCAGCTGTCACGCGAACGACGCGGCCAGGGAATGGCGGGAGTCCGCACACCACAACAATCGCGCAGGATTCGTCGCCGGCTGCTCCGATTGCCATCTACCGCGCGAGTTCGTGCCGAAGATGGTGCGCAAGGTCAAGGCGGCGAAGGAAGTGTGGGGCCAGTTCATCGGCGTCATCGATACCCCGGAGAAATACGAAGCACACCGCCAGGCGATGGCCGAGAGCGAATGGAGCCGCATGCGCGCCAACGGCGCGCAGGAATGCCGCAATTGCCATCATCCGGACTCGATGGCCGACAAGCAGAAGCCTTACGTGAAGGACATGCATAAGGGCGCGCTTGCCGGAGGTCAGATCTGCATCGACTGTCACAAGGGCGTCGCGCACCGCGCGCCAGGGCCCACTGCTGCCTCTGGAGGAAAATAGGATGAAGCTGATAATCGGTACGACCCTGATTGTGGGGAGCATTGCATTTGCGACCATGTCGCACGCTCAATCCGGAGAGGGCTTCGCCAAGACGAAATGCCTGGCCTGCCACTCGGTCGATCAGAAAAAAGTCGGCCCTTCGTTCAAGGAGGTTTCTGCCAAGTACAAGGGCGACAAGGGCGCCGACGCCCGCTTGACCGCGAAGCTCAAGGAGGCCAAGACCCATCCCAGGGTGCAGGCCTCGGACGCCGAATTGAAATCGGCGGTCCAGTATGTCCTGAGGCAATAACCATATAGAGGGCTACGATAATGACTACGATCCCGCGGCTGCTCGGACTGCTGGCGTTCTCCGGCGCGCTCGTTTCTTATCCGTCGATCGCGCAGACGCAAAAATTTTCGTTTCCAAAAGCCTGCGACAGTTGCCACGGCTCCGAACCCAAATTCCCCGTCCGCGGCGCGCGCAGCCAGTACCTGACCTCCGGCCACCGCACCATCGGCCATGCATCCTATTCGAACAGCGAAGGCTGCCAGAGATGTCACACGAACGAGGGCTTCATCGAGTTCGTGAAGAAGGGCAAGGTCGATCCCAAGGCGATCGTCTCCAACCCCTCCGAAATAGGCTGCTTCACCTGCCATGCTCCCCACGACACGGGAAATTTCTCGCTGCGCAAGACGACCAAGGTTGCCCTGGCGAACGGCGTCGAGTTCGACAGGGGTAAAGCCAATCTGTGCGCCAACTGCCATCGCGCCGTGTTCCTTCCCAAAGACGAGGTGAAGGCGCGGTCGATCCCGTTCGACTTCTGGGGTGCCCATCACGGTCCGCAGGCGGACATGCTTTCAGGAACCAACGCTTACGAATTCCCCGGGAAGAAGTACTCGAGCTCTGCCCACGCAATGCTGCCGAACGCCGATTGCGTCACCTGCCACATGACCCAACCCAGGCAGCGTTATGCCTTGCTGCCCATGATCGGCGGTCATAGCTTCAGGATCGGCGGTGAGGTCCATGAGCTGCCCAAGCTGAACAACGCGGGCTGCTTGAGTTCCGGCTGCCACACTGAAATGAAGCAGGTCGCGGGCAAGCACGTCTTCGACCGGAACGCCGCGGCCGACTACGACGGCGACGGCAAGACCGAAACCGTCCAGGAGGAAATCCAGGGGTTGCTCGAGAAGATCATCAACAAGCAGGGCACGGGGCTCCTGCAGACGATGAAGGATCCGCTCTACGATTCCAAGGGAGCGTTCGTCCGCAACAAGGTCCAGTACCCGGTCGAAGTCGTCGCCGCCCTGTACAACTACAAGTTCGTGCTGGAGGACGGCAGCAAGGGCGTCCACAACACCAGGTACGCCGTTCAGCTCCTGATGGATTCCATCAAGGCGCTGGACAGGAATTTCGACGATACCAGGCGGCCCGATTAGGAGGGCGTGCCGCTGACCGTCTCCGATGCGCGGCCGCTGCGCGCACATGGCGATCCACCCTTATCCTGCGGACCTGACGAGCGTGTTGCATCTGGCGGACGGTTCGCGGGTCACGCTGCGTCCGATCCGGCCGGAAGATGCGGACATGGAGCAGGAATTCGTCAGGAATCTGTCGCAGAACAGCCGCTACTTCCGCTTCATGAACGCGGTGCGCGAGCTCAGCCCGGCGATGCTCGCGCGTTTCACGCAGATCGATTACGACCGCGAGATGGCGTTCGTCGCCGTGCGCGAGGAAGGCGGGAGGGAAATCGAGATCGGGGTCGCGCGCTACGTCACCAACCCGGACGAACGGACCTGCGAATTCGCCATCGTGCTGGCGGAAGCCTGGCAAGGCAGGGGCCTGGGGCGGCGCATGCTCGAGCGCCTGATCGAAGTCGCGCGCACGCGAGGGTTGAAAGCGATGGTCGGACAGGTTCTCGCCGAGAACCAGCCGATGCTCGCCTTGTCCCGCAAGCTCGGATTCGAGGTGTCCGGCCATCCCGGCGACGGGGCCTTGAAGCGCGTCACGCTCGTCCTGGACGCGAGTCGGGTATCGTCTGAGGTTTGAAGGCGCGCCGGAAGTCCCGGAGGCCTGACGAACAGAATACCGGAGGTGTTGGCAATGGTCAGGAACGAAGCAACAGACGAAGCACCGAAGAAAATCGATCTGGAAAAGGTGGCGAAGCTCATCGATGCCCTGGAACGCGATCTCGCGAAAGTCCAGAGCGGGTCCCGCGACGTCCAGCTCCTGAGGGACGAGGTGGAGACCCTCAAGAACGTCCTCAATTCGCCGATACGCCGCCATCACTGGGTGAGGGAAGGATTGCACGGCCTGCGACAGGCGATCGAGAACGGGCTGGAAACGGTCGTCGCCGACGGACTGAAGGCGGGCCCGTACATCGCCGAGATCGGAAGAATCCTGGGGATGTGAGGCCTCGAGCCGCGTCGCTAGTGCAAGCCACGCGGATTTTTCTCTCCATGCCGGGAGTTGCCATGAATAGAACTTCGAAAGCGACGTTGTTTGCATTTGCCGCAGTGTTCGCTGCCGCTTGCACGCAGAGCCCGGACCCCTACGATACGGCGAAGATGGATCTGAAGCCCGTGCCCGCGAAGCTCTCGAACGAGCGGCACAAGGGGCCGTTCGCATCCGGCAGTTCGATCAGCCCCGGCGCGGAGCTGAAAGCCCTCGATCCGTCGCCAGTGAAGGAAGTGCGCCTGGACACCGTGCACAAGGTCATCGAGATCGCACCGGGCGTGAAATTCAGCGCCTGGACTTTCGGCGATCAGGTGCCGGGGCCGACGGTGCGCGCGCGGGTCGGCGACAGGATCAAATTCAGCATGACCAACCGCAGCGACGAGCCCGTGCCCGGCGTGCAGCTCACCGCCGCGCCGATGATGCATTCGATGGACTTCCACGCAGCGATGGTTTCGCCGCAGGACAAGTACCGCTCGATCGCTCCGGGCCAGACGATCGAGTTCGAGTTCACGCTGAACTATCCGGGCGTCTTCATGTACCACTGCGGCACGCCGATGATCCTCGAGCACATCGCCTCGGGGATGTACGGGGCGGTGGTGGTCGAGCCGCGCGGCGGCTATCCAACCAAGGTCGACCGCGAATACGTGATCGTGCAAAGCGAGTTCTACGCGAAGCCCGATCCGCAGAAGCGCAAGATCGGCGGGGCGCCGCTCTACGTGCTCGATGGAGACCGGCTGCGCGGAGCGCAGCCCACTCACACCGTCTTCAACGGGACGCACAACGGCATGGTGAAGAAGCCGCTCGCGGCCAAGCCCGGCGAGCGCGTGCGCCTATTCGTGCTCAACGTCGGTCCGAGCAGGACTTCGAGCTTTCACGTGGTCGGCACCATCTTCGACCGCGTCTGGTTCGAAGGCAACCCGGACAACCAGTTCCGCGGCATGCAGACGGCGCTGCTCGGCTCCTCCAACAGCGCTATCGTGGAATTCATGATCCCGGAAAACGGCTCCTACATCATGGTCGACCACCACTTCGCCAACGCCTCGCAGGGAGCGATCGGCCTGATCTCGACCACCGTCAAGACCGAGGAGAGGGAGCTCGAGCATCACAACATGCCGGCGACCGAAGCCGCGCCGACCGATCCCGAAGCCGTCGCCGGGAAACTCGCTTTCGAAAGCAAATGCCTCGCCTGCCACTCGGTCGGCCAGGGCAAGAAGCTCGGGCCCGATGTCGCGGGGGTCACCCAGCGGCGCAGCGACGACTGGCTCGCGAAATGGCTGAAGGCCCCGGAGAAAATGCTCCAGACCGACGCCTCAGCCAAGGCGATGCTGAAGGAGTTCAACAACATTCCGATGCCGAACCAGAGCCTTTCCGACGCGGAGATCAGGCAGTACATCAAGTACTTCCACTGGATCGACGCGCAACCGGCGGGTGCCGTAACCGCTCAGGGAGGGCATTGATCGTGCGCGCCGGGCGCGCCGCGCCTCGCGCCGGCGAATCCGCGTTCGCAGTTTTTCCAGGCAGCTGGAAGAGCAATCTTCGAGGCGACCTGACCGGCGGCCTCGTGGCGGCGGTGGTGTCGATCCCCATGAGCATCGGTTTCGGGCTGCTCGCCTTCGCGCCTTTCGGCGAGCAGTTTCTGTCGATCGGCATTCTCGCGGGCCTGTATGGCGCAATTTTTCTCGGGCTGGTTGCGCTGGTGCTGGGCGCGCGGACCGTCACCATCTACGCGCCTCGCAGCCTGATCGCGTTCATGATCGGCTCGATCGCGCTGCAGGGCTTTGCCCAACCGCCGGCCGGGCCGCTCGGCCAACTCGAGCCGTACTACCTGGCCGGCGCACTGCTCGCCACCCTGTCGCTCGCCGGCCTCATCCAGATGGTCTTCGGCGCGGCCCGCCTCGGTGCCTTGGTGAGGTTCATCCCTTCGCCGGTCATGGCGGGGTTCCAGAACGCCGCCGCGCTGCTGATCCTCTATTCGCAGCTGCACATCATGCTCGGGCTGCCGCACCGGTTGCCGCTGTCGGCGCTTTACGCGGCGCTCGCGGACGCGAAGCTCCTCAATCTGGCGCTGGGCGCGGCCACGATCGCGGTCATCTGGAACGGCGCCCGCGTGTCGCGGCACCTGCCCCCGGCGCTGCTCGGCCTGCTCTTTGGCACCGTCGTGTACTACCTGCTCGTCGCCGCTGGGCTGGAGGCGAAGCTCGGGCCGACCATCGGCCCCATCTCCGGACGCGGCCCGGACGGGTATTACTTCGGCGCCATGCTGGCGTTCGCCTACCAGCGGGCCGCGATCGATATGCTGCCGACTCTTCTTCTTTTCGCCTTCAGCTTCGCGGTCGTCGCCTCGCTCGACACGCTCATCTGCTCGCGCATCGTGGAAGGCATGACCGGCCAGCGCACCGCGGCGAACCGCGTGCTGCGCCTGATCGGCGCAGCGAACCTGATAACGCCGCTCCTGGGCGGCATTTGCGGCGGCGTCAGCGTGGCCTCATCGACCGCGGGCTACAAGGGCGGCGCACGGACTTCGCTGGCCGTTCTCGTCCATTGCGCGGTCATTTTCGCAGTCGTGGTCGCACTCGCACCGCTGCTCGGCAGGCTGCCTCTGGTGGTGGTCGGTGCCATCCTCGTCGTCACGGCTCTGCAGCTCGTCGACCGGTGGTCGCTGCAGCTGGTGCGCAAAGTGGTCTCGCGGGAGACGGTGGACTGGCACTCGACCGCGCTCGATCTCACGGTGATCCTCGCGGTCGCGGTGACCGCGATCGCGGGCGACGTCGCGATCGCCGTGCTGATCGGCGTCGGCGTCGCGGTGGTGCTGTTCGTGCTGCGCATGAGCCGCTCGATCGTGCGCCGCGAGCAGTACGGCGACGTGGTGCGCTCGCGCCGCGTGCGCGATGCCGCGGAATCCGACCTGCTCGCCGCGCACGGCCGTGGCATCCTGCTGCTGGAGCTCGAGGGGCCGGTTTTCTTCGGCTCGGCCGAATCGCTCGCCGAGCGCATCGATGCCGCGCTGGCCTCCGGCGTGCGGTACGTGGTCCTCGATTTCCGGCGCGCCAACGACCTGGACAGCACCGGCGCGCGCATCCTGCTGCAGACGCACGAAAGGCTCAAGGCGCAGGGCGCACATTTGCTGCTCGCTTCGGTCGACGCCGCGCCGCATGTCGACGTCGTGCTTCGCGGAATGGGAGTGGTCGCTGCGGTGGGCGCCGTGTTCGCCGACGCCGACTACGCGCTCGAGTGGGCCGAGAACCATCTGGTCGGGACGTTGAGGCCCGGCGAAGCGGCCGTCGGAGAATACCCGTTCGAGCGGCTCGCCCTGCTCGCGCGCTTCACGGCCGGGGAGCGCGAGGAGTTTCGCGGGCTGCTCAAGCGGCGCGAGTACGCCGCCGGCGAAATCGTGTTCCGCGAAGGCGCCGTCGAAGACGGGCTCTACATCATCGCAAGCGGCAGCGCGAGCGTGAAGCTCACGATCGCGGCGCGCGGGCGCGAACAGCGCCTCGTGACCTTCGCCGCCGGAACGGCGTTCGGCGAGATGGCGCTGCTCGATCGCGAGTCGCGCTCGGCCACGGTGCAGGCCGACGAGCGCCTGGTCTGCTACGTGCTCGACCGGCCGGCCTTCGAGCGCATCGAGCGCGACATGCCCGCGATCGCCATAAAGCTGCTGACCAATCTCGGCGTGAAGCTTTCCGTCCGCCTGCGCCAATCCAACCGGATGCTGAGCTAGCTCGCAGCGCTCGCGCTACGGAAAGCGTCGCGCGGCGCCAGACGACGGCGGCTAACCGCCGAGACCGCCGAGCAATCCCCCGAGCAAGCCGGTGACCAGACCCAGCACCTGGTTGAGAAGACCGACGACGTCCGCTGCCGTCCCGAGAAGCCCCAGTACCTGACAAACGAGCGCGCCGAGCGGCCCGGCTGAATCTCCCGAGATATCGAGAGTGATCGGGCTGCGATT
>Ga0193745_1000144_pt1 | contig 12450 bp, 10 predicted proteins | sample L1a2metaG_FD_145899 | JGI IMG/M metagenome (GOLD analysis project Ga0193745, IMG submission 145899) | Soil microbial communities from a riparian zone of the East river system, Colorado, United States - L1a2 | ecosystem: Environmental > Terrestrial > Soil > Riparian zone | place: USA: East River... | reverse complement strand
GCTCGGCCGGCTGCCGGGCGATCTCACGGTGCGCTACAAAGGGCGGCTCTACTACCTTCCCTTCGCCACCACGATCGTGCTTTCGCTCGCCCTGACGCTTTTGGCGCGGCTCTTCTGAGAGGGCTCCACCTCCCTCGCGGCGAGGCGTTTCTCCAGTGCAGCGAGCTTCTTGCGGATCGCATTGCCTGCGAACATCTGCGGGTTGGAGCCCGGAGTGCCTTGCGTCCGCTCCCGCTCGCCCACCGCTTTTTTCGCCGCCTCGAACGCCTCGAGGAACGAAAAGCTGTCGCGCAGCGCCTCGTCGTAGAACGCCTGGCTGAACCAGGTGTAGTCGCTGTCGTAATCGCAACCGAAGGAGGAGTGAAACGCGTCGGCGGCGGTGATGACGAGGGTATTGTCGTCCTTGAGCGGCTCGATGAACCCCCCGGAGAAGCACGCCGAGATCACGATCACCTTCCACTTGATGCCGCTGTCGGCGAGCATGCGCGCGAGGGCGCTGGGTGTGAGCTGCGTGAGCTCGAGCGGTGGGAGATCGAGCACGAGCCTGTAGTCGCTGCTCCCGTGGGTCGCGATGTGCAGAAGCACGATGTCCTCGTCGGCATTGATCGTGTTCCCGAGGTGCGCAAGCGTTGCGCGCAGGTTGCTCGCGGTGGCGATGGGATGGTCTTTCAGGGTCGCTGCATTGTTGATGAGCGCGATCGATCTGCCGGCCGTGTCGAAACGCTCGTCGAGAAGCTCCTTGACCGAAGCGAGTTCCGCGTAGAACGTATCCTGCTTGGCGTCTCCTGCGACGCCCACGAAATACAGGTCCACGACGCCGCGCCGCTCGGGGCTGAGCGCGGCAAGCTTCTCATCGAGCAGGAATCCCTGCCGGTGGAACACCTCTTCCTGCGTCAACCGCGGCCGCGCGGCTTCGACCCGGTCGTCCTGTGCCGCGATCCAAAGCTCGGCGCGCGGGAAAACCGCGACGAGGATCGCAAGGAGCCCGGCGAACAGGCCGAACGCGAGCACCGAGGGACGGCCCCGCCAGCCGGTGAGAACGTACAGGGTGCGCGGCAGCACGGCGAAGCCCCAGGCGATGAAGGCCCAGTCCACGGCTCCTGCATAGGGCTCGATCGCGTCCAGGCGCGTCGCGGCCTGGACCGCGACTCCTGCGACTTCGAAAACGGGGTCCGTCGCGACGAGCAACACCGCAAACGCCACGGCGAGCTGCGCCTCCCGAAACAGTCTCGCGGCAAGAAGACAGGCGCCGAGCACGAGCGGGATCTCCGCGAGCGCCACGGTGAGCGCGCCGAAATCGACGCTGCCCGGAAAACCCGAGCGCAACATGCCGCCGGCGAGCCAGAACGCCAGGCTCGCGAACACCAGCGCGACGTACTGTCCGACCGAGATGCGGAAATCGAGCGCGCGCACCGGCAGGAAAAGCGCGAGGCGCGTGCCGGCGAGGAGGTTCTGCTTGAGGTCGTCCCACAGCATGGCGGTTTCGGATCGAGGTTCCATCAGCCGAGCGCCTCGATGGCGGCGATGCGCGCGCGGCGCAGTTTTGCGGCGATATCGGGTTTCTCGCTTCGTGCGGCGATCTTCGCGGCATCGATGCCGGCGGCCGCGGCGAGGGCCCGCCGCAGGACCACGCGCGGCATGTAGGGTATTTCCGCCCAGCCGCGCTCGCCCCGCTCGACGCAGGCGAGGAGCGCGAGCAGCTCACCGAAGCGCTCGGGCCGGCGCAGGGCGTCGCAATGCTCGAGCAGCGCAAGCAAATCCGCTGCGCCCAGCGCCGGAGCGCGCTTCATCGTCTCGCCGTGCCGCCGTGCGAGCACGGCGAGATCGCGGCAATCGCCGGGCGCCTTGAGGCGCTCGCACAGCGCGCGCGTCGCCTGAACGGAAGGCGCCCCGAGGGCAACCACAGCGAAACGCGGCGCGAGGCCCAGCCGCTCGATGGCGGCGCACTCGAGCGCGCGAACGAGAACGCGGGCGGCATCGTTCGCCGGCCGGCCGTGCTCGAAAGCGAGCTTCAACTCGGGCAGCAGCTTCTCGAGGAGCCCGGATTCGGCGAGCACCGGGAACATGAGAGCCGCATCACCCTCCATCAGACCTCTGGAAAATTCCTGCCACACGCGCTCGGGCACCAGGGCGTCCGCCTCGCCGTTCGCGACCATGGAGCGCATCAACGCCATGGTCTCCGGCGCTACCGCAAAACCGAAGCGCGCCGCAAAGCGCGCGACCCGCAGGATCCGCACCGGGTCCTCGACGAAGGCGGGGCTCACGTGCCGGAGCAGCCCGCGTTCCAGATCGGCCGCGCCGCCGAAGGGGTCCACGAGCTGCCCGGCTTCGTCGCGCGCCATCGCGTTGATGGTCAGGTCGCGCCGCGCGAGGTCCTGCTCGAGAGTGACGTCGGGCGCGGCGTAGACCTGGAAACCCTTGTAGCCGCGCGCGACTTTGCGCTCGGTGCGCGCGAGCGCATGCTCTTCATGGGTTCGCGGATGCAGGAACACCGGAAAATCCTTGCCCACCGGTTTGTAGCCGAGGCGCACCATCTCCTCCGGCGTGCTCCCGACCACGACATGGTCGCGGTCTGCCACCGGCAGGCCGAGGAGCTCGTCGCGCACCGCTCCGCCGACCGCGTAAATCTTCACTGGGACCTGCCTTTCAGGGCGCCATCTCGAACTGCGGCAGTGTTTCGGCCTCGGCTCTCGCGGCTGCCTGCCATTCCTGCATCGGCGGCAAGGAGAGCATTGCGTCGCAGTAGTCGCGCGCCGCCGGCGCGAGCGGCACCGAGTAGCCGGTGAAGCGCCACACGACCGGCGCGTACATGGCATCGGCTGCGGAGAAACGCCCGAAAAGGAACGGCCCTTCCGCCCCGTGGCGCTGGCGGCAGCTTTGCCACAGCGATTGGATGCGTTCGATCTCCTCGTCGACCTCCGCGGGCCAGGTACGCGGCGCGAAAACCTTGCGCACGTTCATCGACAGGCGCCCGCGCAGCGCGGGAAAGCCCGAGTGCATCTCGGCGCAGACGGACCGCGCGGCAGCCCGCGCGACCGGGTCGGCAGGCCAGGCCCGGGTGCGCGGGTGTGCTTCCGCGAGATGTTCGAGGATCGCAAGCGAATCCCAGACGCGCGTCTCTCCCTCGATCAGCACGGGCACCTTCCCGGATGGCGAGTGCCGCAGCAGGCGCTCCTTCGAATTCGCCTGGTACAAGGGAATGTAAACTTCCTCGAAGGCGATTCCGTGCTGCTTCATGAACAACCACGGCCGCATCGACCAGGACGAGTAGTTCCTGTTGCCGATGACAAGTATCCGGGCCGCCATGATCGGGAAAGTCGGGGAAGGCGCCTAGCGGCCCGCCTTGTAGCGGAACCAGCTGTAGCGCGAGCGCGGGAGGACGCCGCGGAGATAGACGGGCGCCACCACCTCGAGCGGCGTTGGCTGGATGGAAAAGGGAAAAGGGCTGTTCGAAACACTGTCCACTTTCATCGAATTATAGTTGTCGCGCGACATGAGCTTCCTGCCCGGCTTCCATTCCATGGCCCAGGCGCACAGGAAAGAAAGACGGTCGGAAAGGCCGATGACGGGCCGCGGGTGGCCGCTCGCGCTTCCGGCGCACTTCAAGAGCTCGCGCAGGGTATAAACCCGCGGGCCGCACAGATCGTAGCGCTTGCCGACGCTGTCGCGATCCGCGAGGCTCGCCCCGAAACAGCGCGCCACGTCCCCGACGTATACCGGTTGGAAACGCGCCTGCGGACTGGGAAGGAGCACGAGCGGCAGCCAGCGCTGGAGGCTCGCGAAGGTGTTGAGAAACTGGTCCTCCGGTCCGAATATGACCGAAGGACGGAAGACCGTCACCGCCAGCTCGTTCTGCGCCGCGAGCACCCAGGCCTCGCCTTCGCCCTTGGAACGCAGGTATTGGCTGGGGCCTTCGGCGTGCGCATGCAGCGCACTCATGTGCAGCAGGCGCAGCACGCGCTTTTTCTGGCACGCCTCGACGATTTTCCTCGGCAGCTCGACGTGCGCGCGCGCGAATTCCGGACCATAGGGGCGCCCCGGGCGCCCGTGCAGGATGCCGACGAGATTCACCACCGCGTCGCAGCCGGCGGTGAGCTTCGCGAGCGTCTCCGGATCGTGCACGTCGGCCTCGACCACGTCGACCGTGGGCAGAAGGATGAGGTGCTTGGCGCGCTCGCGCCGGCGCGTCGGCACGATGACGAAGTGCCCGTCTTCGACGAGCTGGCGCACGAGATGCCGGCCGACAAAGCCGCTGCCGCCGATGACCAGAATGCGACTCATGGTGCCGCCAGGGAAAGCGCTAGTTTAACCGCGAAGCGCACCAGGCAGGGTGCGCCGGACCCGCTTCGATCGCCCCCCGCTCGAGCCCTATTGAACGACGGCCTCGTTCTGAATCGCCGCCACGCCCTCGGAGGAGCGGCGAGGCTGGACCATGCCCAGGCGCGTCTTCAGCGGCGTCGGCTCGGTCCCGAGGACGGCGGCGTAGTAAACAGTGTTCGTCATCACCTTCTTGACGTAGTCGCGCGTCTCGCCGAAGGGAATCGTCTCGGCGAAGATCGCCCCCTCGACAGGGACGGTGCCGCGCCACAGGCGCGCGCGAGAAGGCCCGGCGTTGTAGGCGGCTGCGGCGAGCACGGCGCTGCCGTCGGACTGATTGAGCACGTGCTTGAGGTAATACGTTCCGAGCGCCGCGTTGAGATCCGGCTCGTGCAGCCGCGCCCAGGAGAAGTGCTTCATGCGCATTCTCTGCGCTACCCACTTTGCCGTCGGGCGCATCACCTGCATGAGGCCGGTCGCACCGGCGGAGGATTTTGCGCCCGTGATGAAACGGCTCTCCTGGCGCACCACACCCAGCACCCAGGGTTCCTCCAGATCGCGCGAGCGCGCGTTCTCGGCGAGCACTTCCCGATAAGGCGCCAGGTAGCGGACCGAGAAATCGTGGGCGAGCACCGTTCTGTCCGCGGTGCCGATGGCGCGGTCCCAGGCTTCGTTGCGCCGCGCGAGCTCGGCCGCCGCGAGGAGCTTGCGGTCGTCCATGCCGCGGATGGTCCAGAGCCACTCCTTCGTCGCCTCGGTCCGCATGTCAAGGCGATAGAGCGCGAGCGCCCGCGCGAGGCCGGGGATCCCTGCGACCTCGGCGATCTCGCTTTCGGTGGGTAGAGGAGCCCGGGCCGGAATCCGCAAGCTCACCCCGAGCTCCTCGGCGGCAAGGCGCCCGTAGAAATTGTGCTCTCCCGCGATGCGCTCGAAATAGCCTTCGGCTTCCAGCGGGCTGCCGAGCTCTCGCTCGGCGCGCCCGTACCAGTAGGTCCAGACCGGATCGTTCTTCGCGAGCTGGGACATCCGGTCGATCGAGCTTCTGACCTCGGCCCACTTGTCTGTCCTCATCGCGATTCGCGCTCGCCAGCCGAGTTGCTCGTCGGTGAGCGTTCCCGCCTCGCCGAACCAGTCGAGGGCCTCGGGCACGTGCCGGCGCGCGCCGTTCATGGCGAGCATCAGCCAGACGTATCTGCGGTCTTCGACGGAGAAGGCATCGCTCAAGCCGCCGCGCCAGAATCCCGCGGCGACGCGCGGGTCACCGTCGGCGGCCAACGTGAGCGCGGCGATGACCAGTTCCCGGTCGGTCGCCTTGGCGAGATCGACCTGCGGATTCCTGAAAAATTTGACCGGAGCGCGGACGACGGCGCTGAGCCGCTTCGCGTCGATGGCTTCGCCGCGCGGCAGGAATTCCATGGCGCGCTTGGCCGCGCCCACGAGCCCGGCGCCGATCAGCACGCGAAACCGCCCCCATGCTTCGCGCGAGCCGAGTTGTGCGGACTTGTGGATCGCCCGGGCTAGAGTCAAGCAGCCTTCGGGTAGCTCGCGCGGCGCGCTCCAGAAGGTTTTGAAATCGCCGAGCACCGACGCGTCCTCGCGCTTCCAGCGCGCGAGCAGCATGTAGCACGTCACTTCGGGATCATCGCCGGAGAGCGCCGGATACTCCGCCTGGAACAACTCCCATCGTCCGCTCCTGCCGAGCACCTTGAGCCAATCGACGCGCAGCTGCTCGGCGAGTGCGGTACCCGGGTACCGGGAAAGGAAATCGCGAACGTCTTCGGCGGATGCACCGGGAAGCCTGAAGAAGAGCTGCCAGTACTCGACATAGGGCTCGAGCAGATGGTATCTGAGCTTGGGAGCGAGCGTTGCGAGCTTGGTCCGGTGATTCGCTTCGAACGCATCGCGTGCGGCAAGCAATGCCGCGTCCTGCGGATCGAGCTTCACCGCGTAACCGGGCGTGGCCGCGGAGAGGACGACAGCAAGGCAAATTGGACGGAACCTTTGATAGAATACTACAGGCATTTTCCGTGCCAGATGAAGGCTTCCGCACATGATTCCTTCGGATCTTTCCGCCTGGCGCAAGACCGAGCGCGCAAGGCTTTTGCGGGAACGCAGCGCTCTCGCTGGTGAGACGCTCGCCGAGCTGCGCTCGCGGATCGACCATCACCTTGAACGCGCGTTCCCGGATCTGGTTCGCGGGGTTCTCGCATTTTGCTGGCCGTACAGGAACGAATATGACGCGCGTCACCTTGCTGCGGCCTTGCGGCGGCGCGGGGCGAGGACCGCGCTTCCGGTCGTCGTGGCCCCCAGGACTCCGCTCGTTTTTCGCGAATGGAAACCCGGGGTGGAGCTGGCCGAAGGGCCTCTTGGCATTCCCTACCCGGTCGGCTCGCCCGAAGTCGCCCCGGATGATGTGCTCCTGCCGATGGTGGGATGGGACGGGAACGGATACCGTCTGGGTTATGGCGGGGGTTTTTTCGACCGCACGCTCGCTGCGCTCACCAAGCGGCCGCGGGTCATCGGGACCGCGTACGAGCAGGCTTTTCTGAAGACCATATACCCGCAGCCGCACGACATCCCCGTGGATTTCGTCGTCACCGAACGCGGCGTATACCGCCGCGAGCCGCAGGGACTCAAGTTCCTGGACAACGCACAGGCTTACTCTTCGCCTCCCTGCTACGCGGGAGAGATCGCGCCCGGGTATTTCGGAGAGGAGCCGAAAACCTAGCGAGCCGTTGAATCCAGTTCAGCCGAGAAACAGCCGGTACGCCGGATTGCGGCTCTCGTCCACGCACGGATAGGCAAGCTTGGTGAGAAAACCCTGGAATTCGCGCATCTCGTGGCGCGGCACCTGCATGCCGACCAGCACCCGGCCGTAGTCGCTCCCCTGATTGCGGTAGTGGAACAGGCTGATGTTCCAGTCGGTGCGCATGGCAGAAAGGAACTTCATCAGGGCCCCCGGGCGCTCCGGAAACTCGAACCGGTAGAGCAGCTCGTCGGGCGCGCCGCGCGCGCTCTTCCTGATCCCCGCGGGAGCATGGCCCCCGACCATGTGCCGCACGTGCAGCTTGGCCATCTCGTCCTCCGACAGGTCGAGGGTCTTCAGGCCCTCGCGCTCCAGGACCTTGACGATTTTCGCTGACTCGTCGCGGCTGTGCACCTCGACGCCGACGAATACGTGCGCTTCTTCGGGATCGGCGATGCGGTAGTTGAACTCGGTGATGTTGCGCGCCCCGAGCGTGGCGCAGAACTTCTTGAAGCTCCCGGGGCGCTCGGGGATGGTGACCGCGAGGATCGTCTCGCGCCGGTCGCCCACCTCCGCGCGCTCGGCGACGAAGCGCAGCCGGTCGAAATTCGTGTTCGCGCCCGAGGCGACGGCAACGAGCTTCTTTCCGCGTACTCCGGATTTCTCGACGTAGGCCTTGGCGCCGGCGATCGACAGCGCGCCGGCGGGCTCGAGAATCGTGCGCGTGTCCTCGAACACGTCCTTGATCGCCGCACAGATCTGGTCGGTATCGACGAGGATCACGCCGTCGAGGAGCTCCCTGCACAGGCGGAACGTCTCTTCGCCGACCTGTTTTACGGCGACCCCGTCGGCGAAAAGACCCACGTGATCGAGCACGACGCGCCTTCCGGCCTTCAGCGAGCGCGCCATTGAGTCGGCGTCCACCGGCTCGACGCCGATGACTTTGATCGCCGGGCGCAGCCGCTTGATGTACGCAGCGATGCCGGAAACGAGCCCGCCGCCGCCGATCGCGACGAACACGGCGTGGATCGGGTGCGCGGTTTGACGCAGGATTTCCATTCCGATCGTGCCCTGGCCCGCGATCACGTCCGGATCGTCGTAGGGGTGGACGAAGCCGAGCTTGCGCGCTCTTGCGAGCCGCCTCGCCTCGACGTACGCCTCGTCGTAGGTATCGCCGTGCAAGTGCACTTCCGCTCCGCGCGCCTTGACCGCATCGACCTTGATCTTGGGGGTAGTGGAAGGCATGACGATCACCGCCGCGCAGCCGAGCTTCTGGGCGGCCAGCGCCACGCCTTGAGCGTGATTGCCGGCCGAAGAAGTGATGACTCCGCGGGCAAGCGCAGCCGCGGACAGATTCGCCATCTTGTTGTAGGCGCCGCGGCACTTGAAGGAGAACACCGGCTGCATGTCCTCGCGCTTCAAGAGCACCCGGTTGCCGAGCCGCGCCGAGAGATTGGGCGCGACTTCAAGGGGCGTCTCCACCGCCACGTCGTACACGCGCGCCCGGAGAATCCGCTCCAGATAGTCGTTTTTCATCTCATTTTTCTCACCCCCCTAAATGGGGGTCAAGAGAGCACCCCCTTCAAGGGGTCGGGCGATACTCTACACGAACGCCCCGGCGATGGGTAAAATGCCGGCTCGGGAGGAGCCGATGCCGAAGCCCGCGAAAAAGGCGAAACAGGCGTTCTGGGAGCGCGGCTACCTCGCGCACGGATACTGGCTCGGAAAAGAGCGGCTGGGGCAGGTCAAGCTCGGCCCGAAGAAGGAATGGGACGGGATCTACCGCTGGCACGCGGGCAGTCATTCAGGCGAGTCCGCCACGCTCGAGGAAGCCAAACGCGCCGTGGAACAGGCCGTGCTCGTGGGCGCGAGCCAGCTCCCGTTGTTCGAGAAGTAACAGCAGATCCTTCGCGGAGTCTACCCTGAGCGTATGCGTAGGGCCCAGGATGACTTCAGCTACGCTGAAGTCAGCTTCGCGTATTCCAGCGCGAGCCATTTCATTCCCTGCTTGCCGAAGTTGATCTGCAGGCGCGCGTCGGTGCCGGATCCTTCCGCGTTGACGATGACGCCCTGGCCGAACTTCGGGTGCAGCACCGACTGGCCGATGCGGAACCCGTGGCCCGGCGTTTTGGCCTTGTAGGCCTTTGCCGGCGCGGGTGCCCACGCCACGTCGTCGAATCTGGCACGCGCCGGCTGCGGCGTGAGGCGCTTCACGACTTCCTCCGGGAGCTCATCGAGAAAACGCGAAGCGACGTTGTAGCGGGTCTGCCCGTGCAGCATGCGCGTCTGCGCGAAGGAGAGGTAGAGCCGCGTCCGCGCCCGGGTGATCGCGACGTACATCAGTCTGCGCTCCTCTTCCAGGCCGTCGTCTTCCAGAACGCTCTGCTCGTGCGGAAAGAGCCCCTCTTCGAGCCCGGTGATGAACACCGCGTGGAACTCCAGGCCCTTGGCCGAGTGCACCGTCATCAGCTGCAGCGCGTCCGTGCCTTCGGCCGCCTGGTTTTCGCCCGATTCGAGCGAGGCGTGCGCCAGGAAGGCCGAAAGACCGTGTTCTTCTTCCTCGTTTATGAATGCGGCGGCCGCATTCACCAGCTCGTTCAGATTCTCGACCCGGTCGGCGCCGTCCCTTTCGGCCTTGTAATGCGCGACGAGCCCGCTTCTTTCGAGCATCACCTCGACCGTTTCGGACAACGGCAGCCCCTGCGTCTCCGCCCTGAGCGATTCGATGAGGCGCACGAACGCGGCAACTGTCGCGCCGCTTTTCCCGGAAAGCCCCGAAGCCGCCTTGAAGAGGCTCGCACCTCCGGCTTTTGCCGCATCCTGCAGGGCTTCGAGCGAGCGCGCGCCGATTCCGCGCGCCGGGAAATTGGCCACCCGCAGGAAAGCCCCGTCGTCGTCAGGACTGGCAACCAGCCTCAGATACGCGAGCGCGTGCTTGATTTCCATGCGCTCGAAGAAGCGCAGGCCTCCATAGACGCGATAGGGAATACCGTTCGAGAAAAGCGCATGCTCGATGATGCGTGACTGCGCGTTCGAGCGGTACAGCACCCCGATATCGGCGAGACGCAGCCCGCCGCGCTTCAGGGCCTGCACCTCCTCGGTGAGCCAGCTCGCCTCGTAGCCGTCGCTTTGCGCCTCGTGGATGCGCACCGGCTCGCCGTGCGCGGCGGAGGTCCACAGGTTCTTGCCGAGGCGCTTCCTGTTGTGGGCGATGAGCGCATTGGCCGCTGCGAGGATATGGCCGACCGAGCGGTAGTTCTGCTCCAGGCGGATGACGTTCTCGACACGGAAGTCGCGCTCGAATTCGGCCATGTTGCCGACGTGGGCCCCGCGAAACCGGTAAATGGATTGGTCGTCGTCGCCGACGGCGAACATGACCGTCTTCGGTCCCGCGAGGAGCTTCAGCCACCGGTATTGCAGGCGGTTGGTGTCCTGGAATTCGTCCACCAGGATGTACCGGAAGCGGTTCCGGTAGTGCTCGCGGAGGATTTCGTTCCTGGAAAGGAGCTCATAGGTTCGCAGCAGCAACTCAGCGAAGTCCACCACGCCCTCGCGCTGGCATTGCTCGTCGTAGGCGGCGTAGATCTCGGCGTAACGGCGGCTGATTTCGTCACCGATCTCGACGTCTCGCGCGCGCTTGCCCTCCTCCTTGGCGGCGTTGATGAAATACTGAGCTTCCCGCGCCGGGAATCTGTCTTCGTCGACGCCGAGGGCCTTGAGGACGCGCTTGACTGCCGCGTGTTGGTCTTGCGAGTCGAGGATCTGGAAGAGCTGCGGCAGGCCGGCGTCGCGGTGGTGCGCGCGCAGCAGGCGGTTGCACAGGCCGTGAAAGGTGCCGACCCACATGCCGCGGGTGCTGATCGGCAGCATCGCCGAGATGCGCGTGAGCATCTCGCGTGCCGCCTTGTTGGTGAAGGTAACGGCGAGAATGCCGTTCGGACCCACATTCCCGGTCTGGATCAGCCAGGCGATGCGGGTGGTGAGAACGCGCGTCTTCCCCGAGCCGGCGCCGGCGAGGATCAGCGCCGATTGGTCGGGAAGAGTGACTGCTGCGAGCTGCTCGGGATTGAGGTTTTCGAGGAGCGACATCGGGCCGGCGCGAAAGGCGTCATTTTACTTCAGCGCCCGCCCGCGGCCGGGCGGTTCAGGGTTCAGCTGCCGACCTTGTACGCGTGCCCCCCGAGCCGGGCGTGCCCCTTGAGCGCCTTGGCCACGGCCTCGGCGTCTTTCTTCGTCGCGAAACTGGACAGCCGCACGCCGTATACCCGCTTGTCCCCGAGCTTTTCGGGAATGATCTCGGCCGGATATCCCGCGCTGCGAAGATCCCTGTAAAGATCGAATGCCCGCTGGGACGCGAGTCCCGAGGCGACCGTGATTTTCCATTTGCCGCCGCGCGTCGACACGCCCCGGCCCTCCTGGATTTCGGTCTCCGCCGCCCATTCTCTCAGCTGGTCCGGCATCACCGTCGCGACCGGCCGCGACAACCCGCCTTCGTGGACGTAATAGGACAGCCGCTGATCCATGATGAACGGGGTGTCGTTCGGCTGGGTGACCTCGATCCTGCCCTCGATCAGGCAGACGACCTCGCGGTCCGACTCGGACTTACCCCACAGGTCGGTGCCGCGTATGCCGGCGGTCACGGTCTTGATGCTGACGCTCACCTCGCGCTGGCCGCCAAACCGCGCGAACAGCTCGGAGGTGAAGCGGAACGCCCCTTCGGCCACCTTCATCGTCGCCGCGAAAACCTTGTTCTCGCGCATCTGCATCCCGCCGAGGAAGAGCGAGCCTTTCTCGCCCAGTTTCACCGCGCTGCCGTCGGCGGTCCTGAGAAGCAGGCGCGAGCCGGAGCCGGTCTTCACCTGGTCGTTGTCCTTGAGCTCCATGCCCGGAACGAGCGGATGGCTCGCGCCTCCGCGCTCGACCCAGGCGGGCATCTGCACCGCCTCGACCACCACGAGCGGCGCGGGCTGCGCCTGCTTCGACTTGGCCCCGGACTGCGCCATCGCGGCGCCGGCTGCACCCAGCGCGAGCGCGGCGAGCGCCGCGACTATCGAACATTGCCTCACCATGATTGACTCCAATCGGTTTGCGATGCGCGTTGATGTGAACGCAAGGCGGATGCGGGCGCGCGGCCGACCCGCGCGGCTATAATCCATGCTTTCCCCGAACCCGCTCATGCAGCCCCAGTACCACCCCGAGATCGTCGAGCGCGAAGCGCAGGAGCACTGGGACAGGACCGGAGCGTTTCGCGCGACCGAGGAGCCGCCGGGAAAAAGCGGCCGCCCGAAGTTCTACTGCCTGTCGATGTTCCCCTACCCTTCGGGCAAGCTGCATATGGGGCACGTGCGCAACTATACCATCGGCGACGTGATGAACCGTTGCCAACG
>Ga0193745_1000142_pt1 | contig 12580 bp, 10 predicted proteins | sample L1a2metaG_FD_145899 | JGI IMG/M metagenome (GOLD analysis project Ga0193745, IMG submission 145899) | Soil microbial communities from a riparian zone of the East river system, Colorado, United States - L1a2 | ecosystem: Environmental > Terrestrial > Soil > Riparian zone | place: USA: East River... | reverse complement strand
CACTGTTCCGGCCCGTTTCCTCCTTCACCTGTTCCGTTGGTGTCGCGAGCGGTTGCGCGACAGCGCCTTGCGCAACTTCGCCACTGAGGATGAGCAAAAGGGCGAGGGAGAAGGATTTCATCACGCGCTACAGAGCAAAATCCAACCTACTCGACCGCGCGCGAGCGCATCACATCGAGAGCATCGTTGTAGGCCGCATCGATCACTTGAGAGACGAGTGCCTGCACTTCTTGGAAGATTTCCCGGTTCCACTTGCTCAGCTTTGTGTCTGGTTTTTCAGCAATGGCCTCCACGCCCAACATTTTACTTCTCCGCGTCTCGTGATGCAACCCACAACATCTAACCACTCGATGAAGCCAACGGCCCCTATTGTGAAATAAGTTCAGCGTGTTTGCCACGACACCCTGCTGTGGCTTATCTCTTTCTCGTTAGGCTGCACACTTCTTTCGCGATCATCACCAAAAAGGATCACCAAGCCGCTAACGCGAGTTCGATCTGACGCTGACGCTCGACCAGCCATTTCGCTGCTGGCCTCCCCATCAGCATGAATGCTCCTCGCCCGTCACGCTCACAACGCCAACACACGAAGTTGTCCATCGGCGTAATGCCGGTCTCCGAGTCCCGATTCCCGCTTGGAATATGGTCTCCGTCCCGAGTGAACCGCGAATTCACAGAACGCCTTACCAAAATGAAACCCGCAATACGCCTGAATCAATGCGCCTGCACAATTTGCAATCGGCAATCGAAAATCTAAAATCGCAATTGTCGTTGTTCCCGTAGTTCAACGGATAGAACAAGGGTTTCCTAATGCCAAAACGGGATTTCTGCTGGAATCGCCTAACGACATCAGGAGCACTCAACTTGCTGTATCTGAAGTCGTTGACTAATTGTTGCGTTCCTCACACGTCATCAGGAGTCTGCCAATTTTTATGCGGCCGGGTGACACAAAGGGTGACACAAATTTCAGCACAGTTTTCGCTCGACCAAAAACGCGTCGCCAATGGTTTTGATCTCGGTGCCGTTGAAGCGAGGAAAATTTCGCGGAACAACTGCCGGTGTTCTTCGAGTAATTCTAATGCGAGCTTGTCGTCGCGCTGCGACAGCGCGCTGTAGTCGACCATGTCGTAAACATGATGGCGGCGCTCATTCCGGCGGCAGCGTGACCTTGAACTTGATCTTGGTGAGCTGGTCGGGTGCTTTGCCGATCTTGCGCACGAACGGCAGCCAGCGCGGGTCGGAATGGATCTTGTCGAACAGGTTCTGCGGCACAATTTCGCCGAGTCCAGGATCGTGATACGCGACCGCCTTGTCGAGCCACGCAAACGCCTGGTCGGCCTCACCGCGGAAGGCGTAAACATAGGCAATGTCGCAGGAAGAATCCTTTTCGTGCTTGGCGATCAAAGCGGCGAGCGCAGTATCGGAGTCGGACTTGCGCCCGAGCGCGTGGTAGGCCATTGGCAGACCAGTCATTCGCCAGCCCTCGTCCGTTTCCTGTTCGACCTCGGCGAGTGCGCCGGCAGCGTCGCCCCTGAGCATTAGCGCGACGCCAAGCGCGAAGTGCACCGCCCCTCTGCCCGGGTTTAGGCTCAGAGCCGTGCGAAACGCTGCAATCGCTTCGTCGAACCTGCCGGAATAGCGCTGGTACACACCCAGGTAGTGAAGCGACGTGGTGTTCACGGGATCCCGGCGAACAACAGCCTGCTGCAGCGCGACAGCTTCGTCCATGCGGCCGAGGTCGAAGAGAAAAAAGGCAGCATCCTGGAGCACGTCCAGATCGGTCGGATCAAGCGTTAGGGCGCGCTCGAAGTGGTTGGCGGCGCCGGCAAAATCATTCTCAAACATTGCAATTCTACCAAGTCGAGAATGCGTCGGTGCGTAGTCTGGATCAATCGCCAGCGCTTTCTCTGCCGCCTCCCGGGCGCCGGCATACCCCTCCGGGCTCGATACGACGCCGTCATCTGCCTTGTCTACAAGGTTTCCGGCTAGCCCGTTCCACGCGGGAGCATAGCGGGGATCGATCTCGAGCACCTGGTGATAAAACGCGTCTGACTGCTCGAAAGCCGCAGCGTTCATGTGTCGCGCAAGTTCCTTCGCCTGCAGATAGAGCGCGTAGGCCTTCGGATCGGTTGTGCGCGCCTTGGGCGGCGGTTCGAGCAGACTCAGCTTCAGTTCTTTCACCACCTTGCCCGCTACCTCATCCTGGATTTTGAAAATGTCGTCGACCTTGCGGTCGTAAGTCTCCGACCACACGTGGAAGCCGTCGGCCGCGTGGATCAGTTGCGCGGTGATCCGCACCTGGTCACCCGCCTTGCGCACTGAGCCCTCCAACACATGTGCCACGCCGAGCCGCCGCGCGATTTCCGGGATATCGACTTCTTTGCCTTTGAACGAGAACGATGACACACGCGCCGTCACCTTGAGCTGCGGAATCTTCGCCAGCAGATTCAGCAGCTCTTCCGAGATGCCGTCGGAGAAGTATTCGTTAGTCTTATCATCGCTCATGTTGACGAATGGCAGCACGGCGATGCTTTTTTCGGGAATGTCGGCAAGCGAGGTAGCCGGCTTGCGCGAAACGTAAAGGAAAGCGGCGACGATTGCTCCGATTACGAGTAACGCTGTTGCGACTGCGGCCCAGCGGACACGGCTGCGATGTTTCCTAACTGCCTGAAGTTTGCTCGGCAGCTCCGAGTTACCAAACTCATTCGAGTAGAAGTTCGTGACTCCCACGCGCGCGCCGTGTTTCACTTCGCATTCGCCGAGATCGTGCAACTGCGAACGCCAACGCGGATACTGTTCTAAGTCTTCCGCAACATGCCGGGAAAGCAGAATGTGCCCGGCATCACCACAGTCCATTACCCGCTGGGCAATGTTTATGCCGGCACCAGCAATGTTGGCTTGTTCATTTAGATCGGTGATTTCATTGACCGGCCCGCTGTGAACGCCCATCCGCACCCTTAGTTCAGGATGTTTTCTTAGTTCCCTGCCGATCTCCATCGCGCACAACACCGGCGCTTCCGGACTGGTTCGAAAGACCAGCGCACCACCATCACCAGTGGGCAAGCGAAGCAATTTGCCCGCTGCTTCGGCGCTCCGAAATTGTTCGGTAGCGCGGACAATCTCACGCAACTTTTGCATCTGCTCGCTCTGTTCGGTGGTGAGCAGTCTGGAGTAACCGACGATGTCGATAAACAAGACGTGGCCGATCTCTAACCAAATTTCCGGTTTTACCTCGGGAGAAGACATCTACGAGCCGAATGAATAGTTCTGCCTCAGTGCAGTGTCGAGGGCAAAGCTTGCTTTGAAGTGCTCACGGAATCGCGTGAGCAACTTGCTCAACACCATCCAATCCGTCTATTCTTCCGGCGTGTATTTCGGTTCCCGTAGTTCAACGGACAGAACAAGGGTTTCCTAAACCTTAGATGTGGGTTCGATTCCCGCCGGGAACGTTTACCTAGCACAACAGCGCCTGAGCGCGAAAAGTCAGAACGAAATCAGAACATGAGCTGTGAATTTTCGAATTCGAGCCCCTGGCCATGCTGATGTTCTCCGCAAGACGCGAATTCCGATCGAAATCGTGCTTCAGGTCAACGATGAAATCTCGCAAGCCACCGCTGCGACGTTAAAAGCCGCGAGGGGCAAATTTCTTACTCAAGAGCTTATCAACGATATTTTCGACAGGTTTCGATCGATACCGGCGAAATTGAAATGGTGAAGAAGGTAGGTGAGGCAAAGCCGGCTGGAGTTGGGGCTGCGTCTCAGCGATTGATTTGGATTGCTGGTTTTGAATAGCCAGTTAAAAACAGCCTGATGGTGAAGTACTGGGAAATGCGGACTTTGTTACTCATCGACGAAACGCCTGCCGCCGCATTGGACAATCTATCAGTCGGCCAGGAAAGCCAAGATCTGATGCCATGGAGATGAACGTTCTAGTTTTTTACCCGTGAATGAAACATCACATCGGTGCCGTGGCCGCCGGGGTTCTGGACGGAATAGACAAAGTAATCCTGGTTCAACAAAATGATTGGCTCGTTCATTACATCGCCCCCGATTAGTTGGTTACCTTGGATTCGCCAGTTACCGGTTATCGCTCCCCCTTCTTGACCCCACTTACCATTTGCAAGGTAGACATAGTGGCGGCGCGGTGATGCCCATGTACCAACGATCAATTGTTTCAACTTCTTGGAATCAACGTCCTTTGGGTACGGAAGCTTTTGGCATTCCGAGTTGATTGCACCTTTCAAGTCGTCTTGCTCGTTTGGCACTTTGAGCAACTCAACCTTGAGTTGGGCAAGTTTTGTAACATAGGCTACCCGAGCAGTTTCGTCGTGCGAACTTTGCTCATATTTTTGTTTTGCTGTCTCGAAATCCTTTTGAGGTGATGTCTGCGCGAATACGCGCACAGCCATAAGAATGGCGATGACTATGCCTATAAGTTTTTTCATGATCATTAATCTGCGTTTAAGAATGCCAAGCGCCGGTCACCGCAGCTGGCAGGCTTGACGCGAACCGCATCATGCCGTTTCCGCCAGGACGAAGTCAATATTTTTTGCCCTGCCGTTTAAAAATTGTGTTCGTTTTGTGCACAACTCCGTTCAGACCGATACGTGATCGGGGTGATTTCCAATTTGCTAAATCGTATCCTCCGACGATCAACGAAGGTGAGGACAATTTGAACCCGTCGATGGAGCATTGGCTTCGCGACATGGCGGTAAAGCCGCGAGGTAGCGGTCCAGCACTGCGGGCGGAGCCGAGATACGATGGAGCCAATGGGATGCGCGACATAGAAGGTAAAGCTGCGACTGCAGCAGCGAGGAAGTGTGGGTAACGCCGAGTTTGAAAACGCCGCACTACCAAGGCAAGGGCCAAAACGCCGTCCGCGCAGTTGGTAACAGGATTCGAAGGAAATAACTCTCAACTACTTGTCCGCCTGGCCTAGCGGCAGCGTAGCATAGGAGGAAACGCTGGCTACGACTACTGGCGCAGCACTCATCGAGAACGGAAACATCACAAACCATGTCCGAGAAATGAATGTTAATGTTGTAACAAAAGTGAGGACTGACCTGAATTGAGATGCGGGCCGAGGGATGAAAGGTTTGGTGACGTAGGAGAAACGGCGATGGGCGAATGAATTTTCGCCGATGCCCTTCACCGCCGAACTGCGCAGTTCGGCACTCAGGGCTTGGGAGTGGCTTTCGGCATGACTCCGATCTTTTGCGCAAAGGCGATGAAGCGCGGGTCGTCCTTGTAGGCGCGCAGGAAAGGATTGGACAGCAGCGCGGTCACACCGCCGTCGTGCGTGGCCCAGGCGTGCTCCAGCCATTCGAACATTTTCTCCGGCTCTTTGCGCAGGGCATAGACCTGGGCGATCTGACTGCCGGAGCCGTCGGCGTCTTCGTCGATCAGCTTTTTTAGCGCGGCGTCGGCCTCGGTCCGCTGGTCGTGGGCAAACTGAGCCAGCGCCAGCGCGTAGGTGCGCCAGAACGGATCGGTTTCCTGCTTAGCCAATTCCACCGCGGTGCCGGGGTTGCCACGCAGAATCTGAATGATCGCCAGCCACATGTAGGTCTGGGCGGATTGCGGCTGCAGTTCAATCGCCTTGCGCAGCGCCGCGTCGGCCTCGTCGTAGCGGCCTAACGCGGTGAGATAGGTCGCGTAGTTCTGGTGGGTCGCGACGCGTAACGGATCGAGGGCAATCGCTCGCTGCGAGAGCACGACCGCTTCGTCAAGCCGACCAAGGTTGGACATCAGTTGGGCGAGATTCGCGGTCACGGCCGGATTCTGCGGCGCGAGTTCGAGGGCGCGGCGGAATTCCGCTTCGGCCCCGGCGAAATTGAAATCAAGAAGCTCGAGAATTAGGCCTTGTGCCGAATGCGCCTCGGAGAGGTTCGGATCCAAAGCGAGCGCGCTCTGCGCCGAGGCACGGGCTTTTTCGGTGGCCTCTTTTATTTCTTCAGCCGCCATAAAGCCGTAGTTGGTGCCAAGATTCAGGGCGGCAGGCGACAGCTTGGCGTAAGCGAGCGCGTAACGCGGGTCGAGCCCGATCGCCTTCTCATAGTAGGCGATCGCTTTGCGGTAATCCTGGGCGATGCGGCGATTAAAGTAGAAATTTCCCTGTAGGAACGCGTTGTAGGCTTCGACATTCTGGTTCGATGGCGTGGCCGCGGTAGCCAACTGCGCGGCCTGCCCATTGTGCCCGAGCAACGCGACCTTGAGTTGTTTCGCCACCGCGCCAGCAATCTCCGATTGCACTGCGAAGATGTCCTTCAGTTCCCGGTCGTAGGTTTCCGACCAGACATTGGCGCCGTCGGCGGACTTGATCAGCGCCACCGCGATGCGGACCCGATGGGCTGACTTACGCACGCTGCCTTCGAGCAAATAATAAACGCCGAGCTTTTCGCCGATCGTCTTGCTGTCGTCGGTCTTGCCTTTGAACTGAAAAGAGGAAGTGCGTCCGACCACCTTGAGCTCCTGCAAACGCGAGAGCGTTGAGATGAATTCCTCCGACATGCCGTCGGAGAAGTACTCGTTAGACGGGTCGCCAGTAGAATTTACCAGAGGGAGCACCGCGATCGATTTCTCGGAAATGGCGGCGGGCTTCGGTCGTTGGGTGAAATAAAATGCCGCTCCGGCGGCAAGGATCGCGACAAGCGCAAGCGCGGCGATCCACCCGACATTGCTGCGCCGGGCCGGTTTCTCGGCGGCGGACGTTGGCTTCGTCTCCTGAAATTTTTGCGGGAGCGCGGCATTGCCGAGCGGCTCGGCGTAAAGATTAACTAAATGAAGCCGGACGCCGTGCTTGACCTCGCACTCACCCAAGTCACGCAGGCGCGGCGCCCATTGCCGGTATTGCACCAAGTCATCCGCCACGTGCTGGGAGACCAGAATGTGTCCGGCGTCGCCGCAATCCATCACCCGTTGCGCCATGTTGATGCCGGCCCCGGCGATATTGATGCGCCCGCTCACATCAGTCACCTCGCTCACCGGTCCGCTGTGAATGCCCATACGCACAGGAAGTTCCGGGTGCTTGAGAAGCGCTTCGGCAATTTCGAGCGCGCACTGCGCCGGCTCCTCCGGGCTGTGCTGGAAGACCAGCGCCATTCCATCACCGGTCGGCAACCTAACGAGTTGTTCGTCCGTCGCTACGCGCACCGGCGTGGTCGCGAGCACGATCTCAGTGAGCTGGTTCAGCCGCTCCTTCTGTTCTTCGATCAGGAGCCGGGAGTAACCGACGATGTCGATGAAGAGCACATGCCCGATCTCGAGGTGCAGATTGTCGTCAGAATCCGGCACAGGCTTTTTCTACCTGAGGCGATCCTGTGCGGCGATGTTTTTCTGCGGGGACGGTTTTGATGGAGCATCTAGCGCGAGCCCGTGCTGAAATCGAAGCGTTCGAGAAAGCTTCAAAACTGACTACCGACTAACGGTAGTTCGGTAATAAGAGCCGTGCATTTTTTCCCGCATCCCTTCGCATTTCCCGCTAAAACCGATTACGGAAGTTCCATCCGTATCTCGTTAGGCATCACAGCGCACCATGCCACCGACTGTATATCTGAAGACGGAATGTGAACATTGCCGAGGACACATTGAGTATCCGTCCGAAATGGCGGGACAGCCTATCCAGTGTCCTCACTGTCAGCGGACGATAACCCTGCCGTCGCCTTTCGTGTCGCAACCACGGATCCCGCCTCAACCCACGCCGAGGCCGCCACCTGTCCCCAGCTCCGCGCCGCCCAGTCTCTCGCGGGAGATTTCGATGCAGACAAAAAAAAAGACGGTCGGCTGCGTCGGCATAATCGGCAGCATCGTCGCAATCGGCATAGTTGCTCTTGTGATCTGGTTTGCCTACGACTCCTCGAAGCCGAAGCTCTTCGCAAAAGTCGAGGTGACTTCGAAAGCAGTCAGGATCACCAACGGCAATGATACTGCCTGGGATAGCCCCACAATCATTCTAAATGATGGTTTTGCTGGCCCTATTCTCGTCCTCGCCGGCCCTTGGGCTCCGAACGAGACACGCGAACTCTCGCTTGGTGATTTCCAGGGTCGACTCAACCACCAGCCGTTCAAGCCCGGTTATGAAAAAGTCCGTGAAGTCACCATTCAGGCTCGCGGGTTTCAGCTTGGAATCTATAGAACTCGATAATCCAATGGGCCACGATGACCAATTCACAACACATTTACGAAGTCCGACCACGCAAAGATCAACGCGGCGTCGATCTAATCTCCGATGCGCTGCCGTTTGGTCGCCTGTGGTATGACGAGCCGAACGCTGCCAGCAATGCAATCGGATACGCCAGCCAGTACAGCCGGTCGCATGATGCTGTGATTCGAGTCTACGATGCGACCGGGAACGTGATCGAGACGCACGAGCACGCCGGTGAATTCAAAGAATGGTAGAACACGCCTAGCGATTTTTATTTCTCTAGACTTTCACTCAATAGGTGGATACAAACCGCCCTTTCCAATTCCAAAAACGCAGTCAGCTTTTCATCCGCGTGCGCAACGAAACGGTTTCTGTCGCCCCTATGCGCGTCTGCAATCCAGATGGTTCGCCCCTGAAAATCAACGGCTGAGACGTAGCCGTAACTCCAACCCGTTTTTTTAAGATTGTCAGCGATAATCTCCCAATCCTTCACGTGGCAGATTCTGACTGTTTTTCGCTTCACATAGCAACCACGAATTGTTATGGAGTGGGCACGCTATGATTCCCCGTGTCCCGACGTTTCTCTTCCTGGCCTATCTCGCCTCAGTGTGTCTGGCGGATGACTTCAAGACTACTAACGGCAAAGAATATAAGAATGCCACCGTCAGCCGGGTCGAACCTGACGGTATTGTTCTGAAAACCAAATCAGGAGTCACGAAACTCTATTTCGGTGAGTTGCCCAAAGAGGTTCAGGAACGCTTTCGTTATGATCCCGCACAAGCCGGACAGTTCAACGCAGCACAGCAGGGTGCAGTGACACAGCAAAATGCAGCGATGGCAGAGCAGCAACAACAGCAAGAACAACGACGGCGAGCCCAGGAAATAAAGAAAAACAGTGAGGCAATAAAGAAAAATGTGCGGACGGTTCAGGAGGTGAAAAGCGATCAGGCAAGCTTCCTTGATCAACCGTTGTTGCTGGGGGGCACTATTCGAATCGACAACTTTTACAGTTACGGATATGAGGATGCGGAGCAAACTCACTATTGCTTCGATATTACTGACAGCACCGGAGAGAGTTGTCATGCATATATGGAACGCGAAAACGCTGGCAATCTTCGCCAGCAATTGCTATCCGCTGGCACTCCGCTCAAGGGTGTGTTTACTGTGGTGTTACTTAGTCGTCGTTATAACGCGAGCAGCAACCACCCCGGTCTCTTTGTCGAATTACTGGACTACCGCCTTGAACGATGAACGCAAAAACACAAGAGCGTTTCGTCGTGTGACGTAAAAAAATCTCCCCCGTCTTTGTCGTACGAGTCGTGCCAAAAAAAATGCCGTGCGGGTGTTTTGCGGGTTCGAATCCCGTAGGCTGCGCTCCTAGAAATAGGAGCGATCAGCAATTTCGGAACGAGCACAAAGGCGATTTCAAAGAACCGTGAATTTTCCCGCCATTCGGATTGCGTCTCCGGAGGCGTCCCGACTATCAGGCAAAGCCCTATATAAAATTCAGGTGCAGCGCCTGATAGACATTCGTGTGGTTTCCGGGAAAAAGAAGAGGGAAGCGGCGACTTCAAATGTGTGTAGTTGGTGTCGGAGTACGTCGCGGAAACGCTCACTAAATACTCGCTTATGCTTCTCAGGTTCGCATGTCCAAGCTGCGGCCGACACATCTCCGCGACACGCCCCCAAATCGGCATAACAGTTCGCTGCCCAAACTGCAATGTGCCAGTCGTCGTTCCCAAAACCTCTACATTACCTCCCCCACCACCAGCGCCGCTTCTCAGGTTCGCCTGTCCAAGCTGCGGTCAACACATCTCCGCGACACGCGCCCAAATCGGCATAACAGCTCCGTGCCCAAACTGCAATGCGGCGGTCACCGTTCCGAAAACCTCTACGTTACCTCCCCCAGCACTAGGGCCGCTTGTTCGGTTCGCATGTGCAAACTGCGATCAACACCTCTCAGCGACACGCGCCCAAATCGGCATAACAGCTCCGTGCCCAAACTGCAATGCGGCGGTCACCGTTCCGAAAACCTCTACGTTACCTCTCCCACGACCGGTGCCACTACCGGCGCCATTACAGACAAAATTCCAGGGAAAAAAACGTTATGAGACCACCGTGATTTTGATCGAAGATTCTGCGGATCTGCTGGAAAATAGGAAGAAACTGACAAAATGGGCGGATGATTTCACCGACGCGCGGAATTGGCTGGTCCGTGAGTTAGACGCGCGCCAGGATGGGGAACAGTACGTCGCGGGCATTTTCGATCACGAGCAAAACAGATCCGTATTAAAGATGAACGGCGCTTAGACGCAATTCTGCCTTTGGAAATTTCGCAGATCGAAGCCCTTCTTGCACAATGAGGGCACCTAAACCAAGCGATGGGGCTTAGGAGTCCCAACGCCTGAGCAGAGCGGCTACATCTTCTTACCGTATGCCTCGATAATAAGACCTAACCAGTCGGTGATAGCTGACCGCGAGCCGGCGATAAGGCGGACGGGATCGTGGTTAAAACGAAGAGGGGTATTTCCAAAGTTTATTTCGCCGACCTGCCGACAGACGTTCAGGAGCGGTTTCACTATGATCGCTGTCGGGCGAACGGACAAAGGTCATTTAGCGAGCGATGACGGCGACCGAGTCTCGCGCCAAGTTGCCCGGCCAGGCTACCACCCCTCTAGCTAAACCCTCCTAGGCCGTCACGCTCGCCAATAAAACAGCGAATGGTTCGTTTGGTTTCGCAACCCTCAGGACTATTTCGGTATCGGAAAAATTCCGATACCTTGCGCGACTTGAATGCCAGCGGTGCGCGCCCGCTGCTTACCGCAATGGGACTTTATTTCGCGGGTCCTTCCTGGGCGCTGGAGTGGGTCGCGGTTGTGACAACAGTGTGCGTTTTGTAGACCTATTGTTCGCTCTAGTGGCAGCATCACTGCGTTGACTACGAGGGGAAAAGTGAAATGAAGCTGCCTATTTCTAAAATCTCTGAACTGACCCGCATCCATCGCGACACAATTTCGAAACGTCTCGCGGATCTGCCGTTCGAAGCTGGCAAGAAGGGCGCGAAACTATACAGCTCTGAGGATGCGCTGGCAGCAATTTACAAGACTGACTCGCTCGAAGCCGCACGCGCCGAGCAAGCGCGCACCGCGGCGCAGCTAAATGCAATACGAGCTGAGGATCTCCGCAAGACCACGAATTCCGATCGAAATTGTGCTTCAGGTCAAGATGAAATCTGCCAGGCCACTGCCGCGACCTTAAAAGCCGCAAAGGGCAAACTTCTCACTGCGGAGCTTATCAACGATATTTTCGACAAGTTCCGATCGATACCAGCGAACGTTCGCGCCGCCCAAAAAAAATAAATGGCCAGTGAGGCCGGCGGCTAACGAATAGAAACAATTTGCTTCGGTCAAGCTCGGCGGCGGGCATACAAAAATTTCGACATCGGCATGCCGAGATTTTTCTCCCCGCCGAGCAAAATTTCGAAAGGATATGACCTGCTCTCGACGTGAAAATGAGCTGCGGATTCGCGCGGCAGCGTCGAACTCAGCTTCTTTACGAAACTTGGCTTTAGCGATTCAATTTCCGCCTCAAAGCAGCCACGCCGAGCAAAGCGAAACCAAGCAGAGAAATTGTCAAGCCGCCATCGGGAACACTCACTGTAGTAGGTAGGCCAGAGAGGGCGGGGCTTGCTTCAACAGGTTGGGCAAGAGAAAACGCCGCGGCTGCGGCTAAGGCGAGTAAGAGCAGCTTAGATAGGGTCCTCATGTCCGATTAAAAGAGCTAGAAGCATGCCAGGGTTGCGTAGGGCCTACGTGCAACCTGTACTTAAGAAAAGTTGTAAGGAATAGCAGAAACAGTAAGAAAAACCGACAATTATCGCATTGCGATCTCGCGGACCTTTAACTGCTTTTTGTTGCATATAATCGTTCCTTTTTTTTGGTAACCGCTCGCAGCCGCCGCGGATTAAGGGCTACCTACCCAGACAGAATCCACCCTTCGACAGGCGAAAGTCTGCTCCGCGACGGGTGAGAATTGTTTCCGTTCATTTTCTCGGGTAGCCCGCCGAGTGGCCACGAGTGAAACAGAACGGGCGCCGCTGCGCAATTAGACCTTAGGTTACTATACCTAGGTATATTACACTTTAGGCTAGTATGTCCCGTCAGGTTGGAAAAAACTGCAAGACGTCAATCGCGATCCGAGGGGCGAGATTCGCCCGGGATTACCGACTACCGTTAGCCGGTAGTTGGTTTTGAAGCTTTTTCGGTCGCCTCTATTTCAGCGCGAAATTGCGCTAGATGCTCCTCGGCGCCGTCCCAGGCATAGGCTTCCATCATGCGGGGACCGAGAACCTTCGACACCCGCGCAGCGCCCTTCATTCGTTGCCGGGCCTTTTCTCGCTGAGCGCATCCGCATGTTTTAGTCCGACCGGATAAGAGATTC
>Ga0193745_1000141_pt1 | contig 12605 bp, 11 predicted proteins | sample L1a2metaG_FD_145899 | JGI IMG/M metagenome (GOLD analysis project Ga0193745, IMG submission 145899) | Soil microbial communities from a riparian zone of the East river system, Colorado, United States - L1a2 | ecosystem: Environmental > Terrestrial > Soil > Riparian zone | place: USA: East River... | reverse complement strand
CCCGCTCAACCAGCCAAACCACTTGCAAACTTTTGCTATCTCACGGTAAGCGACCAAAAGCACTGGTTGATGTTGCGAGAAAGTCTGTATTCCTTACATCGCTCATGGAATTCGTTGCCAGAGATTACTGTTGTTTCGGACGGCAGCTGGACGGCGAATGAGTTTGCAAGGGTCTTTGCCTGGTGGCCAACCCCGATAACAGTCTTGACGCGGGCAGAAATTTGTGAGGCGGCTTCCAGCGCTGGTTTTTCGGAGTTAGCCGACTACGCAGACCAAAGTCCGTACGGCCTTAAACTTGCCGCAATTGTAATCCAGGCAAAGAAACGACCAACAATATTCGTCGATGCCGATATCCTTTGGTTCAGAGATCCGGCCTTGCTCCTGGGTGATCGCGTGTCGTGGGACAAACCTCGAGCGCTACGAGAAAGCAACTGCCACCAACGTCGAGACATGGCGACGCGGCATTGCGCCCAGGTATTGGAGCCACCGTTTGTTAATAGCGGAATGGTAGCATTACATGGCGAGCTTATGGCGCCGCAGCTTCTGCGCATCATGGCGCGAGATGCATTGCGTGATCCAAAGGACAGCTCGTGTGAGCAAACCATCATTGCCACTGCCGTAAAGCTTGGTGGTGAATTTTTTCCGGAGAAACTGAGCCTGGTTGAGTTCGATGACGTCCATAGATTTCGTTCCCGCAACATGATCGATGAAGGCTATTATTCTCGGCATTATGTAAATTGGATGCGGCATCTTATTTATCGCGATGCCCTTAAACTCCGTTTGCAGCGCGGCGCGCTGGAAACCGCGGGCCGAGTCAGGCAGGATGCCTAATCTCCATCGAAACGGCGGAGCGCACTTGAAGTCGGAAGAAAAATTAAGGGTACTGCTCGTTAGCATAGTACCTCCTAAAAACGATTGCGGTGTGCGCATAGTCATGCACCGGCAGTTGGTGGGGGATTCTCCGTTTGAACTGCATGTCGCCAGCAACGCTAATTTTGAGGACAACCTTCTCGTGCATACGAGGGTGCGGCTGCCGTATCTTATTCATCGATTGAGAAAGAGCAGGTTCGGACCGCGATTGGCTGCATGGATTACCGACTATGAAAATCTCATCTGGCCGCTGACAACTAACGGAGCGTTGGAAGGCGCGGTCGAGGATTTCAAACCGGACGTGGTCCTTACATTGGCGGAATGTGGGTTGTGTTACGTTGCTCGAAAAACAGCAGAACGCCACGGGTTGCCGCTGGTCGGACTATTTCTCGATTGGTTTCCGATGATGAAGGGTCACTACGGTCACACATTAACCCGGCCAATTTTGAGCCGATACTACCGCGAGCTTTATGCCGAGTGTGACCTGGCGTTTTGCACGAGCGATGGAATGCAGGAAGTGCTCGGCCCGCATCCGAACAGCCATGTGATTTATCCAATGCCGGGCAGGCATCGTCTGCCCGAAAAGTCCTGGCTTCCTCCCACCGGAAAATTCCGTCTGGTCTATGTCGGCTCGGTGGAAAATTTCTATGGCCGGATGTTGTGTTCGCTCATCGAAAAAATCGAAATTACGAGCGATTTAGAAATCATCGTAGTGGGGCCAAACGCCGACTGGCCGCCCCCAATCTTACAACGCGCGAAAGCGAACGGAATTTATCTTGGATTCAAACCGCCCGAAGAAGCAGCGGCGGTGTTGGCAGGTGCGGATGCATTGCTGGCGGTGATGAGCTTCGAGAGAGAATACGAACTTTTCATGCGCACCAGTTTCACTACGAAATTCCTGGACTACGTCGCATTTGGAAAGCCGGTGATTTTATGGGGACCGGAGTACTGCGGGCCGGTTCGAGTCGCTCGAAAGCACGGTGGGGCAGCGGCCGTATCTACTGATGACGCCGGCGCGGTGATCTCTCTTTGCCGCCAAATCGGCGGAGACACAGCATTGAGCAACGAGCTCTCAAAACAAGCGCTGCAATTGCATGAGACGCTGTTTAATCCGGACCGGTTGCAGTCGATTTTCGTCGGCGAGATTGAAAAGCTTGTCGCAGGTCGCGCGAATCAATGAAGTCTGTTTGTCTGGCGATCCTGAATTACAACGGGAAAAAACATCTGGAGCATTTGCTGCCCACTGCTTGCGCGGCCGCCAGGAAATTTAGCGGCACGTGTGCGGTTGTAGTCCTCGATAACCAAAGCACCGGCGATGATGTGGCCTGGGTGCAGCGCGAATTTCCTTCTATCGAGGCAATTGTGGCGCCGAAAAACGATTTTCTCTTCTCTTACAACTGGCTTGCGCAAAATAGGAGTGAGGACATCTTCGTTCTGCTGAACAACGACTTGAAAGTGGATGAGGAGTTCCTCGCTCCGCTATTGCGACATTTCGAATCGCCCGATGTTTTTTCTGTTTCGGCGCGCAGCTATGATTGGAACGGAGCGGAAATTACCAGTGGCCCGGCCCGTTTGAATTTCAAAAGCGGCTTTTATGGCTGGAAATTCGATACTCAACACCAGAAGACGTCTTACACTCTGTTTACCTCCGGCGGCTTTATGGCTGTTGATCGAAACAAGTTTGTGAAGCTGGAAGGTTTTAACAGACTCTTTGCGCCGGCCTACTGCGAAGATGTGGACCTCTGTTTTCGTGCGTGGCGTCGAGGGTGGCGTTGCATTTATGAGCCACGCAGCGTCGTGTGGCATCGACATCAGGGCACGTGGTCACACGATTCGAACGACAGCCTGAACTCTCTTGAACTAAGAAACCTCTTACTGATGCAATGGTCCACGTTCCCGATGCACAAGGGCCGGTGGGCGAGATTGGGAAGCCTAGTTAAGCTTTTCATCGGCTCGCTTTTCTCCGGTGATCGAGTTTGGATAAAGACCTATCCTCTAACGCTCCTTCATTGGTTAGCCGTGCGCTGGCACTACCGCTGGATGAAAGTGCGTGAGCGTGACCTACGTCAGATTTTGGCTCACATCGACGAACAATGCTGATGCAAAAGGGTAATGCGTTTCGCATGCGCGCGCGATCCGTGTTCAGGCGCATCTTTTATGTCGTCCTCGTTCGGCTCGGAATTCGACGCTTGAAACATCATTGATTTTTCGGGACCTGGCACGGAAGACCAGTGGTTGTCGTCGAGTTTAGCAGCAGGCGCGCCTCCGACGATTAGCGCGGCCCGCCTGAGTTATTTTAAACTAGAAGTATAGAACACCAATCCCCCATCCCTGCTCCGGGTTTTTAATGATTTCTTCATGGCGATGTGACGCCTTCACTTCATTCCAGAAGCGTGGCACATCGCCGCCAGCTTTCTCGGGGTGTTCAGCTATATCATGAAAGGCTACAATTCCACCTCTGCGAATAAGCGGAGAGTAAGAGAGAAAATCGTGTTTGACTCCTTCGTAAGTATGGTCGCCATCAATGAAAAGAACGTCGAGAGACTGGGTGATGTGTTTAACTCTGGCGGAGACTTCTTCTGAGTGAGAATCGCCACGAATCACGTGCATGCTCTGAAACAATTTGCCGAACGCATGATAGAGCAAAGAGCGGATCCTGCTCTGTCCTCCCCCGAATTTACCACCGGGAAGATCAATGCTAATGATCGTCGCACGCGGAGCCGACAGTCGCGCGAGCATGCAGAGCGTTCCTCCTTGGAATGTGCCTATTTCTAACACTCTTTTCGGGCAGATGGAGCCAACAATTTCCGCGAACCTGTGCAATTCCGAAGGCACTTGTAAAGGTCGTATCAGAGGATTTGAGAAGACGAAATCAACTATCTGATGTGCTCCGTGCTGAAAGCGCAGATTAACGAGAAGCAGGAGAAAGGATGTTGCGCGAGATATTTTGCCAAGCATACCCCCCGAAATTCTAACATTCCGCATCCCTAAAGCACAAGCTATGATGGGGCTTCAACGAAACAGGCCTCTGGTGTCTTTATCTAATCAGTTCATAGGTTTACGAAGTACGCCCGCGCGTCTTGCGTTGCCCTGCTAAAGAGGCTCCGATGGAACCAGTTGTCCTGACCCTGGCTAGCAACGAACGCTACTTCCCCGGCCTCTATTGCGCAGTGATGAGCGCGTTGTGCCACTTGAATACCGCAAGGGAAGCGGATGTGCGAGTGCTGGACGGCGGACTTTCAGAGAGGTCCCGGGAAATTCTTTCGCATTTGGTGGCAAGATTTGGGAGGAGGTTCCGATTGGAGCTTTTGCCGATTGATGAATCTGTTTTTCGCGGCGCGACACTCGGACCGGGGCAATCGCACATGACCTATTGCCGGATATTGCTCCCGCACTTGCTCGGTGTCCCACGTTTGATCTATCTCGACTGCGACGTGCTAGTGTTCCGCGATCTCTCCGAGCTTTTTGATATTGAACTGTCTCCCGGCAAAATTCTTGCAGCGGTTCCCGATTCAGAAACCCTGACGCTTGCCGATGATTCCCAGGCACTGGTCGATGCGATGAATCTTCCGGCCGATGGGCGCTACTGCAACGCAGGCGTGATGCTATTGAATTTGGACGAACTGAGGAAAGAGAATTTCACCAACCGGTCTCTGGAATTCTTCAGTAACTGGAAGGGGCATTACCGGTTTTGGGATCAGTCAGCCTTCAATTTTCTTCTGCATGGACGAATTGACGAACTGCCCGAACATTGGAATCGAGCGTCCTGGCGCTTTGACGAGCAGGAGAACAATAATCTCGAGTGCGTGCTCCATTACACGGGTTCAGTGCCGTGGCTTGTTGGGACACCTGGTCCAGCCCAAGAATTATTTGAACGATTTGCAGCCGAAGTGGGGCAGCCTATCAACCGGAGTTCACCTCTATTCAGGAAATCAGTGCGGCTAAGGTTTTGGCGAAATGGGCTCGCCCCGTTGCGCGCGCTTGCTTTTCCATTGGCATCGTTGCTGTGTCGGCTTGCTGGGAAAGAAAATAAGGCGGCTGGGTATCAAAAGGCGGCGCGTTACTGGTTCGATTACATTCGCAATGCGCCGAGCCGGCGACAGCTTCATCGCCGGCGCAGCCAGGAAATTCGCAGGATGAAATTTGAACTTCACGCCTTGCCACTCGCTTCATGAAAGTTTTACATCTCAACACTCATTCCTCCGGCGGCAGCTACGAATATGCGGCGCTACTTTCCAACGCATTAGCAGAGCAGGCGATCGACAGCGGCGTGCTTTGCAAAAAGTCGCCGTCAGCACAGGGCGGAAGACTTCTCCTAGATCGCATCATTCGCCGATCGTATGTTTCCTTATCCACTGAACCGTGGCATGGAACACGGCGACTGTTGCCTCCGCCAGCGGCCGAGGATCTGGAAGGAGTAGATGTGGTGCATCTTCACACGGTGGCCGATTGGTTCGACGTTCCGCGTTGGCTGGAGACGCTGCCACGCAGAATGGGCGTCGTGATCAGCGTCCACGATATGTGGCATGTGACCGGAGGCTGCTTTCTTTATCGTGGATGCGATCGCTATGCCAATCAGACAGACCCTTGCAATCCATGTCCGATCTTGAGATGGCCTGCAAACCGATTTCTGGCAAGGGCTGCGTATTCACGGAAATTGCGCGCGTATCGAAGTTGCGGAGCACGCATGGTGGCAAACAGTCACTGGCTGGCTGAAATCGCCGGGCGCAGCCCAATCGCCCAAGCCTGTGGCGGGGTGCGAGTAGTTCCTCCTGGAATCGACACGACAGTGTTTAAACCGCAGGACAGAAACCGGTGCCGAAAGCATCTCGACTTGCCGGCGGACGCGTTTCTGATCGTTACAGGTGGCGCGTCGCTGAATGACGCAAACAAAAATATGCCGTGGCTGTTGGAGCAACTGTCGCATTTGCCAGATCTCGGGGGCGTAGTCGTTTTGGCGTTCGGCGAAGGCGCCGTGCCGGTTCCGGATCGTTTGGACCTGCGGTTCACAGGGGACGTTCGCGATCGATACGATTTGGCGCGGCTCTTTGCAGCAGCGGACATTTTTGTCAGCGCTTCGTTAATGGAGACTTATGGACTAACACTGGTGGAATCGATGGCATGTGGAACACCAGTCGTGGCCTTTTGCGTGGGCGGAATTCCTGAAGCTGCGCCTGATGGGCAGGGCGCCATCTTGTGTCGACCGCACGATGGGGCGGCACTAATCGAAGCGATTACGAAATTGCGAAATTCGCCGCAGCTACGCGAAAAGCTCGGGGCCCTTGCCCATGAGATGGCGGATAATCGCAACGTCGCGAGTTCGTTTGCCAATGCATTCGCGCAGATCTATCGAGAGTGCCTTTCGTCGGGTGAGAACGCGCAGCGCAAGCAACCAGTCCTCTCGACGTGAAGGTGCAGGCTCCATGTGGCTTTGTGACCGGTTGCCATGCTGGCGACAAGGTTATGGTCCAAGCCGCGGTTGCGAGCATGAGGCATTACTGCCCTGACGTGCCAATCGCCTAACGGTTGATGGCGAGTTTGATATTTCGGATTTGGAGAAACAATACGATTTGATCGCCGTACGGATTCCAGAGCTGGGCTGCGAAATGCTTAAGCTCATCAGCGGCAATGATCGTGCTAAACACGCTGCCCTGTGGGAGGGGCCGTTTGAATATTACGTCTGGCTCGATTCGGACGCGATTGTCTGGGGAGATTTTACTCCACAGGTCCGCACTGGCGTGGATTTTCAGATTTTTTGGAGCGAAATTTTCATTCCGGCGAACGCCACAGAGATGCCGGTATGGCTGCCGCATTTTTTGTTTTGATCCGCCGAAGCTGCACCGGTTCGATCCAGACTTCGAATGGCGGGGCACGCTTATTTCAGCTCTGGTACATTTGCTTGCCGGCGGAATGCAATCCCATTCGATGAATCGGATAGAACTGAGTCGTGGGCGCGGCAGTCACCGGGGTTGTTTGCCTGGGGTGAAATTGGAATGTTGAACTATCTTGTCCATGCAATGGTTCAACGCAAAAAGCTAACGCTTGCCATGTCAGACCGGCAACATATAGGCGGACATCACGGCCTAACCGAACTCAAAAACGACTGCGCAGACAGCGATTGGCATTTTCCCAAGACAATCCTGCGTCCGCGGACGGCGCACTTTTGCGGGCGTAAACCGTTTTTGTTTGATCGGCAGGCTTACTCGCGTCCCTTCACGATTGCGCGACTGGAGCATCATCGTCGTCAGCACGCCCAACTCGGCGCTTGGGTGGCAGTCTTGAATGACAAAGCACCAGTGTTGGCCGGCAAACTCCAGCGGCGCTTCCAACGCGCCACTCGCAAATTAGTGTAGTGTACGAGGGATCTTGCGATGAACCAGGGGCCACGACTCGCTTTCTTGATTCCAATCGCCTCGCCTCGAAGAGCAAAAGACTGGCGCCTTGCCTGCGCCTATTTCAAGCAAACGCTGTCATCCATATTGAACTCGACTGATCCAAACTATTGCGTGGTGGTGGCCGGCCACGAGCCGCCTGATTTTGAACTGCCGCAAGATTCAAGGTTCAAGTTCCTGTCACTCGATCATCCTTTGCCGCCTCTGGAAAACGAGTATTACCTCGCGGCAATTAAAGACAAGTTGATCAAGTTAGGGGCGGCTTGGAACTACGCGAAATCGCTGTGGAATCCACAGTACGTAATGAAGCTTGATTGGGACGATCTTGTCAGTTCCCGGCTGGTGGACTGGCTCGTTTCGGCCGAAGATGAAGCTGGCTACCTTATAAAACACGGGTGGGTCTGGCGCGCGCGATCGCGTTATCTTGTTCAACACACGGAACAGTTCGATCGCGTCTGTGGTTCGTGTCTGATCATCCGAAGCGACTTGGCGGATAAAACTGGACCGTTTCTCCATTCTTGTGACGGCACGAAATTTGACAACATGAGCCAACAAATCGAAGCCGCTGATGCTCATTCGCTTGTCCCTGGCGCGGGAACAAGCACGCTGCTTTTGAACGACAGCCACATACGTGCCGACGCGCAGTTTGCTTACTTGGGACACCGGCTGGCAATAATTCCATTTAGCGCCGCCGTTTGGCGTATCAGCCACGGAAACAACGCTAGCAGCCAACATCATCGGATGGAAAGCCTGCGGATGTTTTTGGGGCGCATCCGGCGGACACGCCTGATCACACCTAGGCTGAAGAACGAATTCATGCTTGGTTGACCATCCGATTCTATTGCATGAATGAGCTTATTGCTCCTGTGGATTTTACGCTGGCTGCTGACCAGTCGGCGATCAATTTTCTTCTTCAGCCCTAGCCGTTTAACGAACAGGAGGAAAAATGGTCTGAATTATGTTCTTCAGTATACCAGTTCGGCGCCGTCGCTGCGCGAAGGACGCGACCAGGCCCAAGCGTTTTTCAGCCAGTCCGATTGAATACAGGAGCGGGCACCATGAATAGCGGTTTCAAAATACATTGCATTACACTATGCAAAAACGAAGCGGACGTAATCAATGTCTGTCTTTCGCAGGCTATCAAATGGGCGGACTACATCTATGTGTATGACGGCGGCAGCACAGATGGCACCTGGGAGGCTGTCAAAGGACTGAATCATCCCGCAATCATCCCATGGAAACAAGATTCAACGGTATTTCGAGAGGGGTTGCGGGCGGAAGTCTTTAACGAATTTCGACACCAATCTTCAAAAGGAGACTGGTGGTTGCAGCTCAACGTAGACGAATTCTATGTTGGAAATCCAAGGATTTTTTTTTCCCGTGTGCCAAGGAGGCAGGACTTTGTCTGGGGCATTATGGCGGAGTACGCCCTTACCGAAAAGGACATTACGAGCATAGATTTCTCTCTTCCGTTCGAGCAGGTGATGCCGTTATTGCGCTACTATTACGTAGCCTGGTCCGAGCCGCGTGCCTTTCGATATCGCGATGGCCTGATTTGGAATGAAGATTGGGCCTGGCCCCGGCACGCGGGCGTCATTGCAAAGGAGCGCATTGTTTACAAGCACTATCCCTGTCGTTCGCCCCAACAATTGCAGGTGCGTTGGAACACTCGAAAAGAGAACCGCGACCGCGGTTTTGAAGGCTGGAAAGAAAATATGGAGGCCTGCCGGCAGGCCATAAAAAACAGCAAAGAATTCTTGTTTGATGATGGTATTAGCCCGCTAAAAATTGATGAATCGGCATTGCCGCGGCATTTGGAAGCACGATATGTGCGCCTGTTAAAACAGATACTGCATGCGTGCAGGGTCTGGCCATAAGGAATTGCCTGATCGTCACCTGTTATACTTCAACCTTCTTGAGTCCCTGTTCACCGCTGTGGAGTCATTGCTCTCGGTTATGATTACAACGAAGAACCGCGCAAGCGACTTGCGTCGGACATGCCGGGTTCTGCAGCAGTTAAATCCGCCGCCGCTCGAAGTGCTGATCACGCTGGACGGCTGCACAGCGGATGTTATGGGAACGGTCAAGGCGGAGTTGCCCGAAGCACGGCTCTTTGTGAATCAAGTTGGCCTCGGTTCGGTGGCTTCGCGCGATCGAATGATGCGCGAGGCGCGAGGTGACCTCGTGCTGGCTTTGGACGACGATAGTTATCCGGAGCAGTTAGATTGTATATCGCGCATCCTACCGTTGTTTGAACAGCGGCCGAAGTTGGGGGTGCTCCATTTCCCTCAGCGCACCGACGAGTATCCTGAGACTCTCGCGGGAACAAACTTCGACTCAAAGGAGCATTTGACTCGTTCGTTTGCTAACTCTGGCGCGGTGCTGCGTCGGGCCACCTATCTTCTACTGGCCGGTTTTGAATCGCGTTTTTTCCATATGTACGAAGAACCGGACTACGGGTTGCAATGTGTGGCGGCAGGTTATGACGTGCTGTGCTCTCCGGTTGTTACGATCCGTCACCATTACTCCGGGCAGGCGCGAGATGAGATTCGCATTCATCATCGTCATGCACGGAACGAGTTCTGGAGCACTTTGATACGGTGCCCTTTGCCCTTTGCAGTTGGGATGATTGCGTGGCGCGTTTTTTCTCAATTTCGCTACGCGTGTAAGCGAGGGTGGTCGTGGGTGGTTTGTGAGCCCGTCTGGTGGTGTGAAGCCCTGGCCGGTATTCCGTATTGCGTTCGGAAACGAAGGCCGGTTCCGTGGGCAGGCTACAGACGCTGGCTTAGTTTGCCTTAGAACTGAATCCTTTCTCCGCGCTGTCATGTTGCACGAAGTGAAACATCCCTCGTTTATTTCCGTCGAGCGCGAGCGCTCCAATATTGCTCCGAAATTGAAGGTCTCGCCTCGCGAACTTCGTCCGCTGCGTTGCTTCGCTTCGCTCAGAATGACAGTTTGAGATGGAATGAAGTGGATCTGTTGTCAGCTAGGCGCTCGAGAGCATTACGCGATTCCACGCGCGTTATTATCTCAGGGATTGCTCGGTTGTCTTCTTACTGACGCGTGGATTCCGCCTTCATCCCTCCTGGCGAAAATCTCCGCTGGCAGCCTCACAGACCGGTTTCATCGCGAACTGAGCGACGCGCGTGTGATAGCGTTCAATTCGTCCGTGATCTTGTTCGAAATGCTCGCACGCGCGCGCCGGCTTGCCGAATGGGAAAGAATCATCGCGCGCAATCAGTGGTTTCAACGGAAGGTCGTCAGCGCTCTCAACTCTCAACTCTCAACTCTCAGCTCTCAGCCTATTCTTTTGAGCTACAGCTACGCTGCGCTCGCACCATTTCGGTTCGCTAAATTGCATGGTTGGAAAACACTGCTTCTTCAGATTGATCCTGGTTTTGAGGAAGAGAGGATTGTGGCAGAAGAGGTGGTGCGAGTGCCTGCGCTGGCGGGCGAGTGGCAGGCTGCGCCGACGGCTTACTGGGCTTCCTGGCGTCAAGAATGCGACCTTGCCGACCGCATCATCGTTAATTCCGAATGGTCGCGAGAAGGTTTGATGCGCAGTGGAATTCCGAGTGAAAAATTAACATTGATACCCTTGGCATACGGAGCGTCAGAAGGCGGAGATCGGAAGGCCGAAATCAAACAAGTCAGATCGTACCCTGCGCGCTTCACGCAGGACCGACCGATGCGCGTGCTTTTCCTAGGCCAGGTGAATTTGCGCAAAGGCGTTTCCAGATTACTGCAAGCGGCTAGAACTTTGCGCGATGAACCGGTCGAATTTTGGATGGTTGGCCCTGTTCAAATCGCAAACGCGGAGACAGCAGCAGACAATGCGCGAGTAAGATGGTTTGGCCCGGTGACGCGGAAGGAGACGGCTGAAAAGTACAGAGCTGCCGACGTATTCATTCTTCCGACACTCTCGGATGGATTTGCGATTACCCAGCTCGAAGCGCAAGCGTACGGCTTGCCCGTCATTTCATCCAAATGTTGTGGCGGCGTAGTCGAGAACGGCCGCAACGGGATTATTCTCGAGGAACCGAGCGCAGAGTGCATTGCAGCAGCGATTCGCGACTGCGTCGCCGATCCAAATCGGCTGCGAACACTGGCTGCCGCCTCGCATGTGCAGAATGAATTCACAACAGGTATGCTCGGTCAACGACTGCAAAATCTTGGTTCCAAGGGTTAGTGATGTTACGTCAAATCACTGACGCCTTTTAGTTTCATGTTTGTGTTTTATACTGTGCGCGGCGCCTTCGTTCATGGTCACGAGTGAACTAACATTCTATCTTGCTGCCGCAGCGTTGCTCGTACTGACCGTGGAAAGCTGCTTGAAGCTGCTGAACGGAGATAGCTTTTCCATCACGCTAGCCGTCTATGTGACAGTGTTCGGATGGTATTTCGTCGATCCTTTTCTGAACCCGGAGCAGTACTCCTACATACCTTCGTTCTTAATCAGTCAAAGTTATGGACAGGTACTGCTCTTTTTGATCGGCTTTCGGTTTTTCATGCCGGTTGCAGTGCGTTGGATTGTCCGGCGGCGAACTGCTGGGATGTGGGATACGCAGCGCCTCGCGCCCGAGCAGGTCTTAAAGGCGGCCGGAGCGATTTGGCTTTTCCTGTTGTTTATTGGTATTGCTCGGATGGGTGGTGACGTGATCGGCGCATTAATTCCGGTCGATTCTCGCGCAGGCGCCACGATGTGGGGGCGTGGCGCAGTTGCAAGTTCAGCCACCGGATTTCTGATCGCCTCCGCCGGCTACATGTACAATGCAATTACCGCCTTTCTTGGCGTGTTGATATTCTTTCAGCGTAGCGCTCTTTGGCGACTGGTCGCTGGGGCGATGTTTGTTATTTCGCTCCCGTATTTCCTTTTGGAAGGAGCGCGCAGTCATTTCCTTGCGGTGATTCTGCCTTTTATCATTACGTACCTGTTTTATGGCCGTCATCCACTGATTATAAAACTGGGCATTCTGGCGATTGCCTTCGTCTGTCTGGATGAAGGCTTCAAATTAGTGACGGCATTTCGTGGCACCGGCTTTAGAGACCTGCTGGCTGCTGAGCATCCGTACGAGCTCGTCGATGAAGATTTGCGCCAAAGCGGCCTCAACATGATTCAGGAGCTTTGCTTTGCGAATGCCTACCTACAATCTGGCGCGGCGACGCCGTCGTATGGTGGAAGATATTTGAACGAGCTGCTCAACGTGGTTCCGCGCGTGATCTGGCCATCAAAGCCCTTAGTTGGAATTGACTACGCGAAATGGCGCGGTTTGGAGGATCCGCAAAGTGACCTCGGGGTTTCTGCTACCATTTCCACTGGAATGATCGGCGGTGGTATTTTGA
>Ga0193745_1000140_pt1 | contig 12634 bp, 11 predicted proteins | sample L1a2metaG_FD_145899 | JGI IMG/M metagenome (GOLD analysis project Ga0193745, IMG submission 145899) | Soil microbial communities from a riparian zone of the East river system, Colorado, United States - L1a2 | ecosystem: Environmental > Terrestrial > Soil > Riparian zone | place: USA: East River... | reverse complement strand
CGTTACCGAGACATAGACCACGGTGGTGCGGTCTACCAGCTCAGGCAGCCACTCTTCCAACACCTCGACCAGGTCGCTCTTGAGGGCATGGGTGTCAACGAGGGTGCGCACGCGCTCGGAAGGAATCCCTCCGATCGATTTGAGGTACGTAGCCATGACTTCCGCATCTCGTGAGGCGTACTTGACCCTGGCAATGCCGGTTTCCCGAAACCGCCCCACGCCGATAACAATGCCTACGGCCTTTGGCTGTTTGAGTAGGCCTGTCCGTTTCGGCAGTTGATCGACGTCGACCGGACGCGCGGCAGCCTCCGTCGCAGACTCAGGCTTCATCGTCACCAGAAACTTCTTGGCGGACGGCAGCTGAACCGATGGGGACCCGGCACGTAACATCAGCGTCAGTTCTCCCTGAAGGTCGTCTTTGACCATCCCGACTTTTCCGTCCAACGTCAGGTGTTTCACCTCGCCGGGCTGCAGGTCGCCGACTGAGACTGTGCTGGGGATCCGCTCGATCAAGGACGGCGTGGAGGTCACCGACAACTCGACAGCCCGTGCGGTTCCAGGCCCTTCATTTTTGACTTCAATTTCGATCGCGATCGCTTCACCGGTATGGAGCACCTGATTGTGATTCTCGTTACGGATGATCGCCCGGAAAATCACCGTGGCGGGTCCGTCCACCGGAGCCGAAACAGGAACGGCTACCGCCGACTGCGGCGAGACTGTCGGTTTCGCAGTTTCGGATGCCCCGCCGGCCTGGCGTGCTTGAGCGGCATCGACAATCATGTTGGATGTCCCGAGTTGCTGGGCCATACCGTCCGTCACATAGCCCATGGCTTCTTGGGCAATATTGTCGAGACCCTTCACCTCACACGAAGCTTCGGTGACATCGACCTCTCCACGACCAATGCTTTGAATTTTCTTGCTGTAGAGGACCCTCCCATCGGCAGCCGTGTAGGCAAAGTCCAATCCCAGGGTGACCATAGCTGGATAGCTCTTGTCGGCCTTTCGAGGGATCGCCAGATCGACATGGGCCAGGCCCAACGCCGCATCGACATAGCCATCAGTCGCAGACGAGGATTCCGTTTCACCCGTCAGGACCTTTTCAAAAACGCGACCTGTTTTCCGTCTGAGCATTTCCTGTAGTGGAGCGCTGATCGGCAAGGATTGTCTCTGCCCGCAGGCGTCCTGATACGTGAGCTGCGCCCCGGCGATACTGGGGTCGGATCGAAGCTGGACGGTCAGAGGGAGATAGTATCCGATGGTCGCTCCATCTCGACTCGAGAAGAGCGAGCAGCTCGTCAACGTCGCAACAACCAGCCCCGCGACAACCCATGAGGCTGCCCGAGATAGAAAGGAAGAACGCGCTGAATCAATAGCCTGCACAATCATCCTTATACAGAATAGCATCCTATGGGCACAACTCGCCGCACAATACAAGCGAGACCGGCAGGACGAGCGAGACGGGAGGGCTTCCGTCTGTCCTCGTCGCGCCTGTCCCACATCTCTCGCGCTTCACGCGCCACGTCTCGTGATTGACAGCCCCACACCCCTCGGATAAGTTCATCCGCATGGCTGAGTCTTCTTCGCCAGCACCGGAATCGCCTTTGTCGCCGCGGCTCTCCTGGTCGGCCATCAGCCGGCTCATCCGTCTCCAGAATCAGACTGGGACCTGGCTGCTCATGCTCCCGACTCTCTGGTCCTTGGTCTTGGCCGCGCGCGGCATACCTCCGCTTCACTTGTTCGCCATCTTCGTCACTGGGTCCTTCGTCATGCGTAGCGCGGGGGTCGTGCTGAACGATTTAGCGGATCAATCCTTCGATCGACATGTGGCGCGCACGCGGGTACGGCCACTCGCGTCTGGTGAACTCAGCACCACGCATGCTCTGCTGGTCGTCGGTCTCTTCATCTCGCTGGCCGGAATCCTCGTGCTGCTCCTTGACCCACTGACGATCCTCATAAGTCCGATCGCCATCCTCTTGACCGGCCTCTACCCCTTTGCGAAACGCGTGATCCACATCCCGCAAGCCATATTGGGTATCGCTTTCGGCTGGGGCACCATCATGGCCTGGACCGCCTCGCGGGGGACCATCGAAGCGCCGGCCTGGTGCCTGTTCGCTGCAACGGTCTGCTGGGCAATCGGATACGATACGATCTACGCGCTTCAAGATCGGGAGGACGATCGTCGCATCGGAGTGAAATCTTCGGCGCTGTTGTTCGGTTCGTCGACGTGGATCGCCGTCGGCACAGTCTTGTGCGCGATGCTGCTGCTGCTGGGACTGGCAGGCTGGTTCGCCCACATCGGCTGGATCTACTATGCAGCGCTCGCTGCCATTGGAGTCTGGTGTCTGAGACAGGCCCTGCAGCTCAGACAGGCCGTCCCGGCTCCCACTGCCTTCTACATGTTTTCGCAACATGTATGGGTAGGAGCCGCGGTCTTCATTGGAATGGTTGCAGGATTTCTGCTCTGAGTTCAGCCCGCCGGCTTTTCGATCGGGGCATCCGGCTTCGGCGCACGCAACGTACCAAGGTACATCGTCACGGCCTTGGCATCGGCATCGCTGAGCCCGAGTGCCGGCATCCTGGTTTCCGGCTTCATCGCCTGCGGGTTCCTCACCCACCGATAGATCCAGGTCCCGTTCAATCTGAATCCTGCACGGTCGAGCGCCGGCCCCACCTTGCCACCATCTGCGCCAATGCTATGGCAGCCGTTGCAGCCATACTTGTCCATATAGAGCCGTTGGCCGAGCTCCACCATCTTCGCAACCTGTTCCGGTTTCACAGTGAGATCTGGCCGAGCGATGCTCACGCCTTTTCCTGGTCTCGTAGAGAAATTATTCAGCGCGGCCTGCGCAGCATCGAATTCCTTTTTCGCCTGCGCCATGGCCGCCATTTCCTTCGCGTAGACTGCATCATCGACATCGACGTTTTTCTTTTCAGCCTCTTCGCTGGCTTGCTTCTCGGCAGCCTCATACGTCTTTGTGGCTTGCTCTAAATTGGCTTGAGCCGTTTGGAGCGCCGCGGCCAGCTCTTTCTTCCGCTCTTCAACTTTAAACTCCAGCTTCATGCCGTGGAGGCCACGGACATAACCGACAATTGCCCAAATTTCGTCTTCGGACAGGGTGTACTTGAAGGTCGGCATGGTGGGCACGGCAAAATCATCGTCGCCGATCACGTCCCCGCCCTCACTCGTATCCTTCATGTCACGTGAGATCGTACTGAAGATGTCATTGTCTTTCAAAGTGGCCATCTCTGACTTATTCGAGAGATCTTTGGGCTTCGGATCGGGCATCGAAGACCAATTGAATCCTTCGTTCTGGTGTCCAGTCGCACCGTGACAGTGCGAGCAGTAGTGGCTGTAGAGTTCATGCCCCTTCTGCTGCTGCTCGTTAGCGCAACCCATGGCAGCCATGGCCCAGATGCCAATTAGTCCACCCACCACTCCCAATACGCATCGACGAGCCGCCTTCATGCTGAATGCCCTTTCTTGAGCTTGCGGATCAGTACGAACTGAAATCCGAGAGCCAGGCCCACGGCGATGGCCGCATAGTAATAGCCGGAATAATTCGGTGGCGCCTCTGCGCGGAAATTCCACCAGGCGGTGACCGCCTTTTGGGACCCCTTCTCCTTCACTTCGCCACTTGCGTCCTTCTTGCCATCCCAGACGGCGAAGGCGATATTGATGAACCCACCTGTCGTGATCTGCGTATCTTCGTCCGGATGTCCGGTGTCGAGTAGCCGCGTAAACACAACTTTCCATGTGCCGTTGGCGTAGACGCCTTTGGCTTTCACGTCCTGGTGCGTCTGTACCTTGAGTGTGCCAAAGCCCTTGGCATTCATGTCGACGCCTTTGTTGTCTTTGTTCTTCCAATACCAAATATTGACCGGGCCGCCTTCCACTTGCGCCATCGGCTGGCCATGCGCAAAGTGGGCCTTCTTGTCGCCGACCATGAACTCAATCGCGGCTGCATCGTCCGGATCCTCCGTCGGGTCGGCGTACTCCAACAGTATGGCGACGTTGGTCCCGTCATGTAAGGCACGCACGTTCAGATCTTTGACCGTCACATCCAGAATACGAGTCGGCCAATGGACTTGAGGCGACATCGGGAATCTCGCCAGGGTCGCGCTGTTCCACACCGCCGCAGTCGGGTCATCGCCCGGCAGGACGCCCTTCACCATCGGAGCGCTGACCGAGACGCTTTGCAGGGTTGAGACGGGCGGAGCGGTGGCCGCGACCTTTTCCTCGGCTGAGACGGGCTGCACAATCAGGAATCCCATGGCAAGCCATACAGCAACGACGAAGTTCGGAACGATTTGACTCAGTCCGCGTATCATAAATTCCGTCCTCTCTCTCGACTCACTTCTTCAGAGGGTGGGGCTCTGTGCCTTCCACTGCGCGCATTTTCTCACCAGCCCAACCCCGGCGCACCAAGATGCGCCCCTCCCAGGACGAACACCTTCTTGGGGCCGCGCATTTCAACGATAGTCGTCTTCCTCAACTCTTCAAGGGGCGAACGGGCCTGTCTCCAACTAAGCGCGTTGAGCGACTGTAAATGATCCTTCCAAGCTTGCTCGATATCTCTTCAGGGATGGGGGCTGATTGATATCCCACTGCGCGCGTCCAACGAGGGCCTTCTGAGGCCGCGCGTTGCACGAGCACAGGAGATCAACAGGCTCCATCCCCTCCTCTGTTCCGCAAGCAAAAGAGATAACCAGTCTGCCCCACTACTCCCACGTCCTCGGCGATTGATGCGCTCCGTCGTACTCGCCCATGATGATCTTCCAGATCCATTCGTCAGGAAGTTCGACTTCCCAGCGAGGCATCGCCGATTTCCATGGCATCCCTTCGATCGGGAGGCCGACGCCGCCCTTCTTGATGCGCCAGAATAGATAGCTTTCCTGGAGCATGGCGATTGTTGTTGGATCGGAGAAGTTGGCCGGGGGAGGATTGAATCCCCTAGCCGCCGGACCCTTGCCATCGAAGTTTCCGCCATGGCAGGGAGAACAGAACGCGGCATAGAACCCCTTCCCCTGCTGGATGGCGTCCGGTGTCTTTGAAATTGGATTCGACAAGCCAGTGTATTCGCCTGGCGGGGCCGGGTGAATCGTCCGGTTTTCTGACGGCGGCGCATCACTGACCGCCGTGCTGTTATAGGTTTGCCAGCCGACCAGTAAGGGGAACAGAATCAGGACTCCGTAACGCAATGCTTGCAGCCCGCCAATATTCTCTCCCGTCAGGAACCGTTGGATCGGGCCCCAGAAGGCCTCTTTGGACTCTGCGCTCAATGTGGCAAAGATCACAAAGCCCGATGTCGTCAGCATCAGATAGAGAAAAACCAGACTGGCCGGCAGCGGCGCCGAGCCAGGGATATTGGGCACGACAAACTTCAAGATCGCATAGGCGACCACGTTCAAAATGATTAGTTTGATCAACGGCCCCATACGTTCCTCCTCAGTGCGCTTGCGCCACGGCCACTGGACCGGACTGGGCTGCCTTCGCAGGAGCGACAGGCGCCTGTCCCGGCGCGTCCAGTTCAGTTACAGTGACAGAAATCGGTTCCCCGCTCATCTGCTGCAGAAATGCAATGACCGAGAGAATCTCATTCCTGGACAGCCCGATCGGGTTCTTATTGATGTAGGGCATCCGGGCCGGATACTCCTTCGCCACGCCTTCATGGCGGTAGTCGAGATAGATATAGGCCTGCGGTTGCGTCAAACTTTCAAAAAGAAACTCGCGGCTCAACTTGGCCCCAATCCCCTTTAGGTCCGGGCATCGGGCCGATTCGCTGGGGCCGATCGTGTGACACAGCGCGCATTGGCCCTTACTAAAGAAAATCTTCTGCCCGATGGTCGCCATGTCGGTCGGAGTTTTCACCGTGGCAATATCGAATTTCTCCTCGACGGGCGGCAACGACGCCATTTGCGGCACCGACAACGCGACGAGGGTGAAGAGGCCAAGCACAATCGCGACAAATCCAATGACCCGGACAAACGAGGCGCGAATGAAGAGGAGGATCAGGATCCCGATTCCCACCACTGAGAGACCAATCAACTGCAACCTGACAACTTCGCTCATAGCCACCCTTCCGTATGGAATGGTAAATGTTGTATGTTCAATGTTGAATTGGGAGTCAACTCAACATTCCTAATTCATAATCCACAATTCTTCAATGCGCTTTCGGTTCATCGAGCGCACTCGATGCGCCTGCCATCGCAGGCATGCCGTGCGGCAATTCGACCTTACTCGCTCCACCATGCGCCTTCGCCTTATCACCCATCGTGGCCACCCAGAAGATGAACGCGACAAGCATGCAGAAGAAAAATGTGTTCAAGGCCATGAGTGCAGCAGCGTAGCCGAGCGCAGGTGAAAACGCGTATGGGGACGTATCGCGCACCACGCCATAGACATGCCAATGGACGCGGGAGGACGACCGTGCGTAGCCCATCAGCGTCATCAGGAGGACGACCATGACCGCGTTGAGGACGAGCGAGTAACCGGCTCGGGGAGGCATCTTGCCCCAGACCATTTCCGTCGTGGTCTTGGCACTTCTCAGCAGCAAGGCTGTCAGCGGAGTGATCGTCAACATGACACCGAGCACGACCAACACCTGCGACGTCGAGAAGTAATTGATGCGAATGATAGCGGGAACGAAATACCCCCACACGCCAAGGATGATCACCGCGATCGCCGCGCAGCCAAGGATGCCGCCCATGATCGCTTTGGCAACCTTGGCCCAGCCCGCCGTTTCCTGCTTGCCGGCCCGCCAATACATGATGAAGCTCATGAATGTGACGAGGATCATCAGATTCGCCACGGTCATCTTGGCCGACATGACGCCGAACACACCAAGAAGCGGATGGTGGCTGCCCCCCATCTTTCTCGCTTCTTCCATACTGGCCACAAGCGAGTGGGGTGTCATCCAGACTCCCAGGCACAGCAACAGGGCAATCAACATCGCCAACATCGGCTTCCGGTATTTCATCTCAGAGCCGGGGATGCGATAGGTGATCCCCAGCCAGAAATAATAGTTCGAGCCGAGAAAGAGCACCCCGATGAGCATGGCTTGCAGAATGAACAGCCAGGACAGAAAGCCTCCCATGAGCGTGATGCCCATCTGCTGGTTGTACTGGTAAATTTCCCGCATGAGCCAGTAGCCGGCAAAAGGGAGCGCCAACAGACCGAAGACGCCGATGAAGTTCCCGACATAGCCCATCCAGTCGTAGTGGTCGCGCTCTTCCGTGTTCGTGGCAGACAAATAGCGAATCCCGGCATAGGCGCCGCAAATGTAGCCGCCGAGCACCACGTTGGCAATCAGGCGGTGAATGTTCACCGGCCACCAGGTCGGATTCCATGTCGCGGCCCAGGCCCGCGCCATATCCGACCCCTCGGCAAGCACGACCGGACTGGACTGGAACGTTGCCCAGGAGTTCGGCACGACCATGATGAAGAACGCAAAGAAGTTCAACATGAAGCCGAGGAAAATATGAAACGTCTTCTTGCCGCCATCTTGCATCGCATCCCAGCCATACCAATAGAGATACAGCGTCGCGGTCTCGACCAAGAAAAGCATGCAATACACAATAAAAGACGGGAAGAAAATATCCGTCAGGTAGTTCATCAGCTTGGGATAAAACGAGATCAGCAGGAACAGCAGGATGCCGCCGAAGAGCGCCGTTGTGGCATAGGCGGAGGTCAGGAGCTTGGTGAATTCCTTGGCTAATTTGTCGTAGCGCTTTTCGCCGGTTTTCCAGGCGACGATTTCGCATAACCAGGCGAAGATCGGCACACCCAACACAAATCCCGCGAGCAGCAAATGGAGCTGCGCGATCACCCAGATGACGTTGCGGCTGCCGACGTAGGGAACGTCACGATACTCGACCGGGGCTGCCGGCGTGGCATCTGCCCCAAAAACCAGCGCGGGAAGGCTGAGGAGACCCACTGTCATTACGAGCCCCAAGAGCGTCCCCCCATGACCGCTGCAGCTCCGGAGAAGCTTCTGAATCCATCTACCCTGATGTTGCATTGCCCTCACCTCATCTTCTCCCACGTTACGGTTTCATGGCGGCAGGCGGAGCCGGTTCTGTTGCTTCCGGCGCTTTCACTGTTTCTTTGCCGGCCTTGCCTTTTTCCTTGCTCTTCTCTTTTTCCAGTTCGGCTTCGGCCTGCTGTTCTACCAGCAACTCCACCTTCGCCGCAAGCTGCGCAATCATTTTCTCGTCTTTATTCAGTGTCTCAAGCGGTTTGAACGGAGGCGCTGCCTTCACTTCCGCCTTCTTGCAACAGTCGTGCGGGTGCGGTGTAGACACCGGGAGAGAAGACCAGAACAGGAGCGACAACACAACGGCCACACCGGACAATGCCGTCAGCATCAATCCTTGATCCTCCGGCACCCGCATCAGATCCCAGCGGGTAATCAGCCCCTGATAATTCTCCGACGAATGACCTGCTGCCTTCACTGTGCCACGGATGACCCGCCCCACGAGCGAAAAACCGATGACTAACAACAACACAAGCGCCACTGTGGCCGCTGTGCCCCAGAGGGTCAGCTCAATGCTGATCCGTTCCGCCACAGGAATTCCCTTCAGAGAATCCGACTCAAACATCGAGTGGACGGCCGAGATCGAGGCTTCAGTAATCGCACTCTCAGCCACCCAGAAGATCGGCAGAAAGATGGCACCGACCAATGCACACTTCCACCAAAGCGTCAGCCCCAGCCCATTTTGCGGTTCGCGCCCCAACCGTTCGAGGAAAAATGTTCGTCCCACGACCCCGAGCGCCCAGATGTCGATCGGGATCGCCAGCAGGAACAGCAACGCGATGCCGGCGCCTTCACCGATGTGTGAGTCCAATCCCATGGTGATCGTGGGAAGCGCAAACACCGTGACCGGACTCGCCAGTAGCATCATGAACGCGAGAGCGATTCTGGTTTCAAAATGCACGATCCCGAACGCCAGAAAAAGCACGGCGAAGGCAAGCTTGATCGGCAAGCCGGTCCAGAAGGCAGGCCAGAGAATGCCGAACCCGAGCTTTGTGGGGGAGATCTGGTCGTTCATGCCAGTACCCGACGATGAACAAGGAACGATGAACGACGAACGACCGCGGGTCCAGATGATTTCGGCGTTCTGCGTGCATCGCACGTCATGGACAACAGTAGAACACCGGAAGGACGCTCAAAAAAGCTAGACTTCTCACCCGCCCAACCCCGATGCGGGAAGACGCGCCTTTCCGCTGGCAAGGCCGCAGCGAGCGAAGAGGCGAGGCGTACGCTTCGGTACGTTGAGCCTCTGAGCGATGCGAGAACGCCGCTGACGGACTTTTTCAGCATCCTGCTAGTCCAAATACTCTCGATTGATAATGGCAGAGACCGTGAAAAGTAGGATCGAAACTATGAGCACCACCCATCCGATAAGGGCAAAAGGGCGCTTGAAAATATTCCGCTCGGGGTTCCGGTCGAAGAAGGGCAAAAGCACCAGCACGGCCCCAAGGAGGCCTGGCAAGAGCAGCGAACCGAGAAACTGTCCAAACTCGCCGGAAAACATCTTTAGACGCAGGTGCTGGAATAAGAACAAGAAGTACCATTCCGGTTCCGGGTGATAATCGCCCGGATCAGGCGTCGCCTCTTCCAACAAGACGACCGGTTCCCAAAAGGCCAGCGCACTGATGCAGGCAAAGACCACCGCCATCCCGACGACGTCCTTCCAAATCTGCCGTGGAAAAAAATAATCGGTCTTCGCCTTCAGCTCTACCGGCGTACCTCGGAATGGACCAGCCGGTCCCGCGCATCTAAACAGGAAGAGATGCAACCCGGCCAACCCAATCAGGGCTGCGGGGAGCACCATCACGTGAATGACAAAGAACCGGCTCAATGTCATCTGTCCGGGGGTCGGGCCTCCCTTGAGGAAACGCGACATGAAGTCGCCAAGCAACGGCATCTTATCCATAATCTCGACGCCGACCGTCGTGGCCCAATAGGCTCGCTGGTCCCACGGAAGCAAATAGCCTGTGAAGCCAAATCCCATGACGATGGCGAAGAGCGCCAACCCAACCAGCCAGATGAGTTCGCGCGGTTTCTTATACGCGCCCCAGAGAAAGACTTGGGACATATGAGCAAACACGCAGATCACCATGGCCGAGGAGCCCCAGAAGTGGTAACCCAGGAGGAACCAGCCGTAGTCGACGTCATGAATAATGTATTGGGTACTGGCGTAGGCATGGTCGGCGGTGGGCACGTAGTAGAACATCAGTAGCACGCCCGTGACCGCCTTGGCTGCCAGCAGCTTCAGCCCAACTCGCTCGTCGACAAAGGCGAAGACCTTTTCGACGACCGTTGCCTGCGTACCGGCAGAAGGAGAGTCGCTCATCTAAACGATCCGCGTTTGGGACTTCGTCCCGGCCTTGAATTCCATATCGATAATTTGCACCTCGCCACTCGGGGACACCTGAATCGGCAGCAGGTCGAGGGGGCGCGGGGCGGGGCCCTCCAGCACCTTGCCGGACGCATCATAAATGCTCAAGTGGCAGGGGCAGAGGAAGACTTGCCCGAGCACCTTGTGTTTTCGCCATTTATATCCGCAACCAAGGTGGGGACATTTGCCAGAAAATGCGAGGTAGGGCATATCCTTCTTATTGGTCCAGAGGGCTTTCCCGGTGGCATCCCGGAATTCCATATCCTTTCCCTGATACACCTTTTCCAACACCGCAGGAGTCGCCTTGACGAGCCACGCGTTCTTCTCGATCTCGGCCTCGGGCATATAGGCTTCTTTGACATTGCGCTTGTACTTGAACTGGGTCCCGGCATCTTCCACCTTCACCTTCGCAATGTTGCCGATCTTCAGCCATCTGTTGTCCATCGGTGCATACATCGGCTTCATCAAGTACTTCAGCACGGGGAAGGCCAGCGGCAATCCGATAAACAGCCCCGTCACGTAGGTCAAGTTTGCAAAAAACTTCCGCCGTTTGACGTTTCGCTCCAACTCAGGGAGCGGCACCAGGACTTCGCCCGGCGCGACGTGGATATGTCTCTCAAGACCCGGGATTTCCACTTCATGCAGCGTGACATAGTCTTCACGCTTGAAAGGCGGCAAGGCCATGACTTCGGACGAGGACGACCGCAGTTGCACCAGATCGTCCGTCACGGTCTGCACCGCCCCCATCGATACTTGTCGTTCACCCGCGCCGTTCATCGATACGACAAGATGGCTGACCTCATGGGACAACGGGTCCATGATGACCTTGGCCACTTCTCCGACTTCTCGATCCGCACAGCGGACTTTCGATTTCAGTTGAGGCTGCATGCTACTTCTTCTTGATTGGCTTTGGCGTGTTCACCGATGTATTCTTGAAAGTACCCAGCCAGGAGGCGAGCGCCACGACGTCGCCTGGCTCCATGAGGTCCTTATACTTGTCCGGCATCTTGCCCTTCTCCCACTCCTTCTCGAATCCCTCGGCCATAAAGCTCTTGGGATCAAGAATTTTCTGTTTAATGTCGTCGACCGTGAGATACGTGCCGATGTTGTCCAACTCCGGACCGCGCTTCTTCCCACCCTCACCCTTCAGCTTGTGGCAGTTGTAACATTCTTGCAGCTGCCACTGCTCTTCTCCCTGCTTCATAAAATCCCCGGTTGCTACGCTAGTCGTTGCCGAAGGAGTACCGGCCGGCGGCTCTTTCGTCGCCTGATCCCCGCCCAGTGCCTTGAGCCGGACCTCCAAGGCTTTCACCTGCTCATCGAGCGCCTTCGCACGAGCAATCAACTCCTCTGCTTTTCCCTGTTGAGTCGCAGCAAATTTAGGTCCCAATATCTTGGCGATCTTTCCCTTCTCATCTTCCGGATCATATTGCGGCCACATCGAGGCGCCGGAAATGTACACTGTGCATAGCACGATGTAGAACACGATCAGGGCAATCAAGGACTTTACCCCGCTCATAGTCCTGAGCGACGGCGCGTCCAGCAACATGAAAACGGCAGCCCCCAACATCGCGTAGCCGAAGAACATCATCTGGAAAATGAAGGGAAACTCGAGCGCCCTCGTAATACCGACAAGCACGCCGCCGACCACCAGCCCGATAGACAGCTTCTTAATCACATTCCCCATGCAGACTCTCTTTCCTTCAGTAGGCGTTCCGCACCCCGGTTACTTGGCCCTGGCAGGAACAGGATCTCCCTCAGGTGCGTGCCCCTTCGAATCGGAAGGTCGAAGGGTCACGATAATGGCGAAACTCACGACTACGAAAAAGACGACAGTGATCCCGGTAATCCACCAGGCAGAATACGACAGCGTCGGCGTGAAAGACTCCGCGGTGAAGTCGGGCAACAAATTGTAGGTGTGGTAGTACTTCCGCAGCAGCGAGCGAACGGCGCCCATCAACCCCATCGTCCAAATTGAGCTAAAGGCGAGAAAGATCAGCACGAACTGGGAGGCGAAATCGATTTTTCCCCAGATAATCGTGCCCTGCCTGATAGCCCGGTTATAAATGACATAGTTGACGACCGTAACGAATACTAACGTGAACGCCGCAGAATTCTTGGCCGGCATCAACGCCAGGAAGTTCCAATCCGATGGCAGCTCTAACTCCGCTACCAACTTGGCGCCGGTCGGCACGAATCCGTGGGGGGTGAGCCAGATGGCATCGCCCACGAC
>Ga0193745_1000139_pt1 | contig 12656 bp, 14 predicted proteins | sample L1a2metaG_FD_145899 | JGI IMG/M metagenome (GOLD analysis project Ga0193745, IMG submission 145899) | Soil microbial communities from a riparian zone of the East river system, Colorado, United States - L1a2 | ecosystem: Environmental > Terrestrial > Soil > Riparian zone | place: USA: East River... | reverse complement strand
GAAACGCCCCCACCTTGTGATCAACGGCGGCGACAGCTCGGCGACGTTCCTGGTGCTGCAGGGGATCGGCGAATACGATTTCGTCCCGCTCACGTGAGGCACTCCGCAATCCTTTCAACATCTCATTAGCAGACACCCGCCATGGATACCATCGACCGCAGTTTGTCCGAAGAGCAGCGGCTGATGCGCGAAAGCTGCCGCGCCTTCGTCAACGATTTCGTCACGCCCTACATTCGCCAGAACTGGCAGCGCGAGTGGCTGATGGACCCGGGCGCGCGCCTGCCGCGCTCGATACTCGAGCAGGCCGACAGAATCGGAATCCGCACCCTGGGCGTGCCCGAGGAGTTCGGCGGCGTGCCGCTCGATCCTGCGCACGAGGTGCAGACTTTCGCCCTCATCTCCGAGGAGATCGCGCGCGGCGACTCGGGGCTTTCCGACAAGCTGGTGCAGATCTGGAAGGTGTCGGTGCTGCTGCGCAACGTCGCACCGCGCCATCTGCAGGAGCTCTGGTTCCCGCGTCTGGTGAAAGACCCCGGGTTTCTGCTCGCGCACTGCCTCACCGAGCCGCGCGGGGCTTCGGACCGCTGGCTCCCCTACAACGTTCCGGAGGCGGCGATGCAGACGCGCGCGGTGCTGAAGGGCGACGAGTGGGTGATCAACGGGCGCAAGCAGTTCATCAGCAACGGCTACGACGCGAGTCTGTACGTGGTCTACGCCACGACGAAACCGGGCGTGGGCATGCTGCAGGGCACCTCCAGTTTTCTCGTGCCGCGCGGAACGCCCGGCCTCACCATCGCGCGCTGCAACGAGACTCTGGGCGGCCGCTTCATGAACAACGGCGAGCTCGTGTTCGAGGACATGCGCCTGCCGAAGGACCACCTGCTCGTCGAGAACGACGCGCTTGCCAAGACCGGCGTCTATTTCCGTCCCGGCAAGGTCATCCAGGCGTCGAAGAATCTCGGCGTGGGCGTCGCCGCCTTCGAGCGCACCGCCGAATACGTGCAGAACTACGTGCAGGGCGGCCGCATCCTGATCAAGCACCAGGCGGTCGCGCTGCGCCTCGCGGAGATGGCGACCAAGCTTCGCGCGGTACGCGCGCTCCTGCGCGAGGCCGCGCGCGCGGTGGACGAACGCGCGCCCGACGCCGAGGAGCTGTGCAACATGGTGAAGCTGTTCGCTTCCGAGGAGGTCTTCAAGGTGACGCAGCACGCGGTGGAGCTCCACGGCGGCAACGGAATCATGCTCGACTTCGGAATCGAGAAGCTGTTCCGCGACGCGGCGGTGTTCCTGCACATGGATGCGACCGTGGACATCTCGAAGTTCAAGATCGTCAAGCTGATGTTTCCGCACACGGCCGGCGCTTATGCCGGGCCGGAAGCCTAGCCAAACATAGGAGGCGTCATGGCCAGAGGAGGTCTTTTGATCGTCGCGGCGGCGCTGCTCGCGCCCGTGCCGCACGCGCTTGCTCAGGAAGCGCCGTTCCCGAGCCGGCCGCTGAGGGTCATCGTGCCCTTCACCCCGGGCAGCGTCACCGACGTCATGGCGCGCAGCGTCAGCGACAAGCTGGCAGCGAACCTCGGGCAGCCGGTGGTGGTCGAGAACCGCCCGGGCGCGGGCGGAACCATCGGCATCGCCCAGGTGGCGAAGTCCGCTCCGGACGGCTACACGCTCGTCGTGGTTTCCGCCGGGTACGCCGTCAATCCGGTGATCTATGCGAATCTTCCCTACGACTCGGCAAAGGACCTCGCCGGCGTGATCCCGCTCGGAAATCTTCCCAGCGTGCTGTTCGTTTCGCCGGCGATCGGAGTGAAATCGGTGCAGGAGCTGATCGCGCTCGCCAAAGCAAAGCCCGGAACGCTCAACTATCCTTCGGCCGGAATCGGCAGCGCGTCGCACGTGAACACCGAAAAGTTTCTCGCGGTCACGGGGATCAACGCTGTGCACGTGCCGCTGAAGGGCGCGCCGGAGATGATCACCGAAACCATGGCGGGACGCACCCAGTTCGGCACGGTGGGGATCTCCGCCGCCCAATCCGCCATCCGCGATGGCCGTCTGGTCGCGCTCGCCGTGAGCAGCAGGAAACGCGCGCCCAACCTGCCCGAAGTGCCGACCGTGGCCGAGGCAGGCGTGCCGGGCGCCGAATTCAACTTCTGGATCGGCGTGCTCGCGCCGGGGCAGACCCCGCGGCCTATCGTGAATCGGCTGCACGCCGAATTCGACCGCGCCCTTCAATCGCCGGACGTGCGTGACCGTCACGCCAAGCTCGGGGCCGAGCCGATGCCGATGAGCCCCGAACAGTTCGACGCCCTGATGCGCGAAGACCTCGCCACGCTGGGCGCCCTGCTGCGCGCTGCGGGAGTGAAGGCAAATTGATTTGGGGCCAGAGAATCACTTCAATATAGGATCAAGCGTTCTTCCGTTGCAGCTCAAGGAGGTCACATGGCACCGAAGCGTGACGAATACATCGCGAAGCTGAAGACGCAGCTCGATCAATGGAACGCCGAGATGGCGAAATGGGAAAGCCAGGGCAAACAGGCGCAGGCGAGCATGCGCTCGGAGTACGAGAAGCAGCTCGCCGCGATCCGTCAGCATCAGGACCAGGCCAGGGAACAGTTGCGCAAGGTGCAGGCGGCCTCGGGCGACGCGTGGATGGAACTGACTCGCGGCGCCGACGAAGCGTGGGCGGCGATGCGCAAGGCCTTCGAGAAGGCCAACGCGCAATTCAAGAAGGAGAAGGAATAGTTCGCGTCCGGAGGACGCCGCGGCGCGGAGCCGCTAGCCCTTTCCCAGGACCGCGTCCAGGCGCTCGATGTCGTTAATGACGCGCCACTCGGACGCCCCGGCCGCTTCGACCCGCTTCTGCCAGGCCTCGAGCCGCCCCATGTAGCGCCGCGGGTCGATGTTGTCGGTCTTCAACTTGACGACGTTGAGCGCCACGACGCGGATGTCCTTCAGCTTGATCGGGAAGTCGCGGACCGTCACCTTGTCGAGCTCTTCCTGCATGTCGGAGAAGATCAGGATGGTCTTCGTCCCCGCGCCCGTCTCGTTCAGGAAATCCGCGCCCTGGATAAGGCCCCCGGTGATGTCGGTATAGGCGCTGCCCCCGACGGTCTTCACGAACGCGTCGATCTTGTCCTTGAAGGCGCGCTTCTGAATGTTCGCCCGTGAAGGTTGATTGTCGAACGTGACCTTCGCGATGATGTCTTTCTCGCTGAAGCTGCGGCTCTTCACCCGCGCGACCGCGAGCGAATCCCCGGGCTGCAGGGTGCCGAGCAGGTAGTTGATGATGAGCTGGGCCTTGCCCACTTCCTGGGCGTAGGTGCCCGACGTATCGACCAGCATGTAGACGGCCTGGGTATGGCTGCGCTGATCGGCGCAGGACGACATTGCCGCCGCCGAAGCGAGCAGCGACGCGACAAGCATTCGCTTGATCATGATTCCCCCCGTCGGATCACGTGCTGCGTCTTGCAGGTTGCGAAGCAGTCGTTCCGTTTCGCATCGCCTTGACCATGCGCTCTATCAGGAGCGGCAGGACGATGGTAACGTCATACAGGGTGGTGAGCACCCTGCACAGTTGGCGCACCAGATTTCCGAGAATGCGCAGCACGAACGCCAACACGCGCACCAGCATCACGAGCGTGGCTCCTCCGACCGTGCGCAGCGAGTGCACGAAAGACTCGAGCGGAATCGCGACGAAGGCGAGCGCGAGAGGAAGGATGAAACCGAGCAGCATCTGGGCGGCCGTCGGAATGCGCGCGAGCAACGGGTCGGCGGGCGCCACCTTCTGCGCGGAGGCCAGTGACTGGATCAGCGCCTGCTTGTCAGCCATCAGCATATCGCGGATAAGCGCCAGCGAAGCCTCGATTCCAGCCAGGGCCAGCAGAAACACCGCGGAAAACCACAAGATGCGGCGTCGCATCTTGTCGTTCAGATTCTGGATTGCGGGGAAGAGATGCGTGAAGCGCAGGGCCTCCATCAGGAACAGCCCCATCGTCGCCTCGACGAGAATGATGACCAGCGCGGCCACGTCGGAGGTCTTCAGCGAATTGGTGAGATAGTCGCTGCCACCGACCATCTCGGAGAACGGCAGCGCGATCAGCTTGAAGTTGACCAGTGCGCCCCCCATCGCGATCAGAAGGACCAGGGTCGCGACGCAGAACTGGGTAAAGGCGGAAACCGTCAATGCGTGCTCGGCCTTGTCCGTCTTCTTGTTGATCTGCTCGTATTTTTCCATCTGCGCGTCGATCTTCGAGGAGGTGTCCTGCAGCCCGGTCAGCTTCTTGTCGACCTGCCCGAGCGTCTTGTCGAGGGAGCGCCAGAAGGGCATGAAGCCGTTCAGGATCTTGTGCCGGGACTGGTAGGCGCGGCGGTACTCTTCGAGCGCTTTGGCGTGGATGCTGTCGACCGAGCGCTTGATCTCCTCGAGTATCCTCTTGACCATCTCGCTGTGTTCCGCCTTGATCTTCGCGATCCCGGTAACCGCCTCGACCCAATCGGGGGGAGGCGGCGGCACTTCCCCGCATTTCTTGTAGTCTTCCTCCACGCGCGTGATTTCGTCGAGGACCTTCCGCTGAAGCGCCGGGTAACCCTCCAGGTCGCGCGTGACGAGCAAGCCTACGCGCTCGAACTCGCGCTCGATGTGTTGCCCCACTTCCTCTTTCCCGTGCGCGAGCAGCACCGCCTTGTTGCGCTCCTTCATGTCCCTCGCCGCCGCGAACAGCCAGCGCGCACCCAGCCGCAGGGGACCGCCTATCGCGTGGCCGATCGAGCGAAACAGATCGTGCACGAGCTTGCGCGCGGCATACAGGAACGGCATGGCGATGGCGAACAGGATCAGCGCGGACGCCATCGCGTTGCCTGGCCAGATCATCCAGAATTGCGAACTTGTCACGGGACTCCCCTTCCCGGCTGCACGGCCAGGTTATCGTCGTAGGACAACAGCATACGATAGATCAGGCGAGCACGGCGCGCCAGCGTATTTGAGGCAATATTTCTCGAATACCGGCGGGTTGGGCGGAAATGTTCTGATCCGATTGATTATTTCTTGACGCACCGCATGTCGCCTGAAAGCGACAAGCCGGCTCAGGTCTCCTTGCAGGCGGCGCGCCCTCCCGAACTCAGACGCCGATACCGGCGCGCTTCGCGGCCTTCGCGAAGCGCGGGTACACCTTCTTCACGTTGCCGTGGAAGATCTTTTCCTTGTCGGCCTTGCTCACCCAGTCGATTCCATCGATGTAACGCTTGGTGTCGTCGTAGTTGAATCCGGTCTCCGGATCCACGCCCTTCACCGCACCGACCATCTCGGAGGCGAAGAGGATGTTGTCGGCGGGGATCACCTTCAGGAGCAGGTCGATGCCGGGCTGGTGATAGACGCAGGTGTCGAAGAAGACGTTGTTCATGAGAAGCTCTTTCAGCGGCGGGCGCTTCATGTCCTGCGCGAGGCCGCGGTAGCGGCCCCAGTGATAGGGCACCGCGCCGCCGCCGTGCGGAATGATGAATTTCAGCGTCGGGAAGTCCTTGAACAGGTCAGCCGTGATGAACTGCATGAACGCGGTGGTGTCCCCGTTGATGTAGTGCGCGCCGGTCGCGTGGAAATTCGGATTGCAGGAAGCGCTGACGTGGACCATGGCCGGCACCTCGAGCTCGACGAGCTTCTCGTAGAGCGGGTACCACCACTTGTCGGTGAGAGGCGGCTCCTTCCAGTAGCCGCCCGAAGGGTCCGGGTTGAGATTGCAGCCGATGAATCCGAACTCTTTCACGCAGCGCTCCAGCTCCGGTATGCAGTTCTTCGGCGGAACGCCGGGACTTTGCGGCAACTGGCAGACACCGACGAACTTCTCCGGGTAAAGGGCGCAGACGCGGTGGATCATCTCGTTGCAGTGCTCCGACCAGTGCCGGCTCGTGGTTTCGTCGCCGATGTGATGGCTCATGCCCATCGCGCGCGGCGAGAAAATGGTTAGGTCCGTGCCGCGCTCGCGCTGCAGCTTCAACTGCGCGCCCTCGAGGCTCGCGCGGATCTCGTCGTCGCTGATGCCGAGGCTTCCTTTGGCCGGAGCGTGCTTCGCGTCCTGCAGCCCGGCGATCTGGCGCTTGCGCCATTCCTCGAGCTGCTTGGGAGCGGTGGTGTAGTGGCCGTGGCAATCGATGATCATGTGTTCCGCCTCATGCATAGCGTGCGCGGTGCGCGCGACTTGTGTCGCATCGCGCGCGGAGCGCACGATGCCCTTTTCCCGTCAAAACAGCTTGCGCGTCACGTCATCGAAGAGCTCATCCACCGTAAAACGCCGCGGAATCATCCGCTGCTGATAGACGGTGTCGATGACGACTTCGAGGCTGCGCCGGTTGGCCTCGAGGCCGAACGGTTGAGTGTCGAATTCGCCCGGCCTGGGCAGCTTCGCCGCCTTCTTGCTGGCGGCCAGGAGCCGGTAGATTTCGCGCACGGCTTCCGGTTCGGATTTCGTCAGGGATTCCTTCACGACCACCATGTGATTGATCTGCAGCGCCCGGTACTTCCTGTGCCAGGCCTCGGCCGCCGCCGCCGGGTTGTGGATGAGCGGCTTCAGTCGCGGGTCGGTCGGCACGGCGGGCAGGATCGCCGCGTCGATCTCCCCGGCGAGAAGCATCGCCGTCAGCTCCTTGCCCTCCGGCGCGCGCTCCACCGACGGCGGATCGCGGAACTCGGCGACGTGGGCTTCCTCGAAAGTGACCCATTTGACGCGGTCGATGTCCACGCCGTGCTCGTTGGCGAGGATGCCGCGCAGCCAGGTCGAGGTCGTTACGGTGTAGGAACGCGTGCCCACGCGGCGCCCCGCGAGGTCGGCGGGCGCGAGCGGCCCGCGCTCGATGTTGTATACGATGTGGGGGTGCTGGAAGCGCGCGAGCACGACCGCGGGCAGGAGCACCAGCGGCTTGCCGTACGCCTTCGCCATGAGGAAGGTCACGATGGCAAGCTCGGCGCAATCGAATTCGAGATCCCGCACGACCCGCTTGAACGCCGTGCTCGGCGTCTTCAAGTCGGCGAAGTCCAGGCTCACCGAGGACGATTTCACCTCGCCCTTCTTCAGGGCAAGGGTGACCGGGTAATCCCCCAGGAGCATGCGCACTGCGACGGGCTCAGTCATGGCGGTGTACCCTCTGGTTTTCCCGCAAGAGGCTCCCAATGAGCGAAACAAGAGAAGTCGTGGTCGTCGATGTCAAGATCCCGTTCTGGTCGATGGTGGTCCTGCTCGTCAAATGGGCGATCGCGGCGATACCGGCCATGATCATCCTCCTGGTCCTTGCGACCGTGGTGTCGATGGTACTCGGCGGCGTGTTCCACTGGAACTGGATGGGCCGGGGCATGGTTTAGTTTCGATGATTGCCGTTCTCCGGATGCTCGCGATGTCTCCCCCGATTGTATAATTGCGGGACATCCTGAGCCACCCGACTTTCAGCCGCGCATGAAAATCGAAGAAAGCCTGCTCGCCAACGTGAAGATGGCGCCCCGGGACGCGATCCTGGGGCTGACCGAAACCTTCCTCGCCGATTCCAACCCCAAGAAGGTCAACCTCGGCGTCGGCGTCTACTACGACGATCAGGGCAAGGTCCCGCTGCTCGAATGCGTGCGCCGGGCCGACGAGGCGCTCACCGCGGCCGCCGTCGCCCGGCCATACCTGGCGATGGACGGCTTTCCGGAGTTCATCCGCTCGGTCCAGGGGCTGCTCTTCGGGCCCGACCACCCGGCCGTCGCGCAAGGCCGGGTCACCACCGTCCAGGCAGTCGGCGGCACCGGGGCGCTGAAGGTCGGCGTGGACTTCATCAGGCGCTTCGCCCCCGGCGCCGCGATGTACATATCCGATCCGAGCTACGACAACCACCGGCCGCTGTTCGAGGAAGCCGGCTTCAAGGTCGAGATGTACCCCTACTACGATCCGCGCACGCGCGGGATCAAGTTCGCGGAGATGATCGCCTATTTGAGCGCGGCTCCCAAGGCATCGGTCGTCCTGCTGCACGCCTGCTGCCACAACCCGACCGGAGTCGACATCCGCGGCGAGCAATGGGACGAGGTCATGAAAGTCGTCGCCGAGCGGCGGCTGATCCCGTTCCTCGATTTCGCCTACCAGGGATTCGGCGAAGGCGTGGACGAGGATGCCGAAGTCGCGCGTCGCTTCGCCGAAGCGCTGCCCCTGGTGCTGGTGGCGATGTCCTTCTCCAAGTCCTTCTCGCTCTACGGCGAGCGCGTCGGCTCGCTCAGCGTGGTCACCGCGGACCCGGGCGAGGCAGCGAGAGTGCTGAGCCACCTGAAGCGCATGATCCGCACCAATTATTCGAACCCGCCCTCGCACGGCGCGAGAATCGTCGCCTCCGTGCTCGCTTCCCCCGAGTTGCGCGCCCTGTGGAGGAAGGAAGTCGTCGGAATGCGCGACCGCGTGCGCTCGATGCGACGCGAGCTGGTCGACCGCCTGAAGAAACGCATTCCCGATGACTTCGGGTTCATTCTCCAGCAGCGGGGGATTTTCTCGTATTCGGGCCTGTCCCGCGAGCAGATGATCGCGATGCGGGAGCGCTTCTCCGTATATGGAATCGAGTCCGGCCGTATCTGCGTCGCCGCATTGACCTCGCGCAATCTCGATTATGTCGCCGATGCGATTGCGAGCACCATGCGCATGAGCGAAGCGGCGCTCACGCCGACGCGCGCCGCATGAAGCTCAGCTCGACTTCCGCTGGCTCGGCGTTACACCTCGACCGTCACGCGGTCTTCAAGTCGACTGCCGATCGCCTTCCGTCCAGCTCGCTGCGCACGTCGTAGGAAATCTTCTGATTCTCCTGCAACGGCTTGAGCCCGGCGCGTTTCACCGCGCCGCTGTGCACGAACAGATCCTTGGAGCCGTCGTCGGGCCGTATGAAGCCGAAGCCGCTCTTGGCGTTGAAGGATCGGACGATACCGGTGGGCATGAGCGTTCTCCCGTAAGGGCTTCGCCGTCACGCGGACGCGCGCGGCATCAAATATCCGTGGGAGAGGCCTGAAAGACGCCCCGAAAGGAAGTGTGGGGCCGAGACCCAAAGCGATTCGACCGCGCATTATGGACCTTTCCCGGCGATTCCAACGAGTTGCCGTCGAAAAGATACCCAAGCACGAAACCGCAACAGCGAGGACAATGGTCGGCGCCACTCATGCTTCAACTCCGTGGCCGCGATCGAATCCCGCCTTGCTCCTCGCCCGCGCCGGAACGCGCGCCGGGACCTCACCTGCGAAGGACGACCATGCTGCTATTCAACCTGAGCGAACTCTCCAACGCGCAAATACACAAGAAGATCTGGGCCCGCTGCCAGGCTTTCGGGCGCGTCGAAGAGGTCTCCATTCATCGGCGCTCGACCGTCCGGCCAGGCGCCTTTGCGCTGGTCACCATGGCCAGCGCCGCGGAGGTCAGGAAAGTGATCAAGGGCATCGGCGACGTTTTGTTCGGCGGCTTGGCGCTGATCGAGCTCTCGCAGGACGCCCTGTCCGGCGAGGACAACGTCGTCGTCCCGCTCGGTGGTCCGTATGTGCCGAGAACCGCCCGCGCGCACGACAAACTGAAAACAGTGGTTCGCGCGTGGCTGGAGACGAGCGCCGAATACTTGAGCGGCGGAACGTGTGCGGCAGCGATGACGGGGTGCGCTATTCTGACCATAGCGTGCATCCCCCTCGTTCAATTGCGCTCGCAGGTGGAGCGCAATACTTCGAGATTCATTTTCGGAGATCGGCGCCTGGCGTGGATCTCCGGGTAGTTCGTGTCACTCTCCTGACACACCTTCCCCTGCGGAAGGAAATCCAAATCTAAGGCGTCACCGCCAGCGCCGACGCGGCCCCCAGGGCGGCGTTGGCGCGCTCCGCGAGGATGCGATGGCCGGCGAATGTCGGATGGATTCCGTCCCAGAAGAGGAATTTGTTCGGGGTCGGGCAGAAAGCATGCGCCCTGGTATTCAGGACGATGCACGGTTGCGTGACGTCCGTCAGCCCGAAAGCCGCCGGCTCGGCGACGATTTCGTTCAGAGTCCGGAATACATCGAGACGCACGATCCCCACGCCCAGGCCGGATTCAAGGCCCCGCAGGATCAGTTCCAGTCCGCCGTTGAACTGAGCGGCCAGGAAAGTGGCGGCGCCTTGCGCAGCCGGACCCAGAAGGCGAACCGCCGGTGCCAGTCCGATGTCCGGGGCGTTGGGCACGAGGAATTGGCGCGCGCCGGCCGAATGCAAGGTAAGAAGGTTATCGCGGATCGCAATGAGCGCCGCCTGCACGATGGCCAGGCTCGTCGCGCCGCTCGGGTCCACCGCGAGCGCACCCAAGGCGTCGCGCAGGTCGTTTCCGCCCACGAACACGATGTAGAGCGCGCCCGAGGGCCCCTGTCCGCGGAAATCCCTCGCGAACAGGCCCACTTGCGCCGAAAGATCGAAAGGCCCTTCGTGCCGCGCGCGCGCCCCGCCCACCGCGTAATTGGAAAACAGCTGCGGAATGAAGAGCGCCGGGCCGGCGCTCGGCACAGCGTGATCGAGAAGCGACAGCTGCTCCACCCAGGTCGGACCGTTGCTGAAGTGAAAGGCGCCGCGGGCGTAGGGCGCATCGGGAATCAGGCTTTGAAACGGAGGGACTTCGACGTCCCTCAGCAGCACGAACGCATTGCCGGGATCGGACAGGCTGTCGCCGAATACGACGAAACGGTGCGGGGCACCGGCCAGGGCCGGGCTCGCCGGCGCCAACACGACCAGCGCAAGGACACCAACTCTGACAATCTTGCTGAGAATGTTCGACATGACCGCCCCCTTGGGTTGATTCGAGCGGGAGTATATGTCTTTGGCGGTTGTCCGACTACCTGCCGGCGGACCGCTCCTTGAAGATCCACGCGAACAGCGGGACCGCGACGATAACCGCAGCGCCTTGAGCGAACACAAAGCCGGCAACGTCGCCTTGCCCTATTCCCGTGAACGTGTTCGTGAACGTCCGCGCCACGGTCACCGCCGGATTGGCGAACGAAGTCGAAGAGGTAAACCAGTACGCGCCGGTGATATATCATGCGGGCTTCAGCTGCAGCAGGCCGCCGTGGATTCGGTTTTCGCCGTTGGAACACAGCACGCGCTCTTTTCCCCGCTGCGTTTCGCTTCTTCGCCGTAAATGGGAACGCTGCCGAGCGTGTGGAACGTTTCCCAGGCGACGCCTTGCGGGTCCTCGATCCAGTACTTGTCCGACTTGGCATAGCAGCACGACGTTCCGGCCTGGTCGAGCGCCGCGACGCCGGCTTTCGACACGAGCTCGCGCAAATCTTTCAGCTCGTCGTCGGATTCCACCTGGAATCCCAGGTGGTTGACGCCGGCCGCGCGCCCGCGCTGCGAAATGGCGAAGTTGATCCTGGGATCGTCCAGCATCCACTTGGCGTAGTCGGCCTTCTCTACGGACGGCGGCGCCCCGAACAGGCCGCTGTAGAAACGCACGCTCTCGGGCAGATCGCGGACGGAAACGTGAACATGGAATCGCTTCATGTGACTTTCTCCTTTCGTTTGCGAGCGGCGGGCCTGCATGCCGGAGCACAGGTCTCCCCGCCGCAGCAGTTCTCCGTCAAATAGGAAACCAGCGCGTTCATCTCCTCGAAATCCGGCGCGTAGTAAATGAAACGCCCTTCCTGCCGCGCGACCAGCAATCCGGCATGGGTCAGCTCCTTCAGGTGGAAAGAGAGCGTCGCGGGGGCCATGTCGAACTTGGCGGCGATGTCTCCGACGCAGAGCCCTTCGGGGCCCTTTTGCACGAGCAGCCGGAAAATGGCGAGCCGCGCGTCCTGGGCCAGGGCTGCGAGGCTGGCGACGGCGGTTTTTGATTCCATATTTCTAGTATCATCGAATTATTGAAACCTTGTCAAGCCGCCCCTCCCCGGCCCGTGCCAGCAGTCCCCGGCCGTATTAAGATCGCCCTTCAACCGGAGGAGTGACCATGAAACGCATCGCAAGCTGGCTCGCAATCCTGATCGCATCGCTGGCGGTCGGCGCCGCGGGCGCACAACAGTACCCGACCAAGCCGGTAAAGATCGTCGTCGGCTTCGCCCCGGGCGGCGGGTCCGATTTCATTGCCCGGGTCATCGCGCAAAAGCTGACCGAGCGCCTTGGGACGCAGGTGATCGTGGAGAACCGCCCCGGCGCGGGCAGCGTCCTCGGCTCGGAGTTCGCGATCAAATCGCCGGCGGACGGCTACACGCTGCTGCTCACGCCCGCGAGCTACACCGTCAATCCGAGCGTGTACAAGCTGTCGTTCGATCCGATCGCCGACATCACGCCTATCGTGCAGCTCTCGCGCGGCCCTTACGTGGTCGCGGTGCACCCTTCGGTCCCGGCAAAGACCCTGCAGGAGCTGGTGGCGCTCGCCAGGAAGGAACCGGACAAGCTCGCCTATGCCTCGAGCGGAAACGGAAGCCACGTGCACGTGGCGACCGAATACCTCCTGTACACGGCGAAGATAAAAATCACCCACGTTCCCTACAAGGGAACCGGCCCGGCGCTCAACGACACGATCGGCGGAAGCGTTCAGATGATCCTGGGCAGCGTCGCGACGGCCCTGCAGCACGTCAAGTCCGGACGCCTGAGAGCGCTCGCGGTCACCACCCCCAAGCGCATCGCAGCGGCCCCCGACGTTCCCACGGTGGCCGAGTCG
>Ga0193745_1000138_pt1 | contig 12660 bp, 14 predicted proteins | sample L1a2metaG_FD_145899 | JGI IMG/M metagenome (GOLD analysis project Ga0193745, IMG submission 145899) | Soil microbial communities from a riparian zone of the East river system, Colorado, United States - L1a2 | ecosystem: Environmental > Terrestrial > Soil > Riparian zone | place: USA: East River... | reverse complement strand
TGGATGGGCCCCGTCGCGCACAGCGACTGTTTGAACTCGGCAGCTGTGATGGTCTCCTCGGGCCACCAGGATTTCCCTTTGACGCGCCCCTCGCGATCGATCGACGGGGCTCCGCCGCAGAACAAAAAACGCGTGCCGTCCTCGTCCTCGTGTACGGATCCACGCGGCTGGTAGATTACCCGTGGCGCGATCTCGACACCAAGATCGTGCTGACCATTGCACAGCCGACGAAGCACCGGATGCTCATCGTGATTGCCATCGATGAAGCGCATCGTGACTCCCATCGTGACAAGCATGGCGGAGAGTTCCGGTAGTTCAGACTTACCAGGCCAAATGAAGCCCCAATCGCCGCACTGGATCAGATCAGCGTTGAGCTGACAAGCTCGCTTGGCAGCCGCAGTTACGAAGTCGAGTTGGCCGTGGGTGTCGCCAATGAATAAAAATTTGGTCATTGAGGACAGCTCCTTGTCGGTCTCGAGTCGGGTGAAGCCATGGACCCCCGCACCGCAGGTACCTCAATAAGCATGGTGCAAATCTCGACCTCATCTACCTACTCAGTATCCAACGGACCTACCGTCATGTCGTGTTTGAGCAGCGCGCTTCGCAAGCCTTCGACTGGCGCGAGACCTTCGTGAGAGATCGCTACGGTATGCATCGCAGCACGCACCACGCTCTGAGCCATGTGCAGATCCGCTCCTGCCTTCGCCTCGTAGTCGAGAACGAGCGCCATTATCGCATTGCACGCTGACTGAGAGATCGAACCTCGCATATCTCGCGAGACACGACTAACGAACCACTTTATGTCGTTCAGTTGTTGCTCAGTAAGCAACGCCTCGGGGACTTTCACTTCACTCATCAGAATTTCCTCCACGTGATCTGCTGATACAACGAAGCGCGGAAGTGGATAACACTTGTCACAGTCCTCGTTGCCGCAGGGGGTGTTTGACTGGTGGGTAAGCTGGCGCTCTGGCGGGACTTCGTCGATGGTATCTTCAGCAATCGCTTGCTCGTGTGCAGCGTTGCGCGTTGCCCAGCTAAAGCGCTTGTCACTGACGGCCCAGCCGCGCCGATACGCCAGTGCACGTGCGGCTTCTTTGGCAAGATCTCGCGAGGTCCGAGCCACGCGGCCGACCGTCACGTAGACGTCCCCGATCAGTTCTCTCAATTCAGCCTCGAAACGTTCTTCAAGACGCGATCCTAGCAACCGTCGAGGGACCACACGCAATGCCAGAAAGACCAACTTTTGCGGGAGAGGCTGGCTGTCTTTCTCTTCGTTAGAGGGAGATCGCGAATCGGGTTCTGGGTTCGTATTCACGGATATCCCCTTTGCGCTGCAGCATATGCCGCAGCTGGCGAAGCAAACCGTCGTGCTTCTCCACTCAACTTGCGGAGGGGCACCCCGTCCACATGGGCCAACCAGGGCCGCCCAGTGTCCGCACCTTCGCCCCGCGTCGCAAATACGCGATCGCACGGCATGTCTGGGATCATCCTCAGGCGCTGGCTACCGATGTCTGGGATCGTCCTCAGGCGCTGGCTACCGATGTCTGGGATCATCCTCAGGCGCTGGCTACCGATGTCTGGGATCATCCCCAGGCGCTGGCTACCGATGTGGACACCGCCAACGCGCCGGAAGCCTGCAGAGCACAATCGACATTGGACTAGACCCGCGGTCGCCGCGTCGCGGATCACAGGTTCCGCTTTCGACTTCAGGGCGCTGCTTCCCTTTGTGACCGTGCTCATGAGATCCTGAATATGCCATCTTCATGCCGGATCCAAATCCTTGCAAGTACTCGACACGAACAGCTGTGTATCCGCTGACCCGTCGCATCAACTTCACACCGGTGCGGTGTACAAGAGCCGGGTCCCAGCTTACCCAGGTTGATTACCGGCTCTTAGGCAGAAGGCCGCGCAAGAAAGCTCCAGCACGCGCCCGTCTACTCACGACGTGAGTCATCGCCACAGGAAGAGCCGTAGCAGACTCCCGTCGCCCTTCTGCCGCACGGAAGCTCTCGTAGCGATCCCGTGCTTGCTTCGCTTGCTCCTGGCGCTCTCGGGCTGCGCGGACGTCGTGCTCATACCACTCCTCTGACGTCTTCGACGGTTTGGATCGTCGCTCGGGGCGTGCGCGTTGTTTGGTCTCATCCGTCGGCTGCCAGATCGACGTGGTCCCACGCGGGACCTCCGGACCTCCACTGATTGTTGACCCGGGGCCTCCGATGCGAAAGCCAGGTGTCTCGGCATAATGCCGTGGGGCTGTCGACGATAAAACGGGCGGGTGCCCTTCCGCCCCAGGATCGGTACCGATCCTCCGTCCAACCACGGCGATGCCCTCTCGTGTAGCTACGACGCCGGCCTCTCGCCTCTTCGCAGCTTCGATCTTCCGCTCCCACACCTGGGAAGATCTAGCCAGTTCCAGCTCTTTGGCCTCCCGACTACGCGCGTTTCGTGCGGCGTCTATGGCGGCACGCTGCTCTCGGATCTTTCCTGGGATGCTCGCGAGCCGTCGTCGAAGAGCCGCTTGTTGTCTAGGGGGAGCGGTTTGGATCTGTGCCTGTAGTTGCTCCAATTGGGCCTCGAAAGTCAGAAGACGCTTCCGATGCACATCTTCGGCACGCTTATGGCCCTCGGTCCGGTGCAGAAAGGGCCGGGAGTCAAACGCGAGGCTCCACGGACGCGGAGAGCCTGAAAAACCTTGCCCCTCCAGTGTTTCCTTGACCTCTCGAGCGAGTCTACGCTCCTTGGAAGGGGCTGCCTTTCGAGATGAACGGAGGACCGCCCCAATTTCCTGATTGAGTTGAGAGGTGTACTTGACCATGCCGTAGACAGTTTACCAGATGTCCCACTGAGACATACGAACCGCGTTGAGGTTCCTGTGGATCGCGGCGCCGCGTAAAACAAGACGCGCCAGCGCGTTGCCGCGTTCAGATGCACCGGCAATTGAATGCTGTGACTGCATGCACACAGGGTGCTGGTTCGAGAACGGGGGGAGTGGGCTAGCCCTGCTCGATCGCCACGGGCGGGTATCCGTTGGGGCGCCCGCGTGCGGTCGATGCTCGTCAACCAGTTGCGCGGGTAGGGCAATCACTTGCGACAGATCGCCGTGGTGGTCTGCGCCTCGGAGAAGGCGATCCGTAAGCAACTCCGCAGGCTTGTCTGATCGTTAGGTACGACAACCAGGGGTTTGCTGTGTGGCTATAAACTGGGTTGACAAAGGGCGGCCGACGACCTAAGACTTAGTCGCGATCGGTCTTACGGGGCCGGGCTTGATCCCCCCCAGTGTTTGGCGGAAGCCACACCTGGGGTTTTTATTTTTCTGGAGGTTGTGTCGACACCGACTACGGCTGAAGCAGCGAGCGAACGAGCGGTCCTCTTCATGCTTCACACACATGAACGTCGCCACGGCCGCGCTCGTGTGTCCGGAGCAAGTTGCGTTACGGCTACGGGATCGGACGAGGATCGTATCCGGGTGCGACTAGTTTCATGGTTTCTTGCTGAAAATTTGTTTAGGCGCGCGAAACGTTGTCTCATGGACGCATGGCTGACAGCAAGCTCATTCGAGGAAGCCTTGGCGACTGTGAAGGCGCTGGTGGGAAGCGTGGAAAGCGCGGAGAGCGGGGAGAGCGCGGGGAGCGTGGAGCAACAGGGCCCGCAGGTCCAAGCGCTGACGATGTACCAACACCGCCATTTGGTCTGTTGACCACTACAATCTTTGCACGCCCGGCATCCCAAGGTGGGAGCGATACGCAGGGCAACGGATCGGCTGACGATCCATTCCTGACGTTTCAGCGCGCGATTCGTGAAGTACCTCACATTATCGCCCCGGGAGTGAACTACATCGTCGACATCACGGATCTGGGGGTCGAGACGCTTCCGGTCGACTACGAGTTTCCAGTGATTATGGCGCCGACGCTACTCGGAGGACCCTCCAACCAGAGTCCTCCCTTCGCCGTTGAGCCAGGACTCAGCGTCCGCGCAACGCCACAGCTTGTTGGGGGTAAGCCGCCTATCGAAATGGTGATCTCAGCTGGCGATAACGCCGACGTCAGTGCAGATCCGGACACCGGGTTAGTCATCCTGACGGTTCCTCTGGCTCGCGCCTCGTGGGTAACGGGACTCAAGGGCAAGCAAATCATCCGCACGGTCGGATCGTCAGACACAAGTTGCTGCATCTATGACAGCAACTCGACGCAGCTGTTCCTCTGCAACACCATCGGCGCTGTTCAGGACATCTCTGGAATTCCTGGACCGCTCGATCTGACCCCTGGTGAGACGCTCCGGATCGTCGAGCCGTCGGTGACGCTCGAGGCCCCGCCTCCGAACAACGCCGACGGGCGTGCGATTCGCTGCGCAAACATCAACTCTGTCGCGTTCCAGGGAATTCGGTTTCGATGCACGGTGCCCGACACCGCCTTTGCACTATTGATCGGTCCGGCCGCGGTTCCGGTTCTGGAACTGTGCGACGTTGACGGACTGCTCTGCACGGCGAACTCTGAGGAGATCCTGCTCCTCGCCACGACTCTACGTCTTGGTTTCGACACTGAGTTGACCGCGGCTGCCCCGACCCGATCGTACTGGACTGGCGTTGGGACCGGTTCTGCAGGATACCTGTTCTTTGAGGGCATTTGCCATTTATTCAGGGCAACCGTCATCGATGGGTGCGTTTCGATTGAGAGTGGTGTGCTCGATGGGGTATGCCAAGTACCATCGTGGGCTTTCAACAACACCTTGATCATAAACTCTACTGGAGACGGTATTCACTGCACGGGCGGAAGATTTGAACTGAACAACGTCAAGATCGAGGGGTCGATGGGCAATGGTCTAAACGCGGAGAGAGGCTCAAATTATCTGTTCTTGAACCACGTCACCGGGGCGGGAAACGTGGGATTCGGCGTAAAGGCCGATGACGGCGCGTTTGTCCAAATCACAGACACGACGACTGCTCCGGGATCCCCGACACGGACGACGGTTACCGGGACGATCGATGACACGTCCCCGGGATCGCTGGGCCCTACATCTTACTCCTCCGGGATGAATGCGTTCGACATCCCACCGAACTCGATAATCACGGCGAGCACCGGAACTCGGATCTTCGAGAAGCCATAATATGCAACGTTTAACCGGCATTGCTCTAGGTGGAGGGGCTGCGGGTGCTGCCGTCCTGGCGCTCCTGATGGCTTCGCCAAGTCCAAGTCCAAGTCCGCAGAGCGCAGCTTCGTTACTGGACAAGCAGCTTCAGAGTGTGCTGAAGGTGAACGGGTTCACGGGGACCATCGACGCGCAGCTCGAGCCTCGTCTCGGTCGCCCGCTGAACATCCCGATGGCGAATCTGGGATGCCAACTCTGGTTCGACAAGATCATCGGTCTCGATGACGACAATTCCTGCGGAGGGTGCCACTCCCCCACCAACGGGTTCGGGGACTCGCAGTCGATCGCGATCGGGATCGACAACAACAACTTCGTAGGCCCATCGCGCGACGGGCCTCGCAACATGCGGCGAGCACCTTCGATCATCAACGTCGGATTCTACCCGAACCTGATGTGGAACTCGCGCTTCGTCGCTCTCTCGGGTGACCCATTCAATCGCGTCCCAGGCTGGGAGTTTCCGGCGCCCGAGGGCACGTCCCTGTCGTACCTGCCCCAGTTGATCGTCGCGCAGGCTTTCATTCCGCCGACCGAGCAGTCCGAGATGGCAGGGTTCTTAGTGGATCCGGATCATGATTCAATTCGTTCTGCCGTGATCGCGCGGCTTAATGCCTCGTTGCCGTACGTATCGGTGTTTAAGTCAGTGTTTGGTCTAGATCCAATTACCTACAATCAGGTAGCGAAAGCTATCGGTGAATTTCAACTAGCTGAAACATTCGCAAATGCCCCCATTGATCGGTTCGCGCGTGGCGACACAACTGCCATGACCGATGACGAGAAGCACGGCGCACTGCTGTTTTTTGGCCCTGCCAAATGCGTCCAATGTCACGCTGTTTCTGGACAGAGTAACGAGATGTTCTCTGATTTCAAAGACCATGTGATCGGCATTCCTCAGATCTCGCCTTCGGTTACGAACGTAGCCTTTGATGGACCAAATCACAATGAAGACTTCGGACTAGAGCAGATCACGGGCCTTGTGACTGATCGTTACAAGTTCAGAACATCTCCCTTGCGAAACAGTGCCGTGCAGTCAGCGTTCTTTCACAACGGGGCGTTTACTAATTTAGATGACGCTATCAGACATCATCTGAACGTTGTCGTCTCTGCCACTGCATATACGGCCCAGAGTCAGCGTCTTCCGCCAGATTTGTCTGGGCCGATGGGTCCGCTAGCTCCAGTTTTGGCCCGTGTCGATCCGATCCTTGCGACACCGATTGTTATCTCTAGCACTGAGTTTGCCCAGCTTTCTGTCTTCGTGAGGAAAGGGCTCATGGATCGGCGCGCCGCTCCGTCCGAGACCGCATACATCGTGCCTAAGACAGTGCTTAGTGGAACGCCACCGATGTTCTTTCAGTTTTCACAGCCGCAGCCTGGAAATCCTTGTGATATACGAGGACAACGAAGAAAACGGCCGTAATGTTTATTTGCAACTGCGGCTAAACAAGAGGTTCCTGCAACGAGCAGCCGTAATGTTTATTTGCAACTGCGGCTAAACAAGAGGTTCCTGCAACGAGCGGTCCACTGCTAGAACTATCATAACGACACGAAAAGCCTTCGCTGACAGTGATCGGAGCCGCGGGCGCGGAGATGCAGGGCGCTACCCGGCAGCAGACCCGCAGCGGCGAGCCAGTGGCGTGCGGACATCTCCACTCGCTCGGTGTTCACGCCAACTTCGCAATGATCAACTTTTGCGCGTACGCGTGCGTCAGGGCACCATCGGCAGGCGTAATCGTGAGCGCTGTCGAGTTGCCCACGGGATTGATCACCGCGAGCACTTGGCCTGGACCCGCGGGAACTGTAACGATCGCGTCCACGACGATTGGATGCCCGCCCGAGGTCGGGTTCGCGTTACCAAAATTTGAATTGTTGACAGCCGCACCAGCGAGCTCCAGCTCTAGTTGACCCGGCTCCGTCGTGTGCACGGTAGCTGTAACGCGGTAGCTGCCAGGTGCGAGAGTGAAGGACGAGCCATCCACGCGCACAGCCGCACCCGTGTCAGGACCATCTTGAGGGAAGGGCACGCGGCCTGTTCCCGCGGCAGTCTTGACCGCGATCGTGGCCGCATAATCGGTCGGGCCTCCGTTGCCCGTTCCGGCGGTCAAGCCAAAAAACATGCTGAAGAGACCACTTCCTGACACGCCGGCCGCTCCGGTTGCCCCGGTTGCCCCGGTTGCTCCGGTCGCCCCGGTTGCTCCGGTCGCCCCGGTTGCCCCGGTTGCTCCGGTGTCACCGGTGTTTCCGATGTCCCCAGTCGGGCCCGTTGGCCCCGTTGGCCCTCCAGAAGGCCCCGTGGGACCTGTTGCCCCTCCAGCGGGTCCCGTCGGTCCCGAGTCACCGTCATGACCGTCATGACCGTTACTTCCGTCATGACCGCGATGGCCCCGGGGCCCGCGGGGGCCGGCATTGTCGCCACAATCAGGACCCCGAATGGTGATGTCAGCCATAGAGGCGATGCTAAAGCTTATCAAGAAACTTGGCAAAAAAACGGCGGGCTTCTCTAAACAGAAAATTAGCCTAAGCCCCTGCCGCAACGGCCTTCCGGTAATAGCTTAAGGACTGCTTGTAGTGTAAGCTCTTCGCTATGTTGCAAGCACTACTGCGTACAATAATCGAACTTCTCGACAGCAAGAAGGCAGCCTACAGCTTCCTCGCTGCGGCTATCGCCATCGTGCTCCACCTGAAATTTGGGGTGTCGATCGAGGACGCGATCCTTCTGGTGTCCCCGCTCGGCCTTGCGACCGTCGCGCAGGCCCACGTCGATGCTAAGCTCGCGCCGAATAATACGGAACGCCCGCCCGCTGCTCCTACCGCACCGCCAGTTATCGGCTCCTAGTCCCTTGGGTATCGCAGCACCTGTCGCTAGACAGCATCAGGTAATCAGCCTCGCGCGTAAAACCCGTAAGTCATTTCAGATGCTTGCAGGTCAGCATGGATCTCGCAGTCTGCCCAGGCATGAGCAAGATTGCAATCATCGTAAGTTCCGGTCCGGAAGGGGATGACTTCGTCAGTTACCTCGACCTTACTGGATTTTTCCCTGTTTGTGCGCCTCCGACCCACCGGTACGCCAGCATCCGCAGCCCCTTTCGGCTCGTCCTGGTAGAGGGGACGGCCGCCCAGGTCGAACTTGCGGCCGAATGTCATGGTAAGGGCGGGCAATTCGACTTGACACGTGTAGGTGCCGGACCAGAGGCTCCGGCAGCTTCGGTGATCTTCGATCCTAAGTGAGGGTGATGGTGAAGGCAACCACCCCAGTACAAGCTGCCGTGAAAGACCTAGTGCTCCGGCTGAACCTGCTCCATCATCCAGCCCTCCTTTGCGTAGACCTCGACGGGCCTACGTGTCTTGTTCGCGATCTCCTGTGCTAGTTCCATGACCGCGTTCTTGATCCCGGCCCACACGCGGGCATCGATATTATCTGGCCACACGTGACGAAGTTTGATCGAGCGTTGGTCTCGACTGACGACGGCGACGTCTTGTCCGCTGACGGGCAGACCGCTGATCGCTCTATTTTCGAGGTCTATCTTGCGGGCAGTTCGCGTGCGGGTCACACCCGCACGGACTGTCGAATGCCTTACGCGCGTCGTCCATTCATCAGAAATTTCGTTGCCTGCACGCCGTGCCTCTTCACCCGAGTAGTGCTTGGGCGGCGTAAAAACGATTCCCGCATCGGTGGTCTTACTGTGAGAGGGGTCAAGCTCGCAGCTGTGGGCAGGATCATTCCTCAGTCGCGATCTAACAGGGTTCCGCCGTACCCGGTTCTAAAATGCTACGGCGTTTGTTACCTGACAACGCCAGGTAGTAATCTACCCAAGGCCAGTTATCACCGGCTTGCAGCTGAGAAATCCTGGCATGCCTCGAGCAATGGCTAGGAAGCATGCCGGGAATGCGACAACAGTACAGGGACCTAATTGCTCTGCACGGGGTACAGGCTAGAGACATCGACACTTATGACCACATCGAGATCGGACCAGCCAATATGTACCTCCTGGCTGCGGATGGCCGCGGACCGAAACTTACGCTCACCGAGGCTTCTTTCACTGGTGCTGTACTGTACATGGCAGGGCATAGGGACTCCGCAGCCCTCGCGGGGCATCACGCAATGCTGCACGAGACCATGCACACGTGCGGGCCGCTGCCAGATACGGCCTCCGAGGGAGCCGTGGCCGTGGAAGAGTTGGTCACAGAGCTAGCCACACGCGAGATACTGCGACTCACGCTTTCAATCGCCTACGACGACGTGCCGTTGCTCGCGGGCCCGACGCGCGAGTCTGGCTACTATCAGGATCTTATTGAGGCGGCAGCAGAAGAGTTTGGCGGTGACCGTGGCCACGCGATCACTGTACTGGCAGCTAGTGCTCTGCAAATCAAACGAGAAATGAGAGGCACGCGCGGATCGTACCAGGTGATCGGGACCCTGCTGGCAATATCTGGGTGCGACGACGTGGCCGGGTGCCCAGATCGAATCGTGTCGGCGTTCATGGGTCACTGGACTCAGACGCGGCAGTCAAAATCTTGTTGACAATCTTGCGGTCCGGTGACATTGTCACCTGGTGTCCGCAAGTAAGAAACCTGAAGAGCTTCGCAATATCCAAATTCGGCTGAACCCTGCTGATGCTCTGCGCGTGCAGAGGGACATTGCTCTATTCCAAGAGACCGCTGTCGTGGAGGTTCGTCCTGGGGCATACGCCAAAGCCGCGCTATTGGCATATCCACGCTTCCGACGAATGGAAGCGACACTACGTGCGCTCGTCAATAACGGCAAGACCGTTCGTATCAACGATATCATCAACGACCTACTAGAGGCCCCATGAACAAGAGAGCAGACAACGCCCCCCGGCAAGACATCAAGATGCACGACCCCAATAAGGTCGTCATTATCGGGATCGACACTGACGACGGCCCCACTCACCCGTTGTATGACGAGGAGAGTAACAAGACTCCCATACTTGAGGCCTCGGTGCAGTTCACCGTGGACAACGGAATCATCCAAAACGTACTCGCCAGGCGCGACGGAGATAAAATCGTGATCGTCGCTGGGCGGGGGCGTACCAGGCTGCTTCGCGAAGCCAATGCCAGGCGCGTCGCTGACGGACAAACTCCGTGGCACCTTCCGGTGAAGATCGTGAAGGGTGACGAGAAAAAGATGCGGATCTTGAAGCACGGCGAAAATTCGCACCGCCGAGATCAAAATCCCATGGCACGGGCTCGCCACGCCTACGAACTCTCGCAGCTGATGCCGGAGGCAGAGGCTGCATCCACGATGGGGCTCGGAGTTCCCCAGTTCAAGTCCATAATAAAGCTGCTAGATCTCTCACCGGAGGTCGTGAAGGGGGTCGTGAGTGGTGCCGTGAAGCCGACCGCGGCCCTCGAGCTGGTCACGCTGTCCGAGGCCGATCAAACGGCTAGGATGGCCGAGATCATGGCCAGCTCCAACGGAAAGAAGGTGACGGCCCGCCAGGTAAAGGCGAAGCTCCATGAAGCGAACGGGCAGGAGCCCCCGGAGACGCCTTCTACCAGGGTCAAGAAGGTGACCGCGATTCTAGACAAACTCGAAGACGGGGCCACCAAGGATGATTTGTGGAGCGTGATCAAGAAGATTCGCCACGCCCTGAAGCCCTGAAGTTACAGCATTATACTATTTTAGACTACAGCGTACGGAGCACTATGGACAAGACGCCTAGACTGATTGCTAAGTACATCGACCAGATGAAGTCGGACGCCAAGCGCATCGCTGACTTGAACAAGAAGCTCCAAACAGCTGTCGACGAAACGGCCGAGGCTCGTCGCGAGGCGGATGACGCTCATGCCAAGCTCGTGGCAGCGGAACAGTCCGCACATGTCAAGCTCGCGGCAGCGGAACAGTCCGCCGCAGAGCTGAAGAAGCAGTCCAACGATCTCCACAACAGCATCGCAGCCGTTGGGGCAGAACTCCTCGCCACGGGCGCGGCCCTCAGCCAGGCCCAGGACGAAATTAAGCTCATCCGAGCTGTCCATGAGGCAGAGGCTGTTGTCGCCCGTGAGAATGCCGACATCCTCGACAAACTCGAGCCCCAAATCGAGGGCATCCAGCTGGCCAAGCAGGATCTGTCCAAGATTCTCGACAGCGTCCGTGATCGCTTGAAGCGCAAGGACCTCGAAGCAGAGCGTGCCATCCTCAACCGCAAGGTGTTGGCAGGAGTCCGACCGGACCTGAACCGGCGGTAAATCCAATGCTGATCATCGTGCTCGTTGGCGCGCTCGTCGTCCTGGTCACCCTCGCTCGGCTCGCCGTCGAAGCACGGCATCAACAGCCTGGAGCGGCTCTGGAAAGGTCGTGGATTCACGACCTGTCTCCATCGAGCGGGTGGACCGCGGCGATGCTAGCGAGGAGTACCCAAAGTGTGGCAGTCTCCGCTAGGCCCTCATCCCGAGTTCAGGCTCGTGGGTGAGGGTGCCAGCTCAGGGCTGGTCACGAAGAAACTCTACCCAAGCGTTACAGGGTTCTGTGAACGCACTGGTGCAGCTTGGGTAACTTTTGTGTATTGCTGTCGCATGCCAAGTTAGTTCAAGTCGGTTCATGCGTCTTGATCAAGCATGGAGAGCCAAATGGACGGACAGTTCGAGGCTGTGATCTACGGGGCCCTATGGGGCATGGTTGCTCTTATGGCAACGGTCGCTATCTTGACAGTCGTCAAGAGCCTGATGCCAGGAGCACAACGTGATCGTCGAGACGAGGATCGAGCGCTTTTAGCCTACCTCAATGCTTGGGATCTCACCGCGATCGACATTCGTAAGATGTCGCGACTCAGCGCCGGAAGGACATGCTGTGCTCTCTCTCGTCTCGAGAGCAGCGGTCTGCTCGAGAGTTACGAGCAGGGCGGAAGAGCAGGTATCCGAAGATACACCCTGACAACCTTGGGGCGTGAAGCTGTTCTCGACCTCGAGCGCGCCATGATCGCCGAGTCAGACAACGATCGACATGGGGCTTGAAGTTATTCTCGACCTTGAGCGCGACGCTCTGGACCCATAGCTCAATGGCAGAGCGGCCGGCTCATAACCGGTTGGCCCCTGGTTCGAATCCAGGTGGGTCCACCCGCCCCAAACCGGGCGTTAAGGGTTTCCCAGGTTGCCAAACGTTGGTTGATGACGTGACAGCCGGAGAGACGGCTCTTTGTTGCAGACCGTGCGTACCGTTACCGACAGAGTGTCATGAGTGCTAATCAGCGTGATACGAGATTCGATCGGATGACAGGGACCACATCAGCGAGTAAGCCTACTTCTCCATGAAGCGATGCCCGCGGAGAGTCGAAGCAATATCGTCATGCCCGAGTGTGCTCGTCTCACCCACATGATCCACGAGGCTCGGCACATGCACATAACTCGGCCTCCCGAGATCAAGCATCGACGCTGCGACCACGGCGTCGACTTGCTGACTCCCGCCATGCTCGACGAAACGAGGGTGCTGCAGGAGTTCCCTGGCCGCGTCGCGGGGAATGCAGAGCGCGAGAGCCCCCCAAAGATACCACCCAGAGCGGCACT
>Ga0193745_1000137_pt1 | contig 12674 bp, 12 predicted proteins | sample L1a2metaG_FD_145899 | JGI IMG/M metagenome (GOLD analysis project Ga0193745, IMG submission 145899) | Soil microbial communities from a riparian zone of the East river system, Colorado, United States - L1a2 | ecosystem: Environmental > Terrestrial > Soil > Riparian zone | place: USA: East River... | reverse complement strand
ACTTTCGCCGCGATCCTGGAGTTGTAGGCATAGTCGTTATGGGTGCGCGGTATGAGTTTGGGCACGCCGGTCGTACCGCCCGAGAGCTGGAAAATCGCCGGGTCGGTCGGGTCGATCCCGAGCGCGCGCAGGTCCTCGGGCCGTTTCTCCGGCTCGCGGGAGATCAGGTCTGCGAGAGAGCGGAAACCGGCGGGGGCATCGCCCAGTACGATCCCAAGCCTGACCGCAGGCGTTTCGTTCCGCACGCGGCGCACCATGTCGGTGAAGTCGAAGTCGCCATAACGGTCGGGCGTAACGCAGGCTGCGGCACCCGAGAGCTTCGCGAACTGGCTCACCTCGAGGAAGCGGTGCGTGGCGAGCGCGGCGATGGGCACGCAGCCGATCTTTTGCAGCGCGAAGTAGAGAAAAACGAACTCGACGACGTTCGGCAGCTGCACCACCACGCGGTCGAGGGGCGCGAGTCCCGCGTCGAGCAGGTTCAGCGCGAGCCGGTCGGAGACGCGGCCGATTTCGGCGTAGGTGAATTGCGTTCCGCGATCGACGATCGCGATCCGGTCGGCGTAGCGCGTGAAAACCGGGGCGAACTCCTCGGCGAGCGAGAGGTCGCGCCAATAGCCTTTCTCCCGGTAGCGCCTCGCGAACTCCGGCGGGAACGGCACGACCCCGTCCAGCACGCTCCCTCCTTTCAGTGAAACGGGTGGCGCAGGACGATCGTCTCGTTCCGATCCGCCCCGGTGGAGATCATGTCTATAGGCACGCCGCAGACCGATTGCAGGCGTTCGAGATAGGCGCGCGCCCGCGCGGGCAGCTTGTCGTATTCGCGCACGCCCACGGTGCTGTCCTTCCAGCCCGGAAGGATTTCGTAGATCGGCTCACAAAGCGCCGCGTCCTCGGCGCCTGCCGGCAGCAGTTCCACGAGAGTCCCGGCCATCCGGTAGCCGGTGCAAAGCTTCACTTCCTCCATGCCGTCGAGCACGTCGAGCTTGGTGATGCACAGGCCCGAAACCCCGTTGATCTGGATGGAGCGCTTGAGCGCGGCGGCATCGAACCAGCCGCAGCGCCGCGGCCGGCCCGTGGTGGCGCCGAATTCGTCCCCGCGCTTGCGCAGCAGTTCCCCGATCGTGTTGTCGAGCTCGGTCGGAAACGGCCCGGAGCCCACGCGCGTGGTATACGCCTTGGTGATGCCGAGAACGTAGTGCAGCATCTGCGGCCCGATACCTGCCCCGGCAGCCGCCGTTCCGGCAACGCAGTTGCTCGAGGTGACGTAGGGATAGGTGCCGTGATCGACGTCGAGAAGCGCGCCCTGCGCCCCCTCGAACAGCAGGGCCTTGCCGGCCTTTGCCGCTGCATACAGATCCCGCGATACATCGGCGACGAGCGGCTTGAGGCGCGGCGCGAGCGCGAGCGTTTCGTCGCGCGTTTTCGCAAAATCGACGGATTTTGCGCCCAGATATTTCGTCAGCACGAAATTATGATAGTCGAGCAGGGGTTCGAGCTTCCGAGAGAAGCGCTCGGGGACCAGGAGATCCTGCAGGCGGATCGCGCGGCGTGCGATCTTGTCCTCGTAGGCCGGGCCGATGCCGCGGCCGGTGGTGCCGATCTTGGCCACACCTTTCGCAGATTCCCGCGCCACGTCGAGCGCTGCGTGGAAGGAAAATAACAGCGGACAAGCCTCCGAAATGCGCAGGCGCCCGCCGATTTCCACGCCGGCGGCTTCCAGCTCATCCATCTCCTTGATCAGCGCATGGGGCGACAGCACCACGCCGTTACCGATGTAGCAGTTGATGCCCTTCCTGAGGATTCCCGAGGGAACGAGGTGAAGCACGGTTTTCTTGCCGCCGATCACCAGGGTATGCCCGGCGTTGTGTCCGCCCTGGAAGCGCACCACCCCCTGCGCGTGGTCGGTGAGCCAGTCGACCACCTTCCCTTTGCCTTCGTCACCCCATTGGGTGCCGATGACTACGACGTTCTTGGCCACCGTTTCAGCTCTTGCCCAGTTTGCGCACGGTCCACTTGCCGGCGCGCTTGACGAGCTCGCGGTCGCAGTCGGGTTGAGCGTGCTCCGCCACGTGTCCGGGAAGCCCGACCACGACGACCTCCCCGGCGGTCCGCAGCTTTCGGATCGCGGTGGCGAGGCCGGGATCGTTCGAGTACGGTGCGCGAATCGCGGGCGCTCCCGCTTCGTTCGGCGCGGTGCGCGCGAGATCGCGCAGGTCCATGCTGAATCCCGTCGCCGGGCGCGCGCGTCCGAATGCCTTTCCGACCTCGTCGTAACGCCCACCGAGCGCGACCGCGTTGGCGACGCCCGGTGCATACGCCGCAAACACCGCTCCGCTGTGGTAGCGATATCCGCGCAGGTCCGCCAGATCGACCGACACGGGGATGCTGCCGCTTCGGGAGAGAACCTTGAGGTCCCTGAGCGCCGCGTCGATTTCGCGATACCTGGGCAGCACGCGCCGGGCGCGCTCGATTATCGTGTCGTCTCCATAGAGCTCCGGAAGGACAAGCAACGCCTTGCGTGTCTCTTTCGGCAAGGGTTGCGTCACCACGCGCAGCGCGGGCAGATCCTTGCCCTCCAGCGCTTCATACAGTTCCGACTCAAGCTCGGCACCGACCCCCCCGTGCCGGCAAATCGCGCGGAACACGGCGACGTGGCCGATATCGAGGCGCGCCCCGGAAATACCGCATGCGGCCAGCGAATCGACAAGCAGCTGCTGGATCTCGAGGTCGCTCTCGATTCCCGGGTGGCCGTAGATTTCCGCGCCGATCTGCAATGGCTCCCGGGTCGAATCGAGGCCCCGCGGCCGGGTGAGCAAAACGCTTCCCGCGTAACACAGCCGCGTCACGCCTTTCCTGTTCAGTAGATGCGCATCGATCCGTGCGACCTGGGGCGCGATGTCGGCGCGCACGCCCATCATCCTCCCGGAAAACTGGTCGACCAGCTTGAAAGTGCGAAGATCCAGATCATGCCCGGTACCCGTCAGCAGCGATTCGAGGTACTCGAGCATGGGCGGAATCACCAGCTGATACCCGTGTACGCGGAACAGCTCGAGGAGCTTCGCGCGCATCCGGTCGATGCGCTGAGCCTGCGGCGGCAGGATGTCCTCGAAGTTTTCCGGAAGGAGCCAGTTGCGCATGCCTAGCGGATGAAAAACAGGATCAGCAGGCCGACCAGCATCGAGGAAAGCCCGAAAAAACGGATCTGTCCGTCAGTGAACTCCGTGATGCGGCGGAAGGTCTCGCGCCATAGCGTCGGAAAAAGAAACGGCAGCAAGCCCTCGATGACCAGCATGAGGGCGAATGCCATGACAAACGTCGTGCCCATTCACTTGCCGCCCTTTCCAGGGTTCTTGAAGTACCTGAAAAACTCCGAGCTCGGATCGAGCACCAGCACGTCGCTCCTGTTCTTGAAGCTCGCGCGGTAGGCGTCGAGGCTGCGGTAGAAGGCGTAGAACTCGGGATTCTCGTTGAAGGCGCGCGCGTAGATGGCGGACGACTTGGCATCGCCTTCGCCCTTGACGCGCTGAGCGTCGCGGTAGGCCCCGGCGATGATGACCTCGCGCTCGCGGTCCGCTTCGGCGCGGATCTTCTCCGCCTCGGAAAAGCCCTGGGAGCGCAGCTCGGCGGCGACGCTCTTCCGCTCGGCGTCCATCCTTCGGTACACCGACTCGCTGACTTCCTGCGGAAGGTCCACTCGTTTCAAGCGCACGTCGACAATCTGCATGCCGATCTTGTTCATGTCTTCGTCGACCTTTTCCCGGACCACCTGCATGATCTTGTCGCGTTCGCCGGAGATCACGTCGTGAACGGTGCGCTTGCTGAATTCGTCCTGCAGCGCGGCCTTCACGGTCTGGCCGAGCTGCGTCTGGGCACGCGTCTCGTCCCCCTGGACGCTGATGTAGTACTGCTTCAGGTCCCGGATGCGCCATTTGATGAAGGAATCGACGAGCACGTTCTTCTTTTCCGAGGTGATGTAGCGCTCGGTCTCGGCGGTATCCAGCGTGAGGATGCGGTTGTCGAAATAGCGCACGTTCTGGATGAGGGGCCATTTGAAGTGCAGGCCGGGCTCGTCGATGAGCTCCTTGATTTCCCCGAGCTGGAACACGATGGCGCGCTGCCGCTGATCGACGGTAAATGCGGACAGGCTCAAGAGCACCAAGGCGCCGACGATGACCGCGAGCACGACTCCCAGACGGTTGTTCATGGCCGTTCCCCGCGCTCGCGCCCGCGCAGCGCATCCCTGGAGCGGGCGCCGGTGTCGGGCGGCGGAGGCGGCTCAGTCGCCCGGGTCGACGGCAGCGCCGCCTGCCCTTCGGGCAGCGTTCCTGCCGCCGTCATCTGTACGATCTTGTCGAGCGGGAGATACAGCAGATTGCTGCCCGCCTTTGCGTCGATCAGGATCTTCGACGTGCTCGCGAGGATCTGCTGGATGGCGTCCAGGTACAGGCGCTCGCGGGTCACCTGAGGCGCCTTGTTGTATTCGATCAGGGTTTGCCTGAAGCGGGAGGCCTCGCCTTCCGCGTTGGCGATGACGCGGCTGCGATAGCCGTTGGCCTCTTCGAAAAGACGCGAAGCGGTTCCTCGCGCCTTGGGCACGACGTCGTTGTAGTATGCCTGGCCTTCGTTCTTCTGACGCTCCAGATCCTGCTTGGCGCGCACCGCATCGTCGAACGCCGCCTGCACCTGCTCGGGGGGCTGGGCGTTCTGCACCGTGACGTTGCTGATCGCAATCCCGGTCTTGTAACGGTCGAGGATATCCTGCATCAGCTTCTGGGCCTGCACGGCGATCTGTTCACGCCCTTCGTAGAGCACGAAGTCCATCTTGCTCTTGCCGACGATCTCGCGGATAGCGGTTTCCGCGGCCTGCAGCACCGTGTCCTCCGCGCGCCGGTTGTTGAACAGATAATCCATCGGGTCCTTCAGGATGTACTGAACGGCGAACTGGATATCGATGATGTTCTCGTCGTCGGTCAGCATCAGCGATTCGCGCAACACCTTGGTCTTGACGTTGTTGCGATAACCCACCTCGACGGTGCGCCTGCCCGTGAGATCGACGATCTCCTGGCTCTGGATGGGATACGGCATGCGCCAGCGCAGCCCCGAGTTGGTCACTTCCGAGAACTTGCCGAAGGTGAGCACGACGCCGCGCTGACCCTCCACCACGATGTAAAAGCCGCTCGCGAACCAGGCGACGAGCACGGCCAGTGCGATCAGGCCTGCTCCGCCGCCCAGCTGCCGGACGCTCGGCGGTTCACCGGGATCCCCGTCTCCGCCGCGGCGCCGGCCGAACAGGCCGCTCAGCTTCTGGTTGAAGTTGCGCCACATCTCGTCGAGATCGGGCGGCCCCTCGTTGCCTCCGCCTCGCTTGCCCCACTGCGGGTCGTTCAATGACATAAAAATCCTACGTTGTGGCCGTTTGGCCCAGTTTCTTCGAATCTGTCGATTTCGGCGGGCTCGCCGGAGATGTCCTCGAGGCTGTTGCCTCGATCAGGGCCCGGCGCAGGCCATCCACGCCGTCGCCCGTTTTTGCGCTTAGACGAACGCGGCAGATTCTAGCATATTCGTTCCGGTCGACTCCCGGACGAAGGCCGTTCCGGTCGATCTTGTTCCACACCAGAAGCCGGGGAATGGCGCTTGCGCCGATTTCGGCGAGGACTTTGTCCACTTCGAGGACCTGCGCTTCGCGGGCATCGTTTGCCGCGTCGACCACGTGCAGAAGCAGGTCGGCGTGAACGGTTTCCTCCAGCGTTGCGCGGAAAGCCGCGACGAGCGTGTGCGGAAGGTCGCGGATGAATCCGACGGTGTCGGAAATCGTGACGTTCCCGGCTTCGGGCAGATACAGCCTGCGGGTCGTGGTGTCTAGCGTCGCGAAGAGCCGATCCTCGGCAATCGCTCCCGCATGAGTCAGGGTGTTGAAAAGCGTCGACTTTCCTGCGTTGGTGTAACCCGCGAGCGAAACCGAAAATGCCCTGCCACGCTCCCTGGCCCGCCGCTGGACCTCGCGCCGGCGGCCGAGCTTGCCGAGCTTGTCCTTCAGGACCTTGACCCGATTCGCGATCAGGCGCCTGTCGACTTCGAGCTGCGTCTCACCCATGCCCCCGAGAAAACCCCGTCCGCCCCGTTGCCGCTCCAGGTGCGTCCAGCCACGCACCAGCCGGGTCGCCGCGTGCTGGAGTTGCGCGAGCTCGACCTGGAGCTTGCCTTCGTGGCTCTTCGCGCGCTGGGCGAAAATGTCGAGGATCAGCCGCGTGCGATCGACGACGGGGCAACCGAGCGCCTTTTCGAGGTTGCGCTCCTGCACCGGCGACAAGTCGTGATTGAACACCGCGAGCGAGGCGCCCTGCTCCTGCAGAGTTCGCTTGATCTCCTCGACCTTTCCGGAACCTGCGAAATGGGCGGGGTCGGGCCGGTCGCGCCGCCCGCGCACCAGCGCCCGCGTCTGAATTCCGGCGCTGGCGGCCAGCTGCCCGAGCTCTTCGATGCTTTCATCGTAGCCGCCCTTGCCAAAATCCAGGCCCACGAGGACGGCAAGCTCGCGCTCCGGCGAACGCTCAACCATTGCGTCCGCTCAGAGACGATAACGAATCCGTATCAGCTCTCGGGAGAATGTTCGACTGCCAGATTGACTGCGCGCGAAGGAACCACCGTGGAGATGGCGTGCTTGTAGACCATCTGCGTGACGGTATTCTTCAGAAGAACGACGTACTGGTCGAAAGACTCGATCTGGCCCTGGAGTTTGATGCCGTTCACGAGATAGATCGACACCGGTACGTGTTCCTTGCGAAGGGTATTCAGGAAGGGATCTTGTAGTAATTGTCCTTTATTGCTCATGGGTTACCCCGAGTCGTATTATTTGAAGGTCTACTGTAAATGGTTTTTCGGAAAATGCCAATGTACTGCGTACTGCGTGCCACAGCTGCTCAGACACGCCTGTCCACGTAAGGGTTCCTGCCGCTGCGAAATTCGATCCGGAGCGGCGTACCTTCCAGCCGGAACACCTTGCGGAAATCGGACTCGAGATAACGGCGGTAGCTGTCGGGCACGGCGTTGAGCGCGGTCCCGTGCACCACGACGATCGGGGGGTTGCTCCCGCCTTGATGCGCATAGCGGAGCTTGGGCCGCGAGAGCCCCACGCGCGGCGGGGCCTGCTTTGCCACTGCAGCGATGAGGGCGCGGGTAAGCCTTGGGGTGGGCAGCTTCGCCATCGCCGCCCGATAAGCCGCGTCCACCGAGTCCATGACCCGCGCGATGCCTCGCCCTTCCCGGGCCGAGATGTAGTGATAACGCGCAAACGAGAGAAATCTCAATTTGCGCGCGATGGCGCCCTTCGTCATGTCGCGTTCGTATCTGTCCACGCTGTCCCATTTGTTCACCGCGACCACCACGGCCCGCCCGCGCTCGAGGATGAATCCGGCGATGTGCGCGTCCTGGTCCGAAACCTCCCCTTGAGCATCAAGGACGAGGACCGCGACGTTGGCCCGATCGATGGCCTGCAAGGTCTTTATCACGGAGAATTTCTCGACGCTTTCGAATACCTTCCCGCGGCGCCTCAATCCGGCCGTGTCGACGAGCACATAGCGGCGGCCCTGCACGGTGAGCTCAACGTCGATCGCATCGCGCGTGGTGCCCGGCTCCTCGAACGTCACGACGCGCTCCTCGCCGACGAGCGCGTTGACGAGCGTGGATTTTCCCGCGTTGGGGCGGCCCACGATCGCAATCCGGACTGCGCTGTCGGGTTCGCTGCTCTCCTTTTCTGCAGGGAAAGCGGCGAGCGCGGCATCCACCAGATCGCGCACCCCCTCCCCGTGCTCGGCGGAAATCGCGTACGGCATACCCAGTCCCAGTTCGTGGAATTCGAGCGTGGCGATCTCGGAATTCATGCCTTCGGCCTTGTTGACCGCGACAAACACGCTCCGGCCAAGGCGCCGCAGTTCCTCCCCGATCGCGCGGTCCTGCGCCGTGAGGCCCTCGCGAGCGTCGGTGACCAGCATGATGACGTCGGCCTCGGCGATTGCAGTTCTCGCCTGTTTGGCCATCTCGACGAACACGCCTCTCGCTTCCGGTTCGAGCCCGCCGGTGTCGACCACGAGGTACGGCCGCTCACCCAGGCGTCCCACGCCATAGTGGCGGTCCCGCGTCAGACCCGGGACATCGGCGACCAGTGCATCCCGGGTGCGCGTGAGGCGATTGAACAGCGTGGACTTTCCGACGTTGGGCCTGCCGACGATTGCGAGGGTGGGTTTCATGACGAAGGACCGGGGCCGGGTCCGATCCCGGCTACTGCGTGCTCAGGGCGTACAGGTTCCCGTCCTGCGTCTGCACCAGGAGCCCGTTGTCGAGCCGCACGAGCGAAGATCTGATCGGGCTGCCGTCGGTAGCGACGCGGCCGACGAAGGCGCCGTTTTCCCGCGACAGGAAATGCACGTATCCCTCGACATCGCCCACCGCGACCTCTCGCCCCAGGGGAAGAGGCGCTGTGAGGCGCCTCAGGAACAGGCGATCCTGCTTCCAGACCGTCGCGCCGCCGGCGCGGTCCAAAGCGTGCACCGCGCCTTTTTCGTCGCTGACAAAGACGTAACGCGCGTCGATCGAAAGCCCCGCGCTGCTCGACAGCTCGCGCGACCAGACCGAGTTGCCGCTGATGAGGTCGAAGCAGCCGATCCGCCCCTGATAGGCAACCGCGCACACTTCGCGCTCGGCAACGACCGGCAGCCCGACCACGTCGGTGACGCGCTCGAGCTCCGTGGCTCCGCGAGGCAGTGCAACTGACGTCTCCCAGCGAACACCGCCGTTGGCAAGCGCGATCGACACGAGTTTGCCTCCGGCAAACCCGGTGAGCAGTTGACCCCGGTCGGCGACCATGCCCACCGGGGACCGGACCGAGAGAGGCGGATTCGATCGCTGGTACAACCAGCGTCGCCTGCCGTCTTTCGCGTCGAGCGCGAACATGCGACCGTCGGCGCTGCGGACAACCACCAGATCCCCCGTAACGAGAGGCGCCGAAAGGACCTCGCTCGAGACGCGCGCGCGCCATCGCGCTTCGCCCGAAAGTGCATCCAGCACAATGACCTCGCCGCCGAGCGTTCCGACCGATACGATCGTGCCGTCGGAGCCCACTCCTCCGGAGAGTGTGCGGCCCACGTTGACTCGCCACGATTCCTTCCCGGTCGCCGCTTCAAAGCGGGCGACGGTGCCATCCTGGGCGGCGGCGTAGACGCCGTCGACCGTCACCGCGGGAGAGAGTATTGCGTCTCCCGCCTCGCCGACGCTCGCCTGCCACAGCGTGCGCACCGGTATGCCTGCGGGCAACTCCGACAGTTCGGCCATCTTCGGCCCGGACGAGCCTGAACAGCCGGCGAGCAGCATCACGCCGGCGAGGAAGAGCCGCCGCATCAGCCTTCTCCAAGGGCCTCGAGCTTGAGTCGCAGCGCATCGCGCAGCGGTCCGGCTTCGGCCTTTTCCAGCGCAGCTTTATAGGCGGCCCGCGCTTCGGAGCGTTTCTTCTGCGCGGCGAAAATATCGCCGCGCTGCGAGGCATAGAGGGCCTCGAAACCCGGATGAGGCTTTGCTTCGAGAATTTTCAGCGCCGCGTCGGGCTCGTTGTCGTCGAGCAATACGCTTGCCAGCCTCAATGTGGCGATCGAGCGTATCTCATCGCTCCTGGCGTGCTCGATGGCCCATTGAAGTTGCGCGCGCGCGGTCTTCAGGTCTCCCGCTTGAAACTGGGCCTTGGCCGAAACCAGCGCTGCGAGCGGCGCGTAAGCGCTGCGCGGAAAGTTCTCCAGAATCGCCCCCGCGGTTTCGCGGATCGTCTTGAGATCGTTGGCGCGCGCCGCCTTCTGCAGGGTGTCGTACAGCACGGCGGCCTGCGCGGCTTGCGAGCGTTGATACCATGTCCAACCGTTCCACGCTCCGATGGCCGCGAGCACGAGCGTCGCGCCGAGAACGATCGCGCCGCCGTGCTCCTTCCACCAGGCTTTCAAGGCGGCGAGCTGTTCCTGTTCCTCAAGGTCGTACGCGCTCATTGTTTTTCACCTGTGCCGAAAAGCAGATCCGATATCGCATCCGCAAGGCCTTCCTGCGACACGCGGAACTGCGCGCGTTCCTCCCGCAGGGCCTTGATGCTGGCTTCACCCGCCTGGGCCTCTTCGTCGCCCAGGATCACCGCTACCGGCGCGCCGCTCGCGTCGGCTTTTTTCATCTGCGACTTGAAGCTGCCCCCTCCGCAGTGCTGGGTCACGCTGAAACCGGCCTCGCGCAGGGCCTCCGCGACGCGAAACGCGGAGCGGGCCGCCCGTTCTCCCTGGTTCACGAGGTACACGTCCGGGCAAAGGCGCTCTCCGGAATCGGAGACGAGAGCGAGCAGGCGCTCGAGTCCCATCGCCCAGCCGCAGGCCGGAGCCGGTTTGCCGCCGATCTGCTCCAGCAGGCCGTCGTAGCGCCCTCCGGCGCACACGGTCGCTTGAGCGCCGAGCCGATCGGTAACCCATTCGAACACCGTGAGATTGTAGTAGTCGAGCCCGCGCACCAGCCGCGGATTGATTTCGTACTGGCGCCCCGCGTCCTTGAGGATGGTCTGCACGCCCTCGAAATGCTTGAGCGACTCCTCGCCCAGCGTATCCAGCAAGCGCGGAGCCCCGGCGATCAGCGGTTGCATCGCCGGGTTCTTGCTGTCGAGAATGCGCAAAGGATTGGTGTGCAGCCGCCGCTTCGAATCCTCGTCGAGATCCTCCTCGACAGACTTGAGATACGCCACCAGCGACCTGCGGTACGCCGCGCGTTCCGCCGCCGAACCCAGGCAATTGAGCTGCAGGCGGATACCAGACACATTGAGGTCATCCCACAGCCTAGCGCACATAAGCAGCAACTCGGCATCGATATCGGGGCCCGGAAACCCGAGCGCCTCGGCTCCGACCTGGTGAAACTGCCGGTAGCGGCCCTTCTGCGGCCTTTCGTGCCGGTACATGGGACCGATGTAGTAAAGACGCTGCGCCCCGCCGTAGAGCAGACTGTGCTCGGCCGCGGCACGTGCGACCGAAGCCGTAGCCTCGGGACGCAGAGTGAGCGACTCCTTGTTCAGCTCGTCGATGAAACTGTACATCTCCTTCTCGACGATGTCGGTCTCTTCGCCTATCGCCCGGCGAAACAGGGCCGTGTGCTCGAGGACGGGAGTACGCACGTTGCGATAGCCGTAGCTCCGGAGCCAGTCGCGCAGCAACTCCTCCAGAGTTTCCCAGCGCTCGGCTTCGTCGGGCAGGATGTCGTTCATCCCGCGCACCGCGCGGATCGGCTCGGTCATGTCGGTATCGCGGCGCGACCTACACCGCGGCTTTGATCGGGATGTTTCTCCGCGCCGCGTCGCGACGCAAGCGCCCGCCTTCCCCATAGGTCGTGCGGACGTATTCCTCGACGAGTTGCTGGAATTCCTCGGCAATCCGCTCGCCTTTCAAGGTAACGGTCTTTTCGCCATCGACGTACACCGGCGCGACCGGACGCTCGCCCGAACCGGGAAGAGAAATGCCTATGTTTGCTCGCTTGCTTTCGCCGGGTCCGTTGACGACGCAGCCCATGACCGCGACGTGCATGTCTTCGACTCCGGGATAGCGCTCGCGCCATTGAGACATCTGTTCCCGAAGATAGCTTTGGATCTTTCCAGCGAGTTCCTGGAAATACGTGCTGGTGGTCCGCCCGCAGCCCGGGCAAGCGATCACCATCGGCGAGAACGAGCGCAAGCCCATGGTCTGGAGCAACTCCTGGGCGACGATGACCTCGCGCGCCCGGTCCCCGCCGGGCTCCGGAGTGAGCGAAATACGAATCGTGTCGCCGATACCCTCCTGGAGCAGCACCCCGAGCGCGGCGGTGGAAGCCACGATTCCTTTTGTTCCCATCCCCGCCTCGGTAAGCCCGAGATGCAGCGGATAGTCGCAGCGGCGGGCAAGCTCCCGGTAAACGGCGATCAGATCCTGGACGCCGCTCACTTTGCACGAGAGCACGATGCGATTTCCCGCCAGCCCCAGCTGCTCCGCGCGCGCGGCCGATTCGAGCGCCGAGGCGACCAGCGCCTGCCGCGTTACCGCGTCGGAATCGACGGGTTCGGGCGCCCGCGCGTTCTCGTCCATGAGCCGCGCGAGCAGCTCCTGATCGAGGCTGCCCCAGTTGACGCCGATTCTCACGGGCTTGTCGAAGCGGCAGGCCATCTCGATCAAAGTCGCGAATTGCTCGTCGCGCTTCACGCCCCGCCCGACATTGCCCGGGTTGATTCGGTACTTTGCCAGCGCCCGCGCGCAATCCGGGTGCTCGGCGAGCAGCTTGTGCCCATTGAAATGGAAATCACCCACCAGGGGCACGTCGCAGCCCACGGCATCGAGCCGCTCGCGGATGCGCGGGACCTGCGCTGCCGCCTGGGCGGTGTTGACGGTGACACGCACGAGTTCCGAACCGGCACCGGCGAGCTCGACTATCTGGGTGGCGGTGCTCTGGAGGTCGGCAGTATCGGTATTCGTCATCGACTGCACCAGAACCGGCGCGCCCCCCCCGATCAGCGCGTCTCCGACGCGGACCTGGCGCGTTTTGTGTCTCTGAATATCTGTCATCGGTCGTTCAGTCCAGCGTCAGTCGCGCGACTTCGATCTGGATGTACGGTTTCAGATCGATGGGCCTGTCGTTGAAGGTAA
>Ga0193745_1000135_pt1 | contig 12753 bp, 12 predicted proteins | sample L1a2metaG_FD_145899 | JGI IMG/M metagenome (GOLD analysis project Ga0193745, IMG submission 145899) | Soil microbial communities from a riparian zone of the East river system, Colorado, United States - L1a2 | ecosystem: Environmental > Terrestrial > Soil > Riparian zone | place: USA: East River... | reverse complement strand
GCCATGCAAGACGTTTGCGGGCGCAATTTCAAAAACGGCGCCCTGCGGCGAGATTTCCGTTCTTGATCCGGGTGGCTTCGGTGCGGTCACGATCACAAAGGCCATGACCATCAATGGCACCGGCACTTTGGCTGGCATTCTTTCGGCCCTCGCAAACCAAGCTGTGCTTGTGAACGCAGGGGTCAACGATACGGTCGTTCTTCGGGATATTTCGATGAATGGAGCCTGCTCCGGCGTGAACGGGGTTCGCTTTATCGCCGGAAAAACCCTGGTGATCGATCACTGCTGGATCGGGAATATGACCACACGGGGCATTGACGTGGCGAAGACCGCCGATGGAACCCAGTTGAAGGTATTCAACACGGACATTACCAACGTCAACACAGCGGTCGGGGCCTCGACAACTGTGGGCGGCGTATCCGTGGATCTTGACAACATTACCGTTCAAGCCGCCGTGAACGGCGTTAATTATGTCTCCAACGCTTCCGGCACGGTGACCGAGAGCATGTTCACCAGATGCCTGAGTGGAACCGGGGTCTCGGCAGGCAGTGGATGCATCGTGAACGTGACCCATTGTCATTTCCGGAGCAACAGCACGGCGATGAACGCGGCCGCCGGGTCAATCCTTCGTCTCAATGAGAACGAGATCTTCGATAATGTCACCGGCTTGAATGGCACCGCCGCATCCTTTCAAAGCGGCGGCAACAACAAGCTGGCCGGGAATGGCGCCAGTGTAACACCGACCGGCACAGCTCTCACTAACCAATAGCAGACTACGAGCTTCAAATCGACGGTAGTGGTACAGTTCCAGCCTGTACCACTATCGAGCGATAGCCGCTCCACTCGGGAGACGGACACTCCCGCCCTTGCCTTCCCACATGACCCAGACTGGTCTGGCGGATGACATCACCGCGTAAGAACGCCGTAAGTCGAACTATTCACTTCCCGCACTCTGCATAGCATCGGCGAAGTGTTTTGAAATTTCGGCGCCCTGTTCGATGGCGACACGAATGATTGCGCAGATTTTTTCAATATCTGCGGATGTCACTCCCGTTCCGGTCGGCAGCACAAGAACCCGGCTGGCGATCGCTTCCGTCTCCGGCAGCACCATGCTCGCTTCGGGAAAACAGGAACAATACGGTTCCATCCGATGGACGCCCGGATAAAAGTATCTGCGAGCCAGCACATTCTCAGCATGCAACACGGCTAGCAATTCATCCCGCGTAAGTCGTGCTTTCGCGGCGTCAACTTCGACAACCACGTACTGATAATTGGGTTGAGCGCTCTTGTCGTACCGGATAAGAGACAATCCCGGCAAGTTTCCCAACGCTTGACTATAAGCCTCAAAGTTCTCCTGGTTGATCTGGGTGAAGCTTTCAAGGCTCTCCAGGTTGGTCAGGCCCATGGCGGCAGACAGCTCGGTCATTTTTCCGTTCGTCCCGATCGAAACGACTTCGTCGTAGCCCGAGAATCCAAAATTTTTCATCAATCGAACCCGCATCGCGAGCGCGTCGTCGTTTGTAACCACCGCCCCTCCTTCGCCGGCATTGATGAACTTAGTGGCATGAAAGCTCAAGACCTCGGCTCGCCCGAATCTCCCAATATTTCGAGCGCGATACTTACAGCCGAAGGCATGGGCAGCGTCGAAAAGCAGGGCGAGCCGATTGGAATCCGCTATGGCTTGAAGCTCGTCGATCGGGCAGGGCCGCCCCCACAGGTGAACGCCCAGGATGCCGGTTGTGCGAGGCGTAACAAGGCCTTCGATCCTGGCCGGATCGATGTTATGAGTGCGCGGATCAATATCACAGAAGACCGGTGTGATTTGCTGCCATTGCAGAGCATGCGCGGTCGCGACAAAGGTAAACGAGGGCACGATAACTTCGCCTTTCAGATCCAGGGCGCGAATCAGGACCTCCAGCGCCACCGTCGCATTACACATCGCGATGCAATGCTTCACGCCAGTGAAGTCGGCCACGCGCTTCTCGAACTCCTGGACGTAAGTGCCGTCGTTGGTTAGCCAGCGGTTATCGAGAAGCTTATTGATCCGGACGAGAAGCGCTGCGCGCTTGCCGATATTTGGACGGCCTACGTGCAGCGCTTCTTCGAAGGCCGGTCTGGCTCCGAAAAACGCCAGATCACCTATCCCGCTTCCGACTGGATTGCACCTATCTTTCACCGTTTGATGCTCGAATACTCATTTTCATCTTCAGGGCTTCATGACGTAAGCCGTCGGCATCCAGGCAAAAGGAAAGGTTTGGATCTTCGCATCCGGCATGAACTCCTTCACGGCCCGCGCTTCCCCAGGTGAGAGTTCATGGTTAAACTGATCGAGAATCAGAACTCCGCCACTCGTTAGCCGGGGCCAGAAGTGTTCGAGACAACTCTTGACGATTTCATATTGGCCAGCATCCAGAAATACGAGCTTGAACTGGAGCGAGCTGTTTTCCTCGAAGAATTGATTGAGCCCAGTTCTCAGATCCAATCTGTGAATGTGGACCAGGTGCTCAAGCTTCTGAGCGCGGATTAAGCGTAGCAGTCTGGAGTAGTCTTCCTTGTAGGAACCTTCCATGACATTGCGATCCTCCGCCGTGGGTTTCGTCCCCTCAAACCAGTCAAATCCATGGACGAGAGTCAGGGACTCCGGTTCAAAGATTTGCACCAGCTTGGCAAAGAAAAGCGTGCCCGCGCCTTTATAGACTCCCGCCTCAGCGATGTGGCCCGCCACCCCAAGGACCATCTTGTATAACTCGTAAAGGGCCACGAAGCGAGCCAACGTCATATGGCCAACGAAACTGGGGAAGTGATGGATCAAGTCTCTTTCTTCATACCCGAGGGATAAGATTTCATTCAGGCCCTCAGAGTAAGGGACTTTACGGTCCGCGAACTTCCGCGTTTCAAATTTTCCCGGTTCATAGTCCATGCTCGTTTACCTCCATTTGCGAAACCACTGCGGCGGGCCAAAGCTCCCCCGGCCTGGAACATCAACCTTGGCTGCGCCTGCTTTCCTGTTCAACTCGTTATCGCCAAAGCACGATAGCTTCGTCTCGCTGATTCCTATTGCAAAGGCGATGCGGTGTCGATACCGAAAGCGGCGGCGGAAAGATCGCCTTCCCAGAACGTCATTGCGAAGCAATTTCCCGTTGACTTTTGGATTCATCCGCGCAGAGGTTCCCCTTCACTTCGATCCGTCTGCAATTGGATTATGGAGAGTTTTATTACCGACATCAAAAGTCGCGGTTACTGTGTCCTTCCAAAGGTCTTTCCTTCCGCCACCACGGGAAAGGCCCTGGAGTTGGTTGCTAGCTGGTATGAGAAGACGGCAAGCAAACTGCCGGAAAGTATTCCGTTCCTGGCTCGTAGCCAGCCCATGGTCTATAATCTTCAGAACAAGGATATGTTTTTCGTCAAACTGCTCTTCGAGTCAGAGTTAATGGAGAGGATCCTCACTTACTTCCTCAACGATACCTGGTATAAGAAAATTCCCCAGGATCAGCCCAATTATATCCTAAGATCTTTTTTGGGAAGGACGAGCAAGGGCGCCTTGCCGTTACACATAGATTCGTGCGTCCCATATCTGAGCGATTATGTTTACTCGATCCAATGCTCAATCATCCTGCAGGATCAGTCGCGAAAGAACGGCTGCACCCTTGTTGTTCCCGGGTCCCACAAGTCGGGCCGCTATGTAGAAGACCAGGGGGTAATCAAGCATGCTATCCCGATCGAATCCAAGGCGGGCGACGTGGTAGTTTGGGATAGCCGGCTCTGGCACGGTGCCACGGCGAACGAAACTGGAGACACACGCTGGGCCTTGATCGCGACCTATGGGCGATGGTGGTTGAAGCAGGTATTTAATATCACGCAAAACCTGCCCTCAGAAATCTACCGCCAACTTACCGACAAGCAAAAGTCCGTCCTGGGATTTTGTTCTGTTCCGTACGAGGATGAATTTCAAGGGATCGATATGAGGCGAGGCTACGCCGAGTCTTTCAAGCCCGTTTAGCGGTGCTCGCCAATCCAACCCGATTCACCTGTTTGGTCAGCGCCGGACACGCGACGCTGGCCAGGATGTGTCAGGTGTGGAACGGAGGGATAACACGATGAGATGGTCTAAGCGGGGCCGGATTTTCAATGTTTCCGGCGAGCACGGATGGATGAATTCGCATGCCCAGATTCCTGCAGTGCTCGTGCGGGGCGATACCTTGCGTATTTATTTTGCAACGCGCCCCGAACCAAACCTCTCCCTGACCACGTTCGTGGACGTGGATGCCGCCGACCCCAGCCGGGTTGTCTATCTTCACGACAAGCCAATCCTGGAGTTGGGGAGGCCCGGGATGTTCGACGAGCAGGGTATCATGCCAGCGTTCGTCTGCGAGCACCAAGGGCAGGTCTGGCTGTATTATGGAGGATGGAGCCGCCGGACGATCGTTCCCTATAGTAACTGGACTGGACTGGCCGTCAGTGACGATGGCGGCACCACCTTCCATCGAGCGTTCCCCGGCCCTGTTCTGGATCGCACACCGGTCGAGGTCTACTCCGCCACCGGTGGCTTCATTTACAAAGAGCAGGACGTCTGGACCATGTGGTACGCTTCCGGTGAGGATTGGATTAAGATTAACGATCGGTACGAAGAATATTACGCGATCAAAAGCGCGCGCTCCACGGACGGCCTGGTTTGGACGCGGGATAATAAAGACGTTCTATCGTGCGGTCGTTCGCTTGAGCCGACGCATCGGCCCACAATATTTCGGCACGGGCAGCGGTACCACATGCTCTTCTGCCATCGGAACATCACGGATTTCCGCGACGGCAAGGGAAGTTATAGAATGGGATATGCCTGGTCGACAAACCTGGAAGACTGGACGCGGGCGGACGAGCAGGCGGGGATAGAGCCTTCCGCGAGCGGTTGGGATTCTACGATGGTCGCTTACCCGTACGTAGTTAATGTTGGAGAGAAAACCCTTTTGTTTTATAACGGAAACGGATTCGGCCAGACCGGAATAGGCTACGCCCAATTGGAGGAACTCCCTGATCCGAATGAACGGCCGGTCGCAGGGGACAAACATTCAGCTGGCAAAATCACGCAAACCGTCAAAGATGCTTCCTCCACTAAAACGCAGGACGCGCCTTGAAACTGACCGTCCTGGCCGGAATTGATTTTGAAGACGCCAGAAAAAGAATCGAATAGCATCAAGTCCTTTAGCGCGCGCGAGGAAATTGAGTCATACGACCAATTGGAGCGGGTTCTGAAAACCTCGCCTATTTTCCCCGGCGAGATCCTCAACAATCTTGGTCTTTTTTTGACGCGCCCCTCTCTGGCCAGAATTCTTCTGATGCACGATCTTTATTTGAAGATTCTTAGCGTGCCGGGCTGTGTCATGGAATTGGGGTGCCAGTGGGGACAGAACCTGGCCCTTTTTTCGAGCTTTCGCACGATCTACGAGCCACAGAATGTAGGCCGCAAGATAATTGGTTTCGATACGTTCGAAGGGTTTACCGCCGCCTCGGCGGAGGATGGCCAGGTTGTGGCAGACGGGGTTTCCTCGAATAGCTGCGCCGTGAGCGAGAATTACGAAGTCTTGCTCGATCAGATTTTGGATTGTCACAACAAGCTGGGGCCGCGCTCGCACATAAAAAAACATGAAGTAGTCAAGGGCGATGTTACGCAAACCCTGCCCGCATATCTGGAACAGCATCCTGAAACACTCATCGCCTTGATCTACTTCGATGTGGGCCTGTATGAGCCTACCCGGAAGTGCCTTGAGATCATCAAAGATCGGCTGACCAAAGGAAGCATTATCGGGCTGGATCATTTGGCTATGGCTGAGGTGCCGGGAGAGTCACTCGCCGTAATGGAAGTGCTCGGGTATCGCAACTGTCGGCTCGCCAGGGACCCAAGGGTCCCGTATCAGAGCTATCTCATCGTCGAGTAACGCGGCGGGGTATAAGCTCAATATCCGCATCGTTCAGTCGCTCTCGACAGCAATCAGTCAGCTCTGCACGGCGAATTGATCCCAGGATACGACCTGGCTCCATGAGGGCGAAAGCGTTGGCCGGAGAGCCTCATGTGTCATCGGGCTCGTGCCCAAAACCAAGGAATCGGTCTGCCTTGGCTCGATCGAACCCATTTCCAACACAGCTTTGTCGAGAAACTCCAGACCACCGTTACCTGTCTGATCCACGAGGCAGGCGGAGACCTGTTGCCAGTAACGAGGGCAATAGGCGGCCAAAATGGAGCTCCAGTAGCTCGCGCCAAAATTGAAAACGCGCTCGGAATCTTTTATCCGCGAGCAAAAATAATCGTCGATTTGCGCGAAAGAGCGAAGGTATCGGCACCTCGCCCGGTAAACCTCTTTCAGGTCTGCCGCCGGAACGTCCATCCCCACGAAAGCCTCTCGCGAACGTCGATTATCGAAAAGGAGGAGTTGGGCAGGCGGCACCGAAGGAGAAAATGGCGATCTAAACCACTTCATCGCAGGGAGACCCACGTCTTCGCATAAGGCCAACAGGTGCCCGGGCAGGAAGGAGAAATTCTGATCCGCCCAGAGGATCTCGATGTTGGGGATGGAACCATCGGGGCAGGTGATCACGATTACTCCATTTTCGCCGGCCATCTCTTTCAGCGAGGCGAGAAACTCGCGTGCGTCCGTGACATGCTGAATCACATTGTTGCTGTAGATGAGATCATATTGGACCGGCGGCATTTCGGTATCGCCCACCCGGCCTTCGTAAACCCGAAATCCCTTCTCTCGCGCCACCTCGCTGTTGTGACGAGATGGTTCCAGACCTTGAATTTGAGCCTGAGGGTAGAAGCCTTTCATCGCTTCCATTCCCCAGCCCTGACCGCAACCCACATCGAGAATGGTCGATGGACTCAGTGAGTCCAGGACCGCTATCATCCACTCGGCGAGCACGCGATAACGCGCCGCGTGAAATGGTCCGGTTCCTGGACGGTCGTAATACTTCGCGTAATCCTCTTCGTAATAATCCGTGAGGCCCAGGAATTGCGCCCGGGTTCTTTGCACGAATCCGCAATGGCCACACTGCGCTTTAGCCAGCCCTTCGCTAATGATCCTGCCGGCGGTCGTAACAGACCTTCCTTCGGCCGGATCCGGCAAATCCAACCAGGAGTCAGACCCGCAAATCTGGCAGATTCGGCTCCGTTCTCTCTCCTCCATGAAGTTAGTTTTGAAAGGGAGCAACGAAAGTGCGAGATCGCCACGGGAAGCGCGAAGACCCGGCGAAGATCACTTGAAGAGCCACCACCATCATAGCTGGGCGAACTTGGACATGCGCAGGAATTGGTGGCTATTCAATCGAAAAGGCTTCGTGTTCTCCGCCAGGAAAACCTGACCGTCTTCAGTGCACCTCGTAACCAGGGCGTTGGCGCCAATGAAGCATTCGTCTCCGATAACAACGTTGTGCGCCACGGTCGCGTTCACGGCAAAAAAGCAGCTTTTGCCCACAGTTACCGCACCCGAGATGTTCGCGCACGAGGTGATCCAGCAGTGATCGCCGATCGTGCTGTGGTGTCCAATCATCGCTCCGCTCCAGACGAAGACATTGTTTCCGAGCCGCACGCGGGGATGGATCAAAACGTTATTCATGATAAAGCAATTCTCCCCATATTCGCAGTCTTTGGGCAGGCCGGACTGCGGATGCACATACGAGACAAGGGTATAGCCCTTGGCTTTAGCTTCCGCGCAGGTCCGAGCTCGGAGCGCGTTTAATTCCTGATACCCGAGAGCTACGAACATCGCATACTTACTCGGCGGATAGAACTGCTCGACTTCGTCGAAGGCAACGGCGGGCAGGCCTTGCCAGCTGCCGCCGGAAAGGAACGGGCGGTTTACGGTGCACGCCGCGACCTCGTAATCGCTGTGATGCTGGAGGAAATAAAGAAGAACCTCGGCGATTTTACCTGTGCCAAAAAGAACAATCGGTTTCATGCCATGGCGGAAGCCATCGTTTGAAGAACAACCCGGTCTATCTTCCCATTCGCATTCTTCGGAAGGGCTTCCAGGACCGTGACGCGCCTGGGCACCATATACCGTGGAACGATGCCGGCAACGCCGTCGATGAGCTCCTCGGAAGTCCCGGGAGTCGCGAGAGCCGCAAAAGCAATGATCTCTCCAAGGCCTCCGTCCAACTTGCGATAGATCACGGCGCATTCCTTCACTTCCGCCAGGACACTCAGCGCCGCTTCGATCTCCTCCAACTCTATCCGGTAACCCATGTGCTTGATTTGAAAATCCGCGCGCCCTACGAAATGGAGGCGGCCATCCGCGTCGCGCCGGACGAGATCGCCGGTATGATAGCCGATATCCGCGAAGCGGCGATGGGTGGGGTTTTGTTCGAACGCCTGCGCGGTCCGCGCCGGATCGTTGAAATAGCCGAGGCCAACATTTGGTCCGCGAAGAAATAATTCGCCAACGTCCTCGCCCGGAGCCTGAGCAAGAATTTCGTAGTCAAAGTTGGGCGCAAGGAATCCGAGCGTCGCCAGCCCTTTCATATCGGCAAAGTCCGACGGCCCAATCGTGTGCGCGGAGCAAATGCACGTGCATTCGGTGGGGCCATAAACATTTTCCAGCTCGGCGCGTCCCCCGAAAAGATCGTAAAGCTGCTTAAGCTTTGGCTTGGGAAAACCTTCGCCACCGAAAATGATCTTGCGCACGTCAGGAAAATCGCTGGCGCCCACCGCTCGCGTCGTCAGGAGATAGATCAGGAGTGAGGGAACCGAAAACCAGACCGTGCAACGCGTCTTGTTTATCACCCCCACCAACTCCCGTGGTTCTCGGAACTGCTCTGACAGGATGGGCGCTATCGATGCGCCGCTGAAGAGCGCGCCATAGAAATCGAAGACCGAATTATCGAAGTACATCGGGTTAACGTTCGAGAGGATATCATCGGGCGTAAGTTGGAAGCGGTCTTGGGCCCAGGCGATGAAGTTCAAGAGGTTGGCATGGGAGATCACGGCACCCTTGGGCATCCCGGTGGAGCCGGACGTGAACATAATGTAGGCGGGGTCGTTGCCAGCCACGCCGCCAAAAAAGCTGGGAACTTCGGCGTCATCGCGGCGGAGAAGTTCCGCGGCCATAGCCGGTTGGCGAAGGTGGAGAACGGTCGCTTCCAGTCCCCGCAATTCAGCCGTATGGGGCGGTTCGGCAAAAGCGTTCACGACCGCCTTCGGCTCGATCGTCTGAATAATTTTCCGGATTCGTTCCCAGGGACTGTCCGGATCGAGGTTGGTATAGATGAGGCCTGTCTTCAGGCAGGCCCACCACGTCGCCACGGCGGAGGCCTCGCTCGAGAAGAAGGAGAGCCATCCGATTCGAAAGCTGGTCCAGCTGAGCATAGCTGGTGACCTCGCCGCCGGCCTGGCGCAACGCCGGACGCGCAGCATGACTTCCGACAATCTCCCGAAACTTCAGCCCTAGATTCGAAATATGGGCCATGATCGCAAAGGGAGCTATATCACCAGGCCGCCGTTTATCTCGAGGACAGTGCCGTTGACGTAGTCGTTCTCGACGATGAAACGGACCGTTCGATAAACATGCTCAACCTCACCCAATCTGCGCAGCGGGATTTGGGCTTTAAGCTTGGTCAGGTTCGCGTCACTCAGCGCTTGCCGGGTCGAGAGAGTGTCCATGAATCCCGGCGCGATCGAAACAAAGCGGATTCCGAAACCGCCCAGCTCCTTTGCCCAAGTAAGGGTGAGTGCGTTCACGCCGGCTTTGGCCGCGGAATAAGCCGATTGCCCGGCATTTCCCCCGGCGGAGATGGAGCTCATGCTGATGACGACGCCTTTCGTTCGCCTCCGCAACATATGGTTGACCACCGGACCAGTAACGTAAAAGACCGCCGAAAGATTCGCGGCCAGGACTCGCTGCCAGTCTTCGACGGAGTGCACCCGATCATTCTTATCGAGCAAGTTGATAAGCGGGGCGCTGTGAACTAACCCCGCATTGTTCACCAGCACGTCGAGCGCAAAACCATCGCCCTCCAGTGCGGCCAGCGCCCTGCCAACCGAGCCCGGGTCTGTCACGTCGCAGAGGTAACACTTGACCGCGGGATGCGCCGCCGTGAGATCGGCTATCGCGTCCTCCTCCTTTTCGAAAACCGCCACCCGGCGGGCCTCGGCGACAGCGCGCTCCACCAGGTGGCGTCCTATGCCGCGGCCACCTCCCGTAACCAAAACTTGCGCCTCGGAGATATTCATTTTGCTTCGCGCCGTCCGAGCGCTTCACGAACATCACGAACGGTCCGGAAATCGGCGATCTCATCCCCGGTAAATTCAACCGAAAAGGCCTCTTCCACTCGCGCGATCAACATCATATGCGACATGGAATCCCAGGAGGAAATGTCGCGCAGGTCAAGCAAGTCATTCACCATCTTCTCCGGGATCGAAAAAACTTCCGCGAAAATGCGTTCGAGGCTCATGGGCTGGGATCAAGATTGAGATTCGACGGTACATTAACTCCGGCTCAGCCTGAACATTTCCGCGGCGGCACGAATGGCACTGACAGAATTGAACATTAACAGATCGAGGATGGAAAGGCACGGCCCTTCCTGGCCACTATGCCGCAGCGTGATTTCCGGGAAATTGGGGTCGAGAAAAAGGAGCTCGATACCGGCGGAAGCGAACACTTTCGCGTCGTAAAGACTTCGCCCCCCGGGAAGGTTCACATAAGTCGAAGCACCTTCCCGGACGCAGATATCCAGGATTCGACGTTGCCCGGTCAGACCTTCCTTCGGATATTTCGCCGAAGTTTGTTCGATCTCGGTTGGAATCCCGATGTAATCTCCCAGACGTCGCAACTGATAGAAAAGGAAGGCGGAAAGCGATCCACGGGCTTCCTGAAGCAGTTCAGTCAGGAGTGGCAGAATCTGAGCTGCGAAAGGCGCATCCTGATAGCTCAATTCCACGGTCCGGATAGTCTTTCTCTTCCACACTGGGTCATCAACTATCTCGATCTCGTTGATGAGCCGGTTCTGGCTAGCTCTGGCTAGTGGCAAGGTGAGCCAATGAGGTTCTCCCTGAACGGCGATGCGGTTGCGGTTGACCCACCCGCTGTTGATGAAGTTTGCGTCGTCCAATAACGCGATCTTGTCCACCGCCGACATCAGCTGAAAATAGCCAAGGTACGGCAGGAAGTAGGGCTGCATGATGGCAAGGCGCATGGCAATGTTCCCAGGGTGGGCAATTTAGTTGACGACTGGCAATCTTCCCGGACTTTCTTTCACTTCGCTTTGAATGCAACAGCCGGAACGTAGTTGATGTCTCACCCTGTCGATCCTCCGCTGGAGCAGTCCCTGGCCGAACATCGCATCAAGCGTGAGGCCCTGACCCGGGATGTTTCATTGGGAGCCAGGCGCCTGATAATTTTCCTTACGCCGGGCCTCGACGCGCGAACCGGCGGCATCCTGGCGATTTTTTCCATGAAGGAGGAGACCGTGGCTCTGGAGCAACTTCATCGCGCCAGGGTAATTCTGTGCGCCGTCCCCGGTGATGATCCGGCCTTCTTCAAATATAGCTGGTTCGATAACAGCGATTACCTGCTGGATCTGGAGACTGTCCTGAAGAGTTGCGAAAGTCTGGATTACCTTCAACTGCACATTCCCGATTACGCCGTTAACCGGCTCCTGGCCTGGCTGAGCACCTTCGAGAAGACCCTGTTGCAAAACATTCGAGAGATTCACCTTAATGTTTTGCTTTTTAACATCGATAATATCCGGGGACAGAATTACAACCAGAAGGTCAGACAGGATGTCAAAGGCTTGCTCTCCTTTGGAAAGGCGACCTGCACAACTGCCCACGAGGCCTACACCAATCTCACAGTCCGCGAAGAACAGGGCGTGCCACTGCATAGACTGGGATGCTTATGGGGACCAGAGTTCTTCCCGCGATCGAGTTATGAGGAGAAGGAGCCTCTTATGATTGTCTCGCGCGACGGGCACCTTCTAAAAGAAAAAGTGCTTCAGAGAATTGCACAGGCGTTTCCAGAGTTAACGATCCAAATCATTGAGAATGTCCATTACGAAGATTATAGGAAAATGGTCCATCGCGCGAAGTGGGGGCTGACTTTTGGGGAAGGCCTGGACAGCTACTTCGGAGATACGATTCTTAGTGGTGGAGTTGCCTTCGCGGTCTTCAACGATCGGTATTTCACACCGGAATATGCAAGCCTGGAAAACGTCTACCCTTCCTGGGAAGTGCTGATGGATAGGATTACAACGGACATGCAACGCCTCGACGAGCCCGTAGCCTATAACCATTGCTGCCAGCAAGCGTATGATCTGTTGTCTGCAAACTCGGGCGGTGACCGGTTTCGTGAAAACCTTCGCTTGTTCTACTCAGACGAATACACCTTCCCGTGATCCAGGCCTGGAGTGACCTCATTCTTTTTGCCACCAACTGGCACTCCAATCGACTTCGTGCATGGTCGCCGTGATTCCTTCCTGGGAACGGTAGTCCATCACCGCCTGCCGGCACGGTGGAATAAAGTTCACGTCGTCCAGGATGACAAAGCCGCCCGGTGAGAGCTTCGGGTAGAGCGCCTGCAACGCGACGTAGGTCGACTCATATAAGTCTCCGTCGAGTCGCAGCAATGAAAATGGACCTGCGTTTAAAGACGGAAGCGTATCCGAGAACAAGCCTTTCACGAAGACAACCTGATCGTCGAGTAAACCGTAACGAGCGAAATTGTTCTTAACCTCACCCAGCGAAACCGCCAGTTCCTTGACCAGATGAAGATT
>Ga0193745_1000134_pt1 | contig 12813 bp, 11 predicted proteins | sample L1a2metaG_FD_145899 | JGI IMG/M metagenome (GOLD analysis project Ga0193745, IMG submission 145899) | Soil microbial communities from a riparian zone of the East river system, Colorado, United States - L1a2 | ecosystem: Environmental > Terrestrial > Soil > Riparian zone | place: USA: East River... | reverse complement strand
CAATCCATTTCAAGCTGCCCGACACCCTGCGCAAGCTCACCCCGTCGCAGCTCGAGGTGGTATTGGTGAATTCCAAAACACGCTCGAGGCCGAGCCTCCCCGAAATCCACGCCCAGTCCGATCTCGACGGGGGCGGCGACACCGATCTCGATCGCCGGGCGAAATCCCCGCTTCCGGTAACGCAGCCGACGGAGCGCGGCTCGGACTTGAAGCAGGCGACCCGCCGGGTTCAGGAGCTGGAGGCGCGACAAAGACAACTGCTCTCGCAAGCGCAATCCCGGAAGGAGATCGCATCGGCAGAGCCCGAACCGCAGGCCGAGATGAAGTCGCAGGTCTCCGGAGCGGAACTCGCCGAAAGCGCCTTGATCGTTGCCCGGATGGAAGCGCAAATCGCCCGTCAGATCGAGGAGTACAACAAGCGACCGCGCAAGACCTTCGTAGGCGCGCGTGCCGCCGAGGTTCGCTACGCACTTTATGTCGAGGACTGGCGCCAGAAGATCGAGCGCATCGGGAATCTCAACTACCCCGAGAGTGCGCGCGGCAGAATCTACGGCAACCTGAGGCTCACCGTGTCGATCAACTCGGACGGGACGCTGGCGGCGATGGATCTCGAGCGATCCTCCGGATACAAAATCCTCGATGCCGCCGCACAGCGCATCGTTCAACTGGCGGCGCCCTACGCCAAATTCCCGGCCGACATCCGCAGGGAAACCGACATCCTTGTGATCACCCGTACCTGGCATTTCGCGCGCGGTGACAAGGTTTTCAGTGACTAGCAAGCGATGGGCCCTTTTCGCAGCGCAAGCTGAGCGGCGCCTACTGAATGAGGCTGCTCGTCTCAGTGTGGAAGATGTTCTGCTACGCCGCCGGGACGGCGGTCATCGTCCTTGCGATCTACGAGTTCTGGTTCCTGGCGCAGATCCTGTACTGGGTCGACCACAATCCTGCGACGACGCGAGTCATGGATACGCGCCTGGAGACCTTGCGACAGAACAAGCCCAAGGCAGCGCTCGAGCAGAAATGGGCGGACTACGAACGAATTTCGATCCATTTGAAGCGCGCCATCATCATTGCGGAGGACGCAAAGTTCGTCGATCACGAAGGCTTCGATTGGGAAGGCATCCAGCGGGCGATGGACAAGAACCAGCGGCGCGGGAAAATCGTCGCCGGGGGCTCGACCATCACCCAGCAGCTCGCAAAGAACCTGTTTCTTTCGGGCGATCGCAGCTTGCTGCGCAAGGGCCAGGAGGCGATTCTCTCCGCGATGCTCGAGGCCGCCATGGAAAAGCGCCGCATTTTCGAAATCTATCTGAACGTCGCGGAGTGGGGCGAGAACGTCTTTGGAGCCGAAGCGGCGGCACGCCACTACTTCGGCGTGGAGGCAGCCGGCCTCGAACCCGAGCAGGCGGCGCGCCTGGCAGCGATGCTTCCGCGCCCGCGTTACTACGATCGCAACCGCGGCTCGGCCTATCTTGCGGATTACACCGAGAGCATATTGGCGCAGATGCCCGCCGCTCAGGTTCCCTAGTTTGGTGACGACGACTGCCAGGGCTGTCCTGCTGCGCGCCGACCGCGAGGGACGTCGATCCCTGCCAGCAACAGAAGGCCGGCAACGAAGAACCCGCCGGTAGCCAGCATTGCGAGACGATGGTTGCCATCGGTTATCCAGGTCACCGTGCCGTAGGTGATGGGCCCCAGAATCGAGGACAACTTTACCGCCAGCCCCCAGAGTCCGAAGAACTCGGCGCGCCTGTCGGCGGGGCTCAGGTACCCGACGAGCGCCCGGCCCGCCGACTGCGAGGAACCCAGGCACAGTCCTGCAAGATTGGCGGCCACCCAGAAAAGTCCCGACTCCGACGCGGACCAGGCGATCAAGGTCGTTGCGATCCACAGAAGTAGAGTCAGCGCAATGGTTCGCACATGTCCGAGTCGATCCTGGATATTGCCAAATGCGAACGCGCCGATGGCAGCAGTCACGTTGACCACCAGGATCAGGGTAATCGTATCCTTCGTCTTGAAACCGAGCGCCTGCTCGGCGTAAATCGCGGCGAGCGCGATGACCGTCTGGATTCCCGCTTGATAGAAGACGATGCATACCAGAAACCGCGCGAGGTCCCGATAGCGCGCGGCCTGGCGTACCGTTTGCGCGAGCCGCGCAAAGGCCGCCCGCGCCAGGTTTTCGCCGGCGGCGCCGGGCGCCGGGCGGGCGCGCTCCCTGAGGACCAGGAAAGTCGGCAGGCTCGCTGCGGCGAAGGTCGCGGCTGTGATCAGCATCGTGACCGGCACAAACTGTTGCGGTTCCTGGCCATGAGCCTGAGCCCAGGTGACATAGCCCAGGCAAAGGCCGAGAGTCAGGAGCCCGCCCAGATAGCCAAGACCCCAGCCCCAACCCGAGACCCGTCCCAGCGATTCGCCCTGGGCGAGCTCGGGCAGGAACGCGGCGACGAGGTTTTCCCCGGAGCCAAAGCAGAAGTTGGAAAACACCAGCAACAGCACCGCAAGCGCGAGCGTCCCGGGCCCGGTGAATGCGAGCAGGGCGGTCGCGATCACGCAACCAGCCGTGGTGATGACGAGCAAGCGCTTTTTTGCGGCACGCAGGTCGGCGTAAGCTCCAAGGACGGGTCCAGTCAAGAGGATTAGAGCGTACGAGGCCGACAACGCCGCCGTCCAAGCAAAAGTCGCCCAGGGCGCGTTGCCCGCGATCACCGCGACGAAATAGGCGTTGAATACGGCGGTGATCACCACCGTGGTGTAACCCGAGTTGGCAAAGTCGTACATCGCCCAGGCGAGAACCTCTCTCGGGCGCACGTCGCCTGCAAGGTGATTTGAAGCCGTCATGTCAGTCAAGACGCCCGCCAAGCGACGCGGGGACGATGCGAGGAAGAATAGCCCTGTTGTTCCCCGCCTTGGCGGGGCGGGTCTCTTCTTTTAGAGCGGCGCGGTCGAGTGCCATCGAGCGAGATTTTTCTATCGACATCATACAGCCGGCTGCTAGAATCGCCGCAGCCGCGCGCGGCGGGCGTTGCCGCGGCAACCACGGGGTCCAATTCACCGCGAAGGGCGGCGCGCATGATCGAATCCCTCAGCCCGAAGAAGGAGCTCGAGGACCTCCAGGCCGACTTGCGCGAGGTTCAAGAGCTCTTGCGGCGGCACCGCCTGGTCGAGGCCCTGGTGGAGCGCCAGGAAATGCCCAAGCACGAGCTGGTGGAGTCTCTCGTGCACAGGCAGAACGTCGCCGAGCTCCGCTCCAAGCTCGATTCCATGCATCCGGCAGACATCGCCTACGTGCTGGAATCGCTTCCGCTCGAGGAACGCCTGGTCGTCTGGAACCTCGTCAAGGCTGAGCGCGACGGCGAAATCCTGCTCCAAGCCTCCGATGCGGTGCGCGAGACGCTCATCCGCAGCATGGATTTGCAGGAGCTGGTCGCCGCGGCCGAGCGGCTGGAGGCCGACGAAATCGCCGACCTTGCGCCGGATCTGCCCGACGAGGTCATCCACGACGTCTTCCAGGCCTTGCCCGTCGAGGAACGCGAGCAGTTGCGCGCGGCGATGTCGTACCCCGAGGACGCGGTCGGCGCCCTCATGGATTTCGACGTGGTCAGCGTGCGCGAGGATACGGCGATCGAAACCGTCACGCGGTATCTGCGGCGCTTCGACGCGCTGCCGCACCATACCGACCAGATCTTCGTCGTCGATCGGGACGAGCGCTTGAAAGGCGTGCTGCCGCTCTCCAAACTGATCGTCTCCGAACTCGAGCACATCGTCGGAATGGTCCTGGTGAGCGACGTCGTCACGCTCCAGTCCGGCGACAAGGCGCAAGACGCCGCCAAGGCATTCGAGCGCTATGACCTGGTTTCGGCCCCGGTCGTGGACGAGCAGGGCAAACTCGTCGGCCGGGTGACGGTGGACAAGGTCGTCGACTTCATCCGCAGCAAGAGCGAGAGCGAGCTCCTCACGCAGGCCGGGTTGCGCGAGGAGGAGGACGTTTTTTCCTCGGTCTGGGCGAGCGTGAAGAACCGCTGGGCCTGGCTGGCAATCAATCTCGCCACCGCTATTTTCGCCTCGCGCGTGATCGGCGCCTTCGAGCACTCGATCGAGAAACTGGTGGCGCTTGCCGCGCTCATGCCTATCGTGGCGGGCATCGGCGGAAATTCGGGCAACCAGACCATCACCTTGATCGTGCGCTCGATCGCGCTCGGGCAGGTGCAGATGGAGCACGCGAAGAAGCTGCTCGCAAAGGAACTGGGCGTTTCGCTACTGAATGGCCTGATCTGGGGCAGCGCGCTCGGCCTGATTGCTTATTGGCTCTACCAGAAGGTTTCGCTCGGTTTGGTGATGACGGCGGCGATGACGCTGAACCTCGTTCTTTCCGCGATTGCGGGGGTGCTGATCCCGCTCACCATGATACGGCTCGGGCGCGATCCCGCACTGGGCTCCTCGGTCATGATCACCGCGATCACAGACAGCGGCGGGTTTTTCATTTTCCTCGGCCTGGCGACCCTTTTCCTGGTGTGACCGGCGCGCACGCGGCGTGCCGGGAACGCAGCGTGAGCCCGCTCTAGGATATCGAACGGAACGCGGCGTCCGCCGCTGCAATCGTTTTCGCTATATCCGCCTCAGAGTGCTCGGCGGAGACGAAGCCCGCCTCGTATGCAGACGGCGCCAGGTACACGCCGCGCTCGAGCATGGCGTGGAAAAAGCGGTTGAACGCCTGCTTGTCGCACTGCATGACCTCGGCGTAGGTCGAAGGCGGCATGTCGCGAAAATACAGGCCGAACATGCCTCCCACGTACTGCGCCGAGAACGCAATCCCGCGCATGCGCGCCGCCGAGACGAGGCCGTCGCAGAGCGCGCGCGCTGTCGCGGCAAGGCGCTCGTAGAAGCCTGGCGCCTCGAGCTTCTTCAGGGTTGCAAGCCCCGCAGCAACCGCGAGCGGGTTGCCCGACAGCGTACCGGCCTGGTAGACCGGGCCCAGAGGCGCGATTTTCCCCATGATGTCGCGGCGGCCGCCGAATGCTCCGAGCGGCATCCCTCCGCCGATGATTTTGCCGAGTGTCACGAGGTCTGCTCGCACCCCGTAGAGCTGCTGGGCGCCTTGCAGCCCGACGCGAAAACCCGTCATCACTTCATCAAAAATCAGAATGGCCCCGTGCCGGGTGCAGTGCTCCCTAATGCGCTCGAGAAACCCGGGCCGCGGCGCAACCAGGTTCATGTTCCCGGCGACCGGCTCGACGATGACGCAGGCGATGGAATCGCCGAGCTCGTGAAACGCAGCGTCCAGCCCCGCCACATCGTTGTAGTCGAGAACGAGCGTCTGCGCCGCGGTCTCGGGCGTTACGCCGGCCGAACTCGGATTGCCCAGAGTGAGCGCGCCCGAGCCGGCTTTGACGAGCAGGCTGTCTGCATGGCCGTGATAGCAGCCCTCGAACTTCACGATGCGGCTACGGCCGGTGGCCCCGCGCGCGAGCCGCAGGGCCGACATGGTCGCCTCGGTGCCGGAGCTGACCAGTCGCACCAATTCAACTCCCGGGACGAGTCGCCCAAGCAGCTCGGCCATCTCGGTCTCGGCCTCGGTCGGGGCGCCGAAGGAAAGTCCGCGGGCCGCCGCCTCCCGCACGGCGGCGACGACCTCCCGGTCCGCGTGTCCGAGAACGAGCGGCCCCCAGGAGCCGACGTAGTCGAGATATTCGCGACCGTCGGCGTCCCAAATGCGGCTGCCTTCGCCGCGCACCATGAAACGGGGCGTCCCGCCGACGGCGCCAAACGCGCGCACGGGTGAGTTGACCCCGCCGGGGATGGATTTTTGCGCGCGAGCAAACAGCGATTCGTTCCTGCTCACGGGTTCTTCCTGTGGAAAAGGCGACTGAAGGCGCGCGCTGCCGCCTCGATGTCGGGCGCGTCGAACAGCGCGCTGATCACCGCAACGGCGTCGGCCCCTGCGTCGATGAGGGACTGCGCGTTTTCGGTCGTGATGCCTCCGATCGCGACCACGGGCGAACCGAGGCGGGCCTTCGCCTCTCGATAGAGCGAAAGCGGCGCACGCGTTGCCCCCGGCTTGGTTGGGGAAGGGAAAGCGCTGCCGAAGGCGACATAATCGGCGCCGGCTTCTCGCGCCGCGAGGGCGAGCTCGAGTCTGTCGTAGCAGGACACGCCGAGCAGCCTGTCTTTCCCCAGCTGCGCGCGCGCAGCTGCAATCGGGGCGTCCTCGCGGCCAAGGTGCAGGCCGTCCGCACCGATCGTGCCGGCCAGATCCAGGTCGTCGTTGATGACGAGCGGAACGCGTGCTTCGCGACACAGCGCAAGCAGCGCCGCGCCCTGCTCGCGGCGCAGCACGGCATTCGCGGATTTGTTGCGGTACTGCAGGATACGCGCTCCGCCGGCAAGGGCCTTGCGCACCTTGCGGGCGAGCAAGCCGGTGTCGGGCTCATCGGGTGTCACGGCGTACAGACCGCGAAATCCCGCGCGTGAAACCACCCAGTGCTCAGGCTTTGCCTGTGCCTGGCTCATCCATTTCCCGCGCCCAGAAAAACCGGTCCGGTATGTATTGACCCATGCCTGGGCGAAACCCCGCGTTGAGCGTTTGCCACGTGTATTCCTGGGCTTCGCGCACCGCCTCGGGCAGATCGAGGCCGTTGGCGAGCGTCGCCGCGATCGCTGCGGCAAGCGTGCAACCCGATCCGTGATAACTCCCCGGCAATCTTTCCCAGCTGTCCGAGCGCACCACGCCTTCCGGGCCGTAGAGCGTGTTCACGACTTGCGGCGTGTTCTCGTGCGTGCCGGTAATGAGCACATACTCGCAGCCCAGGCCGAGCAGTTTCTCCGCGGCGCCGGGGAGGGCGAGCTCATCGTCGTCCTCGCCGTCGCCCTGAACGAGGCGCCGAGCTTCACGGCTGTTGGGGGTGAGAATGGTCGTCTGGGGCAGAAGCAGCTCGCACATCGCCGAAATCATGTCCTCGGTCGCAAGCTCGTCGCCGCGTCCGGAGGAAAGTACCGGATCGAAGATAAGTGGCACGTCGGGATAATCGGACACGACCTCCGCGATCGCCGCGATGTTCTCGATGCTGCCGACCATTCCGACTTTGAATGCGGCGACCGGCATATCCTCGAGCACCAGGCGCGCCTGGTCCACCACCCAATCTGAATCGATCGCTTGCAAATTCTCCACGCCGGCGGTGTCCTGGACAGTGATTGCCGTAATTACCGAGAGCGCGTGGCAACCCATCGAGGCGAGCGTCAGCAGATCGGCTTGCACCCCCGCGCCGCCGGTCGGATCTGCAGCGGAAAACGCTAGCACGATAGGGGGGAGGGTAGAGGAGGACATGGGCAGCGAAGAACCGGCGGTGGCTGGCAGGCGGCTCGTCGCTCAGGTTATCATGCGACGCCCCATTGTAACCCATCCCAACCTGATGACGGAAAAGCAAGAATTCAAAACCTGGATGTGTTTGATCTGCGGCTTCGTCTATGACGAAGAGAAGGGACTCCCCGAGGAGGGAGTCCCGCCCGGCACGCGCTGGGAGGATATCCCGATGAACTGGACTTGTCCTGAATGCGGCGCCCGGAAGGAGGACTTCGAGATGGTCGAATTCTGAGTTCGGAACACGTCCCTGCCGCACCCTCTGGAACCATCTCGCGAATAGCGATCGGGTGACCGGCGATCCTGATAGCGCTTCTGAAATACGCCGTACAAGGCTTTGTTTTGACTGGATTTGGCTGTATAGTGTAGAAAGGTGCACGGGGTGGAGTCGAGCCGCCGCTTTAGTACAGTCGGACTAAACTGTCGGAACAAGAGAAACAGGACGTTTGCCGGGTACACAGCATGAGCGAAACCTCGAATCTTGCCGGCGTCAAGGTGATGGTGATCGACGATTCGAACACTATTCGCCGCAGCGCGGAGATTTTCCTGGTTCAAGCGGGTTGCAAGGTGATCCTCGCTGAGGACGGTTTCGACGCGCTCTCCAAGATCACCGACCACCAGCCCGACATCATCTTCGTGGACATCATGATGCCTCGCCTCGACGGGTATCAGACCTGCGCGCTGATCAAGAAAAACGCGCACTTCGCCGCCACGCCCGTGATCATGCTGTCTTCCAAGGACGGCCTGTTCGATAGGGCGCGTGGCCGGATGGTGGGCTCGGACGAATATCTGACCAAGCCATTCACGAAGGACAGTCTTTTGAAGACCATAGGCGCGCACGCGCCCGTTCGTACCTGAGGAGATTGCCATGGCCGTAAAGAAGATCCTGATCGTGGATGATTCGCCGACCGACCGGCAGTTTTTCATGGAAACGCTGTCGAAGCAGGGGTACCAGTGCGTGACTGCGGAGAATGGCGATGAGGCAATCACCAAGGCGAAGTCGGAGAAGCCCGACCTCATCCTGATGGACGTGGTCATGCCGGGCACCAATGGCTTTCAGGCGACGCGCGCCATTACGCGCGACGAGACGACCAAGCACATCCCGGTGATCGTCGTGACGAGCAAGAACCAGGAAACCGATCGCGTCTGGGGAATGCGCCAGGGCGCGAAGGATTACCTGATGAAACCGATCGACGCCAAGGAGTTGCTGGCGAAGGTCGCTGCGGTCAAATAGGCCCGCGCCGTGGCTAAACAGATCAGCCTGCGTGAGTTCCAGCAGGGACTCGCCCAGAGATTGCGGGAGGCTCAGACCGAAGCCGAGCCCACGTCGCGGTTGGGAGTGCAGGCGGGTAGCCGCAACTGGCTGCTCAAGCTGGACGACGCCGGGGAGATGCTGCCGCTGCCGGAGTTTTCCGGAGTTCCGCTCACCAAGCCCTGGTATCTGGGCCTGGCGAACATCCGCGGGGTGCTGGCGAGCATCGTGGATTTCGCCGCCTTCATGGGAGGAGAGCAAACGGTGCGTACGCCCGATTGCCGCTTGTTGCTGATCGCCGAACGCTTCCATTCGTTCAGTGGACTGATGATCAGCCGCATGCTCGGGCTGAAAAACGTGCAGACCATGCAGCCGGCGGAGAAGGCGACCGACCGGCCCTGGATCGGAGCCGCCTACCGCGACGAGGAGGGCCGCCTCTGGCACGAGCTGGACATCGGTGCGCTCGTGGCGCACGACGATTTTCTTCAGGTGGGCGCCTAGCGCGTATCCACGGTAACCCGAACATAGGAGGGACCCATGGCATTTTTCAAACTTCCGGCCAAGACCGGAGCCAAGAAGGACGCGACGCCCGCCGCGCAGGCTCCGAGAGCAATCCCCCGGGCCGTGCCCAAGCCCGTTGCCAAGCCTGCACCCGGCCCGACAACCGTCGTCGAAGGGCCCAAGCGGCGGATGATCGGCCTCGGCACGGCACGCGTCGGCCGGCAGTACACGATTCTCGGCGCGCTATTTGCAGTGCTCTTTGTCGCGGCCGCGTTCATCGTGTTCAAGGACAACCGCGAAGCGACTTACGGCACGATCTACGTCTCCACTGCTGCGCAGATGCGCATGCTGACCCAACGCATCGCCAAGGCGGCGCAAACCGGGCTCATCGGCATCCCCGAGGCGTTCAGGCAGCTGCAGCAGTCGCGCGATGAGTTCATCGCGGCGCTGAAGCTGCTCACGCAGGGTGGGCAGGCGGGTGACGTTTCCCTGCCAGCGACATCCGAGACGGTGAAACCGCAGCTCGACGCCTTGACCAAGGAATGGGAAAAGACCGACCGCAGCGTGCAGCTCGTGCTTGCGCAAAGCAAGAACCTCATCGGGCTCGCCACGGCGGTACGCCTGATCAACACCAACAACCCCGTACTGCTCGATCTCGCCGAGCAGGTTCAGGCGCTCAAGCTGCAGGCCCAGGCTCCCGCGCGCGAGGTCTCTCTTTCAGGGCAGCTCGTGATGTTGACGCAGCGGCTCGCGCGGAACGCGAATGCCATGCTCGGTGCCGACGTGATCGACCCGGAAGTGGCGTTTCTGATGGGCAAGGACACAACCACGTTCCGCGAGGTGCTGCAGGGCCTGATGAAGGGCAGCGACGTGCTTCGCGTCACGGCAACGAAGGACCCGGAGCAGCAGGCAAAGCTCGTCGAACTCGAAAAGGCCTACCAGGAATTCCAGGGGGCGGTGTCCTCGATTCTCGGAAACCTGCAGTCGTTGGTGAATGCGAAGCAGGCCGGCCGCAAGGTCGTGGACGACTCCGAGCCGTTGCTCGCTGCGTCGCAAAAGCTCGCTGACGCCTATGAGCAGGAACTCGGCGGGCGCACCACCAACTTCATCGTGCTCGCCGTGCTGATCCTGTTGGGCATCGGTGTCGTCGCGCTCATCGTGCTGGTGTACCTCGGCGACACGAGCCGGCGCGCCGAAGAGGCCGAGCGCCAGCGCGCCGAAACCGAGCGCACCAACCAGTCGAACCAGGACGCGATTCTGCGACTGATGAACGAGATGGGGAACCTCGCGGAAGGCGATCTCACCGTGAAAGCGACGGTGACCGAAGAAATCACGGGCGCCATTGCCGACTCGGTGAACTTCACAATCGACGAGCTGAAAACCCTTGTGGGCCGGATCAACGCCGCCGCCGCGCAGGTGACGAGCGCCACGGAGGCCGCGCAGCGGACCTCCGCGCAGCTGCTCGCCGCCGCCGAAAAACAGTCCGTCGAGATTCGCCAGACCAGTGCTTCGGTTCTCAGCATGGCGCAGGCCATGAACGCGATGTCGGAGAGCGCCTCGCAATCGGCCGGCGTGGCGCGCCAATCGCTCGCCGCGGCGCAAAAAGGCACGCAGGCGGTGCAGAACTCGATCTCGGGCATGAACGAAATCCGCGAGCAGATCCAGGAGACGTCCAAGCGCATCAAGCGACTGGGCGAATCCTCCCAGGAAATCGGCGAGATCGTGGAACTGATTTCGGACATTACCGAGCAGACGAACGTTCTCGCCCTGAACGCCGCGATCCAGGCGGCCTCGGCGGGTGAAGCCGGGCGCGGCTTCACGGTGGTGGCCGAGGAAGTGCAGCGGCTCGCAGAGCGCTCGGCCGAGGCGACCAAGCAGATCGGCGCGATCGTCAAGACCATTCAGACGGACACGCAGGACGCGGTCTCCGCCATGGAGAAGAGCACGCAGGGCGTGGTCGAGGGCGCGAAGCTCTCGGACGCCGCGGGCCAGGCGCTTTCGGAGATCGGATCGGTGTCGCAGCAGCTCGCGCAGCTGATCGAAGGCATCACGACGACCACCGAGCAGCAGGCGAGATCCGCAAACAACGTGGCGACCAGCATGCAGGACATTCTGAACATCACTCAGCAGACCACCGAAGGCACCAAGCGCACGGCGGTGTCGATCGGCCAGCTTGCCGAGCTAGCCAAAGAGCTGAAAGGTTCGGTGTCGGGCTTCAAGATTGCCTGAGGCGGGAGAGCCGGGTCGGGAGCAAATGACTGCACGCGCCGATTTCGACGTCGGGCCGCTTTCCTGGGTCAAGGGCGAGATCGACCACGCCATCCAGCGCGCCCAGGAGGCGCTGAGCGCGTTCGCCGCGAACAGCGCGGACGCGGCGCAGCTCAAGTCGAGCCAATCGCACCTGCACCAGGCACACGGCGCGCTTTCGATCGTCGGCCTGGAAGGCATCACACGCGTATCCGAGGAGCTCGAAGGCCTGCTCGCCGGCATCGAGAAGGAGGCTTCGCTCAGGAAAACCGAGATCTTTGGACTGGTCGAGCGCGCCCTGAACGGAATCCGCGCCTACCTCGACCAGCTGATGGCGGGCAACCCCAATCAGCCGCTCAGGCTCTACACACTGTACCGCGATGTCGTCACGGCGCGCGGCGGGCATGCCGACCCGACCGATCTCTACTATCCGAACCTCTCCTTCCGCCCGCCCAAGCGCGGCAAGGTTGCGGGCGCATTGAAGGCGGGCGAATCGGACAAGTACCTGCGCGAGCAGCGTAGCCGCTACCAGCGCGGATTCCTCAAGTGGCTCAAGAACGATGCCAGCGGAGCCGAGGACATGCGCGCCGCCATCGAAGCGATCGAGGCCGCGCAGGGTCCCGCTTCGCAGCGCGCCTTCTGGTGGGTGTCGCTCGCATTCTTCGATGCGCTCGCGCACAAGGCGCTGCCCCAGGATCTCGACGCCAAGCAGCTGTGCAACCGCATCGAGCAACAGATCAAGCGCCTGGCTGAAGGCACGCCGAGCGTCGCCGAGCGGTTGATGCGCGAAGTCCTCTACTACGTTGCTCGCGCCGAACCCGCGACCGATCTCGTGCGCGAGGTCCAGGAAGCCTACCATCTGGGCCTGACCATCCCGGCGGCCGAGAGCGATGGCGGCGCCGTCGAGGAAATGCCGGCGCTGAAGTCGGCGCGCGAGCACCTCACTCATGCGAAGGATGCCTGGAACAAGTTCGCATCGGGCAATCCTCCGTCGCTGCTCGCATTCCGTGACAGCGCAGCCGCGCTCAGGGCCGACGCGGAGCGTCTGGGCAACGCAGATCTCACGGGGCTCGCCGGCGAAGTCGCCGGGGTCGGCGCGTGGCTCATCTCGAACCGGGAAAACATGAGCGAGGCGGTCGCGCTCGAAGTCGCAACGGCGCTCCTGCTTCTCGAAAATGCGCTTGCCGGCTTCGCGGATCTCTCCGGCGAGTTTGCCCAGCAGGCGCAGCTTCTGGGTTCGCGCTTGAAAGATTGCATTCTCGGCAATCTCCGGCGCACCGCACCGGAGATCCCCATGCTCGACGAGATGTCGCGCAAGGCGCAGGAAAGACTGCTCATGAGCCAGGTTGTCTCGGAAATGCGGGCCAACCTGCGCACGATCGAACAGGTGCTGGACGCCTTCTTCCGCGATACGGCGAAGCGCGACGAGCTCGCATCACTCGAAAAGCCCGTGTACCAG
>Ga0193745_1000133_pt1 | contig 12841 bp, 9 predicted proteins | sample L1a2metaG_FD_145899 | JGI IMG/M metagenome (GOLD analysis project Ga0193745, IMG submission 145899) | Soil microbial communities from a riparian zone of the East river system, Colorado, United States - L1a2 | ecosystem: Environmental > Terrestrial > Soil > Riparian zone | place: USA: East River... | reverse complement strand
TTACCTCGTCGATTCTGCGGGCGTGTTTCTGCCGATGCAGGATGAGATCTTTCCCGACGAAGATGATTTCGGCCGCATCTTTCGCAACAACTCTGTCATTTCTGCTGCCGGCATTCCTCAATTTGCGGCGATCATGGGCAATTGCGTCGCGGGCGGCGCTTACCTGCCAGTTTTGTGCGACAAGATCCTGATGACGAAAGGGAGTGGCTTATATCTGGCCGGTCCTTCGCTCGTGAAAGCGGCCATCGGACAGATTGTAGATGCGGAAGAGCTGGGCGGCGCGCAGATGCATTCGGAGATAAGCGGCACGGTGGACTTTTACGAAAAGGACGATCCGTCGTGTATCAAACGTCTTCGCTCGCTCATCGCATTGCTGCCAGAAGCAAAGGAGTCCAAAACATCCGAGGCGTCGAAGGAAACAGCCAAGCCGGCGAAGAGTCCGGATGCTGTTTACGATTTGATCACCTTTGATGGACAGAAGCAGTACGACGCGCGCGATTTGCTCGCCTCTGTCGTCGATTCACACTCAATCGATGAATACAAGGCCGCCTATGGCAAAACCATCGTGACAGCCTATGCGCGTATCGGCGGACGTCCCGTGGGCATTGTCGCAAGTCAACGATTGCAAGTCCGGACAAAGAAAGAGGGTATTCAGATGGGGGGCGTCATTTACTCGGACAGCGCTGATAAAGCAGCGCGTTTCGTGATGGACTGCAATCAAACGAACTTGCCAATCATCTTTTTTCAGGATGTTACCGGTTTCATGGTCGGACGCGATGCGGAAGAGAGCGGGATCATTCGCAGCGGCGCGAAGTTGGTGAATGCGGTCAGCAATTCCGTGGTTCCGAAGATCACGGTCGTCGTCGGCGGATCATTCGGCGCCGGCAACTATGCGATGTGCGGCAAAGCGTACGATCCGCGCTTTCTTGTCGCCTGGCCGACGGCTCGCTACGCCGTGATGGGCGCCGCGCAAGCCTCTGATACCGTTTTTACAATTCTGGCGCGTGCTCGAGAACGTGGTGACAAAAAAGCAGCGGCTGGGGAATTGGAGGAACTGCGGGCAACGGTCAAAAAGAATTACGAAGAACAAACCGACATTCGTTACGGCGCCGCGCGCGGCTGGGTGGACGCGATCATTCAACCGCATGAAACGCGGGATGTTCTGCTCCGCTTGCTGCAATATGTTTCACGTCCGATGCCGAAAGCGCGCTTTCACACGGGCGTCATCCAGGTTTAGATCGCTTTACGCTTTAACCCTTCAGCGAATCTCATGCCCGTCGTTCTCCTCGAAAAGCAAACGTCGCAAATTACGATGGTGACTCTCAATCGTCCCGAGCGGCGCAACGCGCTTACCATTGAATTACTGACGGAACTGACCGAAGCAATAAAGGTCGTCTCAGACGACGTCCACGCACGTATCTTGATTTTTCATGGCGCCGGCGCTGCGTTTTGCACGGGTCTGGATTTGAAGGCCGCAACTCCACAGAATGCAGAGGCGACGGCTGAAATGGTCGCAGAGACCTTGGTTACACTTAGCCAAACCCGTCTGGTCACAATCGCGGCGGTGCATGGCGCCGCTGTTGCCGGTGGTGCGGGGATCATGTCGGCTTGCGATTTTGTTGTCGCAGCCGAAGGAACAAAGATCGGCTACCCCGAAGTGCGCCGTGGCTTGGTCGCCGGCCTGGTCATGACTTTTCTCCGCCGGCAAATAGGCGAGCGCAACATGCGCGAGTTATTGCTCGGTTCCGAATTGATTGATGCCGAACGAGCGAAGGAGATCGGCCTTGTAAATCGTGTCGTCTCTCAAGAGAATTTGATGAGCGAAGCGCAAAAGTTTGCTGATTCAGTCTTACAAGGTGCTCCGGAAGGGCTGACGCAAACGAAACGATTAATCGAAGAACTCTGGTGGTGTTCGGTAAAGAAGGATATCGATCTTGCGCTCAAGTATCACATGCAAGCCCGCGAATCGAGTGAAGCGCGCGAAGGGATTGCCGCCTTCAACGAAAAGCGGCCGCCGGATTGGGCGCGCTAGCCGTCTGCGTCCCACACGCCTGTAGCAGCTATGAAAGCACGCCTGTCGCGTGTAACAACGATCAATTCGCAGCTTCGAAAACTTCGCTTTTCAAGACGACGACGGATGAAACTGAGACGCGCATTTTGGAAACGCAATTGGCGGCCGCAAGTCGGCTGGGGAGTGCCAATAGCATGGTTGACACTTTGTATCGTCTGGAGTTCGACATGGCTCGTCATTAAAGTTGGATTGCGCGATTTGCCGCCGATTTCGTACGCCGCGATCCGTTTCGTCATTGCGATCGTCGTGCTTCTGCTGTTGTCGGCTGGCCGAGTGCGGTTGCTGCCGGAGAGCCGATCCGATTACATTCTGCTCGGTTTCACCGGCGTGTTGATGTTTGCGGTTAACTACGGATTACTTTTTTGGGGCGAGCTTTATGTTTCGTCTGGGTTGGCGGCAGTATTGCAGGCGACAATCCCGATCTTCGGGATGGTGTTCGCGCATCTGATGCTTCCCGACGAACCAATGCGTCTGCGAAAACTCGCCGGCTCACTGCTCGCGCTTGGTGGTGTAGCGATAATTTGCGCCCGACTTCTTGGTTTCAACGGGATGCTGGCGTTCTGGGCCGGGCTCGGCATTGTGTTCGGGGCTGCCGGCGCGGCGTTCTCGAACGTGCTGCTCAAGGCGCGTGCGATCCGGGTCGCGCCAGCAATGATCGCGGCATGGCAGATGATTTTCGGGGCAGTACCTTTGCTCGCAGCCGGATTTATCATTGAGGGAAGCCCATTGCGCTTTCATTGGAGCTCGGTGTCGATCTTTTGTCTGCTTTATCTTGCCGTGGTCGGCTCTGCGCTCACCTTTCTGCTTCTGTATTGGCTCCTGCCGCGGATGTCTGTGGCAAAACTGCAAACTGTTTCGCTGATCACGCCGCCTGGCGCCGTCGCCCTGGGCTGGGCTGTCGGCGGGGAAAAGTTATCCCTGTGGTCGCTTGCCGGCGCATGCTTTGTTCTCGCCGGTGTCTGGATGATTTTCAGCAAAGCGGAAGTGAGGGGACTCACCGCGCAAAAAGGCGCGCAACTACCCTCGTAAAATCGCGGTTGGTGGTGGGAAAAACCTAGCTAAGATCAACACTCAGGGCGCCGATGTGGCGAAATGGCAGACGCAACGGACTTAAAATCCGTTGGGCTTTAAAAGGCCCGTGCCGGTTCGAGTCCGGCCATCGGCACTTCCAATTGCGGATTGCGGAAAGCAAATAGACACGATCAACTGGATTTAGCAGGATTCAGTTTTCCTTAATCCGGTCAAATCTTGTAAATTTTGTCCAAAGAAATGGAACGCCCGCTCTTTATTCCAGTGATTCTTGGCACTGCGCGTCAGGGGAGGCAAAGCGAACATGCGGCACGCTTCGTATTCGAACAAACGAAGAAACGTGCCGGCGTGGAAACGGAACTGATCGACGTGCGCACTCTTCCGATGCGGCTAGATGACGCGGGCGAACAAATGAAAGACCCGGTGTTTTCAGCGACCGTCGAACGTTGTGACGGGCTCATCCTGGTGACGCCGGAATACAATCATGGCTATCCGGGATTATTAAAACACGCGCTCGACATGAATTTGAAGGAATACATCCATAAGGCGGTGGGAATTTGTGGCGTTTCGGCCGGGCAATTCGGCGGCGCTCGGGTAATCGAAAATCTTGCGCCGGTTATGCGCGAACTGGGTCTCGTCATCATTTTCGAAGACGTAAACTTCGGAAACGTGCAAACGCTTTTTGATGAACAAGGTCAGTTGCTCAATGAAAAATACATCGGACGTGTCGATAGATTTTTAAATGAGTTGATTTGGATGGCGCGGGTGCTCCGGCATGGCCGCGAGAATGTTGCGCCGGTCTAAATGGAGTAGTGGAGTGATGTCCGGCCCGTCAGTCAGCGTACGAATGGCCCAGGTCGGGATTAAGGAATCAGATCTGGAGGAAACTTTTGCGCGGTCCTCCGGTCCGGGCGGACAAAACGTCAACAAGGTTGCGACCGCCGTAACGCTGCGTCATCGACCGAGTCGAATCAGCGTCACTGTACAAGACTCGCGCTCGCAAGTGCAAAATCGAAGGCTGGCGCGAGAACGATTAATCGATGCAATCGAGCAGGCCCAACAAAAACGGCGCGCAACCGAAATCGCGCGGCGCGAAAAAGCGCGTCGCCGTCGCTCGCCGCGTCCTGCTGCGCTCAAGCGCCGTATTCTCGAAGCAAAGCGAAAACGCGGCGAGCTAAAGAAACAGCGCGCAAAAATCGACATCTAACAAATCGGCGTGCGAAAGTTGCGTCTCGAGATCAATTCGAGCTGGGCAGGCCGGAAAGCTGACGCATTCGCGACTAATGGGCACGCTAGAATCCAAAGCAAATTTGCAAAAATTTGTGTGTTTTAATACAGCTGCCGAAGCAACTTGTGACGAATTGTTCTTGAAGAAACAATTCACATTATGAAAAAACTGATCATTCTTACTTCTGTGTTTTCAGTGTTGGCCATGATGCTGGTCTCTTGCGCGAGCGAGCCTGAGACGACCACTACAACGACGACGCGTGAGACCGCGGTAACGGCACCGCCGCCAAGCACGATGACGACTACAACGCATCAGACCACAGGCGGCTACTAAGCCGAGAGTGGACGCAACTACACATTTGAAAAGGAACACGCTCGGACCGTGTTCCTTTTCTTTTTAAGTACCAGTCGATCGGCTTTTAAATATGATGCCAGGACGAGGAAGCTACGACTTCTCAACCGGCACGTCGGCGGTTTGCGCCTCTTCTTCCACCTGGCTGACAACCGGCGCAATCGCTTGAAGCTTTTCTCCGTTCCGCAAATCCATCAGCTTCACGCCCATGGTGTTTCGGCCGACGGCGCGGATTTCCTTTATGCGCGTGCGCACCATTTGGCCTTTCGTAGTGATGAGCATCAACTCATCCTTATCCGTGACGGTCAGCGCGCCGACTACATTGCCAGTTTTCTCGCCGGTCTTCATGGTGATGATGCCTTTTCCACCACGCGATTGACGGCGGTAATCCTCAAATGGTGTCCGCTTGCCGATGCCATTCTCCCCTGCGACGAGTAACATCGCGTTTGGATCGACAATCGCGATGGCCACGACGTGGTCTTTCTTGTCGGGTCGAATTCCCCAAACGCCAACGGTGTTTCGCCCCTGATCACGCAACTGTTCCTCGTGAAAGCGCAGGCTCATTCCCTCTTTTGTGATGAGCACAATTTCGTTGTTTCCATTGGTGAGCTTGGCATCGATCAAGCAATCGCCTTCCTCGATCTGAATTGCGATGATGCCGCCTTTCCGAACATTGGCGTAATCGGAAAGATTCGATTTTTTGACGATGCCAGAGCGCGTCGCAAAAACGACATGGAGATTTTCGTCCCACGTCTGATCGACGGCGTTGGGTCCAGTGCCGGATTTCTTTGATTGAACTCGTATCGTCGCCGCAATTTTCTCATCTGGGCGCAACTCAAGGATGTTCGCGATGGAGCGACCTTTCGCCGAGCGTCCCATTTCTGGAATTTCGTAAACTTTTTCGACGTAGGCGCGTCCGGATTGCGTAAAAAACATCAGGAAGTCGTGCGTCGTCGCGGTGAAGAGGTGCTCGACGAAATCGCCTTCCTCTTCCTCCGTCGCGCCTTCGCGCGTGGACATGCCGATCACGCCCTTGCCGCCGCGGCGTTGCGCGCGAAACGCGCTCACGGCGGTGCGTTTGATAAAGCCGCCGTGGGTGATACTGATAATGCATCCTTCGTTCGCGATGAGATCCTCCATGTTGATCTCACCTTCGTCAGCGATGAATTCAGTTAGTCGCGCCGAGCCGTGTTTGTCGCGAACTTCGCGCAGCTCCTTCTTGATGATGGTGAAAACGCGCGACTCTTTCGCGAGGATGTCGCGCAGGTCCTTGATTATGCTGATCAATTCCTTGTATTCTTTGTCGATCTTGTCCCGCTCGAGTCCGGTCAGCTGATACAGGCGGAGATCGAGGATTTGATTCGCCTGGTGTTCGCTGAAGGCGTAACGGCCTTCGGCCAGCCGCGTTTCGTTGCGAATCAGGATGCCGATTTGTTCGACCTGTTTTCGGGTGAATTCGAAGGCGAGCAACTTCACTCGCGCTTCGTCGCGATTGGCCGATCCGCGAATGATGCGAATGAATTCATCGAGATTAGCCAGCGCGATCAGATAACCTTCGAGGGTTTCGGAGCGCTCCTCCGCTTTGCGCAATTCATAGCGCGTCCGGCGCAGAATCACTTCGCGGCGATGATCGATGTAAGCCTGATTCGCTACCTTTAACGGGAGCAACTTGGGCCGCCCGTGATCGATCGCCAGCATGTTGACCGCGAACGAACTTTCCAGCGTCGTGTGCTTGTAAAGATTGTTGATGACGACCTTCGGATTGCCGTCGCGCTTCAACTCAATGACGACGCGCGTGTTTTCGTCGGACTCATCACGGATCGCGCTGATATCGCCGAGCACTTTTTCGTTCACCAATTCCGCGATCCGCTCGACCAGCGTGGCGCGATTCACATTGTAAGGAATCTCGGTGATGACGATCTGTTCCTTGCCGCCTTTGATCTCCTCGACGCCGGCTTTGCCGCGCACTTTCATGCTGCCACGACCGGTCTCGAGGTATTGTTTAAAACCGCTCACGCCGCAGATCGCGCAACCGGTCGGAAAATCCGGTCCCTTCACGTGTTTCATCAGCTCGTCAAGCGTGATGTCCGGGTCGTCGATTTGCGCGCAGATGCCATCCACGACTTCCTTGAGATTGTGCGGCGGAATGTTCGTCGCCATGCCGACGGCGATGCCGGTACCGCCGTTTACGAGAAGATTGGGAAATGCAGATGGAAAAACCGTCGGCTCAGTGCGCGTCTCATCGTAGTTCGGGACAAAATCGACCGTGTCCTTCTCCATGTCGGTCATGAGCGCGGCGCCGAGATGCGTCATGCGCGCTTCGGTGTACCGCATGGCCGCGGGTGGATCGCCTTCGACTGAGCCGAAGTTCCCCTGACCGTCGACAAGTCGTTCGCGCATCGCCCACGGCTGGGCCATGTGGACGAGCGTTGGATAAATTACCGCTTCACCGTGCGGATGATAGTTACCGCTCGTGTCGCCGCAGATCTTCGCGCATTTGCGATGCTGCCTATTTGGGAACAACGACAAGTCGTGCATCGCATAGAGAATTCTTCTCTGCGATGGTTTTAGCCCGTCACGCGCGTCCGGTAGCGCGCGCGAAATGATGACTGACATCGAGTAATCGAGGAACGACCTCGATACTTCGTCGGCCACGTTAATCGGCTCTATCGTTTCGTTTTGGTTATACATGAGCTAAGTTCGGACCAGCGATTGGGACGCTGAATGCTCAGCCAGGAAGCGTTCTTCCCAGGCGCGGGAAATCTCGTCGGCTTGCCTGACCGTCACAGGGGAACCAATGGGAATGCGGCGTGGGAGCGAAATTTGCAAAAAACCCAAAACGCGCCGGATATTTGCCTCGTAATCTTCACAAAGATTTTCGTATTCGACACGAAAGGGATCGATCCCGATCCGTTGAAAAAACTGTCCCCAGAGCTTTTCTTGCTCCTCGCTCTCTTTGAGACATTGTTCAATCAATTCAGCGTCGAACTGCGGTTCTCGCTGGACCGTCTTGCCTTCCTGCACTTTCCAAAGACCAGTCTGATGCGCGCGCGCTTTTGACAGCGCCTGCCGGAGTTTGTGACGCCGGATGACGTGCACAAACTTGAGACGCGGAAAAGCATTTCGTAAAAGATCGAGATCGGTTGCTTCCAAGTCACCGAACGCGCCGGTTCCGCGTAACCGTCCGAGAAAATCATCCAAATACCAGCTCATCAATTTGAAGCCGAAAACTTCATTTGAGGTTGCCGTGGCTGCGCTGATGTCTCGAACGTAAACTGCAAAACCCGCGCTCAAGTCCAGGTTGTGAGTGGCCGCGAAATCCGAGACCGATTTGCCCAGGAAAAACTGTTTCGGCCTGCCTGCCCGGCGGGTGGCATGCAAACCATCGGTCAATAAATTGCTGCCTGAGCGCGGAATTGCGCAGACGACGTAACAGCGACGCGGATGGCGCAGTTTGTGAAACAGGCCTCCCATCGTGAACGTTACACATCCAAGTTCCGCACGTTTAGCGCGTTGTCTTCGATGAATTGGCGGCGTGGCTCGACGACGTCGCCCATTAGAATCGTGAACATCTTATCGGCATCGACGGCGTTATCGTCGTTCAAATCCACCTTCAGGAGCTTGCGTTTCTCCGGATTCATCGTGGTCTCGAACAACTCCTTAGCGTTCATTTCGCCAAGGCCTTTGAAGCGTTTGATTTGAACTCCTCGCCGGCCGATCTCTAAAATCTTCTGAAGAATCTCGGGAATCGAAAACAGAGGATGAGAAACGGACTTCTCGCCGTCGCCCTCGATCAACTCGAAAATCGGCCGGTCGCTGGCCGCGTAATGGCCTACTTTCAAACCCTTGCGCGCTAACTCGGCAATGAGTTTCTGGATCGCTGCGGACTCGTGCAACTCGACGAGTTTTCCGCGTCTGCGGCTCCCATTCGAGCGAGCCGGCGCTTCCCCAAGCGGCAGCAATTCCTGGCCAAGCTCCGCATCGAATAAATTTAGATCGAGATTATCCTGATGAAATTGGCGGACCTCCTTCTCGTCGTGAAAATAATGCACGGTCTCCTCGTTTCCGTCGCGGACTTTGACGAGGTAAGTTGGAAGCTTGCCAGATTTGGAATTCCGTTCCGCGAGATAAGTTTCGAAATCGCCGCCGTGACGACGGACTGCTTCGCTTAGCTTGGCCAGTTTTTCGAGCGATTCGAGAATGTCCTTCAACTGAGCGGCTGTGACTTCTTTGTCATCCGCCAGATTTTTCAAGCGCACATCCTCCGCCCCAAGCGAGATCAAGATTTTGTTTAGCTGAACGTCATCATCGACGTATTCCTCGCGTTTTTTGCGTTTAATTTGATAGAGCGGCGGCTGGGCAATGTAGATCTTGCCGGCGCGCACCAGTTCGGTCATCTGCCGAAAGAAGAAAGTGAGCAACAAGGTGCGAATATGCGAACCGTCCACGTCTGCATCCGTCATGATGATGATCCGGCCGTAACGCAGCTTGGTGATATCAAAGCGTCCTTCGTCCTTGCCATTGCCATCCTCTTTCGGTTTGCCGATGCCCGCGCCGATGGCGGTGATCATCGACCGAATCTCGTTGTTTTTGAGAAACTGGTCCTCGCGCGCTTTCTCGACATTGATCAGCTTGCCGCGAATCGGCAGGATCGCCTGATAACGCCGATCGCGGCCCTGTTTGGCAGAGCCGCCGGCCGAATCACCTTCGACAATATAAAGCTCGGTCAATTCCGGATCGCGCTCGGAACAATCCGCCAATTTTCCCGGCAACCCGCCACCCGTGAGAGCGCCTTTGCGAATTGTCTCTCGCGCTTTTCGGGCGGCTTCACGCGCGCGTGCCGCCGTGAGCACTTTATCAAAAATGCGCCGCGCGACGGGCGGATTTTGGTCGAAATACGTCATCAACCCCTCGTAAACGACTGAGTTCACAATCCCATCGATCTCTGTGTTCACGAGCTTCACTTTGGTCTGCGATTCGAAGCGCGGGTTAGGCAATTTGACGCTCAGCACGCAAATCAAACCTTCGCGAACATCGTCGCCGGAAACCGAAGGATCTTTCTCTTTGAGAAGATTACTCGATCTCGCGTATTGATTAACCGCTTTGGTGAGCGCGGTGCGGAAGCCAGTCAAATGAGTGCCGCCGTCCGGATTCGGGATTGAATTTGCGAAGGGCAAAATCTGATCGTTGTAGCTGTCATTATATTGGAGCACGACATCGATAAAGACTTCATCGCGCTGCCGCGAGATCACGATCGGCTTTGGGTGAAGGACCTGCTTGTTTTCGCCGAGCTGCTTTACGAACTCTTCGATTCCGTGCTTGTAGAGAAACGTCTCCTTTTTCGGCGGATCGCTGCGTTCGTCCGTCAGCGTAATTTCGAGTCCCGGATTAAGAAACGCCAGCTCGCGTAACCGCGTCGCGAGTCGCTCAAATTTAAATTCTGTCGTCAGCGTGAAGATCGTCGGATCAGGTAAAAACGTGATGAGCGTTCCGGTCATCTTTTTGTTTTTGACTTCACCGATGACAGTGAGTTTGTCGGTCGTTTTGCCCTTGGCGAAGGCCATGTGATAGACCTTTCCCTCGCGAGACACTTCCGCCTTGAACCATTCCGAAAGCGCGTTCGTGCATTTCGCCCCTACGCCGTGCAAGCCGCCGGAATATTTGTAGGCGCCCTGGCCGAATTTGCCGCCCGCATGCAAATTTGTCAGGACCAGTTCGATCGCCGGCATCTTCCATTTTGGATGAATGTCCACCGGAATACCGCGGCCATTGTCCCGCACCGACACTGATCCATCGACATGAACAGCAACTTCAATTTTCGTGCAAAATCCGGCGAGATGTTCGTCGATCGAGTTATCGAGCACTTCAAACACCAGGTGGTGCAGACCTCGCTCATCGGGGTCGCCAATGAACATGCCGGGCCGTTTGCGAACCGCCTCGAGGCCTTCCAACTTGTCGATCTGAGCGGCGTCGTATTTTTGCGCCGCGCCGATTCCGGTCGAGCGGGCTCCAGGCAATTCGACCGGAATTTCGTCTTTAGCTTGCAGCATATCCAGGCCTCGAACGGCCCGACATAGAAAATACCTAAAAATGCCTCACAAACAACTAATAATCTCGTAGTTTAAAGGACTAATTTCCCCTACCGGTTGGAGGTGAGCGAAGGCCGAAACCCATGATATTGTGGTTCCTCTCGCCCCAATATGGACCCTAGTTTTCGTTCGCTTGACCGACTCGTTTTGGAGTCGGAAAATACGTTAGCCAATGCGCCTTCAAACCCTTCTGGAAGCACGCTGGATTCTTGCCATTCTCGCGGGGCTCGCAATCGTTAGTTCGTTTCTGACATTTTGGCTAGTGCTGCTTTTTCTCCTGTCTATTTTTTGTACGCTCGCATTTTTTCGGGACCCGGATCGCGCCGCACCGCCCGATCCAAATCTCGTCGTGGCTGCAGCCGATGGAACTATCATTGATATTGTTGAGTTGGATGAAAATGAAATTCTGAAAGCGAAAACGCGCCGCGTCGGAATCTTCTTGTCGATCTTCGATGTCCACACCAATCGCTCGCCGATCGATGGCCGCATCATTCACCGGCAACATCGAGAAGGGCTTTGTGTCGATGCGCGCCGTCCCGATTGCTCCGAGAAGAACGAATCGATGACGTGGGCTTTTCAGAACCGGCGTGTCACGATCGTGGTTCGCCAACTCACCGGCGCGATTGCGAGACGCATCGTGGCTTGGGCGAAAATCGGCGACGAATTAAAAAAAGGCGAGCGCTTCGGAATGATTCGCTTCGGTTCGCGAACAGAAATATACTTACCTCTCAATGCCGAACTACTCGTGAAAGTAGGCGATCACGTCCTCGGTGGATCGACAGTCATCGCGCGGTTCCCCGAAGCTGTAGGGGAAGCTGACAGCTTCCCCTAGAATCAATGAGCGAACAGAATCACCCCAAGATTTATCTGCTGCCGAATCTAATGACGGCAGGGAATTTGTTTTGCGGGTTTACCGCTACGCTCAAAATTCTCGAGGGCGCCTTACTTCAAAGTTCCAATGCGGACGCCGCGGGCGATCTCTTTCACACCGCCATCTGGTTTATTCTCGCTGCTTGTTTTTTCGACCTGCTCGATGGTCGGCTCGCACGCCTCGGTGGACATGAGAGCACGTTTGGTCGCGAATTCGATTCTTTGGCCGACATTGTTTCGTTCGGCGTTGCGCCAGCTTTGATGGTTTATCGGATCGTTCTGCAGGAATTTCCGCGCGCCTGCTGGATTATCGCGTTTATCTATCTCGCGTGTGGTGCGCTGCGTCTGGCGCGCTTCAACACAGTGGCTGCCAATCACGAAACGGCGGATACTGATAACAAAAAACATTTCACCGGCTTCCCCATTCCCGCTGCTGCTGGTCTCATCGCATCGATCACGCTTTTTCTACTCTGGCTGGCCGAAGGCGAACATCACCTCGGTAACTGGAAATTCGTTCTTCCGCCGCTCATGCTTTTTCTTTCTTTTATGATGTTCAGTCGCTTCCAGTATCCGAGCTTCAAGGCGCTGAATTGGAAGACCAAAAAATCGATTCCGCGTTTTCTTATCATCAGTCTTATCCTCATCCTCACGGTCATGTATTACGAATGGATGCCGGCAGTGCTTTTTCTGGCTTATTTACTCTACGGATTTCTGCGGCCGTGGCTGTCGCGCGAATGGCGACGCGAAATCGAAGAAGAGATCGGCGAAGAATTGCCTGACGATGCAGTGATAGGTGAATAGATGATTTGAATGGTGAAAGCCGATTCACCAGTCACCGATCACGACTCACTTTGATTGCTGCAAATTAAGCTTCGCCAGCACTTCCGGATCGCGCACATCGGCCCATTCGCCAGTAAGTTCGAGCGCTTTGACTTTCTTGCCGGACTTCGCGAGATCCCGAATGGCGTCGGTCAATTCGTACTCGCCTCGTGGTGACGGCTTCAACTTTGCCGTGAAATCGAAGATACTCGGGCGAAATGTGTAAATGCCGGCGTTATACCAGGAGCTGGTTGGCTCGCCAGGTTTTGCTTTTTCGCGAAGATCGACAAGTTCCATTTCTTCGTTGAGGAAAACTGCGCCGCCCTTGCTGACATCCTCGCTCCGCGTGATGCTAATAATTGCTTCGACATCGTGGGGAAGATT
>Ga0193745_1000132_pt1 | contig 12862 bp, 17 predicted proteins | sample L1a2metaG_FD_145899 | JGI IMG/M metagenome (GOLD analysis project Ga0193745, IMG submission 145899) | Soil microbial communities from a riparian zone of the East river system, Colorado, United States - L1a2 | ecosystem: Environmental > Terrestrial > Soil > Riparian zone | place: USA: East River... | reverse complement strand
GCTCAGCCTGGATGGCTTCCTTCCATTTCGGCCAATCTGGCCGTCTTCCTTAGCCCTGCAACTTTGGTGGTGAAAAAACATTTGCTGATTTATAATTAGGGTGAACATTACGCCTAATCCCACTGGAATCCGAATGCGTTCAAGAACGGCAGCACTAGCCGCTATGAGAAAACCACGTGATTTTGTTGAGTTCCCCGTGGTAACTTTCCATAATTTTTTTTCTCCAATCCCCCACCCCGCCAGCCCTCCTGGACCAAATTAGGTGATGCAAAGCCAACAGATGGTATGTCTGCGGAAACTTTTGTCATACTTAGGCATCCTTTCGCAGAATGGGTTAAACTTAGTGGTTCCATGGCGTAGGGCGACCTCAGAAATCCTCGGGCATCGAGAATACGCTGTGCGACCCGAGGCATGGATCTAGCAACCATGTCCCAAACTATGCAACTTGTGATAGTGGATCGTTTGACTTGGATCCTTCCCCTATCCCTGCCTTTGCGATTCTGATGTCGCCGGCCCTGGTGCCCCACTGAGTAATGTATCTCCACCTCCATTAGAGACAATCTGTGCTTGCTTGAGTATGCTAAGAAAACTTCCCTCAAGTAGGTCACTCAATTAGCTTTCCATCGAATGCTACTGTGATGTGTGAAGTTATGACGTCTCCGCCATGATATTACTCTGCATCACTTTCCTTACCTATTAAAGTGTGAATTACCAATGAATTACAGTAACTACTGAGTATTCAAAAACTCTTAATATCTAGATCTGACATCCAGCGTTCTCACATACTGGCTTTTGCCCCCAAGCTCCCCCAAGCCCAAAATTCAATAGATAGCGGGCCGTGCCGCTTGTCGGCCATATAGAGTTATACATAAACACCTATTTTAAAAACATTTTACCGCGATGCGCATGAACCCAGCCCGGAGTGTGGGCTCGAACATTCGCTGTGCGTATCTCACCACAGACATTTCGTCTTCTTTCATATAACGCCGGTAGGGCCGCTCTTTGGGAGCGGCATAGCCTGCTACCTTTGTGGCATGCGTCGCGGTGTATGAGGAACGAAAAGCTTTTCAAAGTTGACACAAATCGACATGCTATATAGGTACATAATTTAAATTTGTATTTCCCTTTTCTTTTTGGTGACATCATCAATACGATGTTGGCGAAGGTTGCAATTTAGTGAAGGATTAGTTGAGGTGAGTCGGCGCAGTTGAATGGGATCCAAATGTGATAGGCGCCGCTGTGGTCGATATTGACTCTGGGCGTTGCAGCCAACGAAAGCGTCTTCAGACCTGACATGGGGGATTTTCAAGGATGTGGCCCCAGATGAATAAGGTTGGCTCTGACATATCGTCAAAGTCGGAAGCAAAAGAACCCGCATGGGCATGCGTCGAATGCGACGAACCATTATCAGAAGGGACCCGTCAAAGAAAAAACATATCAATCGGATCCTAACATAAGATCAGAAACTTGTTCAACACGATTTACGGCCAAAACGACGGGCAAGAAACTGGAACAGATATTCAGGTCACCGATACCGGTTCCAATGGCTGGCCTTCAAAATACAATTACAATTTACATTCTCGGCACGAAAAGGTGAATAGAAAAATGCCCCGCGCCACAGAATTAGAGCTTCAGCGCCAAAAAATCAGTCCTCGCCAACCTTGGATGGGTACGTCGAGCTAGTTGGTGACTGGGCTTCTGAAGAAAACCCTGTCAGGACTCATGTGGTACTGAAACAAAGAGATGTAAGGCTCATATACCTAAAATCTTACAGCTCACACAACTTTGGGCAAGTAGACCTTCAATTGGAAATCCTACCCGAGATACATTGTAAACATAGCCATACTAAATGAAGTAGTATAATTGTTAAATTGATGGCGTAGACAGCGGTGAAAATTTCATGCAGGGAATTCATCATTGTTAATATCTTCCATCTCTTCATCACCGTCGAAAAGAGCATCGCCATCGTCATCCAGCCACTCTTCCTCACCATTGACCTCTTCAGGCATCACATAATTGCAAAACACCAATTCTCCCCACTTCTCGGTGAATTTTTCATCATCCAAGAGTTCGTCGCCAACTTGAGTGAATGAGTCGGATATCACTGGCAAGAGAGCAACCCTCTGAGTGGCAATGCGCCTCTTGACAGCCGGCTGCAGTCCGTTGTAGAAAGTGGGATCGTAATAGTCTATTGGTAAGGCATGGTCAGGGAGAGTTTGGAAAGCTGAATTCTGCTGGTTGGGGGGCACAATACGCTTCCGCTCACGCCATCGTCGTCTGGGATCTTGCCGTACAGTTTCTTCGCGCTTGTTATCTAGCAGCCGAATAAACTGCTCAGCCTCCCTAGAGCGCTCAGGCCGCCGCTTGATTAAATAGGTACCGTCGTGTTGTTGACTCTGCTCATCATCCGATGTTGCTTTGGGGTCGACGAGGTCTTTATATCGCTGTGGATAGCCATTTTCGTTGAGAAAATCAAGGCGTGCTAAACACAGCTAGGTTGTAGAATGTGAGCGATTTGATGGAATTGTAGAGCAAGAATTATAGCATACCCGGAGACGTGAGCGGTATTGAGGACTCATTTTATCCGCTCTCTCGACACTCCCAGGGTTCCTAACATCCGCCTTATATCGAGAAAGCATAAAGTGGTGGACGAAGTGGTTGTAGAGTTTGGTAAGAAGGAGCATATCGGAAGCATAGGCCGTATTGGGCTTCAGGTGCATGTAGGCATGCGAGATGACCGCTTGCTTGAATGTGTCAAGTGCAATAATCTGGCAAGCGCAGTTATAGAGGGAATAGGCAGATTGTCGAAGATCGGGGCACCAGCGAATGAGACCAAACTTGGCGAGGCATGCTTGTATATATTCGAGAATGTGCTCCTCAACCAGAAGAATGTGGCGAGGGAGCTTTCCGCGACTCTTCATGGATATCGCCGAGCCAATCTTGACTAAAGAGGGCGGGATGAGGGCGTCGCCATCATCTTGTGCCTCGTGCAGCTCAGCTTCAGTGGAAAAGCGCTTGCGAAATGTATTGAGGATCTCAATCGGCGGGTCACCTGGAATTTGCCCCGCATCAATTAGACCCCATGAGATCCGGAGATGAAGGGCAATTGCAGCCTACAAGCTTGAATTAATGACCATACCCTGGCCTTATATATTGACTTACTTCTAGCCCACCAACATCATTTGGAACCTCTGACTTTGTAAGGCGGTACAGCTGGCTAGCTGGTTTCTTCACCGCCTTCTTAGTGGCCTGCTTAGGCAGAATGGCCAGTGGCGGCGAGGTCTTGATTGGAGCAGTAGGCAATGGATTTGCTGTAGGAGGGGGCTGCATGCTGTTGGGTTGGGACCTTGGGCGAAGGTTCCGAGAGGGTGCTGTCTCAGGTACCTGTGGCGGCCTTCGTTTCGCTGAAGGCTTCTTACCAGAGTTTGCGCCCTCAGAAACTACAGAGCCCATGACCATATCTTGATTGGAGGAGATAGATAGGATGCTCGAGAATGAACTTAGACTGTGCGGTGATCGGTAACTCAAGCAGGACACACCTTGGCTGATCAAGCCGTTTATGCAGAGTGGTGAGTTCTGCCTGCAGGGCCAGCTCCCGCTCGTGAGCTTCCTGTGCCCGTTTTTCCCAGAGCTCATCACGGGCATTGAGTTCCCGATAGTGCGCTTGTTCCAGAGTTTGGTTGTGTTGGCCGAGTCTGACGTCAAGTAAGCGGTTTACGATGGCCAAAATCTGCGCCTGAGGATCGGGCCCGGTGGCGGCATTACTGATATGGGCCAAGAACTCCAGAGAATCGGCATCGGGTCCTGCAAGAACAGTGGGGGGATAAGAATGATCGTGGTTGAAGGCCATAATTAGGAGTAAAGGAATATGAGTTGTGAATGAAATGCGATGTTACTTGTACAACGCTACCTTGGGCTTCTGCAGTCGAGCTTTTAAAGCATATCACGTTCAACCCTTTTTCTTGCCATAAAGACCAGGAAGGCAATATACATAGCGACCTTGTTTTTCTGCCGCTGCCAGACAAGCTCAAACCCGGCATTCTAGATATTTTCGATCAGGGTCCGGCCAGGGCTGCCTGTGACTTTGCTTTTGCAAAAAACTCCTATGCAAATAATTGAAGGCATTTTGATAATTCTAGCTCGGTTATATGGCGTAGTAAGTAAAGGAGGACGCCGTGGCATGCCCAAAGTATTTAGAACGTGCTGCCATGAAGCTGGTTCAAGATTGTTCCATTTGTATAACAAGCGCAGTTTCTACTAGAGTTACCGGATTACTCGTTTGTGCAAGCATAATAATAAAAATAGAAATTACACCTTGTATTCTTCCATGGATTTGAAATAGATAAATTTCAAGCACATTGAACTGTGCATTGTTGAACCTGGAAACCGATCAAGCCATTATTAATACAATTGATTTGCTCTCGCTACTGTCAACTGAGGAATAAAAACCTATGCTACACTGCAGGAGGCAAAGTACATGTAAAGTACATGTATATATGGTACTCCACATAGCATGCTCGGCGCTCCGGATGACCATATGGAGTACCGGAAATACATGCTCTTTGAATTTTCGTAGACGAAAATGCGGTGGTCTGATTGAAGAACAAAAAGGACCCTTTAGGGACAGACTTGAGACAATGAAATGGACGATCAGCTACCAGGGCGACGCCACACCTACCGAAAACGGAGGGCCTTTATCACGCTCGAGTCTAGCTTCTTAGAGCCTTTAAATGCAGAAACGAGATCTTTATATTATGACTCTGATAGCAGGACCCCGGTTTATTAGGGCACTGGCAAAGGCTAGATCCGGGAGAGGTGGGTCACGTCCGGATGACTTTGCGTGATACTGTCCGGATTATCATTTTTTGTTCCATTTTTGGCCACAACAGCGTTTGAATTCGAAAATTTTTCAGTGCTGCGCAACTTTGTCCGGACGGTGCACCTAGCACACCCGTGTTTCCACTATATAATCGCCATTTATTTTTGAATCCAATTGTGTAATCAACACTTAAAATAGAAAATTGACAATAAAGCTCCTTTCTAGTTGAAATATTGGATACGGTTTCCATGAGTATTATATTTTAATTGTTGGTTCTACAATTGGAAACAAATATAAATGGGGTTTAAATAGTAGAACCGTGACCGTGGCTGCCTGTGGCTGCCTTTTTAGGGAAAAAATTAGGGGGAAAACTGCCCCACAGTCAGCATAAGAGTATTGCGTTCTGTTAGAGCTGGCTAAATGAAGATGAAGAGGTAAGGAGGAAAACAAATTATCTGTAAATATACAGATCTTTTGCAGTGTGCGGAAGTCGTTGGCAGTGGCTTTGAAAGTCATTTTGGAAATGGGAATCACGTGACTTTCAGAAGAACACATTTGACGCGAAGTTGGAAATGTCGCGTCGCAAAAAGTGTTGTGCGGAAGAGAAGAGCCGCCGCCAGACGACCTGAGCGCTTGGGAGACCAGGGAGGCTGACCGAGTCAGATGCCAAGTGGCTGTACCAAGCACTAGAGGAGTGGGTGGGTGGGAGAGAAAAAAGAGAGAAGAAAGGAGACGAGGAACGAGGCAAGCGTGAACGTCTTCGAGGGAAGACGCGTCAGGAAGGTCGTGTTATGTGTGTTGAGTATATGCTAAATTACATAAGCTATATAGTTGATGTAGCCTCATATTTAACTCCATTATCTTATCCTATTATGAGGCAGCCCTTCGGGCCGCCTCATCTCGGACACGGTCACGGTTCTACTATTTAAACCCCATTTATATTTGTTTCCAATTGTAGAACCAACAATTAAAATATAATACTCATGGAAACCGTATCCAATATTTCAACTAGAAGGGAGCTTTATTGTCAATTTTCTATTTTAAGTGTTGATTACACAATTGGATTCAAAAATAAATGGCGATTATATGGTGGAAACACGGGTGTGTAGCTTTTTTGACAAAATCCCCTGTTTTGTCCGGATTCCCACCCAGCATTTTTCCAAAATTTGACAAAATCTGTCGGGATCGGGATCTATCCCCCTAATAAACCGGGGTCCTCTGATAGCCTTGTTTCGAACAAGCCTGATGACAGAATTTACCGGACCTATTGGCTGCGGACAATTGAGAAGGGGACGCCAATAAAAGTACATTAATAAAATTCTTATCCTTGTAGGTAGATCAGGGAGGAAGGAACACTCTAGAATGCAGAAAACAAGGCTTCTGGTGAAAATTATTGTATGAATATGGCGACAGAATCTACAAGATGCGGCTGCAAAAACCAGCGTCCTATAAAGGAGGTACAAAATCATGGAAGCGGAATGACCCAGAATTAATTGAATACGTACTATGGGTAACATCATTGGAATTTTCACCAAACGCCACAATAATCCCCGCCTGCCCCAGCGTTACCGTCGTCAAATCCAACGTTCCCACATAAACGATGATGTCCCTCTCATTCCAATCAGAGCCACAGTGAGTGACTCCGAATTCTTACTAGATTTTTTTTTGACCTTGAATCGGATAGCTATATGATAACTTCGATCCAGATGTGAAAGAACTTTTACTTGAAAAGGACCGAGAGACACGGAGAGTTGAGCAGAACCGCGATTTCACTGTGCAGCAGTATCAGAAGAGATTAAAAGTTCTTGAAATGAGGATTGATGATCTGGAAAATGTTAGTCTCAAATCTCTTTGGCTGGCACGAACTAATCATGCTTCAGGAAAACGCATTGTTAGAATCCTTTGTTCAAAAGCTCCGTGAATTACCTGTTCTCAAGATGAAGAAAACTTAGTTTACATTCCAGTAGATTAATCTGCTAAACTAAGGCTCTCTTTGTTGGAAATTCAGGCGCCGATTGGTTGGATAACGGCGTATGTACTCTTATTTTCACATTATTTGTACTCGTATATGCGGTCTTGTATATTCCCGCTACCTTAGGTAGTGGGTATTATGTTATGGTATTAAGTAGGGTGTTTCAAAAAAAAAAATGGCTGGCGAGTTGAATGTGGCTGTTCGGATCTCCTTTTATAGAATTTGTTTCTCACATGCAGGTTCTGGAACCTTCCGACTCGGTGAAGGTACTATCCCGCATCAGGCTATGCAAAATTTTGATGGATTGGCCATCCTGCCTGCAAAACGAAATGTATAGGGTAGAAATTTTGTATGCACACTTTCATATTGTATTTGAACTATCTCTGAATTTTTCAGATTTTTTGGTTAGATTTGTGCACACCAGAGACATGAGAATTTCCGATCGTAAGGATTAGGCCATACAAATGCAGTTTTAGGTGTATTTCTGGTATCTTGAGAACTGCTCTTCAGCCACTGCACTTGTGGCGAAGATACGAAGATAGCAAGCATAAAATTATTTTGAATCTCAGGGTCCACTTTACTCATCTACCCGCAGCTACTCTTTCATAGGAGAGGTATAACGCCCTTTAATATCAATTCTCTTTGGTCAACTTGGAGGCTCACATTGATGGAGCAGCAACGAAGAACAGGAACCAGGGACTTATTGGAACCCTCCCAATGGCCTGTTGAGATTCAGTTCCAGCTGGATGTTCTACTTTCAGGCAAGAAGCGGAAGTTAATGAGTCAAACATATACCTTGCATATCGCGCCTGTGTCTCTAGGCAGCCGAAATGATATCATATAATTGGTGATACAAAAGTACAGCAAGTGCAGTTAGCCATTCAATAATAAATGAGAAGAGAAATCATGGCACATCGAGTAGTGGCAGGCAATCTGATAGCATTTCTATGACTGCTCTTCATTTAGCCCAGCTCAGAGTCTTGTGATTTGAAATTTACCTTGTCCGTGCCTTTCTTCGTCTCCGAGAATTGCTCTTTTACCTCTGCCAGCTCTTGTAAAGAGTATGGATTCCCAGCATCCGACGGCGGAACAATTACATGGATTACAAACTCGTCTTCCGAAGTGAATTGCCCGACAGGCGTATTCGCATCGTCTGGCTCAAAGCCTTTGGAAGCATTTGTGGTCAGAGGGAGAGTATGTGATACTAAAATAAACTCACCAGATGCAATAATAATTGACGAAAGGTCAGGACTTGGAAGTTCAAGTGCTGGAGTACCCTGAGTGGTTGGGTATTTGCTGACTGCTGAATGTATGGCCTTGCGAGTTTCATCAAGCGAAAAGTGAGCAGGGACACTAACAATCATTGGACATGCTGGCTCTGTGTAGTAGGTCGTAATGGTGACAGGTTGTTCTGGATTGGTTGACATAGTGGCCGTAGCACAAGGTCGAGGAATCTTCGTGCTGGCAAAGTCTGCCACGTGACATCATTCTCACGATGGATGCCACAGTGGCATCCGTAAAAAATCAATAATTATTTACCGGTAAATTACCGTAAATTACCAGGTAAAATAATAGGCCCGATGGCCAGAAGTTTTCTTACTGGTAAATAATTAAGTCACATGTTGTATTTGGGCTTTTTTTGGGAAATTTGGAGGTTTGTTTGGTTTCTTCACCTGTTTTGGGAAGGCACGTGACAAATCACATGACCTTGGTAAATTACCGTAATTTACCTGGTAAAAAAAACCCCTTAGCAGGGGTGGGTAAATTACTGGTAAACAACTGGACGTGAATTTTTTACGCAACCCTAATATTAATGCCACTAAGCCAACATTCCTGCACGTGTGACGAGCGCGTCACCTATGTGACACCCTCACAGAATTGAAGCCGGCAAACCCTGATGCACAACATATTCTGACAGCCAATATTACAGTGTAGATATGAGAATATACATAGTACCTACAATGAAACAGGAATATTTTATTCTTATTTGCCATTTACCATCAGAATAGTGTGATATATCAAATTCCCTGCCAAATTGAGGCCTTATCAAAGATTTGAAAACTCTGCCTCAACAAACACATTTCAGCTTAGGGACTCTTAGCAACATATCAACAAAAAATCATTCTGGAGCTTGTGACAGAGCCCAATTTCTTAATTTTCTTCATTTAACCTAAGAAAGTACATATAAATGTATGATTTCTCACTCTTTGGCTCAGCTAATTAAAAATCCGGCTCTGTCACGCTCTTCAAAATGAAGAAAAATAAATATCACTTACAACAACTAAACACCAAGTGTTGAAGAGCAGTTTTCAAAATACTGGAAATGCACCCAAAACTGTATGCGCTCGCAGCGAGCTGACTGGTCACGAGACCAGGCAATTGTGTATTTAAATGTCATATCGCCCTAAGACGGCGCTGAGTATTTGATTCTGAACAAGGAACATTTCCATTGTGATCCTTGATAATGGCGTACTTTCAAACCCAATTGAGAATGGTGAGTGTCACCTTTATATGTTTTTCGACTAGACCCTGACTAATCGAAGAGTATTATTCGTTGCAGCAGGTGGGGCGGTTGATTTGTCCTACAAATAGCATTCCGCCGACATGGAATCTCATCCACCTCATTAAAATGTCCATTTCGTTCAATATAGAAACTTGACAAGCATAAGTACAATCCAGCGTACATGAGTATGAGCCTAATGAAGAAGGATCCAGTTCAGGTACAACATCTCGTGGTACATGGCCGGATGAATGCTGCATATTTAGGGGACGAAGAAAAAGAGATTTCTTGAACGAAGTCCAATCATCAAACCGAAATTACTAAGGTAGGTCATACCTGATGAGACTGATAGAGCAAAGTTGTATCCTGAGTGAATATGATTGATAGAAAAAAAAAATTGAAATTTACGTTCTGCGGCAAGGTGCATCGCTTTCTGCCAGTCTTCATGCCTCGTCATACTGCTGAATCTTCTTCACCGCCTGCAGCTGTTGCTGTCCTGCTGCATACAGCTGATCGTGACGAAATAGCTCCTGCTCTATTGCCTTATACCGTTGATCGAGCCGTTGCCGGTCCTCCTGTATCGCCTTGTCCTGACACTGCAGTTCTTTTTCATTCTCGGCAGAGCGACGCCGCAGCTGTTGTTCAATACTATTCCATGCATTCTGCCTTTTCTGCATTGCCTCCGTGGACTGCTGGATACGCCCCATCAGTTCCTGGGCCTCCAGCTGGAGCATTGTCTCGCTCTGCTTTTGGCTCTGAGCATGAGTTTCTAACCATTCCACCTCATGCTCTAACTTCATAATGAGACCCCGCGTATCCAATGGCAACTCTAGCTCCGTTCGCAACAGAGCCAGGGCCTCCTTCCGCTCCATATCCATCAGCTCTGAGGTGATTCCAGATGCCATATGAACCACTGGCTCATCTGAGTCATCAGCAGGTTGCGCTTCTGGCCAAAAGAAAGCAAGCATCGAGTTTTTATTTGCCGACACCATCTGACCAATAGATGTCTTTTCCACTAAGTCAGGTGATTTCTGTGTTAGATGAGAGAAGCTGTACTTGACATTTAAGTCTCACCACAAGCAACAATAGATAAAATCGGAGGATCATGAAGCTTCCTACGTAGGTGCTGATGAGCATGGCCCGCGGAAGTTTGGATCTTTCTGACCACCCTCTTCATTGGGTAGACAGTAAAAAAAACCTGCTCGCAACCCTGGGACATTGTAATGAATCAATACAAGTGAAGGAACAGTTGACTGCGATGGTTGGTTGGTTGAAGAAGTTGGACCGCAGTAGAGAAAGAAATGAACGTGGATCATGACTGACATGTGACATCGCAATCTCGTACGTTAGGACTGATTATCACATGTGGAAGGTGGTCACATTCTGTCACAGCTGCTATTTTCGTGAACAATACGCACGGTAATGGCCAGATCCTGAACAGGCAACCGCATCCCAAAATTTGTCCGAATTGTCACCCAGGTTCAAAAAGTTTTGCCTGATTTTGTCCGAACTGATTTAGCCTATTTTGGCCCTGATTTTCAGATTTTCGGCTGTTGTACTTCCGTTGCCTGAAAATGGACCAAAGTACAAGGAATGTTGCAATACTGCTGCCAAAAAAAAATTGACCCCATCCTCTGACAAAATCCACGTCACAACCACCGGGACTTTGGTATTTTGGCCAGTCGTGTCCGAACTCCAGATCAAGGCTTCCCAACCCAATTTCTCACCAAGCATTTTTCCAAAATTTCGCAAAATGTGTCCGAATCGGGATCCACCCTCTAATCAGGGGTCCTCGGATACGTTCCGAACTCCGTGAAATAGGGCCACTTTTCAAAATCACATCAATGCTCGCTCAAGATAGTTCTGAGAGTATACAGCGTTATAAGTGTTGGAAATTTCCTATGAGACCTAGAATCATTGTTTTTGATTCAATGTGGATTCAGAGAGGAGACCCAGACCTCATGATTTGTAACTTTGCTCTTGCCGATCGCTTTTTGTCGCACCACACCGCATCCGTAAACATATCGTGACACAACCCATTGGGAACATAATCAGCACCTCTTCACGCCTCACACCACGCTCCTTTGGCCACCACTCTGCCCTCGCACTTTCACTCCCACCATGTCGCAAAATCGAGATGTTACAGTCTGCTATCTGAAGGGGGCTACTATGAAGACCATTCAAATCCCTACAAGTTATGGACCAAACGAAACTCATCGGACAATAATGGAGTTAGGGCGGGACATCACTCAAGATGATTCCCTTCCACTCTCATCGCCTATTATTGCATTTGGTGAGATTCCTCTGGATACCAGCTCCTCATCTGAACCCAGAAAAGTACCCAAACAATCCAATCCGGGTGTCCCTATTGGTCAGATCGTGGCAGGCGAAGACCCAGCACTCGTTTTCTTTTGGCCAGAGGAATATCCTGATTGCGATACTCCTTCACGAGATATAAAGAAAGAATCAGAGGTGTTGCAAGAAGAGCAAAAGTTACCTTTGGATCCGCAGGGTCGGATTCTGAACTTGGAGCAGAAGGTGAAGACGTTGGATGCCGAGCGGTGCTTTCGGCGTGCGCAGAGTGAGGAATTCATGGACAGGCTTCAGCGCGAGATACGCATCAGGGAGGCATTGGAACTCTCTTGCGAGACGAAAGGTATCAAAATTACACAATTGATAGCGGATTACGAGGGCAAATTGGCGGATGCAAGATTGCGGCGCGATAATGAATTTTCCGCGATATCCGAAGAATTCCGTTCTCGTGATAAGCAGCTGGAGGAAATACAGGCAGCGCTAGTTCTACGAAATCAACAGTTTGAAGCGCTACAGAGAGAATTGCAGGAAATGAAGGGACATGGTGTATAACAAACGTGAGTCATTCTTTAATATTTAAACTTGTTATTTATCCCACCAAGTCGTCAGCCAGCATATCATTATTCAAGGGAGTTAGAGGACTAGCTAATGAAAATTTATATCTGGTGGCACTCTTATGGATCCATTTCCATGGAAGCGCATTCTGCACTCGCTATACTGCCCAACGGCGACGCCATATGATCAGAAATTAAGCAAGTTGCCTCAGGTGTGACCTCCACTTCTTGCGGACGTCGACGAATTGCAAATCAAGATGGCATGCCATGTTTGTTGCGTTGGACCAGAGGTAAAGTATATAATGCGCTGTCACTTGCATGCTACCCATGCTAGCATGCTCATAGTAATCAGCTCACGACCGTCAAATCCAACATCCGACGCACTCGCTCCACTGCTATATTCTGCTGAATGTCCAATCCAAAACAGCCGAATTTTGGCCAATTTTGAAGCATTTTCGTCCGCATTTAGACCCGACTTACCTTTCAGACCCACATTTCTAATGATACATCTGGAGGTTTTAGTCAAAATTTAGTGACACATATATGTTGGGACAGACATATGTGTCGCTGATTCTCTGTCATTGTCAATGTTAGAGGGTTCGTGGGTGCTATCGTGGGAGGGACGACTAAAAGTTCAATTTAAAATCTCCACACTTCAAAGTGGAACGCTCGGGGTCATCCATTGGCTTCACACGTATTTGTGG
>Ga0193745_1000131_pt1 | contig 12884 bp, 9 predicted proteins | sample L1a2metaG_FD_145899 | JGI IMG/M metagenome (GOLD analysis project Ga0193745, IMG submission 145899) | Soil microbial communities from a riparian zone of the East river system, Colorado, United States - L1a2 | ecosystem: Environmental > Terrestrial > Soil > Riparian zone | place: USA: East River... | reverse complement strand
CCGTCTCGATGCTTCGCTTTTACCGGGAGTCGCTCGCCCGCATCCGTGCCCTGCCCGGGGTACAGACAGCCGGCACCGTCACGCACCTTCCCTTCGGCGGGAACGATTGGGGCAACGGCTTTGAGGTTGAAGGCCAGCCCGCGCCGGCCGGTGTCGAGTATAGCGCCCAAATGCGACCCGCCAGCCCCGGCTACTTTTCCGCGCTCGGGATTCCGCTCAAGCAAGGGCACGACTTCAGCGAGAGCGATAACGAGGCTGCTCCCGGGGTCGCGATCGTCAACGAAGTGCTGGCCAAACGCTTCTGGCCTAACGAAAGCCCGCTCGGGAAAAAGATCCGGTTCCACAAGGAATGGCTTTCGATCGTCGGTGTGAGCGGAAACGTGAAGCACAGCCGGCTCGATGCGAATGCCAATGCCGAGATCTACGTCCCCTATCCGCAAGTGCCGGAGGACGTGATGAAGTTCGTCGGTCGCGATATGAACTACGTCGTGCGTTCCGCGAATGCGGTCAGCACCGTCTCCGAATTGCGCGGCACGATTCGATCCCTCGACCCGCAGACGGTCGTGAAGGTCACGACGATGCAGGCACTGATTAACGATTCGATCGCACAACCGCGTTTCCGGACATGGCTCATTGGCGTCTTCTCGATCTTCGCGCTCACCCTCGCCTGCCTCGGTATTTACGGCGTCATCGCTTATCTCGTCACCCAACGTTACAAAGAGATCGGAATCCGCATCGCCCTGGGCGCCACCCGCCAAAACATTCTCCAGCTCATCCTCGCCCGCACCCTCAAACTCACCGCCGCCGGTATCCTCGCCGGATTAATCGCCGCCTTCTTCCTCTCCCGCTTCCTCTCCTCCATTCTCTTCGGCATCACCGTCCACGACACCATCACTTTCGTCGCCGTCCCCGCCTGCCTTATCGTGATCGCACTGCTGGCCGGCTATCTCCCCGCCCGCCGCGCCACCCGCGTCGATCCAGTGCGTTCGCTGCGCTACGAATAACAGAGGTCTTGTCTGGCGGCCCGCGCGGTTGCTAAACTCGCGCGCATGAATACCGCACGCTTGAGCTTTCTCTTCGCGCTGGCAGCCTGCGTCGCCGCTCTCACGCTTCACGCCGAAACCGAGCCGCTTCGTAACGATCTCGGCACCTACACACACAAAGTCACCACGAAAAATCCGAAAGCGCAGCGCTATTTCAATCAGGGCCTCGCTTTCATTCACGGTTTCAATCACGCCTCCGCGATCCGTTCTTTCCAGGAAGCGGCGAACGCGGATCCGGATTGCGCGATGGCGCACTGGGGCATCGCGCTCGCAGCTGGTCCGCATATTAACTATCCGCTCGTCCCGCCGCCGATGGCCGAGCTCGCCTGGAAGGAACTCACCCTCGCCCAACAGCACGCCGACAAGGCGTCGCCGCTCGAACGGGATTTGATTGAAGCGCTCAGCAAACGTTACGCGAATCCGCAGCCGGAAGATCGCACGGCGCTCGACCGCGCCTATGCCGATGCGATGCGCGAGGCCTGGAAAAAATATCCCAAAGACCAGGACGTGGGCGCGTTCTTCGCCGAGTCGATGATGGATTTAAGTCCGTGGAATCAATGGACGAATGACGGCCAGCCGAATCCAGGCACGGAAGAAATCGTCGCGACCCTTGAGGCGGTGATGAAAATGAATCCGAACCATCCGTTCGCGAATCACCTCTACATCCATGCGGTCGAAGCTTCGCCGCATCCCGAGAAAGCGGTGCAGGCGGCCGATCGTCTGCGCCATTTACAGCCCGGTCTCGCGCACAACGTGCACATGCCCTCACACATTGACATCCGGACCGGCAATTGGCAGAAGGCCATCGAGACAAATACCAGGGCGATCTCCGACGATCACAAATACTTTCAGTCGTTAGGCAGCAAGTCCGCCGGCCTCATTCCGTTTTACGCCGCGCACGATCATCACATGCTCGCCTACGCCGCGCTTATGACTGGGCAAGGCAAGCTCGCGATGGAGAAAATCCGAGAGTTGATCCGCGAAACGCCGCCGGACTTCGTGAAGGCCGCCGCGGTGAAGGCCGAAGCGTTTCTGGCCTTGCCGATGGAAGCGATGGTGCGTCTCGGTCAATGGGACAATGTTCTGGCCGAGCCGGAGAATTATCCCGAATTCGCACCGTTCTCGCGTGCCTTCCATCACGCGGCGCGCGCGATCGCGTTCGCAGCCAAGAGACAGCCGGAAGAAGCGCGTAAAGAACAGGCGAAATTCAACGAACTTATGCCCGCCATTCCAAAGGAAACGGAAGTCGGCAACAATTCATCAGGCGACATCATCGCCCTCATTCAAAAAATGCTCGAGGCCGAGATTCAGATTGCCGAAGGCAAGAGGGACGAGGGCATCGCCGGACTAGAGGCAGCCCTGAAGATGGAAGACGCGCTCAAATATGACGAGCCGCCCGCCTGGATGATCCCGATCCGCCACTCGTTAGGCGCAAATCTCATGAAAGCCGGCCGTTTTGCGGAAGCCGAAGAAGTCTACCGGGAAGATCTGCGAAGACTGCCGGAAAATGGCTGGTCGCTTTACGGTCTCGCGGAAACTTTGAAGGCAGCAAAGAAGCCGGAAGCCCCCGCGGTGGAAGCGCGTTTCAAAAAGGCCTGGGCGAAAGCGGACATCAAGATCAACAGCTCCTGTCTTTGCCAGGCAATGACGCGGTAGTGCTTCTTCTGTAGCGGCTTCGCTGTGCGAAGCGTAAAATCTGATTGCTACCGCAACTTCGAATCGTGAAGATGTCCTCATTGTTCCTCCCTTGGTCCTTGGCTGTTTGCGGAAGCACGGCCCTGTTCCTCTCGACTCGCGCGTGGGCCGAGACACCATCGCCAAGTCCTGTTGAATCAAAATCATTGAAAGGAAAGTCGGACCAGGAACTCCTCGACCTCGTTATGGGACGGACGAGTTCGTCCAGCGAGAAACCGTGTGATCAAATTGCAGATGATCGGCTGAAATCGTCTCCGCTTGATCGGCTCTGGGAAATGGATCCGCGCGATGCGGCCATGGCGTTTACAACAGCGCACGTCAGCGAATCCATGAAAGGCATGAAATTCAAGATCGACAACCCCAACGCCCGTCCCCCGGAGCGTGGCGAAATCGGATTGCGCTGGGTTAATGGCAATGAATACGCCTCGCCGGAGGAAGGGATGACCATTCTGAAGCACGACGGTTACAAATCCGAACTGCTAATTTCTCAGGTAGAAATCGCTGGCCGTGCCTCCAAACAAGAAATTGAGACGGCAGTCCTGAAGACTGACTCTCACCCGCTGCCCCGGCTGGTCGCCCAGCAGACGTACGAAATTCTTTGGTGGCTTCGTCACGTTCGTGTCGCCAAGGGACCAGACTCGGAGACCTCGTCCAGCGCGACGTATTCCAGCGCCGACGACTTCGGACGGTTCTGGATGAAACCGGATGGCCCCGTAATTGAGAAAGCGTCATTTGGCGAGCCGTGCGGCCAATGCATTGCCGAGGAAGGCAAGTCCAGTTATGACAGTTTCGCCGACACCTTAATTAGGCGCTTAATCCAGCGCAGCGGAATCAAGGAGCGTTACCCGAAGCGGAAAATCGGAACGCATGTTGATCCGGACGAAGATGCTCGGTTTCTCGATTCTCCCCCGCCGCTGCCCAGCGATTCCGAAGCGATAAAAGAGTGGATTGGAAAATTGACCGCAATTCTACGGAACCCAAAGCGCCAATATCTTCATTGGGGGGTGATGGAGAGACTGGTGCCAATTTCAGACCCGCTGCGTTACGATGACAATCGAATCACCGACGCGTTGCTTGAAGTCTTCCATCGCGGATTGGAGGTCGGGGCGGCGCTGAAGCGGTTGGAATCTGAGGACGTTTTCGATCCTAACAGGATAATAGAGGATTCCGCCCGGGCAGAAAAAGAAGCGAAGGCCTCAGAGACAAGACGCGAACTGCGACGCACCGAGCAACGGCGTTTACGCGACGTCCAATTCACCGCTTCAATAGCCGCGGGAAAGTTGGGGTTCCACGGTGCGCAGAAAGCGTTTCGTGAGCTCTTTCACTTGGTGAAGGAACCAGCGTCCGAGATGTCCACGGACGATCACCCGCTTATCGCTGTCGCCTCAATTGCCGCGAGACATCCGGAGTTCAGGGAGGAGGTCGCAGAATATCTCGGCGAAAGACTCTCTAAGACTGGCGAGCAAACTGGGCGGGGCACGCCGGTGATCGAGGCAATCTGGAGGGCGGACCTGCGCGAGCTTATGCCCCAGCTTGAACAGATGGCTTCGTTACCGCGGCCGACCCCGGACTCAAACGACGTGAGACCGACCAGCATTGAAAAGGCTTCGCTTGTCTTGATGGCATGGCGCGAAACTGATGCGTTAACGAAGACGAAACTCGATGCGATGCTCACCGGCAACGTCGGCGAAGGCAATTCGATTCCTGAGGTCTTGCGAAAGGAGTTCGCCGCGTTGTCGCCCCAGGATCAGTTTACCTTCCGTCAGTTCATTACCTGGATGCGAACCGTCGACGTTGGCTGGTCGCGGAGATATTTGGAGAACACCTTCACTCCACATACACCTCGGCCGGACATTCGATTCGAGATGTAGCGACACTTAGAATGCGAGGTTCTCTTGCGTGGTGCTCGAAGCATCAGCGGCACTAACGTTCGTAAACTTTTTTACCAGCTCGTCGAGCTTGGCGATGTAGTAGTCGATATTTTCATCGCGGTTTTGAGGGTCAAACGCTGAGGCGAGCTTCGCATTCTCATACGCAGCGACTTTCTTGGTCGTGCCGGTGATGTAGTAGCTGATCTGCTCCCCCGGTTTGTAATCGCGTCCGCTGGCCAGCGCCAGCTCGTAGGCGGCGGCGCGATTCCGGGTGGAACCGGCGATTTTCTGCCGGTATTTCTCCAGCGAATCCTGGAGCGTGTCGGTCTTCATGAGCCAGGCGATCGGCATTTCGCGTTCGCGGATTTTTCGCTCGAAGTCGGTCCGCAAGTCGTTGATCCCTTCCGGCTTTCCTTCCATGATCAGCTTGATCATTTCCTCGAGGAAGACGCGCTGGAATTTTTCAAGGCCGCGCGATTTGAGGGCGCCGCCCTTGATGATGACCTCGCCGTCGCGAGTGAGGAGCGCGTAGTTCTTCGCTTTGTAGCTGAACATCGCTTCGAATTGCTCGTCGAATTCCACCTCGATGCCGGGCGGCAGGATCTCCGCGAGACCACGACGCAGCTCCGAAATCATCTCTCCTGTAGTGGCAGCCGTCCCGGCTGCTCCACTGTCGATTGCAGGCGACACGCCTGCCTCTACAGCAGAAACAGAAGAACCCGGCGGGACGAAATAGATGCCGTCGGTATCGACCTCGATTACCTGTGCGCCGCGCGCATTCAGCCAATCGATCATCTTCTGCAAAAGGTCGCGCCCGATCTGGGTGACGCGCGCGGCCGCATCGAAATCGGCGAAGTTTCCCTGCGCGAAACCGAGGTAGCCGTAGAAGCTGTTGATCAGAATCTTGAACGTATTTTGGAGCGCGTGGAGGTGATGCCACCTCTGGCGGTTGTTTTCCTTCGGCGTCGATTGCATCTGCGCCTTGGCTTCGAGGCGGAAGGTGCGCAGATCGGTCAGGAGATGCCGGAAAATCTGGAGCTGATCGGTCACCGGGAAGCAATCGAATTGCAACATGACGGACGGATAGAGCGAGGCGATGTCGCAATGCCAGACGTTGCGCGCGACGCCCGTGAAGAAGATCGCGGTGTAACCGCCTTCGAGTTGTAGGGAAAGACTTGCGCCTGGATGAAGTAGCTCGGGCTGAGGAGATCGGCGACGGCCCGCGTTTCGCGCACCGCGCAGAGGGCGCGCTGACGGAAGCGCTCCGTATCCTCGAGATAGGCGCGCTGAAGTTCCTTGCCTCCGAGCGATGAGATTTGCGCTTCGTCGGTGAGACCAAAGTGCTGCGCGACATCGATCCGCTCGAAGCCGGAGAGGCTGCGCATCCCGATATCGTAGAATTGCGCGAGTAAAAATGTGTCGACGAAGTGCCGGCCGTCGATGCTGAATTTTGGATAATCGATTGTCTTCTCGGCGATCTGGAGTCGCGATGGACGTGAGCGTAGAAAACCGCCGCTCCGCCCCCAATCGAGTTTCACTTTGGCTTTGCGCGCGCGCGCCACCAGATACGGCAGATCGAAGCGAAAAAGGTTATGGCCTTCGATCACATCTGGATCGCGTTCCTTAATGATGGCGGTCAACCGTTTGAGCGCGGCGCGCTCCGATTCTTCCACTGCGCCAGGATTGACCACGATCAGTTCCTCCCATCCGCTGCTGTCGGAAAGGGCAATGCTCATGATGTGATCGGACGGCTGCGACGCGCCGGGGATTTCGGTTTCGTCGCCGACGAAGGAGAGGACTTCGACCTGAAGGCGGCGCAGTTCTTCGAACAAAAGACGTTTGAACAAAGTGCGGCCGGTCGCGGTCAGGTAATGCTGCACGGGGTCGCTCAGGGCAAAAAAACTTCGACCGGCGCTCTTGAGTCCGTTGCGCAGTGCAATCAGTTCTTTCCAACTGTTGACGCCGACCCGCCAGGCATAGCGCAAGTCGCCTTCGAGCTTTTCGGCGTCAATGTTGAGATCGGTGACGTCGGAATCGCACCAGACGAAGGGGTGGAACGGCTCAATGTCGGTCGTCGTCGAGCCGTCTTTTTCGCGCCGGTATACTTTGACGGTGCCCGTGTCGCCGAGCTCGATCGCCACGATGCGCTGGGTCGGATCGGAGCCGAAAAGGAGGGTGTTTTCCTCGAAAGCCATGAGCAGCAACTACGCGGCGGAGGAGCGGGGAATCAAGTGAAGGCGCTCGCGAAGATCTTCTTCTCGTGCTCGTGCTCGTGATCGAATGTTTCCGACTTAAGAATCGATCACGAGCAGGAGCACGAGCACGATTACGAAGGGATAATAGGCATTTATTCGCCTTGTGCTTTTTTCGCGACGTTCTGGTATAGGTGCCGGATGAAGATTCGCCTGTTCTCGATCGCGCTCTCGCTTGCCGCCACTCCACTCTTCGCGCAACAGACACCCCAAGCCCTCGCGGACGCCGAACTGCCGTCGCTGCTGGCAATTTACAAGGATCTCCACACGCATCCCGAGTTATCGACCCACGAGGAGCGCACAGCTGCCATCGTGGCGAAGGAACTCAAGGCGGCCGGGTGCGAAGTCACCGATCACGTCGGGAAGTACGACAAACCCGGTCTGACCTCCTTCGGCGTTATCGGTGTGATGAAAAACGGCGCCGGTCCGACAGTCGCGATCCGGACCGACCTGGACGCATTACCGGTTCATGAAGAAACGGGCCTCCCTTACGCAAGCACGGTGACGACAAAAAATGATGCCGGCCAGGATGTTTCGGTCATGCATGCTTGCGGCCACGACATCCACATGTCGACGTTTATCGGCACCGCGCGCGCGCTCGGGAAGCTCAAGGACAAATGGCACGGCACGATCATTTTCATCGGCCAACCGGCAGAGGAAACCGTCGGTGGCGCGCGGGCCTTGCTCAAGGACGGACTTTATACACGCTGGCCGAAACCGGATTATGTGCTGGGGTTGCACGACGACGCGGAAATTGCCACCGGCCAAATCGGAGTCACCGAAGGATATTGTTATGCGAACGTCGATTCAGTCGACGTGACGGTCCGCGGCGTGGGCGGACACGGCGCTTATCCCCACAAGACGAAGGACCCTGTCGTGCTCGCGGCGGAGATGATCAATGCGTGGCAGACGATCGCCAGCCGAGAGAATAATCCGGTTGATCCCATTGTCGTGACTGTCGGTTCCATCCACGGCGGCACGAAGCACAACATCATTTCCGACGAAGTGAAGATGCAGCTCACAGTCCGCACTTATAAACAAGAGGTGCGCGATCGAGTCCTGGCGGCGATCGAGCGGATCGCGAAAGGCATCGCGACGACGGCCGGAGTTCCAGACGATCTGATGCCAATCGTAAAAGTGGAGAAAGACCAATACACCCCGGCGACCTACAACAATCCGGAGCTTACCAAACGTGTCTCAGCGGCGTTGAAGACAGCAATTGGCGCTGGGAACGTCGTCATGAAAGATCCGACGATGGGCGGCGAAGATTTCAGCGAATACAGCCTGCCGGATCACTCGATCCCAGCTTTCATGTTCAACGTCGGCGCGGTCGATCCGGCGAAAGCAGCGGAAAGCAAGAAAACAGGGACGCCGTTGCCAAGCTTGCACTCGAGCAAGTTTGCACCGGTGCCGGAGCCAACGATTCGCACCGGGTTGATCGGGATGGTCAGCGCGGTGCTGGACGTAATGAAGAAGTAGCGACGCGCGACTGCGACTATTCCAAAATCTGGCTGTAGCGGCCGGAGCCTTTGTCCTGGAAGTGGCCCGAAATGAGATTTCCGTCATCCCACACGCCGTCGATATCCAGAAGTTGCGGACGCAGCGCACTCGGGTCCACAACGGAGACACCGGCTTTGAAACCAAAGTTGTCCTTGTCCCAGTCCCACAAACCACCGATGGGGGGGGGCTTGGTAAAATCGAAGCTGGAATTGAAGTAGGGAGCCATGCCAGGCGGCACAATGCCGCGGTTCACATCCGGCGGATAGCTGCTGTGCTCCATCGCATAAGTGTCGAAGGCGCCCGAAACCACGCGCAGAGCGTTGACGAACTTGGCGTTTTGAGCGCGTTGGCGAGCGCGCAGAAAGGAGGGAAGCGCCATGACCGCGAGAAGGGCGATAAGCCCCGCGACGATCATCAACTCTATCAATGTAAATCCGCCGCGACGATTCTGCATGCACCCAGAAAAGCACCAGATTTCGTGCCAAACACCAGCGAAGAAGCAACTTAGCGTTATAAATACTAGAATCTACCGTCGCCAAACCGCCGAAAACCTGAGTTCACTTCACCCGAACGTTCTTGCGCAGAAAGGTCGGAATATCGAGATCCTGGCCTTCCACGATGGTCGGCTCGCTTTTCTCGAAACGGCCGCGAGTTACGGGCTCGAATTGCAGGACCTCTTGTTTCGCGTGCAGCTTCTTGTCCTCGACGGGTTTCGGCTCCTTAAACGGAGTTGGCTTCTTTTTGGGCATGATTACACGGGGCTGTGGAAGCGTTTCTTCTATGACAGGCTCCTCGTGTACATACGCAGGCGGAGCCGGGTCGACCTCGATCTCGGCGGAGGGTTCTTCCCTTTGAATTAACTCATCCACAAATTCGGACGGCTCGGCGACTGCGGCCGGCGGCTCTTCGTGTTGCTCCCAAATCGGCGGAACTGGAAGCGCGACTGGCTCCTCCTGCACCGGGACCGGTTGGGGCTCGAACGCGCTCGCTGGTTTTGCAGACACAGGCGCCAATTCCTCCTCGATCGCCAGAGAGCTGATGAGGGTCACGCTCAATCGATTTCCCATCCGTCCATCTACGGAAGTGCCGAAAAGGATCTGGGTGTGATCGTTGATATGCCGGCCGAGTTCCTGCATCAGAATCTCGACTTCGGAAAGCGTCATCGCCGGCCCGCCTGCGACCTGGACCAGAACGTGGGACGCATCCGTGAGCATGCGGCCCCGATCCATGAGCGGGTTCTTCAGCGCCTGGGTAAGCGCGTCATGCGCGCGATTGTCGGAATCGGATTCACCGAAACCGAACAGACAGCGGCCGCTCGGACTGCGTAAAGCGGAGAGCAAATCATCGAACCCAATGTGAATCAGGCCGGGACGCTGAATCACGTTCACGATCGAGCGCACGCTCTGGCTGATCGTGACATCGGCCACCGCAAACGCCTGATGAATTCCCGCTTTCGGCGCGACCATGTCACCCATCCGATCGTTTTCGAAACAGATGACCGCGTCCGCATTCTCGCGCAGTTTTGCGAGGGCTTCCTGGGCCTGGGCCATCCGGCGTTTTCCCTCGAAGGCAAAGGGCAACGTCGCAAACACCACCACGAGCGAGCCCGATTCTCGCGCGACTTGCGCGACCGCCGGCGCGGCGCCCGAACCCGTCCCGCCACCGAGGCCGGTACAAATAAAAATCATTCTCGAGTCCGCGAGCGCCCGCCGGATTTCATCCGCGGACTCGTAAGCGGCATTATAGCCCAGCTCGGGATCGCCCCCGGCGCCGAGTCCACGCGTGACGGTCCGGCCAAGCTGGACTTTGTGCGCCGCCACGGAGCTGGCGAGAGATTGCACATCGGTGTTGATCGCGATGAGATCGGCCTTGTTCAAGCCATCGAGCACGATCCGATCCAGGACGTTCGAGCCGGCGCCACCGACGCCAACGACCTTGATGGGAATTTCCTCTTCTGCCTTTTCCGGCAGGCTGTAGTTGCGACTGAGTTGGATCATAGGCGTGGCGTGATTACGTTTGTAGGGCGTTTCTGTGAAAGGCCGCTGCACGTGGCGTCTGACACAGACGCCCTACAATTGGTTCTGGAATGCCTCTCGTCATGAGCGCATCCCGCTGAAGATTTTCCCGAACAAGCGGCCAAAGCCTCCGCGCGGGCGGCGATCGACCTGGACGGCTTGCGCATACTTGATCAATCCGATCGCAGCGGAAAATTGCGGATTCTCAAAGGCCGAGGTCAGCCCGGACATCGTTTGCGCGTGAGCAACGCGCGCCGGCAATTCGAAGATTTCCTCGGCGAGATGGTCGATGCCTTTCAAATGGCTGCAGCCGCCGGTGATGAAAATGCCTTCGCCGATGTAATTGATGAACGGTTCTTCCTCCAGCTTGCGCTTCAGCAGCTCGAACGTTTCACGCAGCCGCAAATGAATGATCGTGTTGAGCGTTTCGCGTTCGATTTCTTTTCCGGCAAACCCGGAATCGTCCTTCAATAAGACGGTGTCGCCCGGCAAACAATTGCCCAGCGTGACGCTGCCCTCCTCGATCTTTAGCTTCTCCGCGCGCGTCATCGGAATGCGCAGCCCCATCGAGATATCGTTCGTGATGTGATCCCCGCCGACGCCGAGGACGCCGCTTTGTTTGACCGCGCCGTCCACATATAAAATGTAATCCGTCGTGCCTCCGCCAATGTCGATCACGAGCGCGCCGAGATTCTTTTGATGCTGCGTGAGCACGACCTGCGCGGCAGCGAGCGCGGTGAAAACCACGTCCTCCACCTCCAGCGGCAATTCCTTCACGCAACGAATCGTATTCTGAATGCGCGTGCGCACACCATGGATGATGTGAAAATCCGCTTCGAGCTTTTCCCCGAGCATGCCCACGGGGTTGAGGACGCCGTCCTGCCCGTCGACGTGATAATGCTGAATAATGGAATGGAGAAAAGCGTTTTGCGCCGGAATGCTTACTTCGCGGGCGTTGATCTTCACATCCTCGATATCCTGCTCGTCCATTTCGTCGCGGTCTTCGGGCAGCACGACGCAACCGCGGTTGTTAAAGCTTTGGATGTGCGAACCGGCGATGCCGACGTATACGCTCCGAATCATGACGTCGCTCTTTGTCTCGGCGTCGACCACCGCCTCATGCACGCATTTCATCGCGGTTTCGAAATCGACGATCTCGCCCTTGCGCACGCCGCGCGAGGGCGCCTGGCCGACGCCAAGAATCTTGATCGTGCCATCGGGGCGGCCTTCGCCCACGACGACACAAATCTTCGATGTTCCAATTTCGAGACCAACCATGAGATCACTGCTTGCCATTTTGCTTAATCCTTTCTGCCACGCCGGACGGGAATTGCTTTGCGGATCGGCGGTGAAGCTGCACTCGCGCGCGACTTCGCCGGCCCGGACGGAGGTTCCGCTTTTGCCAGGGGATGAACCGGAATCGCCTTTAATATTCTCGGCTCGGAGCCTTCCGGATCGATCGTTTCGTTAATCACTTCCACTGAGTTTTTTGTGAAGGTAACGGGAATGTTACGTTGCACGAGCAGGTTCACCGTTTCGAGCTCGCGCTTCGAATCGTCGGCGTAGACCAGGAACTGCTCGAGCCGCTGCAATTGCATTTCGAGATTTTCGAAGCCGAAAGTCACGCGGGTGTGGTTCTTGTCCGAAACGAGCAGGCAGTAGCCTTTCGAGACATCGATCTCGCGAATCTGAAAGCGCGTTTGCATGAAGCTGCGCGTGCTCAGGCGCAGGAGGTCGAGCGCTGCCTTCGCTTCAATCGAGGCGACGACTTTTCCCGCCTCGAGCGACTCGCTCGTGCATCCCGTGATCAGCGGCAGGCCGAGATATTCAGGCAACAACTTCTTTTCTTTCATGAGAACACCGCGCGCGTCTACCAGAAAAGCGACGTCCGACGCAAATGGATCGGAGATTTGTTTGTCGGACGTGATCCAAGCAACCGGCTTGCGCTCGACCAGGCGAATGTCGATTTCTGCCGGCATCTTGCGTACCACCTGCACTTCATCCACCTGCGGCAACTGCTGGAGGCGCTCCTGCACGTGCGCGAGATTGATGCTGAAAATATTTTCGCCTTCGCGCAAGCCGGCGGCTTTCAAGATTTGATCGCGCTGTAACGTTCCATCGGTCTGTACTTCGATCTGGCTCAGTCGATAATCCGGATTTTCGAAAAACAGGCGCTTCGCGCCGATCCGGACACCAAAATAGACACCGATGCCAATGGCGGCGGCCAGCACGACCTTCGAAGCGATGACGAGCACCCGGCGATTGCGATGCTGCGTCGCCTTATGGGACCGGACCCTGACATCCAGAAGGTGTTGCTGCCGTCGCTGCTTTTGATTCGATACGCGTTGGTTGCGCGCGCGCGGGCGTTGCTTCGCCCCTTTCATCGAGCCGACCTCCGTCTCTGCTGAGAAAGCTCGATGATTCGCGCGCACAATTCCGCGTAGCCGATCCCGGCGGCGGCGGCAGCCTCAGGGAGCAAACTCGCCTCCGTCATTCCTGGAATGGTGT
>Ga0193745_1000130_pt1 | contig 12899 bp, 7 predicted proteins | sample L1a2metaG_FD_145899 | JGI IMG/M metagenome (GOLD analysis project Ga0193745, IMG submission 145899) | Soil microbial communities from a riparian zone of the East river system, Colorado, United States - L1a2 | ecosystem: Environmental > Terrestrial > Soil > Riparian zone | place: USA: East River... | reverse complement strand
AGTGCCGCGAAATCCGGGTTCACAAGCGACGTTCCGTAGACGCGCGCCGGATAGTCCCGCTCCTGGTGCATGCGGATCGTGCCGTACATCCCGTTGTTGACGACGACGAACACGACCGGCAGCCCGTACTGGACCGCGGTGGCGAGCTCCTGCCCGTTCATGAGGAAGTCGCCGTCGCCGTTGATCGAGACGACGACGCACTCCGGACGCGCGACTTTCGCCGCGACCCCTGCCGGAACGCCGTAGCCCATCGAGCCGTTGGTCGGTGCGACCTGCGTGCGCAGCCCCGGATAGCGGTAGAAGCGCGAGATCCAGCCCGCGAAATTGCCCGCACCGTTGGCGATGATCGCATCTTCCGGGAGGCGCTCGCGCAGCCAGGCGACGATTTCAGCGAGCTGAACCTTGCCGGGGTTCGCAGCGGGCTTCGTCCACTCGAGATAGTCGGCTCGCGCCTGCTCGCGCGAGACACGCCAGACGGACCCATCCAGCTTCATGCCCTTCAGCGCCGCTGCGATCTGCGGCATCCCGGAGTTGATGAGGAGCTCGCCCTGGTACACGCGGCCCAGCTCCTCCGCGCCCGCGTGCACGTGCACGAGCTTCTGCTTCGGACGCGGCGGTTCGACCAGCGTATAGGCGCCGGTAGTCATCTCGCCCAGGCGCGCGCCGATCACGAGCAGGACGTCCGCATTGCGGACGCGCGCAGCGAGCTTGGGATTGATGCCGATGCCGACGTCGCCGACGTAATGGCCGTGGCGGTTGTCGAACAGGTCCTGGAAGCGGAACGAGCAGGCGATCGGGAGGCCTGAGCTTTCCGCGAACGCCTGCAGGTCGCGGCAGGCTTCGCGGGTCCAGACAGTGCCGCCGAGAATCACGAGCGGCTGCCTGGATCGAGCGAGCAGCGCGCGGAGTTTTTCCAGATCGCCGGAGGAAGGACTCGCCTGCACCACCTGGTACGGCGAGACGTCGGGCACGCTCGCGGTCTGGGTGAGCATGTCCTCGGGCAGCGCGAGCACCACCGGACCGGGTCGTCCCGACATCGCGAGATGAAACGCATGGCTCACGTACTCGTGCATGCGGTCGGCGCGGTCGATCTGCGCGACCCACTTGGACATCGGCCCGAACATGTGGCGGTAGTCCACTTCCTGGAACGATTCGCGGTCGGCGAACTCGCCCGGCACCTGGCCGATGAAAAGGATCATCGGCGTGGAGTCCTGCATCGCGGTGTGCACTCCGATCGAGGCGTTGGTCGCGCCGGGCCCGCGCGTGACGAAACAGATTCCCGGGCGGCCCGTGACCTTGGCCCAGGCCTCGGCCATGTAGGCGGCGCCGCCGTCCTGGCGCGCGACGATCAGCCGTATCGAATCGCGCGCGTCGTACAAGGCGTCGAGCACCGCGAGATAGCTCTCGCCGGGAACGCAGAACGCGGTATCGACGCCGTGGATTTTCAGCGCGTCGACGAGAATCCGAGCCGCGGTCCTGGGTGTGCCGGTCGCTGTCATGGAAGAGGCGTTCCCCGGAAAAGGCGCAACTATACCGCAGCGATGCGGCGCAGGTGCCGATTGGATAGAATCGCGCTGAAACTCCAGGACAATCCATGGTCGACGATATTCCCGGCTTGCGCCGCATCCTCAAGACGAACAAGGTCATCGCGGTCGTCGGCCTTTCGGGCGACTGGTTCCGGCCCAGCTACTTCGCGGCGAAATACCTGCTGGAGCACGGCTACACCGTGATCCCGGTCAATCCGGGATACGAAGCCATTCTCGGACAGAAATGCTACAAGTCGCTGCGCGATATCCCGGTGAAGGTGGATATCGTCGACTGCTTCAGGAAAACCGAAGACATCATGCCGATCGCCGAGGACGCGATCGCGATCGGCGCGAAAGTGCTGTGGCAGCAACTGGGCGTCAAGAACACCGAAGCCGCGAAGAAGGCCGAGGCCGCGGGGCTCGAAGCAGTCATGGACCGCTGCATGAAAATCGAGCACGGGCGGCTCTTCGGCGGATTGAACTGGTGCGGTGTAAACACGAAAGTCATATCCGCCAAGCGGCCGCAGTGGTTGCCATACTAGGAGCTGCGCTGCCCGTCCTCGGGTTTAGGCGTATCCTAGCGGGGTCTCAGGCAATTTTGCTCGGCTGAGAATTCGAGCAAGCAGTAGCAGCAAGGGTCCGAACGTCGTGCCGGAGCGCGCTCCGGCCACCAACCCGGCGGCATTACGGCGAAGTGGCGTAAATGGGAGATGTCAATACCGCCCCGCTGTCATAACAAGCCCCGCGTCCTCGCCCCTGTAGCACGCTAGCGGCAATTTTGTTGCCGCAGTCTTCGCGCACTTTGCGCGGAGACCGTGCTTATTTTGGGAAGGCGGCCGGCATGTCTGCAAAGCCATTCGATTCGACGAACCTCTCGGGCGCCGCAGGCGCGTTGCTCGCGCTCCTCGGCGGTGCCGCGATGCTCGGCTGGTGGCTGCAGCTTTCATCTCTGGTGCGCGTGGTGCCGGAGTACTCGCCGATGGTGTTCAACGCGGCGCTGTGTTTTGTTCTGGCCGGCAGCGCGCTGCTGACGCCGTTTTCCGTTGCAGTACGGCACAGGCGCATCACGACGGTCCTGGGCGGCACGCTCGTGACCATCGCAGCCCTCGTACTCGCGGAGCACCTCCTCGGCTTGGACCTCGGCATCGACTGGACCGCGCTTCACGCGTGGCTGCCCGACTCCAATCCGAAGCCGGGCCGAATGTCGGCGGGCACGGCGACCGCGTTCCTGATGAGCGGAGCCGTGCTGATCTTCGCGACGCGCGTGCGCCGCCCGTGGGTGGGCATCGCGGTGCGTCTGATGACTCTGGGGGTCGGTGCGATCGGGGTGCTCGGGCTCGCGGGCTATCTGGTCAACGCACCATTGATTTTCCCCGAGTACGTCTTTGCAACGATCGCGGTGCACACGGCCGTCGGGTTGCTCCTGCTGGCCCTCGGACTGTGGTCCGCCTGGAAACGGGCCGAGTGGGCACGCACGCCGTTGCTGGCGAGGGAGGACGACCGGATCACGTTCGCCGGCGCGACGGTTCTGGTCGCGATCTCGCTGGCCGCCGGGATCGCGAGTTTCGCGATTCTTCAGGGCCGGGTTCAAACCCTGGTCGGCGACAACGTCCACGCGTCGTTGACGCGCCGCACCGACATGTTCCGGGACCTGATCGAGTTACACGAAGTCAATGCCCGGATCGCCGCTACGCGTCCCGCGATGCTGCGCAATCTGCGCGTCATCCACGCCGGCCGCGACGACGGCTCGAACATTGCAAACGTGAAGGCGGTCGTCGAGAGCTTCCTCAAGCAGGGGTTCAGGGGAATTGCCTATCACGACGTCGACGCCAAGGTCATCGCGAGCGGGGGCGCGTTCGTGCAGGCGCCCGCGATGGCGGTGACCCTCGCGACTCCCGACAGGCCTGAGCTGCTGTGGAACGGCGGCTTTCTGCTGCGCCACCGCATCTCCCTGCGCGACTCCACGGGGGAAGTCGGCACCATGCTCGCCGAGCAGCCACTCCCGGTGCTGACGCGTCTCGCACAAAATGTAGAGGGATTGGGGTCGACCGGAGACATGGGCTTGTGCGTGCTGCGCGGCGAGCAACTGGATTGCTTTCCGCAGCGGCTCAACCCGCGAGCGTTTTCCACCCCGCTGCTCAATTCCGCCGGCGAAAAGCTTCCGATGACCCGCGCCCTGCGCGGCGAGACCGGCACCATCATCACCCGCGACTATCGGCAGCAGAACGTAGTCGCCGCCTACGGCCCGGTAGGCGACATTGGCCTCGGAATGGTGGTCAAGATCGACGCGGCCGAGGTGTTTCAGCCGATTCGCGAGCAACTGCAGCTCGCGCTCGGGCTGCTGTTTCTGCTGGCCGCGGGCGGAACGCTGCTGCTGCGCTCGCGGATCAGGCCGCTCGCGACCAAGCTGCGCGAAAGCCGCGAGCAATTCCGGGCCGTGGCAGAAACGGCCAGCGACGCGATCATTTCAGCGGACGGGCACGGCAATATCTTCCATTTCAACCAGTCAGCCGAGCGCATCTTCGGCTATCCGGCAAAGGAGGCACTCGGCCGGCCGTTGACGTTGCTGATGCCGGAGCGGTTCCAGGAGCAGCACCTCGCGGGTTTCCAGCGGTTCCTTGCTACCAGGCAGTCTCGAATCATCGGAAAAACGCTCGAGCTGGTCGCAAGAAACAAGGCCGGAAAAGAATTCCCGATAGAGATTTCGATCGCCAACTGGGAAACGCCGGAAGGAAGCTTCTTCACCGCGATCCTGCGCGATATCACGACCCGCAAGGACGCAGACGATGTCCTGAAAAGGCGCACGGCCGAGCTGGAGGCCGCCAACAAGGAACTCGAGGCCTTTTCCTATTCCGTTTCGCACGATCTGCGCGCTCCGCTGCGTCACATCGATGGCTTTTCGGACATGTTGCGCGATGAGTGCGGACCAGCCTTGAATGATTCCGGTCGACGGTATCTTGGCATAATTTCGGAGTCGGTTGAGCAGATGGGGAAGCTGATCGACGATCTGCTGGTATTTTCCAAGATGGGCCGCGTCGAAATGCGGCAGACCCAGGTCGGCATGGATGATCTGGTAAAGGAGGTAGTGAGGGAACTGGCGGGTGAAACGAACGGTCGAAAGATCGAGTGGGAAATTCATTCCCTGCCCGATGTGCGGGGAGACCGTTCAATGCTGAAGCAAGTCTGGGTCAACTTGCTCTCGAATTCCGTCAAATATACCCGCCCGCGCGATGTGGCGAAGATCCAGATCGGTTGCAGCACAAGGAGTGGCGAACTGGAATTCTATGTCCAAGACAACGGAGCGGGGTTCGACATGAAATACGTGGAGAAGCTTTTCGGGGTGTTCCAGCGGCTGCATCGAGCGGAGGAATTCGAGGGCACGGGTGTCGGGCTCGCCAACGTCCGGCGGATCGTTACCCGCCACGGGGGACGCACTTGGGCACACTCTAAAATAGACGAGGGCTCGATTTTCCATTTCACCCTTCCCGAAGCGAGGTAACCGCTTATGACATCCGTAAGGCCGATTCTGCTGGTTGAAGACAATCCGAAGGACGTCGAGCTGATCTTTGCGGCTTTGAGGAAAAGCAATCTGGCCAACGAAGTGGTGGTCGCCCGCGATGGCGCCGAAGCGCTGGACTATCTTTATCGGCGGGGAAAATTCCAATCACGCAATGCCGAACTTCCCATCGTGATATTTCTCGACTTGAAAATGCCCAAAGTCGATGGGCTGGAGGTGCTGAAACAGATGAAGAGCGATGCCGCGCTCAAGGTCGTGCCGGTAGTGATGCTGACCTCGTCGCGCGAAGAGGCCGATCTCGTGAAAAGTTATGAATTGGGAGTCAACGCTTACGTGGTCAAGCCGGTCGGCTTTCAACAATTTGTCGATGCCATCAAGCAGACGGGCATGTTCTGGGCCGTCATCAACGAACCGCCTCCCGAAAAGACGAGTTGAGGCGACGGAGGAACAGGCGAAGCTTCTGCGGCTGTTCAGCTGCGACGAACTCCAGGGCTACCTCCTCGGCCGGCCCGCACCCTTCGACTCCATGACCTTCCTGCTGCCGAAAGCAAACTAGACTGCCCCGGCGGCGTCCACGGGCGGCTGTTCGGCGGATTGAACTGGTGCGGGGTGAATACCAAGGTCATATCCGCGAAGCGGCCGCAATGGCTGTCGTACTAGGGGATTGTCCGCCCGCTCGAAAAAAGCGCGACAATCCGCTCACGGAGGAGTAGATATAAGGGTTTGGGGTGAGTTCGCGGCGCGGTGCGGGCGCCCGATAGTAGGAAAAAGCAAGAAAGCTCGGCGCGCACGCGCCCTGGTCGGCGTCCGGCTCCCGGACCGGTAGGGAGGGTCATGACTGCAAATCTGAGCGGCCCAACCGATGTCGATTCGAGCCGTGACCGCCGTGTCCGCGCAAGGATCGTCATCGTTACGGTGCTTCTGGTTCTCGTCATACTGGCCATTCTTGTCCTTTCCCTCCTGCAACGGCGACAGGAGATACTGTCCGCTGCGGAGCGGACGGCCCAGAACCTCGCTCAGGTCATCGAGGAGCAGACGAAGGGCAGCGTCGCCGCAGTCGAGGTCGTGCTCACTGGGACGGCGACGACCATGCGGCTGTTGCCGGCGAAGGGCGGGGAGCGCAAAGCCGCGATTCACGACCTGCTGCTCGAAAACGTCCGCAAGCTCCCTTTCTTGCGCGCCATCTGGATCCTCGACGCCAGGGGCGACATGATCCACGACAGCGAAAGCCTGCCCGGGCGCTACAACCTGTCGGACCGCGAATACTTTCGCGTGCACCGCGACAATCCGGAGTACGGCCTATACGTAGAGCGGCCCATTCGCAGCAGGCTTGGCGTATGGTTCATCGGAATCAGCCGCCGCATCGACAAGCCCGACGGCACTTTCGCCGGCGTCATTGTCGCCGCACTGGAGCCGAAATATCTCCAGCGCTTCTACGAATCCATCGATGTCGGGAAAGAGGGCACGGTAGCTCTCATGCAGCCGGACGGAACGCTGATGGTGCGCGCGCCTGCGAGGGAAGACAAGATCGGGGAGAAGCTCGATCCCGTACCGGCATACGTCGGCAAGCTGCCGCATGCCGCGTCGGGCAGCGGCCGCACGGTAAGCGCGATCGACGGGGTCGCGCGTATCTACACCTACCGACACGTCGCGGGCAAACCTCTGGTGGTCTTGGTAGAGCTGGGAGAGACCGAGAGTCTTGCCGGCTGGCGGGCAGTCGCCCGGGCCCATGTGCTGGCGTCACTCGCCTTCGTGCTCATGATCTCCTGGTTGAGCTATCTCGTCCTGCGCGAGCTGCATAGCCGCAGCGCGCTCAGCCGGGCTCTCGCCCTCGACATCACCGCGCGCAAGCAAACCGAGGCCTTGCTCGAAGGCCAGAGGCGAGCGCTCGAGCTGGTCGCCGTGGGTGCGCCTCTGCCGCAGATGCTCGACATGCTGGTCCGCATCGTCGAGGAGCAGGCCCCGGAGATGCTCGGCTCCATCCTTCTGCTCGAAGCCGACGGCGTCCACCTGCGGCACGGCGCGGCGCCGAGCCTGCCGGAGGGATTCACTCGCGCCATAGACGGCGAGGCCATCGGCGAGAACGCGGGCTCCTGCGGCACGGCGGCCTTCAGGCGCGAGCCTGTCATCGTCGAGGACGTCGCCACCGATCCGCTGTGGAGGGACTATCGCGAGCTTGCCGCGGCCCACGATCTGCGCGCCTGCTGGTCCACGCCCATCTTCGACGCGCAACGGCGCTTGCTCGGCACATTCGCGTTGTACTTCCGCACGCCGTGCCGGCCAAGCGAGCGCCATCGGACGCTGATCGCGATGGCCACCTATATAGCCGCGATCGCCATTACCAAGTCGCTGGAAGAAGCGAAGCTGCGCAATCTGCTGCTCCGGCTGCGCGACCTGTCGCGGCGCTTGCTCGAGGTGGAGGAAACCGAGCGGCGCAGCATCAACCGCGAGCTGCACGACCGCATCGGCCAGAACCTGAGCATTCTCAATCTCAACCTCAACCTGATCCGCTCCGGACTCTCGACGAACCCGCCCACCGCCCAGGGCGGCCGCATCACCGAAGCGCAGAGGCTCCTGGAATCGACAATCATGCAGGTGCGCAACGTGATGGCGGACTTGCACCCTCCGGCGCTCGAGGACTTCGGCCTGTTCGCGGCGCTGTGCGCCCACGCGGAGTCCTTCGGCGCGCGAATCGGGATGCCGATCGTCGTGCACGGGAAGGAACTCGTCCCCCGGCCATCGCCCGCGGTCGAGATCTCCCTCTTTCGCATCGCACAGGAGGCGCTCGCCAACGCCGCCAAGCACGCGCATGCGAAGCGGATCGAGGTGACGCTCGCCAACACTCCCGAACGCGTGACGCTCACGATTGCCGACGACGGAACGGGGTTTGACGCCGCTCGTCTAGGCATGGCGAGCTGGGGGATCACCATCATGCGCGAGCGGGCCGAAGCCGCCCGCGCCGCGCTCTCCATCGAGTCGGCACCGGGACGCGGCACGCGCGTCGTCGTCGAGGCGATCCGGGAGGCGGCATGAAGATACGGGTGCTGCTCGCCGACGATCACGCGATGATGCGCGACGGCCTCAAGGCCTTGCTCTCGGCGAGCCCGGACATCAGCGTGATCGCCGAAGTCAGCAACGGCGGCGAGGCCGTGCGCCGCGCCGAGGAGCTCAGGCCCGACGTCGTGGTCATGGATATCGCGATGCCCGATCTGAACGGCATCGAGGCGGCGCGCATGCTGCGCGACAAGTGCCCCGGAGCCCGCGTCGTGATCCTGTCCATGCATTCGAGCTCCGAGCACGTTTTTCGCGCGTTCGAGGCGGGCGCGGCGGGTTACGTGCTCAAGGAGTCCGCGGGCACGGAAATGGACGCGGCGGTGCGCGCAGTGTACGGCGGGCGGCACTACCTTTCCCCCGCCATCGCGGCGCTCGCGCCGCACGCCCAGCCGGCCGACGGTCGAGCGGGTCCGCTGGACAGCCTCAGCGCGCGCGAGCGCCAGGTGCTGCAGCTCGTGGTCGAAGGCCACTCCAGCGCGGAGATCGCGACGCGCGTTCACCTTTCTCCGAAGAGCGTCGAAACCTACCGCAGCCGGCTGATGAAGAAGCTCGGCGTGAACGACGTTCCGTCGCTGGTCAAGTTCGCGATCCAGCACGGCATCACGCCGGCCGGCTAGGCGCTTCGCGCGCCGAGCGGCACCCTCCGTCGATCTTCATCGACCGGAGGGGCGTTTGCCGGTTCATTTGTCAAACTCTCCCGACAGACCGGACATCCGCTTGTCCTCCTCTCCCGACAGACCGCGGTGAAGCAGTCCCGTATCGTTCACCCCGGACCAATGTAAGCGGGGGAACTGCGGCTATGTTGATCGTCGAAGATCAGGAAGCGATGCGATCGGCCCTGCGGGAGTTCCTGCAGTCCGCGTATCCGGATGCCACCATCCGCGAGGCCGCGGACGGAGCGAGTGCCCTCGAGTTGTGCCGCCGCCACCATCCGCGCCTGGTGCTGATGGACGTGGGGCTTCCCGACGCAAACGGCATCGAGCTTGTCGCCCGAATCAAGGCGCTCCTGCCCGACTGCGCCGTCATCGTCGTCTCGCAACACGCCGTCCGCGCCTACTCCGAGCGCGCGCGCGCTGCAGGCGCCTCCGCCTACGTCACCAAGGACGCGATCGGCCACAAGCTGTTGCAGGCGGTCGCCGACACCCTCGGCAGCACGACCGAACCGAGGCCGGAATGACTGGCGATATGCAAGCATGACTGAGCCGCTCAGGATACTGCTCGCGGAGGACAGCGAAACCGACGCCGAGCTGGTGCAGCACGAGCTGAAACGCGGCGGTCTGGATTTCCGGATCCGCCGGGTGCAGACCGAGCCCGACTTTCGGCGCGAGCTCGGCGAGCTGCGGCCGCATCTCGTCATCTCCGATTTTTCCATGCCGCAGTTCAGCGGACCCACGGCGCTCGCGATCACGCGCGAGTCCGGCGCCGATACGCCGTTCATTTTTATCTCGGGCACGATCGGCGAGGACGTCGCCGTCGACATGATGAGGGCCGGCGCGGACGACTATGTCATGAAGAACAATCTCGCGCGGCTCCTGCCTGCGCTGAAGCGCGAGCTGCGCGAGGCCGACGTGCGACGGGGACGCAGGCTCGCCGAGGGGGCTCTGCGCGAAAGCGAGGCGAAATTCCGCGAACTCATCGAGCAGGCCTCGGACGGCATTTTCGTCACCAACAAGGACGGAAATTTCGTCCTCGTGAACTCGCGCTATTGCGAGATGCTGGGCTACAGCCGAGCCGAGCTTCTGCAGCTTCACAGCGAGGCGACCTACCCCGAGGGAGAAAGGGAGAAACGCGCGCAACACCGCGCAGAGGTCCGCGAGAGAAAAGCGAGCCTGTACGAGCGAACGATCCGGCGCAAGGACGGCACGAGTTTCCCGGCCGAGGTCAGCATCAAGCTTCTCGGCAACGACAACGTTCAGGGGATCGTGCGCGACATCACGGAGCGCAAAAAGGCGCAGCAGGTGCTGGCCGAAAGCGAGAGCCTCAAGGGCGCGATTCTCGAGTCGTCGCTCGACGCCCTGATCACCATCGACCATCGGGGAAACATCGTCGAATTCAACCCGGCGGCGGAAGCGATTTTCGGCATTTCGCGCGAGCGGGCGCTCGGCAAGTCCATGGCTGAAATGATCATTCCCCCTCGGTTGCGTGACGCGCACCATCGCGGATTTGCCCATTACCTGGCGACCGGGGAGGGACCCATCCTCGGCAAGCGGCTCGAGCTCGAGGCGATACGGGCGGACGGCACGGAATTTCCGATCGAGCTGGCGATAACGGCGATCCAGTCGCAGTCCGGGACCTTGTTCACGGGCTTTATCCGCGACATTACCGCGCGCAAGGAGTCGGAGGAAAAAATCCACCACCTGAACCGGGTGTACGCGGTGCTCAGCGGAATCAACGCTCTCATCGTGCGCGTGCGCGATCGCGACGAGCTTTTCCAGGGAGCCTGCCGGATTGCGGTCGAGGCCGGACAATTTCCGATGGCATGGATCGGCGTAGCGGACCGCGAAACCAAGCGGGTGAAGCCGGTCGCCTGGGGCGGCGAGGCAGAGAAGTTCCTGGCCTCGGCTCCCCTCTCCATGAGCGAAAACTCCGCGGCGGGACGGGGAATGTCGGGAAGAGCCATCAAGGAAAAAAAGGCCGTGATCGCAAACGACATACAGAGCGATCCTCGCGCCCAGATGAGGGAGCAGTGCAAGGAGCGCGGCATCAGTTCCCTGGTCATGTTGCCCCTTGTCGTCCAGGGCGAAGGGATAGGCGTGCTTGCCCTGTACGCGAAGGAGGTCGGGTTCTTCGACGACGAAGAGATGAAGCTGCTCCTGGAGCTCGCCGGCGACGTCTCGTTCGCGCTCGATCACATCGGGAAGGAAGCAAAGATCGAGTATCTCGCGTACTACGATTCACTCACGGGTCTGGCCAACCGCAGCTTGTTCCACGAGCGTCTCGTGCAATATGTGAGTGCTGCCCAAAGCGAAAAAAGCAGGCTTGCCGTTGCCGTGGTGGACATCGACCGGTTCAAGATCATCAATGACTCGCTCGGCAGGCAGGCGGGCGACGAGCTGCTCAGGCAGATCTCCGAACGCATCGAGAGCCATGCGGGCCCGATCCGGATGGCGCGGATCAGCGCCGACCGCTTCGCGATCGTGCGCGTGGGTGTCAGTTCCGAGAGCGAAGTCGCGCGGCTCGTCGAGCAATGGCTCGCGGAATGCTTCGGTCCGCCTTACGTAGTGAGCGGCACCGAGCTCAGGGTCTCGGCCAAGGCGGGCATTGCGCTGTTCCCCAACGATGGCACCGACGCGGACGCTTTGTTCCAGAACGCCGAAGCGGCATTGAAGAAGGCGAAGACGACCGGGGAGCGGTATCTGTTCCATACGCGGCAGATGACCGAAAGAATCGGCGAAAAGCTCGCGCTGGAGAACAAGCTTCGGCAGGCGCTGGAAAAAGAGGAATTCGTGCTGCACTACCAGCCAATAGTCGATACCGGAACCCGCAGAATCCTGGAGGTGGAAGCCCTGATCCGCTGGCGGAGTCCCGAGCTGGGTCTCGTGCCCCCTTTGCAGTTCATTCCCTTGCTCGAGGAAACGGGGCTGATTCTGGAAGTCGGCTCCTGGGCGTTGAACCGGGCAGTCCTCGATCACCGCAAGTGGGTCGAGCACGGAGTCACCGCTCCTCGCATCGCGGTGAATGTTTCTCCGATTCAACTGCGCCGGCGGGAATTCGTCGAAGTCGTGCACAAGGCCGTCGCCCAGGACACGAGCCCGCACGGCATCGATCTCGAAATCACCGAGAGCCTTGTCATGGAGGATATCGAGACGACCATTGAGAGGCTCAAAGCGGTTCAGCTGCTGGGGGTGAGAATCTCGATCGACGACTTTGGCACCGGCTACTCCTCCCTCGCTTACCTCGCCAGGCTCCCCGTGCAGACGCTCAAGATCGACCGTTCCTTCATCATCACAATGCTGGGCGATCCGGCTACCATGACGCTCGTATCGACCATCATTTCTATGGCCCATTCGCTTAGGCTGAAGGTCGTGGCCGAGGGCGTCGATTCCGAGGAGCAGGCGAGCGCATTGAAGCGACTCGACTGCGACCAGATGCAGGGCTATCTCTTCAGCAAGCCCGTGAGCTTCGATGAAATAACCGTCCTGCTCGGATCGGGAATCATGCGACAGCTCAAACCGGCGCATTGAACCAAACCCGCGTGTTATAGTTCGCGCAGCGCGGCAACACCCGCGTTTCCTTCGCGCAACGACCCGCCACGCCCCGGATGGCTGACCGCAAGTTCGGTATCGAGACGCTCGCACTGCATGCGGGGCAGATTCCCGACGCGGCGACGGGCTCGCGCGCCGTGCCCCTCTACCAGACCACCTCCTACGTGTTCGATTCGGCCGATCACGCAGCGAGCCTTTTCAACCTTCAGACTTTCGGCAACGTCTACACGCGGCTGTCCAACCCGACCACCGCCGTGCTCGAAGAGCGCGTCGCAGCGCTCGAAGGCGGGCGCGCCGCGGTGGCCACCGCCACCGGGCAGGCGGCCGAGATGACCGCGATCCTCACTCTCTGCGAGGCGGGCGACCACATCGTGTCGGCCTCGACCCTCTACGGCGGCACCTACACGCTGCTCGAAGTGAACCTCAGGAAGCTCGGCATCGACACCACTTTCGTCGATCCCGACGACCCGGAGAATTTCCGCCGCGCGATAAAAAAGAACACGAAGATTTTGTACGCGGAGACGCTCGGCAACCCGCTCATCAACATCGTCGACATAGAGGCGATCGCGAAAATAGCGCGCGAGGCGGGCGTCCCCT